>Ga0335075_10011532_pt1 | contig 13359 bp, 6 predicted proteins | sample Lox_Sample_24_FD_206723 | JGI IMG/M metagenome (GOLD analysis project Ga0335075, IMG submission 206723) | Soil microbial communities from Loxahatchee National Wildlife Refuge, Florida, United States - Lox_Sample_2.4 | ecosystem: Environmental > Terrestrial > Soil > Wetlands | place: USA: Florida...
CGGGTTGCGGGGCCGTATCTACCCGAAGAGGGCCATCGCTTCAACCCACACAGGCTGCTTCTGGATCCGTATGCAAGAGCAATTGCTGGCGTCCAGAATTGGGATTTTTTGGCCGCTCGCGGCTATGATTGTTCGAGCAATCTAGCTGATCTAAGCATTTCGACTGTAGATAATGCGGGTACCAGTCCGAAATGCGTCTTTATCGAGGACTCTTTTGACTGGGAAATGGATACGTCCCCGAAGCATTCCGCCTCTGATACGGTCATCTACGAGACGCACGTTCGCGGTTTGACAATCCATCCGAGTTCGCGGGTGACGCATCCTGGAACCTACGCTGGCTTGACCGAAAAGATTCCGTATCTGCAAAACCTTGGAGTGACCGCCATTGAGTTGATGCCGGTTTTCGAGTTTAACGAAAACGAATCACAGCTCCTGAATCCAATCACAGGAGAGAAGCTCAAGAACTATTGGGGCTACGATCCCGCCGCTTTTTTTGCTCCGAAGCAGTCTTACAGCGTTCGTGGCCGGCACGGTCAGCAGATTCAGGAGTTTCAGGAGATGGTCAAGGCTTTTCACCGCGCAGGCATTGAGGTGATCCTGGACATTGTCTTGAACCACACAGCCGAGAACGATGAGCTGGGACCCACGATTTGCCTGCGCGGCATTGAGAACTCGATCTTTTATATGTTGCAAGAGAACGAGCGCCGATACTACAAGAACTTTTCTGGCACGGGCAATACGTTGAATGCTAACCATCCTGTCGTAAGAGAGTTCGTGAGGAATGTACTTCGGTACTGGGTCATGCGCATGCACGTGGATGGTTTTCGCTTCGACCTCGCTTCGATCCTGGGACGAGATGAGCATGGAAACATCCTGCACAACGCTCCGCTTCTTGAAGGCATTGCCGAGGATCCGATCCTGCGTGACGTAAAGATTATTGCGGAAGCCTGGGACGCAGGGGGAGCCTACCAAGTAGGAAGTTTTTCCACCAAGCGTTGGACGGAATGGAACGGTCGTTTCCGTGATGATGTGCGCCGCTTCTGGGCCGGCGACGTGGGCATGATGGGATTGTTCGCAAGCCGAATCTGTGGAAGCTCAGATTTGTACGAAAGATCATGCAAGGGGCCTGCAAGCAGCCTCAACTTTGTCACTTGTCATGACGGTTTCACGCTGAATGACTTGGTCAGCTACAAGCAGAAACACAATACCGAAAATGGCGAGTTCAACCGCGATGGAAGCGATGCGAACTACAGCTCCAATTGCGGTGTGGAAGGGCCAAGCCAGGATGCCGATGTTGATGGCATGCGCAAACGCTTGATCAAGAATTTCCTGTTAACCCTGTTTATCTCTCGCGGGATTCCCATGTTGCTCGGCGGCGATGAGTTTCGCCGAACCCAGCGCGGCAATAACAATGCCTACTGCCAGGATAACGAGGTGAGCTGGTTTGATTGGAGCCTGCTTGAAGCGCACAAAGAGATCTATCGCTTCGCTCGGGGAATGATCGCCTTTCGCCGAGCTCATCCTGTTTTAAGAAGAGAAAAGTTTTACACGCCTGAAGACATAAAGTGGTTCGCGCCAAACGGTTCCATTCCCGACTGGGCGAACCAGCGGCAGAAATCCTTTGCGTGTCTTATTCTGGGGCGGATAGAACCGGACTTGTTCCTGTTGCTTAACGCCGACACCACATCAGTTGATTTTTCCATTCCCGCGTTGCCGACCGGGAGGATGTGGCGTTTGGCGGCCGATACTTCCCGAGATGCCCCTGAAGATCTCTTCGACCCTGGGAAGGAGCCTCTCATCCAGGGCCAAATCGGTTTTCTGCTCAAGGCTCGATCAAGCGCAATTCTTTTGTCGGATAGCGATGAGGTGCTCCGTGACAATTAACCCTGCTGCCGGCAAGCCGGCTGATCCCTCCATGCTAGTCAATATTCCGAAGCTAATTACGGCCTACTATGAGCTACGTCCGGATCCGAGCGATCTGACGCAGCGTGTCATGTTTGGCACATCCGGTCATCGCGGATCCGCTACAGACGTGGCATTTAATGAGTGGCACATTCTGGCCATCACTCAAGCGATTTGTGATTACCGCAAACTCAAGAAAATCGACGGGCCGCTGTTCCTTGGGATGGATACACACGCTCTGTCGGAGCCCGCATTTGCAAGCGCACTGGAAGTGCTTGCGGCAAATGACGTCGAAGCGATGCTCTCCGAAGGCACCGCATATACCCCAACGCCGGCCGTGTCCCATTCGATTCTGCTTTATAACCGCGCACGGAACTCGGGGCTCGCCGACGGTATCGTAATCACGCCGTCTCACAATCCTCCGGATGACGGGGGCTTTAAATACGATCCTCCACATGGGGGACCAGCCGATTCAACCGTGACCTCATGGATTGAATCGAAAGCCAACGCCTATCTTGAGCGTGGTCTCGACGGTGTAAAGCGCATGCAGTTTGCCAAAGCGCTGCGTGCGCCCACAACACACAAGCACGACTTTTTGAACCTCTATGTCAACGACCTTAATCATGTTGTCGATATGAATTTGGTGCGCGACGCCAAGATTAAGCTTGGCGTGGATCCCCTTGGAGGAGCGGGTATCGACTATTGGCCTAGGATTGCCGAACAGTACGGTCTGGATCTGACGATCGTGAACAAAGCTGTCGATCCAACGTTTCGCTTTATGACGGTGGATTGGGATGGCAAAATTCGGATGGATCCTTCCTCACCTTATGCCATGCAGAGGCTTATCGGCCTGAAAGATAAGTTTGACATTGCATTTGCCAGCGATACCGATCATGACCGGCATGGCATCGTGACGAAAGGAAGCGGCTTGCTTCCTCCAAATCACTATCTTTCAGTGTGTGTAAACTATTTGTTCGCGAACCGGCCCAATTGGAAGCAGGAGGTCGCCGTCGGCAAGACCGTAGTGAGCAGCAGCATGATTGATCGTGTCAGCGCTCGCATGAGTCGGCGGCTTTATGAAGTCCCGGTGGGCTTTAAATGGTTTGTCGACGGATTGCTGACCAGCTGGTTGGGTTTTGGGGGCGAAGAAAGCGCCGGTTGTTCTTTTCTTCGGCAGGACGGTACTGTCTGGACTACAGATAAGGACGGAATCATTCCTTGTCTGCTCTCAGCGGAAATTACGGCGCGTGTCGGCAAAGATCCGGGTGAGATTTATCGTGAGCTCACCCGCGAGTTAGGAGATCCCACTTACGAACGCATCGATGCACCCGCCACGCCCGAACAAAAAGCCGTTCTAGCGAAATTGTCCCCGACCGACATCCACGCGACTGAAGTTGCTGGTCAGGCGATCGAGAAGATTCTGACCACCGCTCCAGGAGATGGCAATCCAATTGGAGGGATCAAAGTGATTGCGAAGGAGGGCTGGTTTGCCGCGCGTCCGTCAGGCACGGAGGAAATCTACAAGATTTACGCCGAGAGTTTCCTTGGTCAGGAACATTTACGACAGATCGAGGAAGAAGCCCAGACCATTGTTTCGGAAACACTGGCTGGCAGTGCCCATGCTCGCTGAGCCCACAAGCGAAGAGAGAGGAGTTTGTTTATGAATAGCTCGACAATGGTTGATCGTTCACTCGATACAGCTATTTCAGATGCCCTGAACGATCTTGCCCTGGACCTTAGGTGGTCGTTCAATCACTCAGCGGACCAGCTTTGGGAGCAACTCGATCCTGAACTCTGGGAATTGACCCACAATCCTTGGGTTTTGCTGCAAACTGTATCGCGCGAAAAACTGCAAACTGTTACCTCCGACCCAAAATTTCAAAAACTCCTGGCTGCTCTTCACCGCGAGAAAACGCTTGCCGAAGAGTCGGAAGCGTGGTTTCAAAAGACGTATCCGCGTTCGGGCGTGTCGACAATTGCATATTTCTCGATGGAGTTCATGTTGAGCGAGGCGCTGCCGATTTATTCCGGCGGACTCGGCAACGTTGCCGGCGATCAACTCAAAGCTGCAAGTAACCTCGGGGTCCCGGTGACCGGAATTGGTTTGCTCTACCAACAAGGCTATTTTCGGCAGGAAATTGATGCGCAAGGCCGCCAGCAAGCCTTGTACCCATTCAACGATCCTGGCCAGCTTCCGATTCGACCTGTGCGTGAGCCGAACGGCGAATGGCTGCGCCTGGCCATCGCTTTGCCGGGCTTTAAGCTATGGATCAGAGTTTGGCAAGTACAGGTGGGCCGGGCCAAATTATATTTGCTCGATACCAACGATCCTGCGAACCCTCCGTCTTACCGCGGCATTACAACTGAACTGTACGGAGGTGGTCCGGAGTTACGTTTGAGACAAGAGTTAGTCCTGGGTATTGGCGGCTGGCGGGTGCTGCGCGCCTTGGGATTGCAGCCCGAGGTATGCCATCTGAATGAAGGTCACGCAGCATTCGCGGTATTGGAACGGGCGCGGTCCTACATGGAGGACAACGGCAAGCCATTCGATGTCGCGCTTAGCGTCACCCGCGCCGGCAACCTTTTTACGACCCACACTCCCGTGGAGGCGGGCTTTGACCGTTTTGATCCCAGCTTGATGGAGCGATATCTCAGCAAGTATGCCATGGAGAAACTGTCGATTTCGATTGACGAGCTTCTGGCGTTGGGAAGATGCAATCGCCAAGACTCGTCCGAACCATTCAATATGGCCTATTTGGCAATCCGCGGCAGCGGCGCGATTAACGGCGTCAGCAAATTGCACGGTCAAGTGAGCCGACGACTTTTCCAGCCGCTGTTTCCCAGATGGCCTGAAGCAGAGGTGCCAGTCACGCACGTCACTAACGGAGTGCACACGCCTACCTGGGACTCTGCCGAAGCGGATCGTTTGTGGGAACGTGCCTGCGGGAAACAATGCTGGCAGGGAACACTGGCAGGGACAGGAAGAGATATTCGCGCAGCCAACGATTCCAGTCTATGGCAACTTCGCGCAGATTGCCGCAAGGCTCTCGTTGAATACGTACGAAGACTGTACGTCCGTCAATTAGCCGCTCGGGGAGCTTCGCCGGAAGAACTCGCGCAGGCCGCACTCGTCCTCGATGAGAATATTTTGACTTTGGGTTTTGCCCGTCGCTTTGCGACATACAAACGCCCGAACCTTCTCCTGCACGATCCTGCGCGGCTTCTAAACATTCTGATGAATCGAGAGCGCCCGGTTCAACTCGTGCTAGCGGGCAAGGCTCATCCTCAAGATACGGCCGGGCAGGAAATGATACGACAGTGGTTTGAGTTTGCTCGCCGTCCTGAAGTTCGATCTCGCGTGGTCTTCCTTTCGGATTACGATGTCCTGATGGCGGAGCATCTGGTTCAGGGTGTGGATGTCTGGGTGAATACTCCGCGCCGGCCTTGGGAAGCAAGCGGCACAAGCGGTATGAAGGTGCTGGTGAACGGCGGGTTGAATCTTTCGGAACTCGACGGTTGGTGGGCAGAGGCGTATACCCCGGAGGTCGGCTGGGCAATCGGAGATGGACGTGAGCATGGGGATGACCCTTCCTGGGACACAGCTGATGCTGAAAGTCTCTATGCGGTGCTCGAAAAGGAAATCATCCCAGAATTCTATTCGCGCGATGAGCATGGAATTCCACGCGATTGGGTTGCGCGCATGCGCGAAAGCATGGCCCGCTTAACTCCGACTTTTTCGACCAATCGCGCAGTCCGCCAATATACCGAAGAGCACTATCTCTCGGCGGCAGCAGCCTTTCGCCAGCGCGCCGACAATCGAGGTTCAGTGGGCGCCGATCTCGTCGCCTGGCAGGCCGAACTATCGAAACATTGGTCGGCGCTGCGATTCGGCCCCGCGACCGTCGAGCAACGGGGCGAGCAATACCTATTTCACGTTCAAGTTTTTCTGGATGATATCGATCCCGATGCCGTAAGCGTGGAACTCTACGCGGAGGCGCAGAAAGGCGATGTCCCAGTCACTCTCACGATGAATCGTGGCGAACGTCTGGTCGGGGCGACAAGCGGCTTTACCTACAGTGTTTCTGTTCCGACAGGTCGCCCGGTTGCTGACTACACGCCGCGCATCGTTCCGCGGCATATGGGAGCGTTAGTGCCGCTTGAGGCTGCTTTCATTCTGTGGCACGATGCACCGTCCTGGCGATGAACTTTGAAATTGGTCGGGACGCCGTTCGGAGGATACAGCATTCGCAGGGCTGTAACGATCAATTAAACAGCTGGAGGGAGGCTGGGATGTCTCCCGCAGATCCAAAGTTGGAGAAACCACCATGTCCGAAAAATCTCGAACGTCCGATAGGCAACAACCGCCGGAGCTGATGCCTGATTTTTATATGAGAGCCGATATGAGTTCGTGACAAAACTGGTGCCCAAGCTTTGGGCACAAAGGGGCGCCCTCTCGGTTCACCGGACGTTGACTGGCTCGCAGCGGGACAAGCCGTGTACGCGTCGCTAGTGGCGTCGGGGATGATTACCGCATCCCCGAACGACTCGCAGAATATTAGACAGAAGATTTACGGTTAGCGAATTTTGCATGGAGATCACTCTAGGACCGTTAACGATAGGCGAGCGGGTTCGTCCATGCATTACGAGGGCATTGGTCTCTACTAATTCAACGGGCAAACTGATAATTCCCCGGATGTGCGTCGATCGGGACATATGCAACGATATTCGCGCGTGTACTGTGTTTCTGTGAATCAGGGGGGCGTCCGATCTGCTGCACCCACGTCTAGTTTTTGAATCTGCGCATTGCTACCGGTGGCAAAAGAGCTTGGAGAGGTATACAGAAGTTGCTGCATTGATGGGTGAAGGTTGGATTATCCGACATGTTCGAGAAAGCGCTGCTGGATCTGTTGCAGCAGGTCGGTGTCGGCGGACTTCCAAACCTCTTCGTTGAAGATTTCAACTTCGATGGGTCCATTGTAGCCAGTCGCATCGACGGCGTGGCGCAGGCGTCGCAATTCAATAATGCCGTTTCCCATCATGGCCCGACCCATCAGAATTCCCGGCAGAGGCACGGGCCAATCGGAAACGTGAAAGCCCACGATCTTGCCACGCGCTCGCTCGATCTGCGGCATCACTTCCGGATCCCACCAGACATGGAACGCGTCGATCACCACTCCCGCCGCCGAACTGTTCATCTGTTGGACAATATCATTCGCCTGCTTCAACGTAACCACCACGGAACGCTCCGCGGCATACATCGGATGTAGCGGTTCGACGCCAAGAATGATGCCGGCCTTCTCCGCGTCGGGCAGCACTTCCATCAGGCCATCCAGCACAGTGGCTCGCGCATCTTCAAGCGTCTGCCCATTCGCTGGGCCGGAGACAATGACCAGCACCGGCGCGCCGAGGATAGCCGCTTCTTCAATCGCGACGCGATTATCCGCGATGCGTTCGCGCCGCTCTCTCGCGGTCGGCGCCGAGAACCATCCTCCACGACAGAGACTGGAGACGCGTAATCCGCCGCCGCGAATCAGCGCGGTCGCTTTCTTAACGTCACCGTCCAGTTTATGACGCCAAACTGCGATGAAAGGGATTCCGCTGTGGGAACAGTTGCGCACTACTTGCTCGAGCGACCACGGATCGGCGGTGATCTGATTGAAGCTAAGACGTTCCAATAAACTCACGCGACACCTGAGAGCAACAGATAGTTTCGCATTCGTAGCATCGCCAACTCAGGATCGCGCAATACTCCAGCCTGGTCCGCCAGGACGAATAGTTCGGACAGGTGCGCCGTGGATCGTGCGCTCTCCATGCCGCCAACCATGCGGAAGTGCGATTGAAAGCCGTTCAGGAACGCCAAAAACACAACTCCCGTTTTATAGTGTTGCGTCGGAGATGCGAAGATGTGTCGCGAAAGCGGCACTGTCGGTGCGAGCAGTTCATGATAGAGGGGAAGAGCACCTGCATCCAGCGCGGCTAGCGCCAAAGATGCGGCAGGGGCTATGGCATCGAAAATTCCGAGCAACGCGTCGCTGTGGCTCTGTTCGTTGCCCAGAATCAGCCGATCGTAATTGAAGTCGTCGCCGGTATACATCCGGACTCCAGGCGGAAGATCCCGTCGCATCGAAATTTCCAACTCCGCATCAAGCAGAGAAATCTTGATGCCGTCGATTTTTTCCTTGTGAGCGCGAATCACCGCGAGGCAGTTCTCTGTTGCTTCGGCAATCGTATCTCCACCCCAGTAGCCTTGCAGCGCCGGATCAAACATCGGTCCCAGCCAATGCAGAATAACTGGCTGGCGAACATGGCCGAGTACGGTCTCATATACCAAGGCATAATCGTCGGCGTGGCGCGCAACCGCGGCCAGAGCGCGGCTGGCCATCAGAATGATTCTTCCGTTCACCGCTTCAATGGCTTCGCACTGCTGCAAGTAAGCTTTAGTTACATCCTGCAGTGTGAGATGCGTGCCCGGCGGAAGATGATCGGTGCCGGCGCCGCTCGCGACCAACGCTCCGCGCACTTTCGCGGCTGCGGTGCTACGTTGGATGAGTTCCAGCGCCAGTGGCCAATTCAATCCCATGCCGCGCTGCGCCGTATCCATCGCTTCGGCAACACCAAAACCCAGCGACCAAAGATATTCGCGATACGCCAACGTCGAGTCCCAATCGATCACTGGATGTGTCAGGGGTTCCGTAGTCTTGAGTGGATCCAGCACGACGTGGGCTGCGGCAAATGCAACGCGCGCCTTGAATACATTCTGTCGAGCCGGCACCAACGGCTTACGTGTCGGCGAATACTTGTAGACGGAGCCATCGGATCGCACGAGTTTGACTGAGTCGTTCAGGCTTATGCCCTCAGTTCCGGCACGTTAATCCACCGACGCTCCTGCCAGGATTTCAAGCCGAGTTCCGCCAACTGTACGCCGCGCGCACCTTCCACAAAATCATGCGGAAAGGGCGCATCTTCGGCGACATGGCGGAGAAACATTTCCCACTGAACTTTAAAACCATTGTCGAATACCTGGTTGTTGGGCACATCCTGCCAGTGCTCGCGGAAACGAAACGGATTCTCGACGTCTGGATTCCACACCGGCCGTGGCGTATTTACGCGATGCTGGATGCGGCATTCTCGCAAACCCGCAACTGCGCTACCAAGCGTGCCATCTACCTGCAAGCTGAATAGTTCATCGCGATATACACGGAACGACCAGGACGAATTGATCTGGGCAACGATCCCTCCCTCAAGCTCAAACGTTCCATAAGCGGTGTCGTCCGCGGTGCACGCGTAGCGGTTGCCCTGCTCATCGACACGTTCCGGAATCGTCGTGCCCCCCAGACACTGTACAGAGCGCACTCGGCCAAAGGTGTGGTCTAAGACATACCGCCAATGACAGAACATGTCCATGATGATGCCACCGTCGTCCTGCTTGCGATAGTTCCACGATGGTCGCTGCGCCGGCTGCCAATCGCCCTCGAAAACCCAATATCCAAACTCTCCGCGAACGGAAAGAATTCTTCCGAAGAAGCCGCTGTCGACGAGGCGCTTCAGTTTGCGCATGCCGGGCAAAAACAATTTGTCCTGCACCACGCCCTGTTTCACCCTCGCGGCTTTTGCCATTGCGGCCAGCCGTAGCGCCACACCGGAATCGACGGCGAGCGGTTTCTCGCAATACACATGCTTTCCCGCAGCAATCGCTGCTTCAACGCTCGAGGCGCGTAGCGAGGTCACTTGCGCGTCGAAGTAAATCGCATCGTCTGCATTGGCGAGCGCGCTGGGTAGATCCGTAGTCCAGCGAGCAACTCCATGATCTTTGGCAATCTGTTCCAACTTCGCGGCATTGCGGCCCACCAAAACTGGATCTGGCATCAGGCGAGTGCCGTCTTTCAGCACGACGCCACCTTGATTTCGAACCGCCAGAATGGATCGAACCAGATGCTGATTCAGCCCCATGCGTCCGGTGACGCCGTTCATGATGATGCCGATTCGCTTCTCATTCATTGCTTTCTCCCGGACGTCGCGTCCGATTCAACATTACTTACTCTGCCAAAACTGACGCCGGCTTAGTTTCTGCCTGACGCAAAAAGCTGCGATTGTGGGCTTCTGGACCAAACCAGAAGATCACGATCATCACTACCGTGACGGCACCGCCGAAAACGGTTAATGCCCAGGGATACCCAAAATGATCGCGCAAGATGAATTCTACTGCCGTTGCCGGAGCGGCCAGCAGCACTCCCAACTGATACACGATTCCGGGGAAAAGACTGCGAACTGCATCCGGAGAAAGCTCCGTCAAGTGGGCCGGGATCACGCCAAACGCGCCTTGAACGCCAGCCTGCATCACGAACGATCCGATCACCAGCACGCCGAGTGAGGCACCGAACGCCCACGCCGGAATGGACAATAGAGATACCACCAGGGCCAGCATGATGGCCTTTCGTCGTCCTATCCCCTGCGATAGATGACCGAAGAAAAGTGCGCCGACGATGGCGCCAATGTTGTAGATAATCGGAATGCCGTATAACGACCTCATTCCAATTACTGTTTTTTCGGCGATGCCGGGGACCGACTTGAGGAAGTCAGGATACAAATCCTGCGTGCCATGCGACAGGCACAGCAGCACGCTCATCATTACAAGCAGATAGAAAAACATTGCTTTATGGTGAAGCAGGGAACTAAAAATTTGCTTCATGGAGGTGGGCCGATGTTGCTTCCACGCTTCGGACTCGGGCGCGAAAAGCGTGAGCGCAACGATCAGCAATGCGACCGGCGCGCCGACAAAAAAGACGGACTGCCAGCCGAAAGCGGGAGCTAGTATCTGCATGGCCACCGATGCCAAGAGATAGCCCATGGGATAGCCTGACTGGATCATGCCGGAGAGCACGCCTCGAAAGCGACGCGGCAAACTTTCCATGGCGTAGGAGGCACCAATGCCCCAATAACCGCCCATGCCAATGCCGTATAGAGCGCGAAAGAGAACGAAGACCCAGAAGGTTGGCGCCAAGCCGGTCAATACTGTGCACAGGGAGAAGTAAAGCACGCAAAACATCAACGGACGCTTGCGCCCAAATCGGTCAGCGAGTGCGCCGAAGAACAACGCGCCCACTGGACGCATCGCCAGGGTCAAAGTTAGCGTGTAAACGACCGAAGCCTTGGATACATGAAATCGCGCGGCCAGCGTGTCAAATAAAAAAACAACAACAAAGAAGTCAAAGGCGTCCAGGACCCAACCCAAAAGGCCGGATGTGACGGCGAACTTCCAGCCTTTGATCTCCTGATCACTGCCGATATTCGATCCAGTTACAAACACCATTCGCAGTGCGCCATTTCCACAATTGTCTCCCGCCCATTGGGCTGAATGCAGCAATCTATCCGGTGGAAAGATTCTATCGCGTAGAGGTCCGAACCAGATTACGCAAGGATTGCTATGGTGATCGACGAAGGGCTCAAGTTACTGCCGTCTTATTGCGAGGACGTTTGACGCGACCGCCAGCGGATGGCCCACCACATCGACGGCCTCAATCGCCGCGACGTCGCCGAATTGCGGGCCCGCAGGGGACCAGCGAGGCGAGAATTACCGGCGGACGTGCTGTATAACCTTGGATTGGACCTTGAGTAGGAGGCGTCTCGACGAAGCTGACCCAAATTTTTACCAGGCACTTGAAGCCGGAGGGAACAATCCAATAAGGGGACTCGTTGAGGAGCAACATCGCGGTTTAACTTCGTACATGCGCATCGGATCATGCTTGCATCAGCCAAACTACGAAGTCTGTTCGCCGGACTGATCTGAGCAGAGGAGAGAATCTCGGGACTGCGGACACTAAATCCCCGGATGAAGATTGAAGCCGCCGGTGATTTCACGTTGTGTTAGTCCAGTTCCCACGGGGCGTTCACCCACGATTCGATCTGACGGATTGCATTCGCTTCGGTTCCGGATTCGCAGAGGATTAACATGCACAGCGAACGGCCGGCGTTGATAGGAAGAGCAAGCCCTTCGTTGGTTTGGGCGGGGATAAATTGTTCATCCTGCTTCCAGCGACCTTCGGTCACCTGACCGGCAAGCACGACCGGCCGATGCCATTGGTTCGCTTGCGGCAAACGAATCAATCCTTCTCCCATTGGCAGGATCAGCATGCGTTGCGTAGTTCGCAGCGAATCTAGACCGAACGAGATTGCCATGAAGTGCAGATTGCTTTCAATCAATAATTCGTCATTTTCGAACACGTTGGCCGATGATTCAACAGCTTGAATGCCCGTCTTAGGATTGCCAACTAGGACACCCGTCATCCAGGGACGCAATGTGAGTTTCACCTTCCGGTTCACGAAGGGAACGGCGAAATTCTGCGCAGGCTTTTGATGTTCGTAGTTCACCAACACAACAATTTCGCGTGAGTCCTGCGACGGAACCCGGAAGACGTGGATAGGCGCATCCTTGGGCTCGATTTGTTCGCCCTTCAGATTGAATGCGGACGCTAACTGGCGATAGAACCTATGCGCATATTCCTGGTAGCGTGGATCCCCGTGCAGCTCGATTGGATCGCTACTGAAGATGACTCGACCTTTTCCGTGCTTAAATTCGGTCACGATGGGAGTGCCGTCATTTGCGGCCAGTAATAACTTCGCTCCGGCAAGACGCGTAACAATGCCCGGAGCAGCCATATATTTCGGCCATTCAGAATTGTCCGTGGCGGTCTCTTCCACTCCTTTTTGATATGCAATGTTAGGAAAGCGCTCGGAGACAAATTCCACTCCGCAAAGGTTCTTCAGCCTTTCCGTTCGCGTGCGTTGCCGCGCAGCGTCATAGCTCAGATCTCCGGAGATGTATAACTGGCCTCCTTCGTCTACAAACTTGGAAAGCCGTTCCACAATGGCGTCGCTCGGACAGTAGGGCAGCGGATAGAAGATGGTCGTGACTCCTTCCGGAATCGCGTCCATATACTGATCGGAGAGAGTCGCAAAGCGGATCCGTTCGTCCAGCAGAAGGCGAATGCTGTTTAATTGGCCTTCGATCACTTGATCGCCTTGGCCGCCCATGCGGTTCTCACTTGCCAGTAAGACGAGAGTATCGCTGGTTTCATATCGCGGCCGCAGTCGACGAAACAACAACCCGCTGTTTCGATAAAACGCGCGAACGTCACGGCCTACCAGTTCGTTTGGATAGTTGATACCCCATTCAAAGGGAAGGTCAACGGGATATTTCCAGCACCAGTTCTGTATCTTGGAAGCTCCCAAGGCGAATGCATAATGTGCAATGGCCAGGAAGTAAGCCTGCTCATACTCTTCTGTTCGCGCTTCGATGTAGTAGCCTGTAGCGTTCCATGCCGGATGGGTTTTCACTCCAAACTCGCCGACATTGATCCCCTTGCCGCGCACGCTTTGATCAAGGAACCGGCAAACCTGAGGAAACCGATAGTAGTCCTCACCCTTATCCGCAAAATATCCGAAGTTTGCCAGCTCCAG
>Ga0335075_10011534_pt1 | contig 13358 bp, 12 predicted proteins | sample Lox_Sample_24_FD_206723 | JGI IMG/M metagenome (GOLD analysis project Ga0335075, IMG submission 206723) | Soil microbial communities from Loxahatchee National Wildlife Refuge, Florida, United States - Lox_Sample_2.4 | ecosystem: Environmental > Terrestrial > Soil > Wetlands | place: USA...
GGGATGCCATCGCGCGCTAGGTCGCTCTGCAGCGTGCCGGGCTCGAATACCACATTCGCGTTGATGGTCAGCGTGGCCGTGCCGTTTTTGTTGCTGACCAGCGTGAACGCCGTGGTCCTGATGGTAGTTGTGCCGTTTGGCAGCACGGGGCCGGTGAGGCCGACGCCCAGCGCGACGCCGGTCCCGACGACACCCGCCAGCGACAGTCCGCCGACTGACTGAAGTGCGAGGGAACGCCGGCGGTGGCGGTCGCCTTGCCGGATGATTGCGGCCGCGGCAGGCGGCCGGGCCTTGCGGGCGGCGTCATCGGCCAGCCGCTGAAGTTCGCTGGTTAGCTCGGACACTGGGATTTCCTCCTGGTCAGTTACAGGGTTACCGGACTGCCGTTTCTCGCAGGTACGGCGCGAGGGCGGCCCGGCCGCGGGCTAGCCGTGCCTTGACCGTTCCGGCCCGCACTCCGGTCTCGGCGGCGATCTCATCGATCGTGAGGTCGCACAGGTGGTACAGGACCAGCGCGCGGCGCTGTTCGGCGGGCACCTTGCGAAGGGCGTCGCTGAACGCGACCCGGTCCGGCGTTGGCCCAGCGGTTGATTCTGGCCGGGCAGTCAGCGACTCGAGCCGGGTGCCGTCACGGGCACGCCGCCACCGCGAGGCCGCGATGCGCCAGGCCGTCACGCGGACCCAGGCCTCAGGCGCTCCGTTCCGGTCGAGCTTGCCGCGCCGCGCCCAGGCACGGACGAACGCTTCCTGGACGGCGTCCTGAGCCTCAGACTGGTCTCCGATCATCGCGTAGAGCTGCCCTACCAGCCGCTGGAAACTAGCGGCGTAGAAGCTGGCGAACTCCTCACGGTCCACTGCATCCCCGCCTTTCGCCAGGAAGCTGGCCCGGCCGGGCGATCCGGCCTGTCACCATGAATACCTGCGGGAGGAGTGGCTGGTTGCACGCAACTGGCCTGGCATCTGGCAGATCCGCGGGGGACGGACGAGACACGACCCAGTCGCGCCGCTGCATGCTCGTGACATCGCCGCCTGAGCGCTGAGACAATCGGTGCGGTGAGCCCAAAAAGCCGAGGCCGCCCGCCTGGCCGTGGCCGGCGCCCCGAGGCGGCCCGGCGCCCAGCAGCAGGACGAGGCGGCTCGCACAGTGTCACGCGGCCTTCGGGAAATCAGCCGGTGCAAAGAGCCGGGCAGGTAACGGACTACTGGTTTGATGAGCCGGTGCCCGGCGACCGGCGATCGTGGGCGATGCCCTCCGGTCACGGGATCTACCAGGACCTGGACCTGGAACTGCTGAATCCTTCTGATGAGGACCAAGCCGGGCTCCTGATTGAGGCCCAGCATCCCGAACTCGAAGGCGCGCTGCGTAACGACGAGGAGATGATCGTCGGCGGTGAGCCGTTCAACCCTAGACTGCACGTTTCGTTGCACCAGGTAGTCGCGAACCAGCTGCTCGCCGACGATCCGCCCGAGACCTGGCAGGCCGTCCAGCGGCTGGCTGGCCTCGGGTACAACTGGCACAACATCATGCACATGATCGCAGCCGTGGTCAGCGACGACCTTTACCAGATGCTGAACGAGCAGCGGCGCTTCGACCGGGACGACTATGCCCGGCGGCTCAGCGAGCTGCCCGGCGACTGGCCGCCACCGGAGGCACTCGGACTGCAGTGACAAGCTGTCCGGCATAGGCAGCCAATCCATGATCACGTAAGATCCGCCGCGCTATAAAGCACGGAGGATGTTACGTCGCGAGGAGTCCGGCCCTCCCAGGTGCATAGCATGGTGAGCGTGGAGTTGCGCCAGCTGCGGTACTTTGTCGCGGTTGCCGAGGAGCTGAATTTCGGCCGGGCTGCGCAGCGGCTGCTGATTGCCGGGCCCTCGCTCTCTCAGCAGATCAAGGCGCTGGAGCGCGACCTAGGCGTGCAGCTCTTCGACCGTGACCGCCGCTCGGTCACTCTCACCGCCGCGGGTGCGGCTCTGCTGCCTGACGCCCGTGCGCTGCTAGGGCGGGCTGACGACCTTGAGAACCGGGCCGCGCGCATCGCTGGCTCTGAAGCGGTCCGGCTCGGCTACGTCAACTGGCTGCCGCCGGATATCGCCGCCCGCACATCTGCGGTGGCGCGTCTGCACATCGACGCGTGGGTCGAACCCTCCCACATTCAGGCCGCCCGCGTGGCTGACGGGAGCCTGGACCTCGCCGTGTGCTGGCTTCGCGCCCGGGACCTGGACGAACTCGGCCTCAACGCCCGGCTTATCGGCGCGGATCAGCTCTACGCCGTGGCCCGCGGAAACGCAACCGACGATGTCCGCGCCCGGGACTCCGTCGTCCTGCTCGACAATGATGCAAAGACCTGGGGGAGCTGGAGCGCCTACGCCGAGCAACTCGCCCGCGACACCGGCGCCCGCGCAGTACGCATCTCCGACGGCGGCATCACCGGACCCGCATTCTTCGACCACGTGCGCCGCTCCCCGCGCCCCGTCGTCAATTCCCCCAAGGGTCAGAACACTCCGCTCCCTCCCGACCTGGTCCGGCGCGCCGTCGTGGACCCGAAGCCGTACTGGACCTGGTCACTGACGTGGCGCCGCAGCGAGGTGCGTGCTGCCGTCCTTGCAGTGGTCGACACCCTTACGACGGGCGTCGGGGACGTCGGCATTCATGCGCCGGATGCCTGGCTACCTGAGGACGATCCGTACAAGCGCTAGGTCGCGAGGTCCGGCGTCCCGCTGATCGTCAGGTGGCAGGCGGGAGCGGCTGCGGGAAGCCGATGCGCAACACGACTGCCGCCGCGGCGGCCGCCAGTATCACGACCGCGGCCACCAGCAACGCCAGGTGGTAGCCGTGATGCAACAGCGGCGTGACAATGAGCGGGCCGAGGATCTGCCCGACGGAATAGCCCACGGTCAGCAGGGCTACAGAGCGCGGGAACTGCAAGTGCGCCCCTGCGGCCAGCGCGATCGTGGCGACACCCAGGAAGGTGGCACCGAACAGGGCCGCGGAGATCACGGCGGCCGCCACGCCGCCAAGCACGGCGGGCAGCGCTATGCCGACGGCCTGCACGACGAGCGCGGCGAGCAACAGGTCAGGGCGCGACCATCGCCGGCTCAGCCAGGCCCAGAATGCCGAGGAGGGAACCGCGGCCAGCCCGACCAGTACCCAGGCGCCGCTGCCGATCCAGCCCGGAGAGGTCTGCTCGATAGCAGCCACCAGGAAGGTGCCCGCGATGATGTACCCGACTCCCTCCAGGGAGTAGCAGGCGAACAGCGCGCTGAACCAGCGATGCGTGCGCGGACGCGACGCCGGCCGCCCAGCGCCCGCGGGCCCTGTAGCCGGCAGCGGGGACGGTTCCGGGCGCAGCATCCACGAGCAGGCAGCCAGGACAGCAGCCAGGGCGGCCGAAGCCCACCACGCGGACCGCCAGTCCCCGACCGAGCGGAGGATCAGGACAACCACTCCGGACAGGGCGATGCCCGCACCGACGCCGCCAAATCCCCAGCCGGGCAGATGCGCGGGATGGCCGCGAAGATGGCTGAGTAGCGAGCTTGCTGCGATGACGAAGACCAGTGCACTGGCGACGCCCGCCAGGAGGCGCAGCGCCCACCAAGCTGCAACCGCGTGGGTCAGCGGCATGACGAGCAGGGTGACGATGAGCACGATGAGCGAGACGCGCAGGACGGCACGGGAACGCACCAGCCTGGGAACGAGTATGCCCGCCAGCGCGCCGACAAGGTAGCCGATGTAGTTGGCGGTGGCCAGGCTCGCCCCTGCCGAAGCGCTCAGCCCAGCCTGGGCGTGCATGAGTGGCAGGATCGGGGTGTAGACGAAGCGGCCGACGCCCATGCCGGCTGCGAGCGCCGCGGCAGCCGCCAGGACGTGGCCCCACGGCGACTCGCTTGCGTGACCGGGTGCGGCAGGCAGCGCCTGGGCCGGCCGATAGTCAACTGGCGGCATCGGCCTTGCCGGGATCATTGGGGTGGGAATCAAGCGCAGTGACCACGAGGGCCATCCACGGGCGCAACGGCAGAGTCCCGAGGACCTTCTCGCGCAATTCGGCCTCGTCGGCGGCGTGCCAGAGGCCGATGCTGCGCAGTTCGCCAACCGGACGCCACAGCCGGACGAGATGCCCGGTGGCGGCCAGTTCCCTGGCCCGGACAGCCTCAGCGGTACGCCTCCGGCCAACCTCGGCCGGGTCGGTGCCATCCGGAACAGTGGTGGTGATCTCGACCAGGAACTCACTCAAAGCTTTCTTCTCCCTGCGCGGCGCCCTCCTGTTCAGGTGCCAATGGCTCCACTCTGATGGCGCGGCAGAGCCCGCGCCAGGACCGACTTCCTCCCTGCTGGTAGGCGCAACCTCGCACCGCAGGTGGGCAAAGGGTCTGCTCCCACCCGAGGTGTCTGCGAGCACAGGGATGTACTACGAGGCGCTGCAGGCCTCATCCGCAGGGAAAGTACCTTCTCAAGAGCGACATCAAATCCAGAGTCAGCTAACGGCTTAAAACGGACTTTCCCGTCGGTTAGTGAGAGTGAACCCGATCATGAATGGCTCCGTCGCGCCAACGCCTGTCGACTTCTGGTTCGATCCCGTCTGCCCGTGGACCTGGGGTCAGTCGTCCTCAAGGCAGTCGGGTTGCTCGGCAATGATCCAGTCGAACAGCGGCTGGGCGCTGAACCAGCCCGCCAGGGCGGTGCCAATCTGTTCGTAAGTCCGGCTGGCGGTGGTGTCGTCGATGGGCAGGGGATCGCCGGCTGCCATGGCCAGCAACTCGGCCTGGCAGGTGCGTTCCATGGTGACGAACCAGAAGGCGGCCTCGTCGACCGACTGGCCCACGGTGATGAGTCCGTGGTTCGCCAGGATCGCGGCCTTAAACCCGCCGAGCGCTGTGGCTATGCGCTTGCCTTCCTCAACGTCGTTGGCGACGCCGCCGTACCCGTCGTAGAGCCCGTGGTCTTCGAAAAAGATGCAGGCGTCCTGGGTGATGGGACGCAGGTGACGCCGCAGCGACGCGAACGCCTTGCCGTGCACCGAATGTGAATGGGCAGCCGCGATGACGTCCGGCCTGGCGGCGTGTACCTGCGAGTGGATGGCGAAGGCGGCGAGGTTGACCGGCCAGGAACCCTGGACGACAGTGCCGGAATGATCCACGAGTATCAGGTCTCGTGCCCGGATCTGCTTGAAGCTCATGCCGAACGGGTTGACCCAGAACTGGTCGGCGTGCTCGGGGTCGCGCGCAGTGATGTGACCGGCCACGCCCTCCTCGAAGCCCAGCCGCCCGAAGAGCCGGAACGCCGCGGCGAGCCGCTGCTTGCGATGCCGTCGCTCCTCCGCCGGGGACCGCTCGACGAATGGATTGTGCGGTACTCGATCGCTCATTGCCGGTTTCTCCTCAGGCGGGGGACAGCGGTACAGCCAGTTCGACGGTACCCGGGCCGGAGCGACGATGCCTACCCCAGGGTCCCGCCAGCTTCCCGCGAACGCCTCAAGCCAGGCGCTAGCGGAACTGCGCCGCCACGGCCGGGTGAGCCATTAGGCGTCATTTCGGGTTGTGAAGCGCACGGCCGGAAACCCCCTGACGCCTGCGGCGCAAAAAACCTGGCTCCCTTTACCGAATAGCTATTGGATTACGCGCTTTGCGCCCTGTATCAAAGGCGTGTACCCGTACGTTCGGACAGGTCCAGACGAGGGAGGTCCAGTGTCCAGAACACGGAGGTTCGTGGGTGCAGCTGCCGCGACCGCGACAGTCGCAGCCATGGTGGTGGTGGGTATGAGCGGCTCGGCGGGGGCCGCACCCCGGCCGGGCTTTTTGCGGCTGGCTGGCAGCGCGGCGCCATTCACCACCCCCGGCCGCGCGATCGGCGCAGTGGCAAGCTCGGCGCGGCTGGACATCCAGGTCTGGCTGCAGCCTGGCCAGTTAAGAGCGGCACAGAAGTACGCGACGGCAGTGAGCACGCCGGGCAACAAGCTGTTCCACCACTACCTGAGCCCGGCCGCCTACACGGCCCGGTTCGGCGCCAGCCTAACGGCCGCCCGCGCGGTGGAGTCATGGCTGCGCGGCGAGGGCTTCACCGGCGTGCACACCGACGCTCAGCGCAACTACGTGCGGGCTACCGGGGCGGTCACCGCGATCGACGCGGCGTTCAAGGTTCAGCTGGAGAATTACCGGTCGTCAGCGAGCGTGAATGCCGGGAAGTACCAGTTGCGCGCGAATAATCGTGCAGTGGCCATCCCGGCGTCACTGTCCAAGTACGTCATCGGGGTGACCGGCCTGGACAATGCCGCACCCAGACTTCCGCTGATGCGGGAGCCGACGCACCACAGCAGCAAAAAAGCCAAGTCCGCACCCTGCTCGCACTATTACGGCCAGCACTTGATCGCCAAGCTGCCCAAGCGGTTCGGCCGGACATCGTTCCCGACTCAGATCTGCGGTTACACGGCCCAGCAGTTGCGCGGCGCCTACGGCGCCAACATGCGCAACGACGGCCGCGGGCAGGCGGTGTCGCTGGTCGAGCTCGGCCTGACCCAGGACATGTTCTTGACCTTGCAGGACTACGCGAAGGCCGAGCACTTCCGTGCACCCTCTGGGCAGCGCTACGCGGAGCTATCGCTTGGCGATAACAGCTGCGGCGACCCGTTCTATGTCGAGGAACAGCTGGACGTCGAGACTTCCTACGACATGGCACCAGGCGCCAACCAGCTGGTCATCGGCGGTGACAGCTGCAACAACGGCGACTTCGGCCTGCAGGGCTTGTTCGATGCCGACATCGTCAACATCGACGGCATTGGCAGCATTCACCACCCGCTCACCAACATCAGCTCCAACTCCTGGGGCCCTGGCGACGACAGCCAGCCGGCGATACTGACCAACATCATGCACGCCTACCTCGTGCGCGCCGCTGCGCAAGGCGTCGGCATGTACTTCGCCTCCGGTGACTCCTCGGGAGTCGAGACTCCCGATGACCCGTACACGATCCTGGTCGGCGGTACCTCACTGGGCGTCGGAAGGCACAACCAGCGGCTGTTCGAGACCGGCTGGTCCAGCGGCCAGTCCGCGCTCAGTCAGGGCACCTGGACAGCGGCGTTCGAAGACGGCGCCACCAGCGGCGGTCCCAGCCTGGTCTGGAGGCAGCCGGGTTACCAGCGCGGCCGGGTACCGAAGTCAATGGCCACCGCGCCCGGCAACCGCCCCGGGCTGGTCAGGTCCGAACCTGACATCGCTGCCGACGCAGACCTGTTCACTGGCTTCGCCACCGGACTGCTGAACTTCCCGAAGCACAAGGCACCGAGGCTGGCCCTGCTAACGGTCGGCGGGACCAGCATGGCCTCGCCGACGGTGGCCGGCATCGTCGCCGACGCTCAGCAAGGACAGCGCAAGGCGTTCGGGTTCACCGACCCGGTGATTTACCGGCTGGGCAGCACGCGGGCGATACACGACATCCTCCCGTCGACGTCCCGCACTCCCGGGCTGTACCGCGGCGAGGCGTGCACCACCAGCTTCTGCGGTCTGGTGTCGCTGATTATCTTCGACGACCAGAGCTACAGCATGGAGGGTTACACGGGCCAGGTCACGCAGAAGGGATACGACAACATGACTGGGGTCGGCACGCCGAACGGCCAGGCGTTTATCCACGGCTTGCGGCGCCTGGCGGGTTAAGACCTGCCGCCCTGGCGGGTTAAGACCTGCTGCCCTGGCGTTTCAAGCCCTGCTGCGTGGTCCGCGCCGGTTTCCGGTGCGGACCACGCAGTCCGCGCCGGTTTCCGGTGCGGACCACGCAGTCTGGCCAGTGGGCTAACCCGCGCTACTGTCCAATCCATGACCTCGCTGGCGCCGGTAGTTGCGGCGGCGTCAGGAAATGCGGCGGACTGTCGAAGTCCAGCGCGCCAAGCGGATCTACTGCTGCAGCGTCACGCCTGGTCAGCGGCGGAAGGTTCCACTTCCGCTCGATCAGCTTAAGTATCGACGTGTGGTCGTAGACGGTGCTTGTGACATAGTCAGGCCTGGCATAGGGCGAGACAATGACGGCAGGCACCCGGAAGCCGAGCTGGTTGTAGGTCGCCGGTCCGTCGTCGCATTCCTGGATCTTCTTGGCGTAGCTGGTGAATGACAACAGAAACCGTAGGAACGCGTTGCGCTGCAGAATGCTATGACCAGGAACGTCATCAGGCTCGACGGCCGGCGGCGGGTCGACGTGATCGAAGTAGCCGCCGTGCTCGTCATAGAGCCAGATCAGCAGGGTTTCCGGCCAGCCCCGGCCTGTCATGACCGCGTTGATAACCTTGGCCGCGAATCCCTCCCCCACCTGGATGTCCTGCGGGTTCTCCTCCGAGAAAGCGGCAAAGTCGGGGTCGACGATGCTCACCGCGGGCAGCTTGCCGGCGCTGGCCGCCTGCCAGAACTGTGTGATCGGGCGCAAGTGGTTAACCGATCGCAGGAAGCCCAGCGGGTACAGTCCGGCCGTCGTCTGCAGCTTGCTTTCCATGGCCGGGATGAGTTGCGGGAAGATCGCCGCGACGAGCGCGCCGAGCACACGCAGGAAATTGAGGCCGGACGACCGGGACAGCAGCCGCCAGTTGATGCGGACCGGCGATATGTGGTGGTAGTTAACCCAGCTGATGCCGTGTGCGCTGAGCATGTCAAAGATAGTGCCGGAGGCCGGATAGTCGACCATGCCGAAAGGCAGGTCATCGATGAGCCCGTGCGCGGTGCCCGAGATGAGGAACCGCCTGTTCGGAAAAGTGGGGCCGAGGCAGGAGGAGAACCAGCGAGTTGCCAGCGGGAAGGTGTTCGCCAGCCCGTAGTAGAACGGCAGGTCTTTCTCGTCCCAGTAGGTCATGGCCACGGAGGCATCCAGGCCCGGCCGGGTGATTTCGATGCTCCTGACGAAGCCGTCGCACTTGCCTTCGTCCCACTGGATGTGGGTGGCGTTCCAGCTCTGCGTCGGCACCCCGTCCTTCTGCCGGGTACCGGCGAAATGCTGCATCGGGATAGGTGTGCCGTTCCCGCTCAGGTTGGTCGACGTCGGCACGCCCTCCGTGTCTCGCGGCAGCCCGTCGCCGCGGGCGTCCAGCATCCCTAAGTAGTTGTCGTAGGAATGGTTTTCCATCATCAGGATCACGATGTGCTGGATCTGGGGAAGCCGGTCTGTGCCCGTCGCCGATGTCGCGTCAGGACGCGCGGCGGGACCTGCGGCTCGTCGCGCGAGCCGGCGCCGGGCAGCCATCGCTTCTAGTCGGTTCAGCATGTGCTCAGCGTGTCATAAAAGCCGCTCCCGTCGATGCACCAGACTTTCTCGCCGGCGCGGGGCCGCGAGTAGCCGTCGCTCTCGTCACCGCTGTCCCCGCGACCCCGGCGGTCGTAGGTGACCGCCCGGTAGAAGGGCGACAGCACCTGCGCGAGTCCTGCCATCGTCCTGCGGTCGTTGAACGCGCCGCCGATCAGGGCTACCGGCTGGCCCTGGCCCACGGCCTCGACCGCGATCTGGGTGCCATCGGCAGAACTGACGCGTTCAGGAATCGTGTTCATGGCTAGCGTGCCCCTTTCAACAGCGAGGCGGACTTCGCCTCGCACCGGGTAGTCGGAGCCGAGCGTCGCTTCTCGACACCCGCACTCCTGGCGACAGGCAGGGCCACCAGGATCAGCAGACCGGTCACGGCGAAGGCGGCCGGATATCCGGTACGGCCGGCGAACAGCCCGAAGACAGCGGGCCCAGCGCCGTACCCGGCGTCGTAAGCAACGTTCCAGAGGGCGCTGGCCGTGCCGAGCCCGTCCGACGGCGCGCGGTCGATCATCACCGCCAGGGTGGCGTTCTGGCTGATCCCGAACCCTGCGCCGAACAGGAACATGCCTGCGATCACGGCCGGCGGCGAGGCGAGCCAGATCATCGCGATCATGCCGGCAGCTGCGATGGCCAGCGCCGGAACCAGCAGCCGGGCGTGGCCGCACCTGTCACCGTAGCGGCCGGCCAGCCAGCGGCTGATCGTCGCCGTCAACGCCTGCACGAGCAAGCCAGCGGCTGCGACATTGCCGGCTACTCCGGTAGCGAGCGGGAGGAACGAGACGACCACCCCGGCTGCGACGGTTGTGGCCGCGAAGATCACGAACGGCCGTAGCTGCCCGTCCTGACGAAGGCTGGCGAGCAGCCCGCCGGCCCGCCGGGCGTGACCAGTCTCCGCCGGCATCGTGCGCTCCCCTGGCCGGTCGCGCAGCCAGGGGAACGCTGCCACCGGCGCCAGTGCCGTCACAGCCGCGAGCCCGACGACCAGCGCCATGCCAAAGTGGGCCGCCAGCCAGACGCCAGCGGGCAGCGCAATGATCCCCGGAGCCGTGGCCACGACCCCGAACAGGCCCAGTCCCTCGCCGCGCCGCTGCGGCGGCAGTAGCGCCGCGGTCAGCGTTCCCGTCATCACGGTGGTAAGTCCGAATCCGACGCCCCGGACGGCGCTCACGATCACGATGCTGGCCAGCGTGGCACCGGGCAACAGCACCAGAACCGGAGCCCCGAACAACAGCGAGCCGGCCACCAGGAGGACCCGGTACCCGCCTCGCCGCAGGAGCAGCGGCGCCGCCAGTTCGGCAGCTACTGTGCCGAGCAGCAGCACACCGTTCACGAGCCCGGCACCCGCGCTGCTTGCGCCGGCTGCTACAGCCAGCCTCGGCGCGCCTCCGAGCAGCAGGTAGAAACTGGTCAGCGCGCTGAATTCGGCCAGGAACACGAGCGCAAGTACGCCGCTCACGAGGCGTCCCTGCTGCCCGTGAGGCTCTGCGTCCGCCGGACCGGAAGTGCCTCTGCGGGTGACGCTGCGCCGCGACCGTTCGGAAGTCACTGTTGACATAGCTGTCACGCTAGGACCGAAGTGGAGCACTGATAAGGTCCAATCCTGTGACGATCCAGTGGTCCGGTTTGGGTCCGGAGCTGCTGATGCGGCTTGACCGGGAAAGCGGGCAGCCGCTGCGGTCTCAGCTGGAAACGGCCCTGCGCGAGGCCATCAGGAGCGGCCGCATCCGCGGCGGTGAGCGCGTGCCGTCATCTCGCGAGCTGGCCAGGGAGCTCAGCATCTCCCGCGGCCTGGTGCAAGAGTGCTACAGCCAGCTGCTGTCCGAGGGCTACCTGACCAGCCAGATCGGCTCCGCCACCCGGGTCGCGACGGGGGCGTATCGGCCGCAGGACGAACCCGAGCAGCCCGCCGAGCCGGCTCCCCGCCTGATCGCCGACTTCAGCATCGGCGTCCCGGACCTCGCGAGCTTCCCGCGAGGCGACTGGATCTGGGCAATGCGACAAGCGTGCGGGAACGTACCAGCTCCCGATCTCGGCTATGGCGACCCGCGCGGTAGCTTCGTCCTGCGCAGCGTGCTCGCCGGATACACGCGGCGGGTACGCGCTGCCGCCGTTGCACCAGGACATGTGATTGTAAGCACCGGCTTCGCGCAGGGCATCGTCCTCGTGCTGCGGGCGCTCGCCCAGGCTGACGTGCGGTGCGTGGCCTTCGAGGACCCGGGATACGGAACCGCCGACACTAGTGAGACCGTGGCCGCAGTCGGCGCGCTCGGACTGCGCGCGGTTCACGTGCCTGTCGACGACCTGGGCATCGACGTCGCGGCGCTCGGCGAAAGCGATGCCAGGGTCGTCGTCGTCACGCCGGCGCATCAGTCGCCTACCGGCGTCGTGCTCGATGCCCGGCGGCGGCATGCGCTCGTCGCCTGGGCACGCAGGAACGATGCCTACATCGTCGAGGACGATTACGATTCCGAGTTCCGCTACGACCGCGAGCCCGTCGGCGTGCTGCAGGGCCTCGCTCCTGACCGTGTCTTCATGATCGGCACGGCCAGCAAGGCGCTGGCGCCGGCGATCAGGCTCGGCTGGGTCCTCGCTCCGCCAGAGCTGGCGGACGCCGTGGCTGATGAGAAGCGGATCAGCGACCGTGGTACTTCCTTGCTCGACCAGCTCGCGCTCGCCGCGCTGCTCGAATCGGGGCGTTACGACCGTCACCTGCGGCACATGCGGGCGATCTACTCCAGCCGCCGGTCCGCGCTCGTGGCTGCACTCGCCCGGCATGCCCCGGCAGTCCGCCTGACCGGCCTCGCCGCGGGATTCCACGCGGTGGCGCACCTGCCGCCAGCTGCGGACGAGCAAGCCGTGGTCGTCGCGGCGCACGAGCGCGGCGTAGGGCTGCAGGGGATCAGCCGCTTCCGCGCGACAACGGCGTCCTGGCCACCGCAGCTCGTGCTCGGCTTCGGCCAGGTCAGCGAGCGTGCGATCGAGCCGGCCATCGCCGCGGTCGCAGATCTGCTTGCCTGACCCGGCGGCTACCGATGGTGGCCGGTTGCCCGCCGGGAAACGTCAGGCAGCGATGGCCGACGTGAAGCGCAACCCGATGCTCAGCCGGCGGAGCACGGACCGGAGCCACAACACCGAGGCGGCGATCCCGGCCGCGATGAGCACCACAGTTGTGGCGGCCCAGACCGGTACGTAGGTGGCCAGCGGGGTGGTCGCCAGAAGCACTCCCAAGCTGACGGCTAGCAGCAGGAACACCCCGGCCCACAGTACGGTGACCTGCTGGAAGAAGCGGTGCAGGCGCGGCTGGTGGACGTCAGGGCAGCGCAGCCCGATCACCTCGGCGGCCAGCCGGGCGGCGATGGGGCTGCGCCCGCGAGCGGTCCAGGCGAATACGATGCACAAGGCAAGGTTCGCGATCGGGAAGTGCACGAGAAATATCAGCAAGTTCCCGGTCGCGATCGCGGCCACGGTCTGAATCGTCAGGACGGCTATCGAGATCGTCACGAGGCTGGGCACGGACCCGGTCAGGAGCTTGCGGGCGCCGGCCGTCAGCCAGATGGTGGCAAGCATCGCCCACAGGCCGGCATCGCGCCCGCCCAGCCACGCGGCCACGCTATAGCCGGCCACCGGAAGCCCGAAGGATTCAGCGGCGTTCCAGCCGATAGTTCGCACCAGCTGAACCGGCCGGGGCAGCTCGAGGCACTCTGACCTACCTGCAATCCAGCGGGGACGCTCGCCTGCCGTGGTGGTCGTGCTTCCGTCACCGTGCGGCTCTGCGGCGAGCTGGGCCATGGAGGTAGGGTTCCTTCCGGTCCGGCGCTAATGCGGCCTGTCGGCGGGCGGTGGAGCAGGTAGCGAGTCTCGCGAGAATTCCTCAGAGTATTGCCGGCCGAAGTTGCAGACCTGCTTGAATCTCCACATCTTTGCGAAATCCATGCGCTTCCTGGTTCCAACAGACACGACATGTGCTTCTCGTCATAATCACCCCGGTGGGCCGGAAATGACAGCTATCCCGGAAACAGCGCCAGTCCCTGAATTGGGTGCACCTGGCTGGCGCCGCTTCCTGGCGCCATGGCGCTCGCCGGCGGATCAG
>Ga0335075_10011535_pt1 | contig 13358 bp, 9 predicted proteins | sample Lox_Sample_24_FD_206723 | JGI IMG/M metagenome (GOLD analysis project Ga0335075, IMG submission 206723) | Soil microbial communities from Loxahatchee National Wildlife Refuge, Florida, United States - Lox_Sample_2.4 | ecosystem: Environmental > Terrestrial > Soil > Wetlands | place: USA: Florida...
CCGCGTTCTTCGGCCAGACGCGCCTCGGCTTCACCGGTATCCACGATGGCAGCGGCGAGTACCAGGTGAAGGACCGCAAGACGCAGGAAACGTCCGTCGTCGCTCCGCGTGTGCCGTTCGCCGACGAACTGCTGCCTGTGGGCGGCAGCCGGCGCTGGCAGCTGGCATGCTGGGTCACGCACCCCAAAAATCCTTATTTCGCCCGCGCTGCTGTCAATCGCGTCTGGGCGCTGATGCTCGGTCGGCCGCTGGTCGAGCCAGTCGATAACCTGGAATCCGACACGTCCGCTCCGCCGGCCCTCGATCTGCTCGCCGACGACTTCGTCGAGCACGGCTTCGACCTGCGCCGTCTCCTCCGCGTCATCGCCTGCACGGAAGTTTTCCGTCTCGACAGCGCGACCGAGCACGATAGCGGCGAGACGGAGGAGAAAGCCTGGGCCGTTTTTCCGCTGACCCGGCTGCGGCCCGACCAGGTGGTCGGCGGCATCCTGCAAGCCTCGTCGGCGGCCACGCTCAGCGCCGAATCGCACATCCTTTTCCGCATCGCACGCTTCGGTCAGCGCAATGATTTTGTCAAGCGTTACGGCGACAGCGGCGAGGATGAGTTTGACGGCCGCGGCGGAACCATCCCGCAGCGTCTGCTGATGATGAACGGCTCGCTGCTGCACGAGAAAATCAAGGATTCGCCGTTGAATGCCTCGACGCAGATCGGCTGGATGGCAGCCGACGACGCCCGCGCCGTGGAGGCAGCCTATCTGTCTGTCCTCACACGGCGGCCGACAGCAGAGGAGGCCGAGTATTTCCAGCGTTTCCTCGCGGATTCCAAGCTGAAACGCGCTCAGCGGCTCGAGGACATCTTCTGGACCCTCATCAATTCGACGGAGTTTTCATGGAACCATTAAGCCGATATGCCCCTCACGACCGGCGAAGCTTTCTGCGTCTGGCGGGGCTGTGCGGCGCGGCGTGGATGACGCCGATCGGCCATCTGCTGGCGCGCGCCGCCGAGGCGCCGGCCGAACGACACAAGCCGGCCCAGTCGATTATCATGCTGTGGCTGCAAGGGGGTCCCAGCCAGCTGGAGACGTTCGATCCGCATCCCGGCACCAAGATCGCCGCCGGCACCACCGCCATCCGCACCGCCGTCAAGGGCGTGCAGCTTGCCGCCGGTCTGGAACACACCGCCGAGGAGATGGGGGCGATCGCCCTGATCCGCTCGATGGTCAGCAAGGAAGGCGACCATGAGCGCGGCACCTACACGATGAAGACCGGATTCCGCCCCGATCCGACGGTGATTCACCCGTCCATCGGCGCCATTTGCTGTCACGAGCTGCCGCTGGCCAGCGTGGACATTCCCCGGCACGTCAGCATTCTGCCGGGTCAGTGGCCGGCGCGCGGCGGCTACCTCGGCGAGAGCTTCGACGCCTTCAAGACCGGCGATCCGGCCGGTGAGGTTCCCGACACCGTCTCGCGGCAATCCCGCGAGCGCGACGAGAAACGCTTACAGCATCTCGAAGTTGTCGAACGCTCCTTCGCTCGTGGCCGGCGCGGCCGGGTGGAAGGCACGCTGCACCGCGAGACGCTGGAACGTGCTCGCAAGATGATGACTTCGGAGCAGCTGAAAGCGTTCGACGTGTCGCGCGAGCCGCTGGCCCTGCGCCGCGCCTACGGCAACACACCGTTTGGCCGCGGCTGCCTGGCGGCGCGCCGGCTCATCGAAGTCGGCGTCCGCTGTGTCGAGGTAACGCTGGATGGCTGGGACTCGCACGTCAACAATCACGTCCTCCAGCGCCAGCGCGTGGCCATCCTCGATCCGGCGTTCGCCGCCCTGGTGCGCGATCTACGCGAGCTCGAGCTGCTGGAGCGAACGCTGGTAATCGTCGCCGGCGAGTTTGGCCGGACGCCGATCGTCAATCCTGTCGGCGGCCGCGATCACTGGCCCAACGGCTTCAGCGTCGCCCTGGCCGGCGGCGGCATTCGCGGCGGCAGGGTCCTTGGCGAAACCGATCCCGACGGCAAGGCGAAACCCACCAAGCCGGTGACGGTCGGCGATCTGCACGCGACCATTCTGACCGCGGTTGGCATCGATCCCAAAAAAGTCAATCAGACGCCGATCGGCCGAACCGTGCGTTTCAGCGACGGCGAGCCGGTGGCGGGGCTATTCGTTTAGCGACGCTTCGTAGAAGCGTCGTTGTCAGCGACGCTTCGTAGAAGCGTCGTTGCCAGCGACGCTTCGTAGAAGCGTCGCTAACCGAATACAGAGGCGATTTTGGCCGCCCTGTTCGGCTTTTATTTCGGCTCGCGTTAGCGACGGCACGCGTTTTTAGTTGACGCCGCCCCGCGCTACTCCTCATAATGATTCCAGGTACTCAGAAAAACTCTCCTCCCGGCCCGAAGGCCGGGAGTGGATTGGCAACACGTAGGGCTTACGAGGTCCGCAGCGTCTGGACCACGACACACGGTTGGAGTGGGACCGGAAGTGCCGCGGGCACCAACACCGACTGTTCGCTGAGTCCGCAGCTCGTTTAGCCGCGACCCGAAGGGGAGCGCGTTTACGTTTCGTGAAACGTAAACGCGCTCCCCTTCGGGTCGCGGCTAAACGGACGGCGGATGACGAAAGCGAGTTCCGCATGATTCTCTTGTTGTTGTGGTTTGTGTGTCTGCTACTGGTTGGATTCGCCGTTTGCCCGCGAGGGCGTGCGGTTTTGGGAGACCTATGGCTCCACTGGTTCGGAGTCCGTCAACCGGTGCCGCGTCTCTCGCCGCGGCCCGTCCCGGTCCTTACCCGTAGTCCTCCACATGATCGCTTGCCGCCTGCTCGTGTCATCACACGGGCGGGACCGCGATGACCGCTTGCCGCCGCTTGCGGCTTCGCACTAAGCCGCAAGCGGCCGAGAAGAAAGCATGACGTGATCGGTTGAGGTTGCCCGTTCGCATGTTCCTCGCGCTCGCGGCGGTGGAAATCCGCGGCGGCGAGCACGTTTCTCCACGCGCAGCGTAGGGTTTGTGGAGATGGACGCGGCGGCCCCTCTGGAAGGAGTGGGCTGAATGGAGCAGCTGTCTATCCTCATCAGCTGTCTCGCGGCTCTTGTCGGATTGATGCTGGGCTACGCCGGCGCCCGTTTGCTGGATCGATCCCGTCTGAAAAGCGTCCGCACCCAGGCGGAGCAGATCGCCAAGAACGCTCGCGAAGAGGCCGAAAAAATAAAGAAGGAAGCCGAGCTGAAGGCCAAGGACGACCTCTATCAACAACGCGAGGAATTCAAACGGGAGACCGAACAGGCGCGCGGCGAGCTGCGCGAGCACGAGCGCCGCCTCGCACGCCGCGAAGACGGCCTGGAGGAAAAGACCCGCGAGCTGCAAAAACGCGAACGATCCCTGGACAATCTCAAATCCAAGCTCAACGAGCGCAAAAGCGAGGTCGAGAAACGCGGTCAGGAGATGGAGAAGCTCATCGACCAGCAGACGCGCAAGCTGCACGACATCTCCGGACTCAACCGCCCGCAGGCCGAGAAGCTGTTGATGGAACGGCTGGAGCGCGAGCTATCGGAAACCATTGCCGCCCGTTTGCAGAAACACGAAGAGCAGCTACGGCAGGCCAGCGAGGAGCAAAGCCGGCGGATTTTGGCGACGGCCATCCACCGCTACGCCGCCGAGCATACCTGCGACACCACCGTCAGCACGGTGGACATTCCCAGCGACGACATGAAGGGCCGGATCATCGGCCGCGAGGGGCGCAACATCCGCACCTTCGAGAAATGCACCGGCGTCGATGTCATCGTCGATGACACGCCCGGCGTCGTCATCGTCAGCGCGTTCGACAACATCCGCCGCGAAACCGCTCGGCTTTCCTTGACCAAGCTGATTCAGGACGGACGCATTCACCCTTCGCGCATCGAGGAGGTGGTCGCCGAGACGCAGGCCGAGATGGAGAAGCACATTCTGGAAGTCGGCAAACAGGCGGTGCAGGATGCCAACATCGGTCCCTTGCACGAGAAGCTGGTGCAGCTCTTGGGCCGGCTGAAGTTCCGCACCAGCTACAGTCAGAACGTTTTGCAGCACAGTCTGGAAGTGTGCCACCTGACCGGCATGATGGCCGAGGAGCTGGGACTGGATGGCCGGCTGGCGCGGCGCTGCGGTCTTCTGCACGACATCGGCAAGGCCGCCGACCACGAGATGGAGGGCGGCCATCCCAAGATCGGCGCCCAGCTGGCCAGCCGCTATGGTGAGACGAGCAAGGACGTGCTGCACGCCATCGCCGGTCATCACGACGACGTGACGATCGACCACATTTACACGGTCCTCGTCGCCGCCGCCGACGCCATCAGCGCGTCGCGTCCGGGTGCGCGGCGCGAGACGCTGGAGAAGTACGTCAAGCGTCTGGAGGAGCTGGAAGCGGTGGCGTCGGGCTTTCCCGGCGTCGAGCACGCCTACGCCATCCAGGCCGGTCGGGAGGTGCGCGTCATCGCCAACGCCTCGCAAACGTCGGACAGCGATGCCATCCGGGTCTGCCACGACATCGCCAAGGCGATCGAGGAGCAGCTGCACTATCCCGGCGAGATCAAGGTCACGGTCGTCCGCGAAACCCGCGCCGTCGAGTTCGCCCGCTAAATTAGCCACGGATGAACACAGATGGACACGGATAAGAAAAGAAAGGATAAAAAGACGGCAAGACGCCATTCTCGTGATCCGTGCGTCTGTCGGCGCAGCGCATTCATTTTTTGTCTTTATCTGAGTTCATCCGTGTTCATCTGTGGCTAATTTATGCGGATCCTGTTCATCGGGGACATCGTAGGCTCGCCGGGGGTGACGTTCGTGCGCCGCGCGTTGCCGGTACTGATTGCGCGCGAAGGCATCGACCTGGTGATCGCCAATGCCGAGAACGCCGCCAACGGCACCGGGCTGACCCCGTCTCTCTATCGCCGTCTCCGCGAGGCCGGCGTCGATTTGGTGACGCTGGGCGATCACATTTACAAGAAAGCCGAGATTATCGCCACGCTGGAAAAGGACGACCACATTTGCAAGCCCGCCAACTTCCCGCCCGACGCGCCGGGTCGAGAGTTCGCCCTGGCGACCGCGCGCGACGGTACGTCCGTGGCCGTGTTCTGCTTGCTGGGACGCACCTTTATGCGTTCCGTGGACTGTCCCTTTCGCGCCGCCGACCGCGTGCTGGCGGCCCTCGCCGGACAGACGCGCTGCATCGTCGTCGATGTCCACGCCGAAGCGACGGCCGACAAGTATTTGCTCGGCCATCATCTGAAAGGCCGCGTCAGTGCCGTGCTCGGCACGCACACGCACGTGCCGACGGCCGACGAGCAGATTCTGCCCGGCGGCACCGCTTTCATCAGCGATGTCGGCATGACCGGGCCGTATGACAGCATTCTCGGCCGGCGCATCGATCGCGTCATGTCCACGACGATCACCTTCGTCCCCAGCCCCTTTGACGTGGCGACCGGCGATGTCCGCCTGGGCGGCGCCGTGGTGGATGTCGATCCGGCCACCGGCCAGAGTCAATCCATCCGCCGCCTCATGCTGACCGAGGCGCAGCTCGACGCCCTGACGAATGAGGAGCCTGCCACGGACGCCCAATGATGCACGCTGATCCTCCCGCCGCTGTCGAGCTATTGGACAAGATCGCGACGCGGACGGCGCGCATTGCCATCGTCGGCCTGGGCTATGCGGGCTTGCCGCTGGCGGAGGTGTTCTGGGACGCCGGCTTTGCGATCCTCGGCCTCGACATCGATCCCCAGCGCATCGCCCGTCTGCGTCGCGGTGAAAGCTACCTGGGACATTTCGCGGCGGAGCGCGTGCGTCGCTTGCTCGACAGCGGCCGCTTCGAGCCGAGCGACGACGCCGGTCGTCTGCACATGATCGACGCGGCCATCCTGTGTGTGCCGACGCCGTTGACGCCGGCGCGCGATCCCGACCTGTCGGCCGTGATCGCGGCGGCGGAGAGCATCGCTCGCCACCTGCGCCCCGGCCAGCTCATCGTCCTGGAGAGCACCACCTACCCCGGCACCACGCGCACCATCCTCCAGCCGCTGCTCGACAAATCGGGACGGCGCTGCGGCGTCGATTTTTTTCTGGCCTACAGCCCCGAACGCGAAGATCCCGGCAATCGCCAGTTCACCACCGCGACTATCCCGCGCGTGGTTGGCGGCGTGGATACGGTCAGTGGCCGGCTGGCCGTCGCCCTGTTCGCCGCCGCGGTGCGGCAGGTGGTGCCCGTCTCCAGCGCCGAAGTCGCCGAGGCGTGCAAGATCCTGGAAAATACCTATCGCGCCGTCAACATCGCGCTGGTCAACGAATTGAAAGTGCTCTACGACCGCATGGACATCGACATCTGCGAGGTGATTGACGCCGCCAGGACGAAGCCGTTCGGCTTTCAGCCCTTTTGGCCTGGTCCCGGCTGGGGCGGCCACTGCATTCCCATCGATCCGTTCTACCTCGCCTGGGTCGGCCGCAAGTTCGGCGCCCCGGCGCGGTTCGTCGAGCTGGCCGGCGAGATCAACACGGCCATGCCCGCGTTCGTCCTGGCCAAGCTCACCGACGCGCTCAACGATCGCGGCAAGGCCGTGCGCGGCAGCCGCATCTGCGTCCTGGGCGTCGCCTACAAGCGCGACGTGGACGACAGCCGCGAATCGCCCGGCGTCGAATTGCTGCATTTGCTCCGCCAGAAAGGAGCGGACATCCACTACAACGATCCGCATGTACCGCAGCTGCGTGACGACCGGCATGCGGTGTACTTGCAGAGCGAGCCGTTGAGTGAGGCGTTTCTGCGCCAGCAGGACGGCGTGTTGATCGCCGTGGATCACTCGGCTTATGATTGGGATTGGATCGTCGCGCATTCCCCGCTGGTGGTGGACACACGCAATGCCACGCGCGGCGTGACACGGCACCGCGAGCGCATCATCCGTGCCTGAACGAACACTTAACAGATGTCATTTGGGGTAATAAGCCCAGGCATGCGCCGCGGCAGGCAAGGAGGCCCGCGCGAAGGGCAACGGCGTCTGGTCGAGAGGTACAGCGGCCGCTTCATCCGGTGCCAGCGGTGTGACGATGTCGTGGAAAATCGCGACCAGGTCGGGATCGAGTCCGCCCCCCAGGGCGTTCTGGCGCAGCATCTCCAGACAGCTCCCATGAGGAATCGATTGACGGTAAGGCCGTTCGCTCGACAGGGCGTCGTACACGTCGGCGACGGATAGAATCCGCACCAGCTGGGGGATGGCGTCGCCGCGCAGACCGTCGGGGTAGCCCTTGCCGTCGAGCCGTTCGTGGTGCCAGCGGATCAGCGGCAACGTCTCGCGCAGAGAGTGCAGCGGCTCGACGATGTGCGCTCCCTGGGCTGGATGGCCTTTGATGACCTCGAATTCCGCAATCGTTAGCTTGCCCGGCTTGTCGAGGATGGCGTCGGGCACGCTGATCTTGCCGATGTCGTGCAAGAGCGCGCCCTTGCGCAGCACTTCGCGTTCGTGCGCCGGCACGCCCACGACATCCGCCAAGCTCAGGGCGTAGTGCATGACACGCTCGGAGTGGCCGTGAGTGAATAGGCTCTTGGCCTCGACCGTGCGGGCCAGGGCGAAGACGACGGCCTCAGCCGAGTCGCGCTCCTCGATCAGCTGGGAGGCCACGGAGAGGGTATCATCCACGATCAGTACGCGTGGACGGATGGGGATAGATTGGGCCATGCGGCAGCCGGCTCCCGGTTCCAGCGCCCCCGCTGATCGGAGCGCGTGAGGTGGATGAGCAATGGTCGTTCCACTTTTACCCTAGTTTGCGCTCATCCCATAGTCAAAAACGCCAACGTTCTGAAATAATCTCGATTCAGGAAGTTTTCTGGTTCCGGCCGAGCTGCCGCTCCAGCCAGTGCAGCAGCTCGCGGAGAAACGGTTCGGGATCGGCCTCGAATTCGAGGGTGTGGTGCGCGCCGGCGTACTCGTGTATCTCCTTGTCGGCGGCGGGGAAACGCTCGACGAACGCACGGGTGCGGGCATTATCGATGATGCGATCGTGCTCGGCGAGCAGCAGCAGCACCGGCAGCCGCACGCGCGAAACGGCGAAGCGCAGATACAGGTCGAGCCGCACGCTTTCGACGAAGAACCGTGCGGTGGCCTGGCGAAGAGACAGCGGATCCTCGCGGATGAATTGTTGCCAGCGCGGCGTGGCCGTGAACAGCTGCGGATCGCTCAACGGCACGGGAAACAGGCGGCGCGGCGCGGTCAGCCGCGACAGGAAGATACCAAGTCGTTCCTTGCGGCTGGGGCTGACCTGCGGTCGAAAACCGGGGCAGAGCAACATCAATCCGTCGCACAATCCTGGATGACGGCGTTGCAGCGCGGTGACAGGCTTGCCGCCCCACGAAATGCCGCCCAGGAAGATCGGCAGCGCCGGCTCCTGTTGACGCAGCGGCCGCAGAAACTCGGCGATGTCGTCGAGCAGCCGGCGAAAGCTCGGCGCATCGCCGCGTGCCTCGCTGTTCTCCCCGGAGCCGCGGCGATCGAGAAACGACACGTCAAACCCCGCCTCGCTGAGACGCTGGCAAGAATGCCCATACCAGCCGGCGTGGCTCTGAATGCCGTGAACGAAGACGATGCGGCCGCGCGGCGTGCCGGCGGCGGGATAGTCGCGGTAATGACAGCGATAGCCGTCGCTGACGGTGTAGGTTTTCGAGGTGAAGATAGCCATCCTCCTTGACATCGCTTGTGGCCTGGTATCGCGCTGTGGAGTCAAGAGTTTGTCCTATTGGGCTGCATGTCCATGTGCCACTTAGCTGAGGAGAGCTACGCTGGGAACGATCCTTCCTGTCATGTCGTGCCAGCGTGTGCCATGTGATGTCCCATTATGCCGCCACACCGCCACTCCGCCACACCATTCGAGGAGGTCGCCTGCCATCTCGTGCCAGGCCACGACAGCTGGCACGAGATGGCACGACTTGACTCCGCCAACGCGGCGAAGGTGGCGGAGTCACGAATGGCATCCGCGTGCCAGGCGTTTCCGAGACGAGCTGACCAATAGGAATTCACCCTGTCCCTTTGTCCGGCCACGCTCCGGCGTCTTTGCGATCATTGCACCGGCTTGGTGCGCGGCGCTCGTCTTATTGCGCTATCGCGCGGGACTCGATTTGGCTGACCTTTTATTCGCCTTGTCGCCCAGGCGTTGCGCGTCGAAAAGTTCGTGAGGAGCCAGACTTCGGTGGAGAAAATGCTTAGACAGGGATAGATAAGCCGGCTATACTAGCGCGCGGAAAGCTCGAGAATAATTTGTTCGGCTGCAAATGGGAGGTAGCAATGGCTTTGTTCTTTCGGGCGGTCGTGGGGTTGGGGTTGGGCCTTGGCTATATGACGCTGGCATTAGCAGACAAACCGGATGATCAACACCGGGTGAAGGTAGAGTTTCGCCGCGCTGAAACTAATCCAGGAGAAGGACTAACCGAAGCAACGGTCCCCGGAACGCGCAACAAGGTCTATCTGCACAAGTCGGCCGACGCTACTAACGAAGATATTGCCAAAGCGCGGCCTATTGAAGACACTCGGGGGAACCCCGCTATTGAGATTACTTTTACGAAGGAGGGTGCAAAGAAGATGGCAAAGCTTTCCGAGGAGCACAAGGGCAAGCCGCTCGCCATCCTCGTTGACGGCAAGGTCATCATTGCGCCCCGGGTGACGGCCAAGCTTTCTGATAAAGTTTGGATCAGTGGCAACTTCACGAAGGAAGAGGTGGAGAAGCTTGTGAAGTCAATTCATGGTAAATGAGCACACTTCAGGAGGCGAAACCACTCGGATCGTGCCGAGCAAATCGCCACAGCAGCCCGGGACTCGAGGACAAAGACAAGACAAGTGGACGCAGCTCGTTCCAGAGACAGTGAAGGCAGGTGAGCGCGAACAAACCGCTACAGCTTATCGTACCCGCGGGTGCAGCTTCTCATCACATCGCGGAACGAATACGACTGGCCGGCGAGAACAGGTCCAGCCGCAAGCCAAACCAAGATATGGTCTCGCGGTAGACGGCGCTCATGTGCGGCACTTCATGGCCCATGATGAAATCGACGGCCGGTTGGTCCTTGCTCTCATCCGCGATGGTGCGGAACGTGTGCCGCAGGGTATTGAAGCCGAGTCCCGTCCTGCCGTTGATGCCCAGCGACCGCAACAGCTTGCCCATTTCCTTCGCCAACGTGTTGTCCGCCGTCAGCTTAGCCCACGGCTTGCCATATTTCGTGATGAACACCAAACCGGCGTGTTCGGCCTGCTTCGCCGCCGGGCGGCAGTCGAGGGCAGCGCGGACCGCCTCCACGGTCTCCGCCCACAATGGGCAACGCCGAGGGATACCTGTTTTCGGGCGCGGAAAGTCGATAATGGCGTTGTCCAGGTCCACGACGGACAACGGCAGTACGCCGCAATCGGCATTGCCCATTCCGCAGTTGATGCCGAGCAGGACCATCGCCCGCACGGGCGCCGAGGCGGCCTCGATGAGCCGGCGAACCTCCGAGGGAGTGAACAGCTTCGGCCCCTTGCGGGCGCGCTCCAGGCGGAGCGTCTTTTGCGACGGGCGCTTGAAGCCTTGCCCGTAGCGGATGAGCCGATCAGTCAGGCCGTTATCAACGGCGAACTTGAAGACGACGCGGATACGCTGGATGGCGTTGCGTAGCGTGGTCGGTCCCCACTTGCGGGCCAGCTGCTTCCGCAGGTCGGCGAAATCATCGGGGCCGAGGTCGTCGATACAGTGCCCCTTGCCGAAGTGATGCACCAGCAGATCGCAGGCGGCCTTATAGTCCTGCCAGGTCCGCAGGGCCACCTCGCCGCTGTGGACCAGGTTCTCCTTGTGGTCGAGGAAGATATTGCACAGCTCCTTGACGGTCGTTCCATCGCTGTCCGCCCGCGGCTTGCGGCCGGCGAGTAGATCGTCCTTCTGGGCGTTGTAGCGAGAGAGTGCGCCTTCGGAGTCGCTCCAGGGGCCAAAGTAGTGGAGCTTGCCGCGAATCTTCTTCGCCCAGACGCCGGCGGAATGTGCGAACAGGGGGAAGTCAGGGCTTGGCTTGCTGGGCTTGGCGGACTTGTCGGCAGGCGCGGCAGGAGTACAATGAGTTTCGGACAAGGCAGCTCCTCTTCAAAGCGAGCTGCTGTGTTCAGGCCGGCGCGTGTGACAGACGCCCGACCACTGGCCTTCTTATAGGGGTGTAGAAACGAGTGAAACGGGGTGTAGGAGCCAGCGAAGAAAAACGCGATAAGTCACGAGAACACAACACATTGGGGGCGTAGCTCAATTGGTTAGAGTACCGGACTGTCGATCCGGTGGTTGCGGGTTCGAGTCCCGTCGCCCTCGCTAAACAGAAGTAGCCGCAAGTAAAGGACTTGCGGCTACTGGCGTTTCAGGGATACATGTGGTGGTAAATCGGTTTGGCAACAATTTGGCAACACTACATGCCTGATATTGCAGTGACATGGCAAATCGCGGGGTTTCAGGCGGATGGTGGCTATCGCTGGTCGATTCAGTTACCCGAAGTCTCCAATCGCCGCAGGATGGTCGGGGTTTATCATCCCCTTGGGGATATTGTGGGGATAAACAGCCGGGAGCCAGAACCCGTCGAGAAGCCGGTTTTCAGATGCTTGGTATGACAAGCGGATGTTTATATCTGGATCGCATAATGCCTGCTGTCACTCGCGGCCGCTCCAGGTGCGGGCGCGCCGGCCATCCTCGCAATGACTGGTCAACACTTCCTTGAATTGCTCCCACCCGTTTATGCCCTGCTGAGCCAGTTGCGGATACTCGGCCTCGATCTGCTCGCGGATGCTGTCCACGGTGGCTTCCATGATTTGCCGGCCCCGTTCGCGCGACACCCGTGGCCGCTGTATCTCGGCGGCCTCGCGGGCCATCGGCAGTTCCCCGGTGGTCAGAATGCGCTCGATCATCCAGGAAGCGGTGCGGCGATGCTGCGGCGAAGGCAGATGCGGAATGACGCTTTGCACCACCTCCAGCAGATCGTGGTTGATGGCTGCTGCTTCCGGCGGCGCTGCCGTGCGGTCCACCCAACCCCTTCCCGCACCCTCCTCCTCGGCATCGCGGAGCGTTCCTGTCCGCGCCTCGACCCGCCGGAAGGTTCTGTCTTGTTTAGGCGTCGGCGACAACGAATTGCGGATGGACCGGGCGAGGTACGGGGTGAAGGCCGCTACGCCATATTTCCCGTAGTCGTATTCCAGTATGGCGTTCATCACGCCGCCGACGGCCCCTTCCCCGGTCAGAGCGGTAGAAAGCAGTTCCTCGGCGGATGCGCCGCGCAGGTGCGGACGGCCTTTGCTGTTGCTGGCAACGTTCGTAGTGATCCATGCCTGGTTGAGCAGCACCAGCGTATTGACCAGCACGCTGATTTCCGGATCATCTAGCAATTCCTTCTTTGATTTCCCCTGGCGGGCTTCCTTGGCTTCGGCCAGCCGCTCCAGGAGCGCGTCGTTGAGGCGGCGAAGCGCACGGCTGCTCAGCCGCCGTTGTACCGCGCGCGTCGCCTCTTCCAGACGCTCCGGCGGAGAATACTGGTCTTCAAACACGAAGCCGTAGAACACGTCGCTGTCCGTCGTCACCGTCCCCTGCCCTGCGTCCCTGCAGAAAGGTTGATAATTCGGAACCTATAGCGGTTCGCCGAGGTTCGCAACAGTGACAGTTCTGTGACAATCGGCCAGCGGAGCGGCATCGGCACGGGATGACGTTGACCATTCGGCGAAGGCAAAAACGGGGATGGAAACAGTGAGTTGTGGAGTAAGCGGCTCGGGAATGCATTCTATTGAAGCGCGCCTGAACCCCATTCTCGGGGTCAAGGCCGCTTCCAGCCGCCGAATGTCACAAATGCAAGCCTTCTGAACACTTACGAATTACAGACCTTCCATATTTTACATGGATTCGGCTGGAAAATCAAGGATTTGTCCACATTTTCCAGGCTTTTCCCTGCCCAAGCCTGCCCAAGCCTGCCCGATCCATCCCCCATTGCTGGTGGGTTTGCGGCGGGCGCGGACTTCACTGACTCGATCCTCGGATTTGGTTGCGTTTCCTATCACACTTCGACGCGGAAAAGTTTCCTCCGTACCAGCGCCAGAGCGGAGTGCTGCACCTGGCCGAGCATGCCGTCGCGCGTTCGCACTTCGACGTGTGATGGACGACAACTATAATTCCCGCCCGGCGACACGTCAGATTCCGGATCCACAGCAACGTCTTGCGGCCGCCAGCGACAATTAGAATTCCCGATTTGCGAGCAAATGTACATCATCGAGATCCCCCTGACACGGAGGTTCTCGATGATCACCGATCAGCAAATCCGCAAGCTTCGTCAGCTCGACGAGCGCGGCTTCGCCAAGGAGGTGGCGGCTCTGCGCGCC
>Ga0335075_10011537_pt1 | contig 13358 bp, 13 predicted proteins | sample Lox_Sample_24_FD_206723 | JGI IMG/M metagenome (GOLD analysis project Ga0335075, IMG submission 206723) | Soil microbial communities from Loxahatchee National Wildlife Refuge, Florida, United States - Lox_Sample_2.4 | ecosystem: Environmental > Terrestrial > Soil > Wetlands | place: USA...
ATCTTGCCAGATACGGTGATCCGCGTAGGACGTCATCGACTTGTAAAATTGGCGGCGCTGCATGGTCTGGATGATGTCAATGATATCCGCTCGATCGAAACGGGAGCTCCTAATGTCGCAACATCATGTCGTGTCGTGCCGGCCGGAGCATTGCCATTGGGGCTTTTTCGATGCGGCGCTGACGCCGATCGTCACCGTGCAATCGGGCGATACGGTGCAGGTGGATTGCGTGTCGGGCGGACCCGACATCCTGCCCAAGGGCGACAATTGGGAAATCCTCGACGACCATCTCGCGATCCATGCCGGGCTCGACAAAGGCACCGGCGCGCATATCCTGACCGGACCGATCGCCATCGCAGGGGCTGAGCCCGGCGATGTTCTCCAGGTCGACATCCTCAGCATCTCGCCGCGGCAGAACTGGGGCTACACCCGCATCCGCCCGCATGCCGGGACGCTTCCCGAGGACTTCCCGATCCGCAAGCTGATGCATAGCGGCATCGACCGGCAGCGCGGCGTCTGCACGTTGCCTTGGGGACAGGAGATCGACCTCGCGCCGTTTTTTGGCGTGATGGGGGTGGCGCCGCCGCCGGTTTACGGAATGTGCACCTCGATCATCCCACGCGAATTCGGCGGCAACATGGATTTGAAGGAGCTGACCCAGGGGACGACGCTGTATCTCCCGGTCTTTGTACCTGGCGCCAATTTCTCGTGCGGTGATGGGCATGGCGTGCAGGGCGACGGCGAGGTCTGCGTCACCGCGCTCGAGACCGCGCTGTCGGGCACGTTCCGGCTCACCGTGCGCAAGGACATGAAATTCGTGCTGCCGCGTGCCGAGACGCCGACGCACCACATCACGATGGCCTTCAACGAAGACCTCGATGACGCGGCGAAAGACGCGCTGCGGGAGATGATCAAGCTGATCGGCGAGCAAATGGGTCTCGAAGCGGCGGATGCCTATATGTTTTCGAGCCTCGCGGTCGATATGCGGGTGACCCAGCTGGTCGACGGCAACAAGGGAATTCATGCGATGCTGCCCAAGCGCTACGCCGCGCCGGTAAAGGCGGCTTAGTTTCCGCGGCGCTCAGTCCTTGATCGGGCCGCACCAGCCGGGCAGGTAGTCCGCATCCTGGTGCTTGGCGAGCTTCAGCGCGTCATCGAGCGCGCGCTTGAAGTGCTTGTCGATCTTGTCGCGCTCGATGCGGCGCCGGAAAAAATCGGCCCAGAGAAACTCGCTGAACACGGTCGTGTCCTTGGCGAACCCGCCGGCCCGCCGCAGCTCGCCTGCGAGCGAGCGGTAGGGGTCATCGACGAGTTTCTCGATCGAGTCAGGTATCTCGCGATAGTGCCGCCGCTCGCCCTTTTCGTCGAAGGGGTGCATCAGCCCGCGATTGTCGAGCACGAACCAAAAGGAATGCGGCTCCAGGCGGCTGAGGTCGAGCACAACCGTTGTCGCGACATGCGTCACCCCTTCCTCGTGCAGCGCGCGGGCGAGATGGTGATGGTCGGTCACATAAGGCCGCGCGTCGGGCCCCAACACGACCGGGATCATGTGGCGGGCGAGAAACTCCCCGGCTTTCTTGCCGTGCTTCTCGCGCCAGCGCTTACGCTTCTCCTCGACCTCGCGCATGCCGACGGTGATCTGCGTCGGCCGCAAATCTTTGAGCGGTGTCGAGTGATAGATCGGCTCGCGGATCATGACACCTCCCAATCTTCGACGTGCAACCCCGATACGCGGCTGAACTCGCGTGTGTTTCGGGTGACAAGGATCAGGCCGCGGTTAAGCGCCTGCCCTGCGATCAACACATCGTAAGGGCCAATCGGCACGCCGCGGCCTGCCAGTTCGGCGCGGATCAGGCCTGCCCGGCGGGCATCGTCCCGGTCGAACTCAACGATCGGAAACCGCAATGCGTCCAGACGGCTTAGGTTGTTGCTCTGCTGGCGACTTCTAAAGGCACCGAAATACAACTCATGCGTCACGATAGACGACACGCCGAGATCGTCGATCGATTCACGTTTTGCCCGTTGCGCTGCTTGCGCCGACGTGTCTCTGAGAATGGCAATGACGACGTTGGTATCGAGCAGATACCGCATCAGGGAAACAGCTTGTCAAGTTCAGGTCGCTCTTGTTGCTCGACCGGCTCGTTGACGGCAGCCATGAAGTCGTCGTCGAATTCGCCGGACAAAGCGTCGAGCCAAGCCCAGTCATCCTCGACCGGCTCAAGGATGACGGCGGTGCCGCGCTTTCGGATGCGCACCTCCTTGCCATCGAAACGAAATTCCTTGGGCAGACGCACCGCCTGTGAGCGCCCCGACCAAAAAAGCTTTGCCGTTTGCGCTGTCATTTTGCATCTCGTTGCTTGATATCATCGATATATAGCATCGGCGGATCACGAGACAACGGATGCAGGTTCAGCGCTCACAGTCAGGGTGGTCTGCGGGCTACATAGCCGGTACGAACACCCGACTCGAAACCGCAGCTTTCGTAAAAGCGATGCACGCGTGGGTCGGTCCGGCCGCTTTGCAGCAGGACATGGTAGCAATCTTCCGCCCACGCCTTGGCCAGCGCCGCTTCGACCACCGCGCGGCCGTATCCCTGGCCGCGAAAATCCCGGTGCGTGACGACGTTTTCGAGAAACGCGTGGCCGCGCCCGGCGCGCAGCAGGTTGGGGGCCGTGATCAGCATGCACGTCGCGGCAAGCCGGTCGCCCGCGTCAGAGACAAACACCGTCACGCCGTCGCGCGCCAGGATCTCTGCCCAGATACGCTCGGCGCGGTCACGCGGCTGCGCGACCGCGCTCACCTCCGAGGCTTCAAACAGCGCCAACAACCGGTCGAGGTCGGATGCCTCCGCGATCCTGGCTGTCGGCACTGGGCCTCGCCTACTTTTTCTGCGCGGCGGCGCTCTTTGGGTTGAGGCTTTGGATGTGGCCGCTTTCGGTGCCGGCGGTCGGGTCGATCACCGCGTTGATCAGCGCCGGCTTGCCCGAGGCGAGCGCTTCGGTCAGCGCCGCTGTCAGGCTCGGCGTGTCGGTGCAGTGATAGCCCTTGCCGCCAAACGCCTCGATGATTTTCTCGTAATGCGCGTCGCGCAACAGGCCGGTCGGGGTGTAGGGCATGCCCTCGGGATCGCCCCGGTAGACACCGTTATTGTTGAAGATGATCGTCGTCACCGGCAGGTCGTAGCGGCAGATCGTCTCGATCTCCATGCCGCTAAAGCCAAACGCACTGTCGCCCTCGATCGCGACGACCGGCTTGCCGGTGACCGCCGCGGCAGCGACCGCATAGCCCATGCCGATCCCCATGACGCCCCAAGTGCCGCTGTCGAGCCGGTGGCGCGGCTTGTCCATGTCGATGATGTTGCGGCCGAAATCGAGCGTGTTGGCGCCCTCGTTGACGATGTAGACATCGGGCTGGGTCGCCAGCGCGTTGCGCACCGCGCGCAAGGCCGACGAGAAATTCATCGGGTTCGGGTCGGCGTTGAGCCGCGCCGCCATGCGCTCGACATTCTGCTGCCTGCGCTTGCCGATCTCGTCCATCCACGGGCCCTGGCGCTTGATCTTGCCCTTGAGCGCCGCATTGAACGCGGTGAACACCGACTTGATGTCGCCGATCACCGGCGCGGCGATCGCGCGGTTGCTATCGATCTCGGTCGGCGAGATGTCGACCTGAACAAACTTGGTGTTGGCGTTCCACAACGGGGCGCGGCCATGCGACAGGAGCCAATTGAGCCGCGCGCCGGCCAGCATCACCACGTCGGCATTGCCAATCGCGTAAGAGCGCGCGGCGGCGGCCGATTGCTCATGATCGTCGGGCAGAAGGCCCTTAGCCATCGACATCGGCAGGAAGGGAATGCCCGTGGTCTCGATGAACGAACGAATTTCCGCGTCGGCGCGGGCATAGGCAGCGCCCTTGCCGAGGATCACCAGCGGGCGCTGGGCATTGGCCAACAGTTCGATGGCGCGGTCGATCGACTCGGCCGCGGCGGGTGATGCCGGCGCCGGATCGACGACCTTGATCAGCGACTTGCGGCCGGTCTCGGCGTCGAGCGCCGAGCCCAGCACCTCGGCGGTCAGGTCGAGATAGACACCGCCAGGACGACCCGAGCACGCCGCGCGGATCGCCCGCGCGAGGCCGACGCCGATATCCTGCGGGCGGTTGACGCGATAAGCGGCCTTGCAATGCGGCCGGGCGACCGAGAGCTGGTCCATCTCCTCGTAATCGCCCTGTTCGAGGTCGACGATGTTGCGGTCGCTCGACCCCGAGATGAGGATCATCGGGAAGCAATTGGTTGTCGCGTTGGCGAGCCCGACCACACCGTTCAAGAAGCCGGGCGCCGAGACGGTCATGCAGATGCCGGGCTTGCCGGTGAGATACCCAGCGATCGCCGCTGCATTGGCGGCCTGCTGTTCGTGGCGGAAGCCGATGTAGCGGATGCCCTCGTTCTGTGCGAGGCGTAGCAGATCGGTGATCGGGATGCCGGCGACGCCAAAAATCGTATCGACACCGTTCAGCTTGAGGGCGTCCACCACGAGGTGAAAGCCGTCGGTCATATCGCCAGAGAGTTCCGCTTCGCTCATATCGTCCATCCTCCCGGATCGACGGACGGTCTAATGACTATCGGCCCCAGCCGTCAACCAGTCGCGTTGCCGGATGGCGCGGAAGGGAGCATCCCCACGCGGAGGATCGCCAAGACGGGGCTTGCCATCGAGCCGGCCTGATTCAAGATGAGGCCATGCCAAACCCGATCATCAATCGGCGGACGGTGCTCGCCGCGATACCCTTGCTGGTTGCCGGGGCTGCCCGTGCCGAAGATGTTGACGCGGCGCTCGAAGCGCATGAGCGGGCGATCGGCGGGCGCATCGGTGTGTTCGCGCGGAACACCGTCACCGGCGCGACGATTGCCTGGCGGGCCGACGAACGCTTTGCGATGTGCAGCACGTTCAAGGCGTCGCTCGCCGCCTGCGTCCTGGCGCGGGTCGATCGCGGCGAGGATGCGCTCGACCGCGTTGTCACCTACGGGGAGGCGGATCTCCTCGACTATGCGCCGATCGCCAAGGCCAATCTGGCAAAAGGCGAGTTGACGGTCGCCGAGGCATGCAGCGGTGCCGTGGAGCTGAGCGACAATACCTGCGCCAACCTCCTGCTCGCGCGGATTGGCGGCCCGTCGGCGCTGACCGCGTTCTGGCGCGCCACCGGCGACGAGGTCACCCGCCTTGATCACAACGAGCCGGTGCTGAACCGGACGCAGCCCCCCAACCCGGAAGACACCACGACACCGGCGGCGATGGCCGGCAGTCTGCGCCGCTTTGTGCTCGGTGACGTGCTCTCGGCGGCGTCCCGGGCACAGTTCACCACGTGGATGCGGAACTGCAAGACCGGTCTCGATCTGCTCCGGGCCGGGCTGCCCGGCGGCTGGACCGTTGGCGACAAGACCGGCAATAACGGCAAGGACGCCCTCGGCGATATCGCCGTGGCATGGCCGCGGCCCGACCGCCCGATCGTCATCTGCGCCTACACCCAGGGCGGCTCCGCCGAAGCGGCGCGGCTCCATTCGCTTTTCGCCGATATCGGCCGGATCATCGGCCAGCGTCTCGCCTGAGAGAGGCTCGGGCCGCGTGCCCCTCGCGTTGTGGTAAGGTGCCGGCGCAGACGGAAGAGGGGTCCGTGAGGCGGCGTGATTTCATGCTTGCCGTGGGCATGGCCGCGGCGTGGGCGCGTCCGGGATGGGCGCAGCTGGCGGCGAAGGTTGTGCGGATCGGCATCCTCATCGACGGCGCCACCCCGGAGACGGTGCACGGGCGGCTGGCCTTCCTTCGCAACGAATTCGCCAAGTTCGGCTATGTCGAGGGGCGCAATGTCGCGTTTGAGGAGCGCGGCAGCCAAGCCGCGCCCGCGACCCTCGCGGCTCAAGCCGCCGAGCTTGTCGGGCTCAACTGCGACGTCATCGTCGCGATCGCCACCGGGGCGGCGCGCGCGGCGCGCGACGCGACGACGACCATCCCGATCGTCATGGGTTCGGTCGGCGATCCGGTCGCCGACGGCCTCGTCGCGAGCCTTGCTCATCCGGGCGGCAATATCACCGGTACGACCTTTCTCGGCCCCGAGCTCATCTCGAAACGCTTCGGGCTGCTCAAGGAATTGCTCCCAGCGGCGTCGCGCGTCGCGGTTCTCTGGGACCCGGAAGCGTTCAGCGAGGGAACCACCGCGGCCATGGTCGAGCAGGCGACCGCGGCGGCAAAGGACTTGAACCTAGTCTTGCACTACATCGATGTGCCCGCGCTCGACGCGTTTGAGAGCGCCGTCGCCGCGGCGGCCAAGGATCGACCCGACGTCGTGTTCCAATTCCCCAACACGACGTTCTTTACCAATCGCAAGCGGCTGGTCGACGCCATCGCGCAATTTCGCCTGCCAGCAATCTACAACGCGCGCGAGTTTGTCGAGGTCGGCGGCCTTCTGGGCTACGGCGCGAGCCCGCTCGCGCTCAATCGCCGGACTGTCGCCTTTGTCGACAAGATCCTGCACGGGGCGAAACCCGCCGACCTGCCGGTCGAGCAGCCGACGATATTCGATCTCGCGATCAACCTTCCAACCGCCAAATCACTGGGTCTCACGGTGCCGGGCTCGCTGCTCGCCACCGCGGAGATCATCGAATAGGGCCGGTCACCCGCAGCGATCCGAGACGACCGTGCGATCACGTAAAAGCGCGAGGGGCTGCGAAAGACGGCATGAGCCGACAGTGGCAGGCTCGGCGCGGGGCTGTCGGCGACAGGCGGAACCCCGCGATGGAGGATGGGACGATGCCGCTGACAACGGACGAAAAGCTGATGGCGCTGAGCCGCGAGGTTGTCGCCACGTTCGACAAGCTCGATGGCGGCGTCCATGCCGGTTACCGGCCGGCGCACGCGAAGGGCATCCTCCTGACCGGCACATTCACGCCGGCGCCCGATGCCGCGGCGCTGACCCGGGCGCCGCATATTCAGCAGCCGTCGACACCGGTCACGGTGCGGTTCTCCGACTTCGCCGGCGTCCCGACCGTCGCCGACAACGACCCGCAGGGCGCCGGACCGCGCGGTTTCGCGGTGCGCTTTCATCTGGGGGAGCATGCCCATACCGACATCGTCGGGCATTCGACCGACAGCTTCCCGGCGCGCACGGCCGAGGGGCTCTTGGCGTTTCTTAACGCGGTGATGGCGACCGATCCCACGGGGCCGCACCCGAATGCCGTCGAGCAATTCCTCGGGGCTCATCCGGCGGCGCTGAATTTTGTGCAAATCCCCAAGCCGATCCCGAGCAGCTTTGCGCATGAATCGTTTTTCGCGGTCTCGGCGTTCAAGTTCACCAACGCGGCGGGGGCCAGCCGGTATGGGCGCTACCGGGTCTTGCCGGTCGCGGGCAACGCGTATCTGAGCGAGGCCGAGGCGGCGGCGCAAAGCCGCGATTTTCTCTTTGACGAGCTCAAGGCACGGATCGCCCGGGAGCCGGTGCGGTTCCGCATCGCCGTGCAGCTGGCCGAGGATGGCGATGTCACCGACGACGCGACGGTGCGCTGGCCCGAGACCCGCTCGATCCACGCGTTTGGCGAGCTCAGCCTGACGGCGATCGAGCCCGACAACGCCAAGGCGCAGCAGCACATCATCTTTGATCCGGTCCCGCGGGTGGAGGGCATCGAGGCTTCGGCGGACCCGCTCTTCGAACCGCGCGCCAACGTCTATCTGATGACCGGCCGGCGGCGCCGCGCCGCGGAGACGGCGTAGTCGCGCCAGCCCTTCAAAAGCGCACTCGTATTTCGATGACGGCAGTTTTTGTCATTCCGAAAAACGGCGTATGACGCCGCGGGGAGCCTGGATGAGCCCGTGTTCATGGGTTCCGGGCTCGGTCCTGCGGGCCCCCCGGAATGACAAAGATAATTTCGAGCAGACCGCATGCCGATGCCGGCACAAGACTGTGGAGAGAAGACGATGCCCCAAACCGATAAACCCGACATGCTCGACCGGCGGCGCTTCTTCGGCACGGCCGCGATCGGTGCGGCCGCGATGCAGCTTGGCGCGATGCGTGCCATGGCCGCTGAGCCGGCAAAGCTGCCGGTGGTGAAGCCGGGGACAAACACGACTTTCGCCGCGATCAAGCAGATTGATGCCGGAGTGTTGAACATCGGCTATGCCGAAGCCGGCCCGGCCGGCGGTCAGCCGGTCGTCCTGTTGCACGGCTGGCCCTATGACATTCACAGCTTTGTCGATGTCGCGCCGCTGTTGGCGTCGGCGGGGTATCGGGTGATCGTCCCCCATTTGCGCGGTTACGGCTCGACGCGCTTTCTCTCCGACGCGACGTTCCGCAACGGTCAGCCGGCGGCCGTCGCATTTGACATCGTCGCCCTGATGGACGCGCTCAAGATCGAGAAGCCGATCATCGGCGGATTTGATTGGGGAGCGCGAACGGCGGATATCATCGCCGCCGTGTGGCCGGAGCGCTGCAAGGCGCTGGTCTCGGTCAGCGGCTACCTGATCGGCAGCCAGGAAGCTGGCAAGGCACCGCTGCCGCCGCAAGCCGAGTATGAATGGTGGTACCAGTTCTATTTCGCGACCGATCGCGGACGCGATGGCTACGACAAATACCGGCACGATTTCGCCAAGCTGATCTGGCGGCAAGCCTCGCCCAAATGGGCGTTTGACGACGCCACGTTCAATCGCAGCGCGGCGGCCCTCGACAATCCCGACCATGTCGCGATCACGGTCCATAATTATCGCTGGCGGATCGACCTCGCCAAGGGCGAGCCAAAATATGACGACACCGAAAAGCGGCTCGCCGCCGCTCCGGTCATCGGCGTGCCGACGATCACGATGGAAGGCGACGCCAACGGCGCACCGCACCCCGATCCCAGCGCCTATGCCAAAAAATTCACCGGCAAATACGCGCACCGGACGATCACCGGGGGCATCGGCCATAACCTACCGCAAGAGGCGCCCGATGCCTTCGCGCAGGCGATCGTCGATGTCGACGGATACGCCGCGTAGAGTAACGATTTCGGCGCGTAGCTTGGTTTCATCACGGAGACACGGAGATGCCGTGCCGCTGAACCCTCCGTGCTCTTCGTGTCTCCGTGCTGATTTGTTTCCCGAGCACGCTGGCGTAAGGCGGAACCATCCTCAATTTCGCCTCCCCCGGGCTTGACCCGGGGGCCACGAATAGCTTCCGCTTATTCATGCTTGGCCGGGTCAAGCCCGGCCAAGGCGCATGAGAGAGTGGTTCTAGTTCGCCGCCGCGGCCAGCTTGTCGGCGGTCTTGGTTTCAAAGTCGCTGGCGTCGTGGCGCTCGGGCAATTGCTCGTGCGGCTCGCCTGACATGCGGTTGACCATGCGGCCGCGCTTCACTGCCGGCCGCGCCAGCATCGCGTCGCACCAGCGCTGGACGTTCTTGTAGTCCTGCACCTGGAGGAACTCGGCGCCGCCATACTGGTTGAACCGCGCCAGCCCGCCAAACCACGGGAAGCAGGCCATGTCGGCGATCGTGTAGTCGGGGCCGGCGACCCACTCGCTCTCGCCGAGCCGCTTGTCGAGCACGTCGAGCAGCCGCTTTGCCTCCATCGTGAAGCGGTCGATCGCGTATTCGATCTTGATCGGCGCGTAGGCATAGAAATGGCCAAAGCCGCCGCCGATATAGGGCGCGCTGCCCATCTGCCAGAACAGCCACGACAGGCACTCGGCCCGCGCCGCGGTCTCGGTCGGCAGGAACTCGCCGAACTTCTCGGCGAGGTGCATGAGGATCGCCGCGGTCTCGAAGACGCGGATCGGCTTGGGGCCGCTGCGGTCCATCAGCGCGGGGATCTTCGAGTTCGGGTTGATCTTGACAAAATCGCTGCCGAACTGATCGCCCTCGCCGATCTTGATCAGCCAAGCGTCGTATTCGGCGCCCTTATGACCCTTCGCCAGCAGCTCCTCGAACATGATCGTGACCTTCACGCCGTTGGGCGTGCCGAGCGAATAGAGCTGGAAGGGATGCTTGCCGATCGGCAGCGTGCGCTCGAACTGCGCGCCGGCGGTCGGCTTGTTGATGTTGGCAAAGCGGCCGAGAGCCGGCTTGGCGACCCAGATTTTTGGCGGGGTGTATTCGGTGTCGGACATGGGTGAAACTCCAGGGGTTGGGAGCACAATTGCGCCATTCTACACGATAGGCGTATCTGCGCGCACGTGCCGAGAGCGTGATTTTCGGCGATTGTGGAAGGGGCTTGAAATCGTTCTGGTATACCAGATACCATAGCCCATGCCTGAGGTCAGCGCGCGCGCCAGCGCCACGATCGACATCCCGCGGCTCGATACGCAATCGACCTTCCGCGACCTCGCCTATGCCGCGCTAAAGCGCGCGATCACCGCGATCGATATCTACGACACCCCCGAGGAAGTGCGGCTCGACGAGCGACGCCTGTCGGAAGGGCTCGGCATCAGCCGCACGCCGATCCGCGAGGCGATGACCCTGCTCGAGCAGGAAGGGTTTGTCCGCACGCTGCCACGCCGCGGCATCTATGTCGTGCGCAAGACCAAGCGCGAGATCGTCGAGATGATCACGGTCTGGGCGGCGCTCGAAAGCATGGCGGCGCGGTTGGTGGCGCTCAACGCCTCGAATGACGACATCGCCGAATTGCGCCGGCTGATGGACGCATTTCATGACGGCACCGATGGCGAGCGCTTGGAGGAATACTCCGACGCCAACATCGCCTTTCACCAGGCGATCATCCGGATGAGCGGCTGCGCGCTGCTCGCCGAGATGACGGCGAATTTGTTCATCCACATGCGGGCGATCCGCAAGGTGACGATCCATCAGGACAACCGCGCGGCACGCTCGATCGTCGATCACATGGCGATCATCGAGGCGCTCGAACGCCGCGACGCGGACCGGGCCGAACGCCTGTCGCGCGAGCACGCGCTGGGCCTTGCCGCGCATGTCGAACGGCACGGCGATTTTTTGGATGTGACAACAACTTCTGTTTCCCCCGCGCAAGCGGGGGCCCAGGGCGAGCGGTCGAACGGCGGCCCTGGGTTCCCGCTTTCGCGGGAAAGACGATTTTGAGGTGAGGTGAATGATGAGCGGAAAAGCACTTGAAGGCGTGCGCATCCTCGACATGACGCATGTTCAGGCGGGCCCCACCGGCACGCAGCTTCTCGCCTGGATGGGTGCCGATGTGATCAAGGTCGAGCTGCCCGGCCGCGGCGACATCACCCGCGGCCAGCTGCAGGACGTGAAGGGCGCCGACAGCCTCTATTTCACGATGCTGAACTCGAACAAGCGCAGCATCACGATCAACATGAAGCAGCCCAAGGGCAAGGCGGTGATCGAGGCGCTGGTACGGCGCAGCGACATCATCGTCGAGAATTTCGGGCCGGGCGTGCTCGACCGTGCCGGGTTTACCTGGGAGCGCTTTCAGGAGCTCAACCCGCGCATCATCTACGCCTCGGTCAAGGGGTTTGGCCCCGGCCCGTTTGTCGACTGCAAGGCCTATGAGAATGTCGCGCAGTGCATGGGCGGCGCGGCGAGCACGACCGGCTTTGAGGACGGCCCGCCGGTCGTCACCGGCGCGCAGATCGGCGACAGCGGCACCGGCGTGCATATGGTGGCCGGCATCCTCGCCGCGCTGTACCAGCGCGAGAAGACCGGCAAGGGGCAGCGGGTCGAGGTCGCGATGGCCGACGCGGTGCTCAACCTCACCCGCGTCAAGATGCGCGACCAGCAGCGCCTGTCGCGCGGACCGCTCCCCGAATATCCGAACAAGACCTTTGGCACCGAGGTGCCGCGCGCCGGCAACGCGTCGGGCGGCGGCCAGCCGGGTGCCGCGCTGCGCTGCGCGCCGGGCGGCCCCAACGACTATGCCTATGTGATCATCCAGCCGACCTGCTGGGAGCCGCTGATGAAATTGTGCGGCCGCGAGGAGCTGATCACCGACCCGGCCTGGGCGACGCCGGCGGCGCGCCTGCCGAAAATCCCCGAATGCTTCGCGATCATCGAACAATGGACGATGACCAAGAGCAAATGGGAGGTCATGGAAGCGCTCAACGCGGTCGACGTGCCGTGCGGCCCGATCCTGTCGATGAAGGATATCGCAGCGGACGAATCGCTCTACGCGCGCGACATGCTGGTGCGGCTCGATCATCCGACCCGTGGCGAATACGTCCAGGTCGGCATGCCGATCAACCTCTCGGACTCACCCGTCGAGCACAAGCGCGCGCCGCTCCTTGGCGAGCACACCGAGGAAATCCTGCAATGGCTCGGCCACAGCGAAGCCGATATCGCCGCGATGAAGCAGGAAGGCGCGGTGTAGTTGTCCATGATCGTCATTGCGAGGAGCGCAGCGACGAAGCAATCTCCTGCCGCAGAGGGCCCAGGCGGAACGAGATTGCTTCGCTACGCTCGCAATGACAATCGAATGTAAGACCAACGGATGGCCCAAACCTCAACTCATGATCGCCGCGTCCACCCCGGCTCCAGCCGGCGGCGCGGACGCGATGTGCCGAAAGGCCGCCAGGTCGATCCCGCCGCGCTCGCCGCGGTGCAGGCGCTGCTCGGCGAGCGCGAGCGCCGCCGCGACCTGCTGATCGAGCATCTGCACCTGATCCAGGACCATTACGGCTGCCTGCACGCGGCGCATCTCGCGGCGCTCGCCGAGGAGATGCGGCTGGCATTGGTCGAGGTCTACGAGGTCGCGACGTTTTACGCGCATTTTGACGTGGTGATGGAAGACGAGGCGCCGCCGCCCGAGCTCACCGTGCGGGTCTGCGACAGCCTCACCTGTTCGCTGTTTGGCGCCGAGAAGCTGCTCGACGATTTGCCGGATCGGCTCGGCGACGGCGTGCGCGTGGTGCGCGCCCCGTGCATGGGCGGCTGTCATAACGCGCCGGTTTGCGCGATCGGCCACGCGCTGCACGAGCACGCGACGGCCGACAGCGTCGCCGACGCGGTGGCGCATAAGCACACGCATCCCGACATCCCGCCTTTCGTGAGCCTCGACGATTACCGCGCGAGCGGCGGTTTTAGGCTGCTGGCGGATTGCCTGTCGGGTGCGCGCAGCCGCGACAGCGTCATCGAGGCGATGGAGAAATCGAATATCCGCGGCATGGGTGGCGCGGGTTTCCCGACTGGGCGCAAATGGCGCTTCGTGCTCGCCGAGCCGGCGCCGCGGCTGATGGCGGTCAATGGCGACGAGGGCGAGCCCGGCACGTTTAAGGACCGCTATTTCCTCGAAACCGACCCGCATCGCTTTCTCGAGGGTGCGCTGATCGCCGCCTGGGTCGTCGAGGCGCCGGAGGTCTACATCTACCTGCGCGACGAATACCCGCAATGCCGCGAGATGTTGCTCCAAGAGATTGCCAAGG
>Ga0335075_10011538_pt1 | contig 13357 bp, 12 predicted proteins | sample Lox_Sample_24_FD_206723 | JGI IMG/M metagenome (GOLD analysis project Ga0335075, IMG submission 206723) | Soil microbial communities from Loxahatchee National Wildlife Refuge, Florida, United States - Lox_Sample_2.4 | ecosystem: Environmental > Terrestrial > Soil > Wetlands | place: USA...
GCAAAGACCGCCAGCAGGTCGTGGCGCTGCCGCCAGCTCGGCTTTCGCTGGACTTCGGTGGCCATCGGGCTACTCGACCCAGAACCGGCGCAGGTCCCAGTTGTTGAACGATGTCCCGGACTTCGACGGCCCGTCGCCGTGCACCTTCGGGGACAAGCCGTCGATGACGGGCAGGAAGGCCGGGATGATGTAGCCGCTGGAGGCGTAGTCGATGGCCTGCATCTCGCGGATGAGCTCGCGCTGCTTCGACTCGTCCAGGGTGGCGACCGCCTGGTTGTACAGCGACTGGTAATGCGAGTCGTTGAAATGCGTCTCGTTGAACGGGGAGGTCGAGCCCAGCGTGGCCAGCGCCACCTCGTTCAGGTAAGGGTTGGAGTACCAGAAGCTGTTCGCGAACGGCCAGTGCGTGTAGCTGTTGTTGAAGGTGGTCGTCGTGACCTGGTTCAGGTTGATCTTGACGCCCGCCTGCGCGGCCTGCTGCTGGAACAATTCGGCCTCGCTGAGCCAGCCCTGCGCCTGCGCCGCCACCACGAGGCTGAGCGTCAGCGACTCGTGGCCGGCCTTCTTCAGCAGGTACTCGGCCTTGCTGATGTCCTGCGTCCGCTGCGGCAGAGCGTGGTCGTAGTCCGGGTCCCAGTAGGCGAAGATGTCATTGCCGATCGCCCCGTACCCGCCGTAGACGGCCGTGCGGATGGCCGGCCGGTCGACGCACAGCTTGAGGGCCTCGCGGACGTCGGGGTTGTTGAACGGGGCCAGGTCGACCCGCATCGTGAACGGGCAGAAGCCGCCGCCGTCGGAAATATTGAGCTGCATTCCCGAGGACTTGAGCTGGGCGATCGACGGCGCGGACAGCTGGTCGATGCAGTTCACCTGGCCGGAGATCAGCGCGTTGACGCGGCTGGACTCCTCGGTGTAGTCGGTCATCACGACCTTGTCCACGTACGGCAGGCCGCTCTGCCAGTAGTTCGCGTTGCGCGACATCGTGCTGGCCTGGCCCGCCACGAACGAGTCCAGGACGAACGGCCCGGTGCCGATGTACTGGCCGACCTTCCAGCCCACGGGGACGATGAAGTACTCATAGACCGGCAGGGTCTTGAGGAACATCGAGAACGGCCCGTGGCACGGGAACTGGACCGTGTAGGTGTCGACCTTCTTCAGGTTCATGTAGTCGACCATCTGCATGGCCAGGGCGCCGTACCCCGGGTCCTTGGGGTTCATGATCTGCTGGAACGTGTAGATCACGTCGTCAGCAGTGAGCGGCTTGCCGTTGTGGAACGTGATGCCCTTGCGCAGGCGCACGGTCCAGACCGAGCCATCCGTGTTCGGCTCGATCGACTCGGCGAGCAGCGGGACCGGCTGCAGGTTGGCGTCCCAGATGGCGAGCGGCTCGAATATCTGCGGGATACGCGCGTAGTCGGGCGGGAGGCCGGGCTGCAGCGGGTTTATCGCATCGGCGGAGCCGCCGCTGCCCAGCGCAAACTGGAGCGTGCCGCCTTTCTTAGGCTTGCCGCCGCCACCCGAGTTCGAGACGGTCGACGCGGGGGACGAGGAACCGCAGGCGGCCAGGAGACCAGCCCCGCCGGCCGCGACAGTTCCGTAGGCCCCAATTCGCAGGAAATCTCGGCGCCCCACCCCTGCCTTGATGCTACGAGCGCTCGCCGTGCCGTGATCATCCCTCATTGGAAGCTCCAGCCCGTCACGTCAGACTCGGCGTCTCTGCCGAACCCGACACAGGTCGAGACCGGCAGTTACCTTTCGGCTCACGAATACCGAACGGCCACAGATACCCCGCTAGCGGACATCGTGAAGGGAGTGTCGCACCGGCCATCTCCCGATGTCAAGACATTGATTGGCACAACATGTCGTTCGTAGCACAATCGATTTGTGATGCTGAACTTGTCAGCGAGAGGGGTTCCGGGGGCGGCTGAATCGCCGGTGCGGGCCCGGCCCGCGGCCGCCGCGCGGGCGCGCCGGCCGCCGCGCTCAGCGGCCGCGCAGCGTGTCGAACGCGGTAGCGAGGACCTTGCCCTGCGAGAGCTTCTCCATCAGCCGGTGCAGCTGCGAGCGCTGGTTGGACGTAACCTCCTGGAGGTACTCGTCATCCAGCGACCGCATGAGCTCCTCGACCCGGCCGAGCATCGCCTCGCCGTCCGCGGTGATCGAGACGACGGACTGGCGCCGGTCGCGCTGCGCGCGCCGGCGCTCGACCAGGCCGAGCGCCTCGAGGTCGTCAATCGTGGCGACCATGGTGGCGCCGTCGATCCTCAGGTACGCGCCGAGCTGCCCCTGCGACATGGGACCCCGCTCGGCCAGCGTCGCCAGCAGGCTGTAGTGCCGGATCCGCAGCCCGAGCTCGGACAGCCGGTCCTCCATGAGCCGGAACACGACCTGGCCTACCTTCAGGATCAGGCAGGACGTGTGGTCCGCGATACGGCCCGGCACCAGCGGCACGACGGCCTCGAGAGGGGCACGGCTGGGCGGCACCAGGACCTGCGGCGCTGCCGTGGCGTCGTCTCGTGCGCTGGGCGTCGATCTTGCCATGTTGCCCCTGTCCGTTTCTGGGCAGGAGGATCGCCCCTGGTGCCAGCCGGTGGAGCCCTCAGGTTAACCCAGGGTAGGTCGTACCGGTCGGTACCACGTTCATCGAATGACTTGTCTTGCAAAAAGACTGTCGTGCTAGCTGCTGCGAGCGACGTCGAACGCGCTCACGAGCGTGCTCCCCACGGACAGCTTGTTCAGCAGCCGGTGGAGCTGGACCCGCTGGGCTGCGGTGACGTCCGCCAGGTGGGCCGCGTCGAAGCCGTCCATGAACCGGTCGATCCGGTCGAGCATGTCGTCGCCGGCCGGGGTGATGGACACGACGTAGCGGCGGCGGTCGCGCAGCTCGCGAGTCCGCGCCACCAGGCCCATGCCCTCGAGATCGTCGATCGTCGTGACCATCGTCGCGGGGTCGATGCGCAGGTACGTGCCGAGGTCCTGCTGTGACATCGGCCCCGGCTGGACCAGCGTCCCGAGCACGCTGTAGTGCCTGATCTTGAGGCCGAACTGGGCAAACTGGCTCTCCATGACCCGGAAGATGGCCTGCCCGATCTTCAGCGCCAGGCAGCTCGTGTGCGCCGCCAGGTGGTCCGGCACCAGCGACGGACAGGGCTCGCCACCGCCCAGTCCGGCGCCGTCCGGGATGGCGCTGGTTGCACTCACGGGCGTTCCTTCCGTCGGATCACTGGGCGCCCAGGCTACAGCCAGCAGACGTACAGCGTAACGAATCGTTAGTTGTACCAACAGACGCATGGTACTAACCAATGGCTTGACAAGCATAAATCGGGGCGAGAACACTGTCAGTGCCCGAGCGGTGGAGGGGAACATGCAGCTGCAGCTCACCGATGAGCTTCGCGAGTTTCATGACGAGATCGTCGGCTGGATCCGCGATCACGCTCCGCGCGGCCTGAGCGAGCTCGCTGACTGGAGCACGCCGTGGGGAAACATGGCGCAGTACCAGCAGGTCGTCCGGGCGAAGCAGCACGAGCTGTATGCCGAGTGGGACAAAGCCTGCGTCGAGGGCCAGCTGATCTGCCCGCAGTGGCCGCAGGCCGTGGGCGGCCGGGGCTGGGACGCCATCCGCGCGGCCATCTTCGACATCGCCTGCCACGAGGTCAACGTGCCGCGGATCAGCCGCGGCTTCGGCGAGTGGCTCGTGGGCCCCTCGCTCCTGCTGCAGGGCACCCCCGAGCAGCAGAAAGCGTTCCTGCCGCCGATCATGTCGGGCCAGGACATCTACTGCCAGGGCTTCTCCGAGCCCAACCACGGCTCTGACCTGGCTGCCGTCGAGACGAAAGGCGTCGTCGACGGCGACGAGATCGTGATCTCCGGCCAGAAGGTCTGGACGTCGGACGCCACCGATGCCAACATGATCTTCGTCCTGTGCCGGACCGATCCTGAGGCGCCCAAGCACGCCGGCCTGTCGTTCGTGCTGGTCCCGTTCACGCCGGAGAACAACATCGAGGTCCGGCCGATCATGATGATCAACGGGATCGCCGACTTCTGCGAGGACTTCTTCGACAACGCGCGGGCTCCCCTGTTCAACGTCATCGGAGGCCTCAACAACGGCTGGAAGGTAGCCATGACCGCACTCAGCTACGAGCGCGGGGCCGGGGACACCACCCACCACCTGAGCTACCTGCCCGAGTTCTGGGCCCTGGTCGAGCAGGCCTCCGCGCACGACCGCCAGACCGACCCGCAGGTGCGCCAGCGGCTGGCCTGGGCCTACGCCAACGTCGAGATGATGCGCTACGCCGGGCTGCGCTCGCTGTCCCGGCTGCTGGCCGGGGCACCGCCCGGCGACCTCGAATCGGTCAGCAAGCTGCACTGGAGCGAGTACCAGCGTGAGCTCGGCGAGTTCGCGATCGAGCTGGACGACGACTTCGGGCTGATCCGCCCCGACGGCCCCGGCTACCCCGTGACCCGCTGGCAGGACCTGTACCTGTCCAGCCGGTCCGGGACCATCTACTCCGGGACGAGCGAGATCCAGCGGAACATCATCGCCGAGCGCGTCCTGGGCCTGCCGAAGGAGCCGCGAGTCAATGGCTGAGATCGCCGCCGTCAACTTCGAGCTGGCCGACTACCAGCGCGACCTCGTCGATGCGACCCGCCAGTTCCTGGGGGCGCGCGCCTCGCTGACCCAGTCCAGGGAGCTGATGACGGCCGAGCCCGGCTTCGACACGGCGGTGCACCGGCAGCTCGGCTCCGAGCTTGGCCTGCTCGGGCTGCACGTGCCTGAGGAGCACGGCGGCGCGGGCGCCGGGTTCACCGAGGTGGCGCTGGCGCTTCAGGAGACCGGCCGCGTCCTCTACCCCGGCCCCTACCTTCCGACGATCATCGCGCTCGAGCTGCTAATCCAGGCCGGGGACGCCGAGGCGCTCGCCCGGCTCGGGCCGCCGCTAGCCGACGGCTCGGCCACCGCCTCGGTAGCCTGGGCCGAAGCAGCAGGTCCTGGCCGCGTCGACCAGATCACGGTGACGGCCAGCCATGCCGACGGCTCGGACCTTGGCTGGGTGCTGCGCGGCGGCAAGCGGTTCGTGATTAACGGCGACACCGCCGACGTCCTGCTGGTGTCCGCGCTGGCGCCGGACGGCCCGTCGTTGTTCTCCGTCACCGGGCAGGCCAGCGGGCTGACCCGGACACGGCGGCCGACCCTGGACCAGACCCGCGGCCTGGCCGACGTGGACTTCGCCGACACCCCGGCCGAGCTGATCGGCGCGGCCGGCGCCGCCGCGAGGCCGATCGGCGCGGCCTTCGAGCGCGCCTGCGCCGCGCTCGCCGCGGAGACCATCGGCGTGACCGACGCGACGATGGAGCTCACCCTCGGCTACCTGAAGGAGCGACGGCAGTTCGGCCGGCTGATCGGGTCGTTCCAGGCGCTCAAGCACCGGTGCGCGGACCTGGTGCTGGCGATCGAGCTGGCCCGGTGCGCCGCCGACTATGCGGCACGCGCGATCGACGCCGACAACGACGACATCACGGCCGCCTCGGCGATCGCGCTGTCCGAGGCCGCCCTGGCCGCGCAGCGCGTCGCCGGTGAGTGCATCCAGATGCACGGCGGTATCGGCTTCACCTGGGAGCATGACGCTCACCTGTTCTTCAAGCGAGCACGGGCCAGCGCCGCGCTGCTCGGCAGCGTGGCCGACCACCGCGAGCGGCTGCTCCAGAGCATCGGCGTCTGACGCCATGGCCGACCGACTGTCGCCGGTGCCCACGCCCGAGACCCAGCCGTTCTGGGACGGCTGCCGGCAGCACGCGCTGCGGATTCAGTGGTGCGACAACTGCCAGGCGCACTTCTTCTACCCGCGAGTGTCCTGCCCGCGCTGCGGCAGCGTGGCCGCCGTCCGGTGGGTGGACGCCAGGGGCCGGGCCACGCTGCACTCCTACGTCATCAGCCATCTCAAGGCGCCTGGCTACGAACCCCCGTTTGTCATCGCCATCGTCCAGCTCGAGGAGGGACCGCGGCTGCTCAGCAATATCATCGGCGTCGAGGCCGATCCTGACGCCCTCGTGCTGGACATGCCGCTGGAAGTCGACTTCGAGCCCCGTGGCGAGTTGGCCGTACCTGTCTTCCGGCCCGCGCAGCCGACTGCCGCATGAAGCCGCTCGTCAGCATCGTCGGCGCCGCTGAAACCGACGAACTCGGCAAGCTCCCCCACCTGTCCGCGGTCGAGCTCGCCGCCCAGGCCACGCGGTCCGCCCTGGCCGACGCCGGGCTGACCATCCACGACGTGGACGGCATCGCCTCCGCCGAGCTGAACCCCGTGGACCTGGCCGACTACCTCGGCGTGCACCCGGCCTGGGTGGACACCACCAGCGTGGGCGGCTGCTCTTACCTGGCCCATGTCCGGCACGCCGCCGCCGCTATCGCGGCCGGCCAGGCCTCCGTCATCGTCGTCGCGCACGGCGAGTCGGGACGGTCCTACGTCGGGCAGCCGCCCTGGCGGCACACCCCTGGCGGCCTGGTCGAGCAGTTCGAGGGACCCTACGGCGTGGTCGGGCCCGTCTCCACGTTCACCCTCGGTGCCGTGCGCTACCTGCAGACCTACGGCGTGACCCCGGAGAAGCTGGCCGCGGTGGCGGTGGCGCAGCGCCGCTGGGCCGAGCAGGTCCCGCGCGCGCAGCGCCGCGACCCCCTCACCATCGACGACGTGCTGAACTCCCGCCTGGTCGTCTACCCGTTCCATCTGCCCGAATGCTGCCTGGTCAATGACGGCGGCGGCGCGCTGGTGCTGGTATCCCCTGAGCGTTCAGACGATTTTCCTAAACGGGCAGTGCAGGTGGTGGCGGCCGCAGAGGCGTACGACTCACCCACCGCGGCCGGCCTGAGCGACGTGATCAGTGCGCCGGTCTTCGCCCGCTCGTCACAGGCCGCCTTCGCGGCAGCCGGCCTGACCCCGGCCGACGTTGATCACGTCATGATCTACGACGCCTTCGCCCACCTGCCGCTGTTCGGGCTGGAAGCGCTGGGTTTCGTCAAGCCCGGCGAGGCAGCCGACTTCGTGGCGGACTGGCAGACCGCGCCCGGCGGGACGCTGCCGCTGAATACCAGCGGCGGCGGCCTGTCCTACACCCACACCGGCATGTACGGGATGTTCGCGATTCAGGAGTCCGTGCGCCAGCTGCGCGGCGAGGCAGCGGCCCAGCTGGACCGCGTCGAGACGAGCTTTGTCCAGGGAGTCGGCGGCGGCACCTTCACGGCCGGCGCGTCCCTGGTGCTGTGCCGTGATTAATGACCCCCAGGAGGATCAATGACTGACGAGGCGAGACTCACCCTCGAGCAGGACGGCGGCGTGCTGACCGTGACGCTCAACCGGCCGCACCGGCTTAACGCCCTGGACCTGGCCACGCTGAACGAGCTTGACCGCGTGATCGCGCGGGCCCGCGCCGACAAGTCCGTCCGCGCCGTGGTGCTCACCGGGGCCGGGCGCGCCTTCAGCGCAGGCGCCGATGTCAAGGAGTGGGCGGCGGAGGACCACGCCGCCGAGCCGGCCGAGCCCGCCGACGACTGGGTGACGACCGCGCACCGCGTGGTGGCCGCGCTGTACCGGCTGCCCAAGCCGGTAATCGCCGCGGTCAACGGCGTCGCCGTCGGCGCGGGGCTCGACCTCGCCCTGGCCGCGGACTTCCGTGTCGCCTCCGAGACGGCCAGGTTCGGCTCCGTCTACATCACGCTGGGCATCCCGCCGGACGCCGGCGCCTCGTTCCTGCTGCCCAGGATCGTTGGCCTGGCCAAGGCCAAGGAGCTCATCTACACGGGCCGGATCATCGACGCCAGCGAGGCCGACCAGATCGGCATGCTGACGCAGGTCGTCCCGGCTGACGAGCTGATGACCGCGGCCCGCTCGTGGGCCGGCCGGCTGGCCCAGGGCCCCACCATCGCGATCGGGATGGCCAAGGAGAACATCCAGGAGCACTGGACGACGTCCTCGATCGAGGCGGCGCTGAAGAACGAGCAGCGGGCCGGGCAGATCTGCTCGAACACCGACGACCACCGCGAGGGCCTGGCCGCTGTCAACGCCAAGCGGTCGGCCGAGTTCGCTGGCCGGTAAGCCGGCCGTCGGCACGATGGGCGCGGGATCACCCATGGAGCGCAGCGTTCAGCTCGACCTTCTGCTGCGGCCCCGTTCGGTCGCGGTCGTCGGCGCCTCGCCCCGGCCGGGCAGCTGGGGGCACACGACGATCGCGAACCTGCGGCAGATCGGGTTCACCGGCTCGGTGCTGCCGGTGAACCCGCGCTGGGCCGACGTGGACGGCCTGGCCTGCTACCCGAGCATCGAGGCCCTGCCGTCCACGCCGGACGTAGCAGTAGTGGCGGTGCCTGCCGCCAAGGTCCCGGACACGATCGACGCGGCCATCCGGCGCGGCATAGCGGGCGCCGTCGTCTATGCGAGTGGCTTCGGGGCGGCCGGCCAGGGCGAGGGGGGCGAGACCGACAGCACGGGCCCGCGGGCCCGGCTGCGCGAGCTGATCAGCGACCAGCAGATCGCGGTCCTCGGCCCGAACTGCCTGGGCCTGGCGAACTACACGGCCAGGTCGGCTCAGTGGGGCATCACGATGCCCTTCGTGCACGCGGGAACTGAGTCAGGCGTCGCGCTCATTGCGCAGAGCGGGAACATCGCCCTGACCCTGTCCGGCACCAACCGCGGCTTCGCGCTGACGCACCTGGTCTCCTGCGGGAACCAGCTCGGCGTGGCCGCCGCGGAGCTCATCGGTGCCTGCCTCCGCGACCCCGCCGTGCGAGTCGTGGCCGCCGTGCTGGAGGGCATTCCCGACATCGTCGCCTTCCGGCAGGTCGCCGCGGACGCCGCCGAGCGAGACATCCCGCTGGTCGTCCTGAAGATCGGGCGCTCGCCGAAGGGCCGGACCGCCACCGTGGCCCACACCGGAACCCTGTCCGGTGAGTCGGCGCTCTACCGAGCGCTCTTCCGCCAGTACGGGATCATCCAGGTCGACGACATCGACGAGCTCGCCAGCGCCGCGGCGCTGCTCTCGGCCCGGCCGCGGGTCCGCGCCTCCGGCGTGGCGTTCCTGGCCAGCTCGGGCGGCGAGTGCGGCCTGATCTCCGACCTGTCGTACGCCCTCGGCGTGCCCGTTCCCGACCTCCCGCCGGACGTGGCCGACCGCATCGCGAAGCTGCTGCCGGATTTCGCCCGGATCTCCAACCCGCTGGACTTCACCGCGGGCGGCTGGGGCGACGCCGAGCTCTACACGCGGCTCATCGGCGAGCTCAAGGCAGTCACCGAGATCGACACCATCGTCGGAGTGCACGACGCCCCAACGCTCGAGGGCAACGACCTCGATCCGCACTGGGCCCCCATCGTCGACGGCCTCGCCGCCGGCGCGCGCGCGGTCGCCGGCGCCGGGAAGGCCGTTGCCAACATGAGCAGCGTGAGCGACATCCGCAGCCCCATCCCCGGGGCGTTGTCCGCCGCCGGGGTCGTGCCGCTGGCCGGGATGCGGCCATCGCTGTCGGCGCTGGCCAAGATCAGCCAGCGGTCGCTCTGGTCGGACGCGCGCACGGCGGCCGGGCCTGGTCAGGGTGGCGCGGTGGCGGAGGCCGTGCTGGCGACGCTCGACGGGCACGGCGACGGCGCGATGACTGAGTCCGAGGCCAAGGATGTTCTCGCCCAGTGCGGCATCCGCTCGCCGCGGCGTGAAGTCGCTGTCACTGCAGAGGATGCCGTCGCAGCGGCCCGCCGCATCGGCTACCCGGTCGTCGTGAAGGTCTCCTCCGCGGCCATTACCCACAAGACAGACGCCGACGGCGTCGCGGTGGGTCTCGCCGACCCGGCCGCCGTGGCGGCGGCCGCCACCCGGCTGCTCCGCCTCGCCGCCGACGCGGAGCCGGCCGCCGCCGAGGTGCTCGTGGAGGAGATGGTGCCGCCCGGCCTCGAGCTGATCGTCGGCGCGTACCGCGACGAGAGCTTCGGCCCCGTCGTCATGGCCGGTCTCGGCGGCACCGTCACCGAGATCCTGAACGACGTTTCCCACCGCCTCGCTCCGCTCACTCCGGCGGATGCCGTCTCGATGATCGGTGACCTGTCCGGCAGCCGGCTTCTTGACGGCTATCGCGGCAGCGCACCCGCCGACCGGGCGGCCTTCGCGGAGACCCTTCTGGTGCTGTCTGAGCTCATGCTCGCGGACGACCGCATCGCCGAGATCGACGTCAACCCGCTCCGCTGGGAAGCCCGCGCGGGGCAGTTCGTCGCCCTCGACGCTCTGCTTGTGCTGCGACACGGCTAGGCCGATCAGGCAGGGTCCGCTGTGTGGCGCCCTACAGCAGGAACGGGATGAGCATCTTCGTGTGGCTTTTGTACTCCGGGTATGCCTGGGGGAAGGTGGCCGTGAGCTTCCGTTCCTCGACGGTCCTGCTGTAGTAGAAGTACGCGACCCGCACCGCGACGAGGATCAGGCCGAGCAGGTTGTTGACCAGCGCCGTCCCTAGCATGGCGAGCACTAGCCCGGAGTAGATCGGGTGGCGGACGAACCGGTACGGGCCGGAGGTGACCAGCTCCGGCTCGGCCCGCTGGCTCATCGGCATCTCCCAGTTGCCGCCGAGGTAGAAACAGCAGCGTGTGCCGTGCCAGAACTCGTGCAGACCGCCTGACCTGGGCTCCTACCCTTGGCGATCGTGTTCTTTCGCCTCCTCTCTCTCCTCGTAATCCGGTTATCAGGCTGGCTGGCGCTGCTCGCCCGCAGTGGTGCCGCGAGCTCGGTCGCATCGTCCGCGACACGGATCGCGCGCTCCCAGCCGTCCTGGGTCGACAGGGCTGGCAGCAGGCGTTCGAGATAGCGGGCAATCGTGCTCCAGCGACGCGTCGATCTGTTCCAGGACCGCCTTACGCGACAGGCCCGACCCGCCTGGGCCCTGGTGCATGGGCATGAAGAGCTGAGTCGCCAGGACGATCTCCTCGCGGCTGGCGTACTTCTTCAGCGGGCGGCCTCGGCGGCATGGTCGTCGAGAAGCCATGGCCCTTGCTCCGACGAGGTACCGAAGCTCATGCAGCCGAGGGCGATGCGGCTGACCTTCAGGCCCGAGGCTCCGAGATGTGTGATTTGCATGGTGCGTCTCCTGAATGAGTCGTGGCTGCTGACGTTCGTAACTGCGAGGGGCAGTGACCCGATAGCTTCGGTGGTGCCGGGCAGTCGAGCCCGAACTCTGCGAGCTGCACCGGTCTGCCTTCCGCCAGGCTGCGATTGGCAGCGATTCCGACGAGGGCGCTGCGCATTCCGTCCTGGTATCCCGCGACGCGCCCGAGGTTGTCGTCGGCTGCGCCGTGGAACAGGTCACGCAGCAGTAGATCGTCTCCGCCTCCGTGCGCCCGCGCTCCAGCTGGGATGGGTATCTGGACGGCGGGCTCCCAGAGGCGCTGGAGGGTGATCCGTTCGCCGGACGGCCTCGGTCCGTCTGGCCCGGAGCTTGTGGTGTAACCGGCGCTCGGGTCGATGACGCGGGCGTCCTGCTCCGCTGGTGCCGCGGGCGCGACCCAGGAGCGTTCGACCACGTCGAGCTCGATCCGGCCGCCGGTTCCGTTGAAGGCGACGCGATAGCCCTCCCAGGGGCTGAACGCGCTGAGCGAGTACGTCATCGTCGCGCCGCGCTGGTAACAGATCACGAGGCCGAGACTGTCCTCGGTGGTGATGCCGTCGGCAAAGACGTCGACGTCCCGGTGGTATCCGTCGAGCGCTTCGGCGTCGAGGTAGAGGGCGCGCAGTGCGGGATCGGCGGCGAGGTCGATCCGGAACGGATCGCCGCTGGGCAGGTCGCGCCCGAGGCGCGGGCGCGGGGGGATGCCCCGCTGCCGGGCGTTGTGCTCGCCGTAGAACTTCAAACCGCCCACGGCGTACACCGACAGGGCGGTGTCGGCGAGCCACCAGTTGACCAGATCGAAGTGGTGGGCCGACTTGTGGACGAGCAGCCCGCCGGAGCTGCTCTTCTCCCTGTGCCACCGCCGGAAGTAGTCCGCTCCGTGCGCGGTGTCCAGGAGCCATTCGAAATGGACCGAGGTGACCGTGCCGATCGCCCCGCTGGCCAGGAGTTGCTTCACGGTGGAGTTGCGTGGCGAGTACCGGTAGTTGAAAGTCACCGCGAGCCGTGCGCTCGAGTTCTCGGCGGCTGTCTTGATCCGCGCCACGCGCTCCTCGTCGATGGCCATGGGTTTCTCGGTGATGACGTCGATGCCCATGGCCAGCGCAGCACAGATGTACGTGTCGTGGGTGTGATCAGGGCTGGTAACAAGCACCACGTCCGGGCGACGCTGCCTGAGCAGCGGGGAGAAATCTTCCGGTGCGACTATCTGCACGTCATGCAGGCCATACGCAGCGCGGTAATGATCTGCCCGGGCCGCGTTCGGATCGCAGAAGGCTACGATGCGCGCAACGGCGCGGTACGGACCGGTGATGGCCTCGATGTAAGTCCGGGCGCGGTGCCCGGTTCCGACGATGGCATATCTGCGTTGCGCATCCACGTTTACCGCTTATGCCAGCTGTAGGACACAGGCGGACGGGAGGCTGGGCAGGGTCACGGTGAGCGCGCCGAGGGCGGCATCCCAGCTAGCTCGGGCGCCGGTGTGACGGGGGTAGAGCACCCGGGCGGTGACGGGGGTACCGCGGAGGTGCGGCACCGGGAACGTGACCTGGTCGGCGTCAGCTTCCGGGCGAGGCCCGCGACGCCAGACAGTCAGGTGGCTGAGGCCGGGGGAGCGCAGGCCGAGCGTGACCCACGGATCTTCCCAGCGGGGCAGGCCGAGCGGCCAGAACGGCACGGACGCGGCGACCGCGGGCCGGATGGACTCCTTGTACACCGAGATCGCTTCGGCGACTAGTTCGCGCTGATGGCGGCTCATCCGGTCGAGGTGACCCGACAGGTGAACCCGGCCGAGCATCGCGCTGGCCATCGTGAAGGCGATCTCGTCGTCGCTGAACTCGGGCTGCGGGTAGGCCCACACGGCGGCTTGCTCGGGTGCGATGGCCGCGGGCGCGGCCGCGGCTATGGGCGGGCAGCGGAGGTATTCCTGCTGGTCGCTCGTTGACTGGAGCTGCAGGCGCGCCAGCAGCGCGTAGTCGGTGCGCATACCGCCGGATGAGCAGTTCTCGATGACGAGCCCGGGATGCCGGTCGAGCACGGCATCGAGCCAGTCAAGCTGCGCGCGGTTCGCCGCGAGCAGCGCGGCGCCTGCACTTAGGGCGCCGGTGTCGGGGCCGGGCGCGATGGCGATGTTGTAGTCCAGTTTGAGGTAGCCGACGCCCAGGTCGCCGATCAGGAAGTCCACGACCTGGTCCAGATGCTTCACCGCGGCGGGATGCCGCAGGTCCA
>Ga0335075_10011539_pt1 | contig 13356 bp, 10 predicted proteins | sample Lox_Sample_24_FD_206723 | JGI IMG/M metagenome (GOLD analysis project Ga0335075, IMG submission 206723) | Soil microbial communities from Loxahatchee National Wildlife Refuge, Florida, United States - Lox_Sample_2.4 | ecosystem: Environmental > Terrestrial > Soil > Wetlands | place: USA...
GTCGGCTCCGACAATGTCTATTCGCGCACGGCCCACGCCATCCTGGCCGATGCCCTGGCCGGATCGCCCGACGTTCGCCTTGTCGGCAAGGCATTTTTCCCGCTCGGCGCCAGCGAATTCAAAGACGCCGTGGCGAACATCACGGCCAGCAAGGCAGACGCGATTCTCAACACCATCAGCGGCGACGCCAACGTGGGATTTTTCCGCGCCCTGCGTGCCGCCGGCATCACGCCGGAGACAATCCCCACTCTGTCGTTTGACTTGGAAGAGAACGAATTGCGGACCTTGCCGGTCGATCACATGCGCGGAGACTATGCCGTCTGTAGTTACTTTCCCAGCGTCAATCGTCCAGAGAACACCGCCTTTGTCCACAAGTTCCACAAGCATTACGGCGACCATCGCGTGGTGACGGACGCAATGGAGTCGGCCTACGTCGCCGTCCAATTGTGGGAGCGAGCGGCGACGGAGGCGGGCGACGCCCAACCGGCGGCGGTGCATGCCGAGTTGCGGAAATTGCAAACCAACGGACCCGGCGTCCCAGTGCGAATCGATCCCGACAATCAATACGCTTGGAAGGTGGTGCGCGTCGCACAGATGGGCGAGCGCGGACAGTTCAAAATCGTCTGGAGCTCCGAGGAGCCGGTCTCGCCGCAGCCGTTTCCACCAAGCCGCAAGCGCGAACAATGGTTGCGATTCTTGTCGGGACTCCAACGCGATTGGGGCGGTCGCTGGGGACGTTGAGATAATCCGCATCTTACTTCTCCTACAAGCGACGCTCGTGAGCTTCCCGGCGCTGTCGAAAGTGGATGCGAACAACGGGATGCCGAAAATGCTGTGCGCGATCGTCTCGGTGCCATTGCCGTTGATTGTCTCGACGCCACCCAACAACGAATAGAAGAACGCCAACAGTGGGGGCGCCTGTAAGAAGAACACTTGAAAGCGAGTGAATCGTCTGCCATGATAATTCGCATGGATTGATCCACCCGCCGCGTCGCCCTCGCCACCCCGAGTGTCCCCCCATGCCCGGATGCAGACGATTTCGTTCGCTGTCGATTCGGCTAGAAAACATCCTGAGGACCGCTATGACTCGATACCTCTTCCTTGCTTTGACGCTCGCCTGCCTCTCCGCGCCGGCGCCGGCAGCATCCGTAGAAGCGCTCCCTCCGGGTGCCAAGGTCGTCAAGTTGGAAGCGCATCCGCCGCGCATCGAGCTGAAAACGCCCTTCGAGTACAACCAGCTGCTGCTGACCGCGCACCTTGCCGGCGGCGAGCAGATCGACGTAACGCGCCTGGCCAAGATCGAGTCGCCGCAGTTTGTCCGCGTCAATGCCACGGGAGTAGTGCGCCCCGTCGCCGACGGCAGCGGCGTCCTCACGATCAGCCTGCAAGGGCAAACGCTGGCGCTGCCGATCGCGGTGAAGAGGCAAAAGGAGAATTACAAGGTCAGTTTTGTCCGCGATGTGATGCCGACCTTGTCGCGGCTGGGCTGCAACGCCGGCACCTGCCACGGTGCGGCCAAGGGCAAGAACGGCTTCAAGCTGTCGCTGCGCGGCTACGATCCGCTCTTCGATCACCGCTCGCTGACCGACGACTTGAAGGGCCGCCGCTTCAACCGAGCCGCTCCGGATGCCAGCTTGATGCTGCTCAAATGCACCGGCACGGTCGCCCACGTCGGCGGCGTGCTGACGCAGCCGGGCGAGCCGTTCTACGAGCTGATGCGGAGTTGGATCGCAGATGGAGTCAAACTCGATCTCAATAGTCCGCGCGTGCAGAGCATCGAGGTGCTGCCGAAAAGCTCGGTCATTCCGTTGCCGGGCATGAAGCAGCAAATCGCCGTCCGTGCTACTTTCAGCGACGGCAGCGTCCGAGATGTCAGCGCCCTGGCGTTTCTGGAGAGCAGCAACACCGAAGTGGCCACGGTCGATCGCGCCGGCACGGTGACGGCGGTGCGCCGCGGCGAAACGACCGTTCTGGCCCGCTACGAAGGCGCCTACGCTGCCGCCGGCATCGTCATCATGGGCGATCGCAACGGCTACCAATGGCGCGATGTGCCGGAATACAACTACCTCGACACGCTCGTCGATGCCAAGCTGAAACAGATGAAAATTCTGCCCAGCGAATTGTGTACGGACGCCGAGTTCCTTCGCCGCATCTATCTCGACCTGACCGGCTTGCCGCCGGAGCCTGCCGACATCCGAGCCTTTCTCGCCGATAGCCGGCCGTCGCGCGTCAAGCGCGACGCCTTGGTGGACATGCTGGTCGGCAGCTCGGAATTCACCGAGCATTGGACGAACAAGTGGGCCGACTTGTTGCAAGTGAATCGCAAGTTCCTCGGCGAAGAAGGCGCCCGCCGGTTCCGCGATTACATTCGCCAGTCCATTGCCGACAACAAGCCCTACGATCGTTTCGTCCACGACATCCTGACGGCCCACGGCTCCAATATGGAGAACCCGGCTGCCAGTTATTACAAAATCTTGCGCGATCCCGACGCGGTCATGGAAAACTCGACGCAATTGTTTTTGGCCGTGCGCTTCAATTGCAACAAGTGCCACGATCACCCCTTCGAGCGCTGGACGCAGGACCAGTATTATCAGACGGCGGCCTTCTTCGCCCAAGTCGGCCGCAAGGAAGATCCCAAGTTCAAGGGACAGAGAGTCGGCGGCACCGCGGTGGAGGGAGCGACGCCGTTGGTCGAGATCATCGAGGATGCCAAGGGCGGCGAAGTGACGCACCTGCGCACGGGTCAAATGGCCAAGCCGACCTTCCCGTATCTGCATAACGATCTCGCCCCGTCCAGCGCCGCCCGCCGCGAGCAGTTCGCCCACTGGGTCGCGTCCAAAGATAACCCCTATTTCGCCAAGAGCTACGTCAACCGCCTGTGGAGCTATTTGCTCGGAGCCGGCATTATCGAGCCGGTCGATGACATCCGCGCCGGCAATCCGCCGACGAATCCCGCTCTCTTGGACGCCCTGACCGACGATTTCATCAAGAGCGGCTTCAACGTCCGCCACATGCTGCGGACGATCTGCAAATCGCGCGTTTATCGGCAGTCGGTGCAGACCAACGCCTTCAACCGCGACGATGACATCAACTATTCACACGCTCTGGTTCGCCGTCTGCCGGCCGAGGTTCTGTACGACACCATCCATCGGGCCGCCGGTTCGTTGAGCCGTTTGCCGGGTCTGCCGCCGGGAGCGCGGGCGGCGCAGCTGCTCGATTCGCGCGACGATGTGCCGGGCGGTTTCTTCGTGCTGTTCGGCAAGCCGGCCCGCGAGAGCGCTTGTGAATGCGAACGTTCGCCGACGATGATGCTCGGTTCGGTCCTCAATCTGGTGAATGGGCCGGTCCCCGCCGCCGCCGTCCACGATCCCAACAATCGCCTCGCCAAGCTGGTCGCTACCGAGAAGGATGACGCCAAGGTTGTCGAGGAATTGTTCCTTTCCTTCCTGGGCCGTTTGCCGACCAAGACGGAATTGCAACTGGGATTACAGTCGCTCAAGGACGGCGAGAAGACGTATGAAACTCTGGTTGCCGAAGCGAAACGGAATCAGGACGCCCTGGCCGCTTATGAGAAAATGCTCCCCGCTCGGCAAGCCCAATGGGAGGAGCAAGTCAAGCACACGCTCCCGCCGGAGTGGACGCCGCTGGACATCGTCAAGGCCGATTCCAGGGGCGGCGCGACGCTGACCAAGCAGAAGGATAGTTCGCTCTTGGCCGGCGGCAAGAATCCCGACAGGGACACCTACACGATCGCGGCGCAGACGAAGTTGAATGGCATCACGGCCATTCGGCTCGAAGTGCTGCCCGATCCGACTCTGTCGGCCAATGGTCCGGGCCGCGCTCCCAACGGCAATTTCGTCCTCAACGAGTTCAAGCTGACGTTCACGCCGCCCGGCGAAAAGAAAGCGAAGCCAATCGCTCTGAAGAACGCTCAAGCCGATTTCGCGCAGGCGGGCTGGGCGGCGGCCGGCGCCATCGACAACAATCGGGCGACCGGCTGGGCCATCGTCCCGGAGACCGGCAAGGCTCACACGGCCTACTTCGAGTTGGCGACACCCCTCACTCTACCAACCGGCACAACGCTGACAGTGACAATGCTGCAACAGTTCGGCGGCCAACACACTCTCGGCCGTTTCCGCCTGTCGTTGACAACCAGTAAAACGCTATCGCTGAAGGGACCACCGGCAGCGATCGCCAAGATCCTCGGCATCGAGCCGGCCAAGCGTTCACCGCAACAAAAGGCGGAGCTGACGAGCTACTACCGTTCGCTGGATCCAGAGTTGTCGCGATTGCGCCAGCTTGTCGCCGAGCATCCCATGCCGGTGGATAAACGGCTGCCGGGCGCTCAGGATCTGGCGTGGGCGTTCATCAACGCGAAGGCGTTCCAGTTCAATCATTGAGAAAGCGGTTTGCTGATGGCGGCACCGTCCGGTCATCCTGCGCGCGAGAGTCTGAGACAAGCCCGTAGAGCCGGTGCCTTGAGATTGTGAAAAATCCGTCGCAAGAGAGGAAGCGAGGATCGGGTCAAGGCGGACGATTGATGCGCAAGAGTTGGCCGTCGAGGAAAGCATTCTCTTCGATGGCCGCGTGAATCCTTGCTGCGAGGGTGGCCGCGTCGGGGTCGCGGGTACAGACAATGATCCCTTTGTGGTCTGTACTATGATTGTGCAATTGGATGAAGTCCGTTCTGTTAAAGGTCAGCACCGCCCGGCCAATGTGCTTCGCTATTGCGAGTACCCCGTCGTCGGGAACACCTCTGTTTCCGCACCCGTCTTCCTGTATAGTGAGCGCGTCGTGACCGAGCCGCAGCATTTCAACGACCACTGTTAGGTCAAAGTCTTCGTCTGCGTAAAGGCGGGCCATGATGGCTTAGGCTTCCTGGTTGGCGCGGATTGCCTGGTCGATCTCTTCCCCGTTGTGTTCATAGTACCCCCAGGCCGTATTCAGGTCGGCTTGCGTCAGGTCCGGATGGCGCCTCAAGATTTCGGCGTCGGACAGTCCGAGTTGTCGCCATTCGACAAGCCCCCAGATCGTGTATCGGGTATTGCGAATCCGGGCAGCCCCGCCGCAGACTCCCTTCGTTCGCTGGATCCATGTACCGGCCAGGTCATTCATAGGGTCTTTCCCTCCCTCGCAGACGACGCTTTTCGCCGAACGAGGCGATGTGCATACGAGCCGGAAGCGTAAGCGACGGAGAAATATTCATCGCTTACGCTTCCGGTTCGTATTAATTCGTTAGTCTGTGCTAGGTCTTCGCCAAGGCAGCGCGGGTGCGTTCGATCAGATTGTTATCGCGGTCGCCGGTGCCCTTGAGATTGAACATGCTCGACGCGGCGTAGCGCGCTCGCCACGGCGAAGACACATGGTAATAATCTTCCAGGGCGGCGGAGCTGAACTTGTAATCGTGCGAATCGTTGCCCTTGCTGAAAATCAGCCGTTCGGCGGCCGTCACCAGCGGCGGGAAACGCCGGCTGTCGCCGTCCATCAGCGCTAGCGTCTTGCGTGCCGCCGACATGCGATCCTTGCTGACCGTCTCGAAAATCTCCTCAACGGCTTCTCGTGGATCGTCTTTGACCTCGGACTTTTCCAGCTCATCGATCTTCAAGTCAGCGAGCTTACCGCGTCCCGTCATGGCTTGGCGGAACATCGGCAGAAACGCCGCCGATTGCAGCATCAACAGCCGCCGCGTCTCGTCGCTGGCACTCGTCTGATAGGCATAGTGCAGGGCGTTGGTCGAGGTGACGCAATGAATGCCGACAATGCCCGGCTGGCGCATGATGAGTTCGCCGGCCATCAGGAACAGAGCGTCCCAGATCGAATCGGGATGGATGCCTGAGCGGAGCAAATCGGCGACTTCTTTGCTGCCCTCTGACGGAGAACAGTCGCGCAAATGGCTCAAAAACTCGGAGGTCGCGTCCGCCGACACACGCCGTCGTTGTTTCCACAGCGGGCCGATGTCGGCGACGAGCTTTTGATTGTCGCGGAAGGGACGGTCGGCGTCGTAATCGTGCTCGGAGGGATTGTCGTCGCGGCCGCGGTCGAGCAGCGCGTAGGCTAGCGAGCGCACCACCGGCTCGCCGTGCCGCCAACCGATCGCTTGCAAGGTGCGCCAGGAATTAGCGGCGTAGATGGCCTTGTGGCAAATGTCGCGGAAATCGCGGCAGCCGTAGCGCCAGAACAGCTCGTACACTTGTTCGGCGCTGGCCGTGCGCGCCAGAGCAGTGATGGCGCGGTCGGCGCCTTCTTCGTCCCAATCGTCCATCGCTTCGATGAAACGCTGCTTGGCCCGGTGCGGCGGCGGCAGCTTGCTCTCCTCAACCGGGGCCATGCGCCAGTTGCCTTCTTGTTCGTTGCGTGTCTGCGAGCTTTTGAAATTGTCGATGGCCCAGAACAACGGCAGCCAGCGTTCCTTGTCCGGAGCGCGCAGGCTGGCCAAGTGGGCCGAATTGATGACCAGCACCGCATGGAACTTGAAGCCGACCGGCCGCGGTTGGATGCCGCGCACGCCGGCCAAGAACACGGCGCTGAGCAGCTCCTCGTAGCTGGTCCCCTTGCGGACCTCGGCGACGACGCGCTCCATCAGTTGGCCGCGCGGCGTGTCTTCGAGCAGACGGACCAACAGTTCGATCTCGGAGCTGAGCGGGACGAGGCGGCGAGCGCCTTTGTCGTTGTCGGTGGCCGGGGCGGGCAGGCCGTGCAAGAAACTGAAATCGCCGAGGGCGGCGATGGCGCCCGCTTGCAGCGAGCGCGTCACGAAACGTCTTCGATTAAAGGGGTCGAACATGAGCGGTCTCCTTCGCCAGGGAGAGGCGGTGCGGCCTGCTCTTCGATCAAGGCTCTCTGTTTGAGACCACGATAAATCCACAAGCCGACCGCGCCGAGCAAGAAATAGGGCATTCCTACCATCAAGTAGATGCTTTGATTGTAGCCGCGTGCTTCGCGGAGGGGATCGTCGTCTGCCTCCGAACCGGAGGAAATGATCGCTTCCTGTCAGGAAGGGCAGGCGTATAGCGCGCGCGGCGAGGCCAGCAGTACGACGACGAGCAAGAAAGCAACCAGCCACAACGCACGCATAAACTTCTCCTCTTCCAGCATATTGTATCCCCGCATCACGGCCAAGGATAGAGTCGATAGAGCATCCAATAGACGGCGACGCCGGTGCCGGCCACGTAAATCCAAATCGGCAGCGCCCAGCGGGCGACGGCACGATGGTGGGCAAAGCGGCGACGCAGGGCCAGATACGCCGTATACAGTGCCAAGGGCGCGATGACGGTGGCTAACGGCGTGTGCGTCCACAGCACCGACTGATAGACGACGCCCACCCAGGCCGGCGGATGAGCGTGGCTCGTTTGCACCGCGAACGATGTGGTCAGTCCGTGCTTGACCACCCCATGATCGTAGAGATAAGAGACCAAAAAAAGCACCGAAAGAGTCAAAGCCGTCAACATGCAAACCATGTGCAGCCGGACCAGGCGGAAGCGAATGGCCGAATAGCCCAAAACGAGCAATAGAAGAGTCACGGCGTTGAGCGTGGCGTTGAAAGCGGGGAAGGGATCGTGTTCCAGCGCAGCGATTGCTGTTTTCAATTTGCGAAGGTTTTCCTCGTGGTCGCCTTCCGGATTGGTCGAGTTCGGATCGGGTCGGCCATCGAAGTAGCCGCGGATGCGGCCTTGGCGATCCACGAGTACGAGCTTCGGACTGTGCATCACCGCGTTGCCGGAGTCGCCGCTCGTGTTCTTTTGCGCCGGCAAGTGGAACGACTTGTCCAGCAGTTGATAGATGGATTTCTCGTCGCCGGTCAGGAACAGCCAGCGCGCCGGATCGGCGTGATAGTGCTTGGCGTACTCGCGCAATTCCTCGGGACGATCGTGCTCCGGATCGACGGTGAAGGTGACGAGGCGGACATCGGGAAAGCGTTTCAGATCCGTTTGCAGACGTTCCATCGTCGCGCTGATCTGCGGGCAGCCGGATGTGCAGCGCACGAACTCGAAGGAGGCGATCCAGATCTTGCCCAGCAGATCGGCCTTGCTGAGGGTTTGGCCGCTGCGTTCGGTCAGGGCGAAATCGCCGACGGGACCGAGATCGTCGTCGAGCGGGGCAGCGGCGGACAGGCAGAGAAGAGACAGCGGGACAAAGAATCGGAGCCAGCAGCGTAAGCGAGGGAAAGGACTTTCCTCGCTTACGCTGCTGGCTCCGATAAGAATGTTTGTTGGCATCATCGTGTTCCGGTCGTGGAGACGGGCGGCTCCAGTGGATTCTGTCCCGGCTGCCAGGCGATGACGATGTCCGGCATCAGCACCAGCATCATCATGACGCCGAGAATGAAAATCGGCACGATGATGAAATACACTTTGCCCCAGTCGAAATTCAGGTGCATGAAAATCATGCCGACCAGAAACGCCTTGATGACGGCCACGCCGATGATGATGGCGAAACTGGCGTAGACGCCTATCCAGCCCTGGCGCACGGCCTCATTGGCGAGGAAGGATATGGCGGTGAAAACCGACAGGGCGATGAACACCGTGAAGTAAGCCTTGACGCGAAGATCGTGGGCGGCGTCGTGCGTGGTAGCGTGCCCGGTTTCGCTCATGACAAATCTCCCAGAGAACGAGAGGTTTTATACCAGATACAACAACGGGAACAAAAAGATCCACACAATATCGACAAAGTGCCAATAGAGGCCGATCAACTCCAGCATGGTGGCGTGCTGCGGGCCGAAACGACCGAGCGCGGCGATCAGCAAAACGATGACGAAGACCACGATGCCACCGAACACGTGCAGAGCGTGGAAGCCGGTCATGGCGAAATAGCAGGACGCCCACAGGTTGCCGAACGGAATGGCCGGCGTCAGGTGCAGAGCGACCCCCTTCTTCTCGGCTTTTTCCAGGATTTCATTGACCTGTTCGCCGACCACCGCCGGACTGGGCGGACGATGGAACGCAGCGGCCTGGCCTTCTCCCGCTGTCGCGGATGTCATCTTGTCGAGCAGGGCGTTGCACTCTTTCTGGATCTCCGCATCGATGGAGCTTTTTTTGACCTCTTCCAGTTGCAATTGAACACGATGGAAATACTGCATGCCGGCCGCATGGTCGTGCTTTTCGCGCTCGATCGCAAACATAGACTTATTGCTCTCGCCTTTTTCGGCAGAAGGGAGGTTCTTTTCGGGATAAGGCAAGGTCTCGCCAATGTGGCCGGGCAGGATGTCGTGCTGGATCTTGGAATTGTACTCATACGCCTTGATGCCGAGAAAAACGGCGCCCAGGGCCAGTGTGATGCCGATATACGAAGCCGCTTTCTTCATGTCGGCCTTGACGGCGGCATGATGGGCCAGGACCACGGTAAAGCTGCTGCAAATCAGCACGAAGGTGTTGAGCGCGCCGATCCACTCGATCAAATGCACCTGATGCGGCATCGGCCATTTGTGCGGCGATTGTGCCGGCGTGCCCTGGCGCAGAATGATGTAGGTGCCGATCAGGGCGGTGAAGAACATAATTTCCGTGACGAGGAACAACCACATGGCTACCTTTGGCGTCGGCAGCGGCATGCCCATATGTTCCTGCGGTTTGTCATAGACGACTTGTGTCATGATGTCCTCACAATCCTAAGGCACGATCCAATAACAACAGGGCGAGCAATCCGGGCAAATACAAAAGCGAGGTCCGCATCACGCGCCGGGCCTGACAGTGCGTCCGCCAGCGCCCAAAGCCGAGGGCCGTGGCCAAAAACGTCAAGCCGAGCAGCGCCGCGCCGCCAAGATAAAGCAGGCCGGCATCGCCGTACAAGGCGGGTTGCAGGCTGACGACCAAGAGAGCGAGACAGTAGAGAATCATGTTCTGGCTGGTGCGCCGGCCGTCGCCATCGATGACGGGCAACATGAGCAAGCCGGCGCGAGCATATTCCGCGCGGTACATCCAGGCGATGGCCAAAAAGTGCGGCACCTGCCAGAGAAACAGGATCAGGAACAGCACGCCGGCCTCGCGCGTCAATTCGCCGCGCACGGCGCACCAACCGATCAGCGGTGGCAGAGCGCCGGGCACCGCGCCGATTAGCGTGTTCAGCGGCGTTCGCCGCTTCAACGGCGTGTACACAGCGACGTAAAGAACGAAGGTAACGGCCGCGATCAGTGCCGATAGCACGTGGCTGAGCGCCAGCGCCAGATACAACACGCCGCCGACGCCGAGCGCCAGACCGAACACGAACACCTCCAGCGCTTGCAGCCGTCCCGATGGCAGCGGGCGCTTCTCGGTGCGGCGCATGAGCGCATCGCTGTCGCGTTCGAGCCATTGATTGAGCGCACTGGCACCGGCGGCCACCAGGGCCGTGCCCAATACTGTGTGCAGCAGCACGAGAAACGAAAAGTCGCGTCCGCCCGCCAGCAGAACACCGGCGCCCACGGTGAACAGCACCAGCACCGCCACGCGCGGCTTGGCCAGCTCGACGTAATCTGCCACGCGAGCACGGCCCAAGCGAGCGGCGGGGTTTATCCCCGCCGTACTCAGAACCGGCGCTTCGGCACAGACGCTGACGACCGCCTTCATGCTGTTCCTTCCAATTGCTGAACAAAGGGGGTGATGACGGTCGGACGCTTCTCCGAAGCGTCGCTAAACAGCAGTTCGCGCTCCACAATCGGGTCGGGACGATGCAACAGCACCGTCTGCACCACCGCAGTTGCCAGAATGAAGGAGCCGACCAGAACGTGAGCGATGCGCGTCGCCTCCTGGGCCATAGTCGGTGTCCGCAGTTCCGGCAGCAGAACGCCGGCGAATTTGCCCAGCCAACTTTCGACGCCGAGCATAACTTGCACAGTCAGCAAGAGGCCAAGCAAGATCAAAGTACGGCCCAGGACGCGCCGCGCCGATGGACTCGCCAAGGCCAGATGGGCAAACCAGACGGCCGCGGCCACTACCGCGAATGCCGTCATTAAGTGCATCCGCTGGGCCAGCGCCCCGTTGGTGTGCCGCAGCACAGCGCCCCAGATCAATTGCACGAAGACCAAACCCGTCAGCATCAGCGACCACAGCCGCAAACGCGGCGCTTCCGCGGCGGGCAGCGACACAGCGGCGAACCGCGCCGAGGTGACGACCGCCAGACTGACGAACAGACTGAACACAATTTGCGCGAAACAGCCGTGAATAATCGCCAGATCGATGCCGAATCGTTCGTGCAGGCGAACGCGAAAACCGCCGAGCAATCCCTGGGCGATCACGCCGATAAGGGCGGCGACGCCAAGCCATTTCAGCCAGGCCCGCCGCGCCGAGAACCAGAGTCCAACCGTCAACACTATAACGCAACAGCCGACAATGTAACCTGCCAGCCGGTGCGTATGTTCGATGACTAAACCGGGATTCGGCACGGACCAATCAATGAGGGCCAGATGCCAGGGCACGGTTGGCCAAACCGGATCGGCCATACCAACTTTTTTGGTCGTCACCTCCGCGCCGAGTACCAGCAAGGCCACGGTGGCGCCGGCGGTCAGCACGGACCAGGCGTGCAGCCAACGAGGCGCGAACCGCATTTCGGCAAGGGTGGATGGCATGGCAATTTCTTCTTACGAGCCGGAAGCGTAAGCGACGGCAATGAGTCCGTCGCTTACGCTTCCGGCTCGTTCGGTTTGCTCCTTATCAATGCGCCGGCGCCGGAACGCCGCTGGGTTGCGGCGCTGCCTGGGGCATGTAATCCTCCTCGATCTCCGGGTTGCCGTATTCATACGGCCCGCGGCGAACAATCGGCGTCTCCACGAAATTACCGTGCGGAGGCGGCGAGGGCGCCGTCCATTCCAGCGTGTTGGAGTGCCAGGGATTCGCTCCCGCTTTGGTCCCGCGGAACAGGCTCCACATGAAGTTCACCACGAAAATGATCTGCGACAAACCCAACAACAAAGCGCTGATAGTCATGAACTGGTTGATCGGCTGCACGTTATCGAGGAAGCGATACAGCGTCGAATCGTAATAGCGGCGCGGATGGCCGGCGATGCCGATAATGTGCATCGGGAAGAACGTGCAGTTGGAGAACAAAAACGTCAGGGCGAAATGGATCTTGCCCCATTTCTCGTCCATCAGCCGGCCAAACATCTTCGGGAACCAGTAATAGATAGCGCCGAAGATGCCGAAGATGCTCGACATGAACAAGACGTAATGCAAGTGGGCGACGATGAAATAGGTGTCGTGAATGTACACGTCCACCGGCGTGGCAGCCATGAAGATGCCGGACAGCCCGCCGATGACGAACATGGCCACGAATGCCAGGGCGTTTAGCATGGCCGTGGTGTACTGGATGTTGGCGCCCCAGATGGTGCCCAGCCAGTTGAAGGTTTTAACGGCCGACGGCAGCGCGATCATCATGGTGGCGATCATGAAGCCGGTGCCCAGGCGTGGGTCCATGCCGCTCTGGAACATATGATGGCCCCAAACGATGAAGCCCAGTCCGGCAATGCCGGCGATGGCCAGAACCATCGGCTTGTAGCCGAACAAATGCTTGCGTGCAAACGTGCTGATGATGTCGGATACCATACCCATCGCCGGCAGGATCATGATGTACACGGCCGGATGCGAATAAAACCAGAACAAATGCTGCCACAACAGCGTTTGTCCGCCGCCCGGCCCAGTGTTCCAGTTGCCGAACGCCATGCCGCCGGGCGGCAAAAAAAAGGTGGTGTTGATGGTTTTATCGAGCAATTGCAGGATCAGGGCGACCGTCAGCACGGGCAGAGCCATCGATTGCAGGATGGCGGTGATGAACATGGCCCACACGGTCATGGGCATACGGAATAGCGTCATGCCGGGGGCGCGCAGGTTGATAATGGTCGTCATGTAGTTGATCGAGCCCATCATCGACGAGATGCCGACGAACACCAGGGCGACCAGCCAGCAGATTTGACCGTGTCCGGAGTGCGGCGAAGCCGGCGACTGGAAGCCCTCACCCGCGGACATAGTGGCGCTGGCCAAGAGCGGATACGAGGTCCAACCGGAAGCGGCGGCCCCGCCCTCGACGAAGAAGCTGCTCAAGATCACCGCGAAGGCTGGCCACATGAACCAGTACGACATCATGTTCAGCTTCGGAAACGCCATGTCGCGCGCCCCGATCATCAGCGGGATGGTGAAGTTGCCGAACGCCCCCGTCAGCAGCGGAATGATGACGAAGAAAATCATGATCGTCGCATGCATGCTGAAGATCATGGCGTAGAAGTCCGGCGACATGCGCCCGCCCCAACTGATCGGAAACCCGGGCAGGTTGATACCGTGGGGATAGCCGACCTGCAAGCGCACCAATAGAGCCAGGACGCCGCCGATCAGGAAGAAGATAATGCCGGAGAACAAAAACTGAATGCCGATGATCTTGTGATCCTCGGAGAAAATA
>Ga0335075_10011540_pt1 | contig 13356 bp, 14 predicted proteins | sample Lox_Sample_24_FD_206723 | JGI IMG/M metagenome (GOLD analysis project Ga0335075, IMG submission 206723) | Soil microbial communities from Loxahatchee National Wildlife Refuge, Florida, United States - Lox_Sample_2.4 | ecosystem: Environmental > Terrestrial > Soil > Wetlands | place: USA...
AGATGGCTATTGGTTTCTTCCATCGCTTTGAGATAGGTGGTTATCTCAGGCTCCAGCGCCTTCAGTTTTGCCGGCAACTCGCTCACATCCAGGTCGCGACGCAATCCGCCGGGCATCAGAATGCTGCGAAGGAATCGGCTTCCCGTCAGACCCCCATTAATCTGTTTGCATTGTTCGGCGAGTAGCTTTCCTTGCGCCTCTCCTACTTTCAAGGTTGTTGTGTGGCAGAGATGGCCAAAATAATACAGATGATTGTAGAGCCGTTCCAACTCTGCCAAAATTGTACGAATATATCCGGCGCGTTCCGGGATCTCGCACCCGCAAGCCGTCTCGACTGCGTGGCAGTACGCCAACGAGTGCGCGATGCTGCCTACCCCTGAAATCCGTTCCGCCAAAACTGTCCCAAGTAACGGCGACAAGCCTTCGAACCGCTTTTCCATGCCGCGATGTTTGAAGAACAGTCGAGGATGACAATGGAGAATTGCTTCTCCAATGTAATAGAAGAAAATCTGCGCGGATTCCAGCACATCACCTCGCACCGGACCAAAGGGCAGCGTCTGCACATCGTCACCTTCGATCGGCGGAAGGCTCCAGGGTTCAGAAGTGAATGGCATCATTTCGGCAGGCTGATACCGCGGATCAAGCGGCGGCATGAAAGGATGACCGTGACAGATCCATCCTTAATACGGAGGCACACACGAATTGTCGACAAGTCGGAGGATACTTCGCTCCACGGAATAGTCAATGTGCATTGGGCGTTGACAGAAAGCGATCAGGGGTCTCTAGCTTCGAGCCAGGGTCACGTATGCCGGCAGCTGGTTTTAATCCGCTCAAGAGTGTGTATCAGACCGCAATCGTACCTCCACCCTGCTCGATTTCGCCCGCGCCGGCAATCACTCCGAGCGCAATCGAGGTTCCGAAGATCTCGAAGTAGTGGTTGTTTACCTTATCCTTCAGCCCTTCGGCTCCCGACTGGTTCAACCCGTGAAATTGGTCGAGATCGACCGAATAACCGTCGGGCATGATCATGCGGTGAAAGACTACGGCCATGCGCCGCTGCTGGCCGAAGCCTGAGGCACCAATCTTCCGGGCCTCGCCCAAGACGACCGTCCCCTCTGGAATCAGCACATGCTGCCGGTCGTGCGAATATACAGGATTCGATACCATCACCTTGACCGGCCCTGGGGCATCGCCATCGAGCCGATTTATCAGAACCGTATCTAATACCGTGCCCTCGTAGACCACGTACGGCTGCCCGGTCGCTGCATCGATGTTGATCTCAGAGTTTTGTTGGAATGGTGTCTTCGCAGGCTCACTCAGCGGCGGATCTCGTAGTCCACCCCCCTGACACGCAGTACCATGCCGAGATCGCCGGACTTCGTCAGAAACGCCGTCTCATTCCAGAAACCGTACAGGTTGATGTGGTCGCATAGCGCCGCTGCGTCCTTCCACGACTTGATGACCTTATCGAGGCGCAGCATCAGACCATCTCCACGCGCGGTGTGCTTTTCTTGGCCGCGTCGTACCGGGCCTTGTACCGTTCGGATTTTGCAAGGATGCGGAGGAATGCCGGATCGCTCGTCGTCACCCAATGTCCGAAGACATAGCCGCCAAGAAACACGGCAACCCCGGCCAGCAAGCTGTTAAACAGGTTGAATGCGCCCACCGCCCCTACGCAGACGAAGTAGAAAAGCGTCCGCTCCACGCCAAGATAAGTGAGGGGCTTATGCAGGCTCTTGTAAACGCGGTTCCTTCGCCGGTTTGTGGTGTGTGTCTGCATCGAATGCCCCTCACACTTTAAGAAGTTGGATTGTCGCCATTGAGGTTCGGGAAGATCAGATTCCCCATAGCCAGCTAAGAACGTTCACCGCAAGCACAGCAATGCCGGTCCCGGCGGCCACGCCAGCCAGGGCCTTCTTCGATCCCGGCTCGCCATGCGCGAATTGGTAGCCTCCGATCACGATGGCGATCAGGCTTGCTACTTTGGCAACCGTACCGGTGAAGAGGTTCTGGAGCGCAGTGAATCCCGTATCGAACGGTGAGCCGCTTTGCGCAAGCGCCGCTGCGGGAAACAGAAGTAGCAAGAAGAGGAGAATCCCGGGGTGAGTAAACCGCCGCAGAGCTTTAGCGCTGGCGATTCCGCGCCGCAGAGAAGTCTGGATCAGAGTGAACATCGGCACCTCCGACGGCCAGTGTGTTGCCGTCATGTGCCAAAAGTTAGCGCCGATCTTTCGGGCCGTCCAAGACTTCTTGTCTATGGCGCCATAGATCGCATCTATGGCGAACTATGCTAGGCCTGGGTCGCAGTGGGTGGCAGGAAAAATCGTCAGAAAGCAGCGATCTCCGAATCCAGGAGGGTTGGAGTTTGGTTTGGAGGTCGAACCGTCATATCGCTATTTGGCGTAAAACGAAAGCATTCCCGGCGACATTCGCGTTTTCGGGGATCGATCATGATCGTTCCCAACTGTAGGAGTCTGTGGTCTCCCCTGTGCCCGAGTGCGAGGCACCAGGGTACCATCATTTATGGCTGTGAAAGGTCCCCGAAATCGGGGCCACCTGCCGGCCGAGAGTGTTCCCTCTCCGTGCTACTGAGTCGCCACTGCAATTGCGCTTGCCCAAGACTCATACGTACCGCTGGGCATGGGCAACAGCGTGGCCTCGCCGCTATTGACCCAATATGCGGCGGTTTGGGCCACTCCGTCGGTGGAGTCGACCAACCATCCCGCTGCGTATACGTCGCTGCCCGAGAGCGCTATTTCGGAGGTGCTCGACGTGCCGTCAGAGGGATTTGCAAAAGCGTTGGGCATGGGTAACGTCGTTGCCGCGCCATTCATCCAGTATGCGGCGCTGGTGTCGCCTGTGGTGCCGTTCGACCCCGCTCCCGCGATATATACATCGCTGCCTGAGACCGTAATTGCGCCAGCTCCATAATTGCCTGCCGAGTCGTTGGGAGGTATGGGTAGCGCCGTCGCTGCGCCGCCGTTTACCCAGAATAGTGCGGTGGAATTCCCTACGTTTGGGATCGTACTTCCCGACACGTAAATTGTTCCGGCTGATATCGCGAGCCCGTTGGCAAAATAATCTCCCGTCAGCCCAGCCGGTGGAGGCAAGATTGTGGGCACGCCGTTCACCCAGAGCACCGCGCTCTCGTCGTTATCGTTATTGAAGGCAATTCCTGCAACGTAAACATTGCCGCCGGATACCATCACCGCGGAGGCACCTGCGTACGCCTTTCCGGGGGGTGGGGACAGCATCGTGTGCGTACCGTTCACCCAGAGAACGGCGTTGCCATTTGCTACGCCATTCTCTTCATATCCTGCGATATAGACGTTGCCGCCCGAGACTGCGATCGCGTTGGTTTGCGAAATAGCCTTGCTGCTGGGCAATGTTATGGCAGGACCATTATTCAACCAATACACGGCGGTTTGGTTCGTACCGTTGGACGTAGTTCCTGCCACATAGACGTCACTACCAGAGATTGTGATTGCACCGGCTTGCGAACTTGTTATGCCGCTGGGCGTCGGTAGAGCCGTCGCGGTGGCAGTTGGGCTGCCGGATTTAAGCTGCCATATCTCTGCGACATTCACAGGGTTCCCTGGAGATGATGCCGTGGAGATCGCATACCCGGCGATGTAAATGGTGGTGTTTGGGCCGATGGCCGGGTTGACGGTGAAGCTCTGCGCGACCTGCGAGGCCGCGGCATAGGTGCTGGTGCCGGATTGGCTGGCGTCGATGGTGCAGGTTCCGGCTGCCACAAATGTGGCCGTCGTTCCGGAGACCGTGCAGACGCCGGGAGTCGTCGAGGTGAGGGTGACCGCAACGTCGGAGCTGGCATTTGCCGAGAGCATCAGCGATGTTCCCGCCGTTTCGGTACCGGGATTGGCGAATGTGATGGTTTGCGCGGTGTGGCCCACGCGATTGCCGCTGCCGCAACCAGCGAAGAATAGGGCCAGCGACGGAACCGAAAGAAGAGACAACAGCTTGAGATGCCTCATGTGTGAAAGTTCTCCGTTGCCCAAACGCACTTGTGGTTGTTGCACCGGTTTTTTGCCGCAGCGGTGCTCGTTTGTGGGTTTTAATTCCTACCTAGCAATCCTATAACAACACCCTTTCCGGAATGTATGGTGCCAGCAAATCGCTCATTGGCGGGCTTGTAAGCCGTCTGAAGAGTTTTTCGCGGGTTGGGAGAGGATCACCGAAAAAGGTTACCTAAGGTGTGTCAAATCACACAAACGGTTTGTCTGGAACGATTCGGTATCGGTAAGTCGGCAAGGCTCCGCCGATCAGCTTCCGCTTAGTCGTCGGTTTACGCTAGCAGGGGTGACTGTTGAAAAACTCATCCTCGAGAAGCGCTCATAATTTTCATCGCACTAGGATGCCCTACAAACGGCTTTCTCGACTCGGCTGGACATTTTCTATCCCCAAATCTGCGGCTGTTTTCTCCGAAAGCAACTTTTTCAACACCCACAGGGCTTCTCACTCGTCGAAGGCGACCACCGATTCGCAATGCCGTCACTTACGCAAGCAACTTCATCTGAAGGTCATCTGCTTGCTTCTTGAGCGGCATTTGCTTCGCCGGCTTGATGCCGTTCACCTTCCTGAAATGGCGGATCAGAACGGGCAACGCGGGGTGTTCCGCACAGCCGGGATGGACAAACGCGGCGTCCGCAGTCCAATTGCGGGTTGCTATCGGCCGCGTTGTAAGACAGGGGTCGAGAATAGTCTTCTGATCGATCAGAGCAAGTCCGCTGCCGCTTTGAACCATCCATTGAATGTCTGCTGGCGTCGTTGCCAGGCAGGAGACCTCGGGATCGATCCCAATCTCGGCCAGCATTTCCATCAGACGGGCGTGCGCTTCAGGATGCGCCTCTGGGTTGCGAAATATCTTCAACCTGTTGGCGAGTTCTGACGGCTTAACTTCGGTATGCTGCGCCAGCGGGTCATCAGCCCGCATGCAGACCACGAGAGGTGCGGACGCTAAATGTTGAACGATCCAGTCATCTCCGTGGATGGGGAGAGGAAGAACCGCAGCGTCGAGTTTTTTCTCTTTCATTTGACGAAGAATTTGGGCTGGATCACCTCCGGCGAACTGAATCCGGCATTCAGGAAACAGATTGGCGTACACGTCACTCATGGATCGCAGGACTTCGTGGTGGACAAAGCAGGAGAAGCCGATTCTCAAGGTGGGAATCTTGCCGGAATGCACGGCACGGGCCGCTAGGATAATCTCGTTGCGCATCTTCAATGCTTCCTGGGCAAAGAAAACCACCATCTGTCCAGCGGCTGTGATGCGCACGCCATCGCGATGGCGCACGAATATCTGAATGCCAATTCCCTCTTCTAAATCTTTGATCTGCTTGCTCAGTGAGGGCTGCGCCAGAAACAGCCGCTCTGCGGCGCGAGTGAAGTTCGCAGTTTCCGAAATCGCCGCGATGTACTTCAGATGGCGGAACTCGACAAGATCGGACATACCTCGCCACTCCAATCACCAAAGGCAGCGTCGCAAAGAAACGGGGGAGATGCAGATCTATCTTCTCGATTCAATCTTTTTCTACTCCAGATTCAGTTAGCTTTTTGAAGCTGTCAATCGGGCACTTTTCAGTTCCCGAAGACTGGTGAATCCGCCGATGCAGCCATAGACAGAAACTATCGCACCTCATCTAAACGCCTGGTTTCGTAGCCCTGCCACGGACAAAACGCATGGCAGCATAGACAGGAAGTATTGGACGGATGGCGATGGCCATTGCAGGCTTTCTATATATCGCGACTGGGAGGTGTCATATGGAGAAGAAGCCTGCAGGGTCGGTGAGATCGCGGACGAATCGCCCCATTCATCTTGAGCCGTTGTATGACAGTCACGAAGTGGCAGCTCAATACCGGATTTCCGAAAAGAGCCTGCATCGCTGGGCTCGCACGGGTATGATCCCCGCTGTGAAATGTGGCAGACTATGGCGCTTTCGCAAATCTGCGATCGAGCGGTGGATGAACTCCAGGGTTGCCAGCTAAGAGTCGAAAAAAACGAATGGCGGCGCGGGAAGGGATGAGCTACGCTTGAAATGAGCCACCCGTTTCCGCTGACAGGAGAATATCCATGAAGCGGATTCGTTTTCAGCAAGGTTCATTGAGGCTCTATGAGCGAGCAGGCGGGGATCGCGCCTGGGAGTATCGCTGGTACGAAACACAGATTGACGGTACTCGCAGGCGGCGCAGCACCTTCATCGGGACATTTCGTGAGTTTCCGACGGAGGCAGCTGCACAGAAAGCCGTTGCCGCGCTTAGGGCAAATATTAACGCGGAGACGCCACGAACACAGATAGAGGCAATCAGTTTTAGCACTCTGTCGCAGCACTATCGAGAAAAAGAACTGTGCGAAGGCGGAACCAAAACGCTCGCCACGATTCGGACGAATGAAGGCTATCTGGACCGCTGGATTCTCCCTCGGTGGTCTTCCTATCGTCTGAAGGACGTAAAAGCAGTCATCGTTGAAGAATGGCTGAAGTCACTTCCACTGGCAAACGGCAGCAAGGCAAAAATACGCAACCTTATGCACGTCATCTTCAATCACGCGATCCGCTGGGAATGGCACGACCGGAATCCAATTACGCATGTGCGTCAGAGCGCCAAGCGGCAAAAGGTTCCCGCCGTTCTGAGCATCGAGCAGCTCAAGGCGCTAGTCGAGCAGCTCAAGGAGCCGGGCAAAACTGCCGTTCTTCTGGACATTCTCACTGGCCTTCGCGTTAGCGAACTACTCGCTCTGAAATGGTCGGACGTGGATTTCGAGAATCTCGAACTCCACGTCACCCGGTCCATTGCCCTTCAGCGCGTGGGTCCGTGCAAAACGGAAGCATCGCAAAAACCTGTCCCGCTCGACCCTGAACTGGCGGAGGTTCTGCTGATGTGGCGAAGGCAGTCCGCTTATCCCTTGGATGAGGACTGGGTCTTTGCCAGCCCGGCGAGCAAGGGAAAACTCCCGTACTGGTCCTTCTCCATCTTCCGCGTGTACATCAAGCCTGCTCTCAAGGCTGCTCGAATCACCGGCAAGGTGGGCTGGCACACGTTCCGCCACTCTTTTGCGACCATCTTGAAGTCGCACGGAGAAGATGTGAAAACGGTGCAGGAGCTTTTGCGGCATGCCAATAGCAGCATAACCCTCAATCTCTACGCGCAGGCGGTCACGGACACGAAGCGTACGGCGCAGAGCAAGATTGCAAGGCTGGTCTTCGATTCTGGCAAGCCTCTGGAACACTAGGCTTGGCTTAATGGACGGTATCGGACGGTAGCGACGATGGGGGAATTTTCTCTAATTCACTGATTTTATTTGGCGTCCCCGACGGGATTTGAACCCGTGTTATCGCCGTGAAAGGGCGGTGTCCTAGGCCGGGCTAGACGACGGGGACGCTTGGTGAACTACATTAAAGGCGATAGAGGAGGGCTCAAATCGCCAATACCTGAGCGTATCAACCGCTCCTGGCAGTGTCAAAGGATTGCGCCCTCAACTCCGCCGAAAACTATGCTGCTACCAGCGCAGCAGAACCAGTTCCGAACAGAATCCCGGCCCGACCGCAGCCAGAATACTGTAGCTGCCAGCAGGCGGCTTGCGATTCAACATGTAATCTTCCAACACCAGCAGTACGGACGCGGAAGACATGTTGCCGTTGTTGCGCAAACAATCCCACGAGGGAGCAAACGCTTCCCGCGGTAACCCTAGCGCTTCTGCCGATGCATCCAGCACCTTGGGTCCTCCGGTATGCATGATCCAGCTGCCAACATCGCTGCGCTTCATGCCGAACCCGGCCAGAAACTTATCGACGTCGCCAGGAAAATTCTTGTGGATCGCATCTGGAACGTCGGGCGATAGCACAATCTGAAAGCCCTCTTCAGAAATATCCCATCCCATCAGGTGTTCTGTATTGCGATAGAAACTCGATTGATGTCCCAGGATCTCCGGGCCCTTCGCGGCAACATTATCTCCGGCAACAACCACGGCTGCCGAACCATCCGCAAACAAGCCGGAAGCAATCATATTCGCGACAGACAAATCCATCCGCTGCCAGGTCAGCGAACATAACTCCACCGAAAGCAGCACGGCGATACGATCCGGATACGCCTGCACATAATCCGCAGCCTGCCCAATACCGGCAGCGCCCGCAACGCATCCCAGCCCGAAGATCGGGGTGCGCCGCATATCCAGCGGAAGATTCATCACGTTGCTCAGCTTGGCATCGAGAGAAGGCGCGGAGATTCCCGTGACGGAAACAATAATAATGGCGCCAATTTCTTCCTTCTTGCGGCCCGCCCGCTCCAACGCGCCGGTAATGGCACGCTCACCCAGATCGACGGCTGCCTTAATCCAACGGTTATTAGCATCGCCCCAGGTTTCAATCGAGGCGTACTCGTCGATCTGATACGCCAGGTGCCGCTTCTCCACACATACCCGCTGATGCAGCCGCTCTAAAACGTCGGGCTTGTCGAGCTTATCTTTCCAGTGCTGGCACAACGTTTCAAATATTTTCTGCTGGCTGTAATACCATTCGGGCATTGCGCTAGCAACACTTGCAATTCTCATTCGGTGTACTTCTCTTTCGCTCGTTTCTCAGTTCCTGAAGAGTGGCTCCTACTGAGACTATCAGCACGACGCTTCACTGGCCACGTTTTGTGGTCATCGTTCGCGATGATGCAATCGCAGTCAAAACCAAAGAGGGCAGCCGAATCGCCGCGGATGAATCTGCCGAAGTGCAGATTGACCGGGCAGACTGGATTCCTGATCTTTAGACTAATTATGATTGTCTATTATTTCTGGCAGGATTGCACACAAGTTTGCGTCCTTCCGCAATGCAGATCACGTTGAAAGCCCATTCGGACGCTTGTCTTGATTACTTTTGTACAGGTTGAGTCGATGGTTGGATCTCGCGGTCATCCGCCATGTAGACGAGCAGACCCTTGTTCGGGAGCAATTTCGAATAGCCGGCAACCAGCTGCTGGTAATACTGATCCACAGAAAACTCAAACCGTTTATGCAGATCGGGCTTTAACGGCACCAGTTCGAGATTCACAGGGTTCATCGTCAACAACGCGAACTTCATTGTGCCCCCATGAAAAAAGATGTAACTCCCGCTGGTGATCGACGGCTTTTCGGCCGCAGACTGCTCTTGATCGCGCGCCTGTTTGTCCGTGCCGAAAATCATGGTTAACTGATTGCCGACAATATTGATGTCGTGTAATTGCCCGCCGACATGCGGCGGTGGAAACATCTGGTCGATCGGGAAAATAATGTCGTTGCCAACTATCTTAAATGACTGCTTTCGCCTTGGTTTGGCAACGCTGGAAACCTTGATCCCAAGAAAATTGAGCACGTCTTGATGAATGACGCCTGCGACGGTCAGGTTGGCCAGGTGCATCCGCATATTTCCATCCGGAGTCACGTGCAAGCTGGCTGTCCCGGAAAATGGAATATCCACCAATTTGTGAAAGTCCCCCTTCACCTCGATCGTCTGGTTTGGATCGAAGGTGAGACTCAGGTTCTTCAGCGGCGTTTTCGCGCGCGGCAAAATGAAATCGTTTGCCAATGCCGCAAGGTCCGTCGACGAGATGCTGGTGGTCGCTCTCTGGACCTTCAATGAGAAGGAATTCTTGTCGTCGAGTGAAACGACTTCGTTTTTTCGCGGCTGCGCAAGCACTCCATCCAGGCTGTCGACTTGCAGCACCACATCGTTCATCACACGTAACAGCACGCTCTGAATATGGATATGGATGACGTGGTCGATATGGATATGGATGACGTGGTCGCGAACGGACAAAGGTCTATCCGCGTGGGACTGAGTTGAGGAGCCCACTGCCGCGGGAACAAACACTCCCATTGACGCAAAAATCAGGAAGCATCGCAAGGCTGGCATCCACAGCGAGACTCTCGATTTCAAACTCGTCCGACCCTCCCCGACACCAATGTCGGCAATGGATTGCCCAGCGGCAAACCACTCTTGCATGGGATGCAAATTTTCGGGGTCACAGCGCGAATCGATCGAATCTGAATCGAGGGGTCGAAAATTTTTTGGAATGGGATAATCGTGGCGCTGGGCATGGCCACACAATCTCGCCGATAAAAAATCGTCAGAACATGCAAATGGCCCCCGAGGGTTCGGCGGCCATGCGGTGCTGATTGTGAGGAGCGCGCTACGCTTTGACGACTTTGCCGGACTTGATGCAGCTGGCGCACACGCGGATGCGCTTGCCCGAGGTGTTCACCTTTGCCTTGACGGTCTGGAGATTGACATTCCAGCGGCGACGCGTAACGTTATGCGCGTGCGAAACGTTGTTGCCGAACTGCGGTTTCTTGCCGCAGATTTCACATACTTGTGCCATGATCTGTATCCTATATCCTGCAAATGTGGATGTGGCTTTGGGAATTGCACACCGTGGTACGCCGCATCGGAATGTCCGACACATCAGGAGTTTCCTGCTGGCGAAAATCTCCTTCGACCCAAGGTATAAGTGTACAGAAAATATACCTGGTAGGCAATTGCGACCCGTCATAGAACAACGAGAATACTGCTGTGCGCTGGCGAAGACTCAGGCTTCCCCGTTCGCCGATATACGCTCAAAGAATTGCGCTCTGTGAAGACCAAACTCCAGCCACAATCCGAGTTCGTCCGAGCCAACTCAGGCAATGTCTGGTCTTCGTCCAAATCCTTCCAAACCACATGGACAGTTTTCTGGGTCGCCTTCCTGGTACGCGTGCTCTACATGACGCTGGCTCACACCTATCACTTCCGCACCGGACAGGACCATTTTGAGTTTGGCTATGAGATGGGGCGCGTAGCGCAAGCCTTGGCGACGGGCCACGGGTATGCGGATCCTTTCCGAGGTCACACCGGCCCGACCACATGGGTTCCTCCTCTGTATCCCTTGATGTTGACCGGCGTATTCAAGATATTCGGCGTCTACACGCTGCGATCTGCGTGGGTCATCCTCACCGTCAACAGCTTCTTCTCCGCTCTTACCACGCTCACCACATATGAGATTGCAGCCCGCTGCTTCAACCGCCGTGTCGCCGTGTGGGCTGCGTGGATCTGGGCCCTCTATCCCGCCGCCATGCAATATGCGGTTCGCTGGGTCTGGGACATGACGGTCAGTACCTGGATGTTATCGCTGATTTTGGTGCTCGCCCTGCGCATGCGCCGGATCGGCGAAATTCCTGCCGACCCTGATCCGGGCTCCAACGATGATGGACGTACCTTGCGGCGATGGCTGATCTTTGGTGCCCTCTGGGGACTGCTCGCGCTTAGCAATCCTTCCTTGCTTTTGTTTCTACCCGCCTGCGGTTTGTGGGTGCTGCGTGGAACTCCGCACCTTCGACGTCAGGCTGGATTCGCATCAACGGCTGCGCTCGTATTCCTCGTTTGCATCTCTCCTTGGGTCATTCGCAACGCCTTAGTCTTTCACCGCTTCATTCCCATGCGCGCCAACTTCGGCGCCGAACTCTACCTGGGCAACGGCCCCGGTGCCATGGGTTTCCTGATGGAGTACAACCATCCTTACGAAGCTCCCGATCAACTGCGGCTCTATAAACAGTTGGGCGAAGTGGACTATGCGCAGATGCGCGGCCGGTTGGCAAAGAAATATATTGAAAGCGATCCTGGCCTGTTCGTACGCAACTCCATCAAACGGCTCTATTTTTTTTGGATCAGCGTTCCTCACCCAACCGGGGATGCATGGTACATCGAGCCTGTTCGGGTCGCCAATTTTGCTTTTGCTAGCATTGCCGGTTTATTTGGCTTGGCGCTCGCGTTGAAGCGTCATAAGCCAGCTGCGTGGCTGTTCGCATGGGCCTTTCTACTGATTCCACTTATCTACTATTTCGTCACCGTTCATGCCAGATTCCGCAATCCCCTGGAACCACTGATTGCCATACTGGCGGTCTACCTGTTCCAATCCGCGGAAAAGCGCTGGCCGCGCTGGATTCACCGACAGAACGGTTGACGCCGCCTGGTCAGAACCAGTATTCTTAATTGGTTAGGCGATTCGCTCCGCGCGTGCGTTCTGCAACGCGCCTGGATGAAACCCGATCCCCGCGGCATCCACTGCGGCTCATAGGGAAAGATGTTCCGCCTGAAATTTTGTTGGCACCCGGGCGTTGGCCACAGGTGCGGAGGGTTCAGTTATGTATGCAATTATTCGCACCGGCGGAAAGCAATATCGTGTGGCGCCCGGAGATGTGCTGCGAGTGGAAAAGCTACCGCAGGCAGAGGGCAATATTGAGTTTACTGAGGTGCTGGCCGCCTCTACCGGTGGGCAGGATTCCAATCTGGCGAAGCCTGGTTCCGCCAAGGTTCTGGCTTCGGTGGTCAACGAAGGACGCGCGAAAAAAGTGCTGGTTTTCCACCTGAAGCGCAAGAAGCAATATAAAAAGATGCAGGGCCATCGCCAGTCCTATACCGAGGTTCGAATTCACGAGATCCAGGTTGATGGGCAGAGCTTTACCGCCACCAGCTAAGCGGTTAGTCGTGCGCTTCTGACATTTGAAATGCGGCAACGTTGAACATCAAGAACAGTATTCAAGGATTGAGTCATGGCACATAAAAAAGGATTAGGTAGTTCCCGGAACGGACGCGACTCGAATTCGCAGCGACTGGGAGTGAAAGCATTTGGCGGCGAAGTTGTGACGGGCGGCTCCATTATCGTTCGCCAGCGCGGCACCCGCCTCAAGCCGGGCTTGAATGTAGGCATCGGGAGCGATGATACCCTGTACGCCAAGATCGATGGGCGCGTGCGCTTTGTAGATCGCGGGCGCACGGGTCGCTTTGTCGCCGTGGACCCTCTCAGCGTCGAAGCGTAAGGGACAGATTTTTCTCCCGCAACTTCGCGGCAATCATCGCAAAAAATTCTGCTCCTGCAAACAAAATTGGCTGCCCCTGAGGGTCAGCCAATTTTTTGTTGGTAAGCGTTTTCGCGAGTATTTAGCTTGCGACCGGCCCCGGAGGGCTCACTGCCCTTTGCGGCCGGCCATTCGGCCCCATCACATTCTCAACCAGATCGAACACATCGGTCATGAACGAGGGTGGATAGCTCACCGCAACCTGCCCAGCTGGATTGCCCAGTGTCTGGGCAACATCGTTCCAGCGCATCAACGGCGAGGTCACAGGCATCGTGACCAGGCGACGGGCCGGTTCCGGCTGCAGGAAGTAAGCTGACCATAGTGCGATCGCACCTAAATATATTGCTTCGTGTCCTATGTTAGCCGCACTGGCCAAGCTTGAGTGATAGGTAAAAAGGGCAGTGTAACCAAGGTCGCCGACCGCCATCAGACCAAAGCCGAATGTCACCCCGAAGATGCGACTCCGGAAAGGACCACCCAACGTA
>Ga0335075_10011541_pt1 | contig 13355 bp, 7 predicted proteins | sample Lox_Sample_24_FD_206723 | JGI IMG/M metagenome (GOLD analysis project Ga0335075, IMG submission 206723) | Soil microbial communities from Loxahatchee National Wildlife Refuge, Florida, United States - Lox_Sample_2.4 | ecosystem: Environmental > Terrestrial > Soil > Wetlands | place: USA: Florida...
CGCCCCCGATCGCCATGACCATGATGGAAGCCCCTCGTTTGGTCGATGCACCGAGATCCTTGACGCCGAGCGTGAAAATCGTCGCGAACATCGTCGACATGAAGAAGAACACGGCAACCAACGCGATGGCGGACAGCATCCGAATCCCCTCGGCGACGACGAGGCACAGGATCACATTGGCGAGCCCGTAGAACGTCAAGAGCGCTCGGGCAGAGATGCGCAGCAAGAGGGCCGTCGAGGCGAACCGGCCGACGAGGTAGCCTACCGCGGCAAGCGACAGCAGAAAGGCGCCCTGCTGTGAGCTCAGACCGGGCCAGGTCTCGGTGACGAGATTGAGGAAGAAGGCTCCGATGCCCACCTGAGCGCCGAGATAGAGCGCCTGCGTTGCAACGCCGAGCACGAAGTGTCGTCGACTCCACAATGGCAGAGACTCGCGAGAGCGATCGTGCACTGCCTCGCCCGCGCTTGCGCCCGCAATCTCGGGCAGATCGGCCCGCCACAGCGCCAATGCGAAGACCACGATGAGGCCCGCGACGACGAGATAGGTGATCTGCACGGCCTTCTGCTCGCCCCCCAGATGCGCTGCCACCGAGGCATTGAAGAACAGCGCCCCGCCGACCAGCGGCCCAAAGAAGACGCCCACGGCGTTGAAGGATTGGGCGAGATTCAGGCGCTGCGGGGCGTGCTCCGCCGGACCCAGCACGCTTACATACGTATCCGCGGCAGTTTCGAGAAAACACAATCCCGCCGCCAGTATGAACATCGCGCCGACAAAATCCGGAAAGCTCGCCGCCTGCGCGGAGGGGATGAAGAGCAGCGCCCCCGCGGCAGTGACTGCAAGCCCGCAAAGGATACCCACCTTGTAGCCCTTTGCCTGCAGCAGGATGCCCGCCGGCATGCTCATCAAAAGATAGGCCCCAAAATAGGCGATCTGCAGCCACGAGGAGCGGGCCTTGCCGATGTGCAGCGTCTCCTGAAAATGCTTGTTGAGCACATCCAGCAGCCCGTAGGCGAAGCCCCAGACGAGGAAACAGCTGATCGCATAACCGAGGGGTCTGCGGAGCGAGCGCGCCGCGTGCGCGTGGCGGCCGGTGCTGGCCCCGAGTTCGATGGCCATTCTGTCCTTCCCTTTAGTCTTCTACAGCGCCTTCGCCTGGGCAGCGAGCGAGACCTGCGTGGTGATGACTCGGATGCCCGCCTTGCGAAAGGGCTCGAGCTCTGCTTCGGTGGCTCGCGCGTCGGTGATGAGCGTCGATATGCGCTCGATCGGCGCGACCACCATCGAGGAGCGCTGCCGGAACTTGCGGCTGTCGGCGAGCACGATGAGCTCTTCGGCTCGCGCGAGCAGGCGCATCGCCGCCCGTACGATGAGCGGATCCGCCTCCATCAGACCGAATCGATTCAGTCCGTAGCAGCCCGTGAAGAGCTTCTGGCCCCAGAAGTGAGCAATGGTGTCGCTCTCGTAGGGGCTCAGCACGATGTTCTGCTCGCGATACACCGTGCCGCCCGGAACGGTCACGCGGTTGCGGCTCCGCGCGAGCAGCCTCGAAAGGATCGGAATTGAATTGGTGAGGATATCGAGCTCGCGGCCGAGGAGAAACTCGACCATGGCGTAGGTCGTCGTACCCCCATTGATGATGATGCTCTCGCCCTCCTGGATGAGCTCGACCGCCGCGCGCGCAATCGCCGACTTCTGCTCGGCGCCGATCCCTTGATTGAGCTCGAACGGCACGCCAACCAGGTGCATCTCGTGCCGCGGAGCGAGCGCTTCCGCCCCGCCGCGAATCCGCCGCAGGCGCGAGGCGTCGGCCAGCGCATTGATGTCACGGCGCGCGGTGGCCTCCGAGACGCCGAGAATCTCGCACAGCTGGTTGACGGCGAGCACCGAGCGCTCTGCGAGGAGCTTCAGGATCAGGCGGTGGCGTTCGGCTTCGATCAAGTGTGTCGTTCCCATGATCAGTCATGATCGATCATGACTGAAAATGCTTGACATTGGAAGGATTCATGCAAGATATTGAGCATCCCAGAGTCAGTCCATGAAGGGAAATGAAGGAAAAAAGCGCGCGCGCATATACGGCTTCGCCCAGTTCCCGGATCTCGAACCTCTGGGACGGCGCCGCCGCGGCCAAGCTATCGCCGCCGCAGCTTCTGCTTTACCGCTCCAATCTCCTCGGGAGCGATCCGCGCATCACCAACTTCGGAGGCGGAAACACCTCCGCCAAGCTGCCGGAAAGCGATCCGCTGTCAGGCTCCGAGGTCCCCGTCCTGTGGGTGAAAGGATCGGGCGGAGACCTCGGCACCATGAAGCTCGACGGCTTCTCGACTCTTTATCTGGACAAGCTCCTCGCTCTCGAGGCGCGCCATCACGGTGCGGCGGATGAGGATCGGATCGTGAGCCTGTACGCGCACTGTGCATTCAATTTGAATCCGCGCGCCGCGAGCATCGACACCCCGCTCCATGCCCTCATCGATCGCGCGCACGTCGATCACGTGCATCCCGACGCGGTGATTGCGATCGCCGCTTGCGCTGACGGCCGTGCGCTCACCCGCAAGATTTACGGTGACGACATCGGATGGCTGCCCTGGATGCGACCCGGCTTCGAATTGGCCCTCGAGCTGAAGCGCTTTGTCGCATCGAACCCCCAGGCGCGCGGCGTCGTGCTCGAATCCCATGGTCTATTCACTTGGGGCGCGACCTCCGAGGAGTGCTATCGCACCACGATCGATGCGATCAATCGCGCAATCGATCATCTCGAGACGCGCGCAGGCCGCGATCGGGCCTTCGGTGACGGCCGCGTGGCGGCACTCCCGACGCAGCGTCGACGCGCAATTGCGGCAGCCGTGATGCCGCGTCTGCGTGGCCTCATCTGCGCGGGCGGCCCCAAGGTCGGGCATTTCGACGACAGCCCTGAGGTGCTCGAATTCGTGGACAGCGCAGCGCTCGAGCGGCTGGCGGCTCTCGGCACCTCGTGCCCCGATCATTTTCTGCGCACCAAGATTCGTCCCCTCGTCCTGCCCTTCGATCCGCAGCGCGACACCGAGGAGCGGCTGATCGAGCGCATCCCCGCGGCCGTGCAGGAGTATCGGACCGCGTACGCGCAATACTACGAGCGCTGCAAGCGCTCTTTCTCGCCCTCGATGCGCGATCCGAACGCCGTGGTCTACTTGATACCGGCGGTCGGCATGATCACATTCGCAGCGAACAAATCCACGGCGCGCATCGCTGCGCAGTTCTACGTGAATGCGATCAATGTGATGCGCGGGGCATCGAGCGTGTCGAGCTACCGCGCATTGCCCGAGCAAGAGGCCTTCGACATCGAATACTGGCCTCTCGAAGAGGCGAAACTTCGGCGCCTGCCCAGCCCCAAGCCCCTCGCCGGGCGCGTGGCGCTGGTCACCGGAGGTGCCGGCGGCATCGGCACCGCCACGGCGCGCCGGCTCCTCGAGGAGGGCGCCTCGGTCGTGCTCACGGATATCGATCGCGACGCCCTCGCGCAGACAGTGGCGGCGCTTCAGGAACGGCACGGTGCGGACGGCACGGTCGGCATTGCCGGGGATGTCACGAGCGAGCCTTCGATCGAGGCTCTGTTCTCCGAGACCTGCGCTCAATTCGGGGGGTTGGACATCTGCGTCTCCAACGCCGGCATCGCGTCGGCCGCGGCGATCGAGGACACGACGCTCGATCTTTGGCGCCGGAACATGGACATCTTGTCCACCGGCTACTTCCTCGTGAGCCGTCAATGCGTGCGATTGCTGAGAGCTCAAGGCCTGGGCGGATCCGTCGTGTTCATCGGCTCGAAGAATGCCCTCGCCGCCTCCGCCGGCGCATCCGCTTACTGCGCAGCGAAGGCCTCGGAGCTGCACCTGGCGCGCTGCCTCGCGCTCGAGTGCGCACCGCTCGGCATTCGCGTCAACGTGGTCAACCCCGACGCGGTCCTGCGCGGATCGCGCATCTGGCAAGGCGAGTGGGCCGAGCAGCGCGCCCGGGCGAACAATACGACTGCGGCGGAGCTCGAGGCGGTCTATCGCAATCGCAGCCTGCTCAAGCGCAGCGTGTACCCGGAAGACGTCGCCGAAGCGGTGCTGTTTCTGGCCTCGGATCGGTCGTCGAAGTCGACCGGGAACATCCTCAACGTCGATGCCGGCAATGCGGCGGCGTTCACGCGCTGAGCCGAACGTCATGGAGGCACTTTGAACTCGAGGGCCGATCCGCGCGATGCGCAATTCATCGAGCGCTGCAACGGCCCGCTCCTCGGGGAGCTGCAGGACGAGTATGGGGCTCTCGAGCGGCGGCTGGCGCACGCGGGACTCGACATCGCGGCGGTCACGGAGGCGGTGAGCGCCTTTGCAGTGGCGATTCCCTCCTGGGGAGTCGGCACGGGCGGCACTCGATTTGCGCGCTTTCCCGGCAGCGGCGAGCCTCGAAACGTGCATGAGAAGCTCGATGACTGTGCAGTGATTCAGGCTCTGACGCGCGCGACCCCGACCGTGTCCCTGCACTTGCCCTGGGACAAGGCCGATGACTACGGGGAGCTCAGGGAGTACGCGGCGCGGCGCAGCCTCGCGTTCGGCGCAGTGAACTCCAATACGTTTCAGGATCAACACGGCCAGCAGCGTTCCTACAAGTTCGGAAGCTTGACCCATACGGACGCCTCCGTACGGACTCAGGCCATCGAGCACAATCTCGAAGTCATCCGGATCGGGCAGAGGCTCGGCTCGACGGCCTTGACGCTCTGGATCGGCGACGGCGCGAACTTCCCCGGCCAGCAGCATCTCGCGCGCGCCTTCGAGCGCTATCTGGATTCGGCCGCGAAGATCTATGCGGCGCTTCCCGGGGATTGGCGCCTTCTGATCGAGCACAAGATGTACGAACCCGCGCTTTACGCGACGGTGATCCAGGATTGGGGCAGCTCGCTCATGGCCGCGCAGGCGCTGGGTGCCAAGGCCTTCTGCCTGGTGGACCTCGGACACCATGCACCGAACGTCAACATCGAGATGATCGTCGCGCGGCTCCTGCATGCTCAGCGTCTGGGCGGTTTTCATTTCAACGACTCGAAATACGGGGACGATGACCTCGACGCCGGATCCATCGACCCGTTCCGCCTGTTCCTCATTTTCAACGAGCTGGTGGATGCGATGAGGGGCGGAAAGAAGCTGGATCTCGCGCACATGCTCGATCAGTCTCACAACCTCACCGATCCCATCGAGAGCCTCATGAGCAGTGCGATCGAGCTGCAGCGCGCCTACGCCCAAGCGCTGCTCGTCGACCGCGCGCGCCTCGACGAGTACCAAGAGAGGAATGACGTGCTGCTGGCCTCGCAGACCTTGAAGCGCGCCTTTACCACCGATGTCACGCCCATCCTGGCCGTCGCTCGACACCGCCGCGGCGCGGCGATCGATCCCATCACCGCGTATCGCCGCAGCGGCTATCGGGCGCTCTGTGCCGAGCAGCGCCCGGCGGTTGGGATATCGCGCAGCGGAATCGTCTGAGATAGCCCGCGTGTCGCTCCGCCCGGCTATCGTGGTCTGCGCCTCGCTCCTGCTGCTCGATGCGGCGGGGGTCCATTGCGAATCCGCTGCCCCGCCCGATCCGCTGGCTGCCGGCTTCGCCGACCCCCCGGCGAGCGCCCGGCCGCGCACGTGGTGGCACTGGATGAACGGCAACATCACCAAGGACGGCATCCAGAAGGACCTGGAATGGATGTCGCGCGTGGGCCTCGGCGGTGTCCAGAGCTTCGACGCCGCGCTCGCCACCCCCCAGATCGTCCCTCACCCGCTCATCTACATGACCCCGGCGTGGAAGGACGCGTTCCGCTTCGCCGTGGTGACCGCCGACCGCCTGGGCCTCGAGTTCGGCATCGCGGGCTCGCCGGGGTGGAGCGAGTCCGGCGGCCCGTGGGTTGCGCCGAAGGACGGCATGAAGAAGCTGGTCTGGAGCGAGACGGAGCTCCCGGGCGGGCGGCATTTCAGCGGCCGCCTGCCGCAGCCGCCCTCGGTGACCGGTCCGTATCAGGCGATCCCGAAGCCTCCCAGCATCGCCGACCTGATGTCGGGCGCGAAGCCGCAAGCACCGCCCACCTACTACGCCGATGCGGCGGTGATCGCCTACCGAATGCCCGATTGGCCTCCGCTGCCATCGGCCACGGTGCACACGGCCGAGGGCCAGAAGATCGACCCGAAGCTCCTCAGCGATGCGGCGGGTCCAGGAGTGAGCATTGCGCGCGGTGCCGGCCAGACACCCGGTTCCATCGAGATCGATTACCCCAAGCCGCAGACCATCCGCTCCGCTTCGGTTTATCTGCCCGGCAGCGCATCGCTGTTCTTCGGCGCCGGCCTGGCGCCGACCCTGGAGGCGCAGGTCGGCGCGGGGAGCTGGCGCAAGGTCGCGGACGTTCCCGCAGAGCCCGTTCCTGCGACGGTGAGCTTCGCCCCGATCACCGCACGCGCGTTCCGGCTCGTCCTGCGACACTCCGCCGCGGCGAATCCGGCTCCCGGGATGGGACTGCCGGGTGTGGTGACGCTGCCATTCTCCTTGCCGCAGGCGAACAGCGACAAGGTCTCGCTGCTCGAGCTCTCGGCCGAGCCGCGCGTCAACCGAGTCGAGGCGAAGGCCGGATTCGTGGTCGTCGACGACTACTACGCCCTGGACGGGCAAGTCGGCCCCGACGTCGCGGGCATCCCGCCGTCGTCGGTGGTGGACCTGAGCCACAAGGTCTCACGCGACGGGCACCTCGAGTGGACACCGCCCCCGGGACGATGGAAGGTGCTGCGGCTGGGATATTCGCTCGAGGGCACGACCAACCACCCCGCGGCGCGCGAGGCCACCGGCCTCGAGGTCGACGAGTATGACGGTGCGGCCGTGCGCTCCTACCTCGAGACCTATCTCGGCATGTTCGCCCAGATCACGGGGCCCGAGCTGATCGGCCGGCGCGGGCTTCGAGCGCAGGTCAACGACAGCACCGAGGTCGGTCCCTCGAACTGGACCCCGGCGATACTCGAGCAGTTCGAGCGGCTGCGTGGCTACGACCCGCGTCCCTGGCTTGCGGCTCTCACCGGCGTGCTCGTCGGCTCGCGCGCGCAAAGCGATGCCTTTCTCTACGATTTCCGGCGCACGCTCGCCGATCTCGTCGCGAGCGAGCACTACCGCACCATCGCCGAGGTGGTGCACGAGCACGGCATGATCGAGTACGGGGAGGCGCTGGAAAGCGTGCGTCCCTCCCTCGGCGACGATCTGGACATGCGCCGCTACACCGACGTTCCGATGTCCGCGCTGTGGGCGTACAACCCGGCGACGGGGCCGAAGGTCGTCTACATCACGGACATGAAGGGTGCGGCGTCGGTGGCCCACATCTATGGGCAGAACCTCACCGCGGCGGAGTCCATGACCTCCGCCATGGCGCCCTGGGCTTTCGCCCCTCGCGACCTGAAGCGCTACATCGACCTCGAGTTCGTCACGGGCGTGAACCGGCCGGTGATCCACACCTCGGTGCATCAGCCCGTCGACGACAAGGTTCCCGGACTGTCGCTGCTGTTCTTCGGCCAGTACTTCAACCGCCACGAGACCTGGGCAGAGATGGCGAGACCCTGGATCGACTACATGGCGCGCACAGCCTACCTGCTGCAGCAGGGCCGCAATGTGGCCGACCTCGCCTACTTCTATGGCGAGGAGGCGCCGCTGGTGGCGCTCTACAAGAGCTCGCTCCCGGCCGATGCGCCGGCACATTACGCCTACGACTACGTCAACGCCGACATCGTCTTGAACGAGCTCGCCGTCGACGGTGCGGACCTGGTGACCCATGGGGGCGCGCGCTACAGGGCGCTCTACCTCGGCGGATCGAGCCGGCGCATGACGGTTCCGGTATTGCACCGGCTCGCCGAGCTCGCCGAGGCCGGTGCCACGATCATCGGTGACGCCCCCGAAAGCTCGCCGAGCCTCAAGGACGATCCTGCGCAGTTCACGAGTCTCGTGCACCGGCTCTGGAGCGGCAGTCCGGTGACGCGAATCGGCCGCGGGCAGGTGGTCGCCGGCCACGAGGTCGAGGCCGTGCTGCAGGCGGGCGGCCTCGCCCCGGACTTCAGCTATACGCCCGTCTCCCCGGACGCTCAGATCTTGTTCCTGCACCGCCGTCTCGCGGACGGCGAGATCTATTTCATCAATAACCGCAAGGCACGCGAGGAGCACATCGAGGCACGCTTTCGCGTGGCCGGCAAGGCGCCCGAGATCTGGCGGGCCGACAGCGGGGCGCACGAGCCCGCCTCCTACCGGATCGAGGCCGGCGCGACCGTCGTGCCGCTCGACCTCGCGCCGGAGGACGCGCTGTTCCTCGTGTTCCGATCGCCCGCGCAAGCCCCCTCCCGAGTGGTGAGCGAGCCGGTGTGGAGCTCGGCGGGAGACATTGCCGGCGGCTGGGATCTCGCCTTTCAACCCGATCGCGGCGCACCGCCGAGCGCCCATTTCGACACGCTGCAGTCGCTGACCGAAAGCGCCGACTCCGGCATCAAGTACTTCTCCGGGACCGTGACCTACCGCACCCGCTTCGACCTGCCGAAGGGCGTGAAGCCCGGTGCGCCGCTGATGCTCGATCTCGGCCGGGTCGGGGACATCGCCGAGGTCGCCGTCAACGGGAATCCGGTCGGCTACGCGTGGAAGGCGCCCTACCGGGTGAACATCGGGAACTTCGTCAAGCGTCGCCGCAATACCCTGGAAGTCAAGGTTGCGGACCTGTGGGTGAACCGTCTGATCGGCGATGCTCAGCCCGGTGCGAAGAAGATCACCTACACCACGCTACCGACCTACTTGCCCGGCGCACCGCTGCGCCCCTCGGGCTTGATGGGACCGGTTACGCTCATGGTCCCCCGGTCCCAGGGGACCCGATAGCTGCAGGTTGCCGAGCGATCGCCCGGAGGGCGCGGGGCAATGAGGCGATCAGCTGCGAGATCGGCTGCGGGGCTTCGACCGCGGGCGCGGTCCTTGACCGCTCCGGGCCTTGCCTGATATGCGCCGGGCGGGGCCTTTGGCAAATATTCCATCGCGCAATATATGTCTCCACTCCTTCGTGAACCGCTCGGCGAGCGCATCCAGATCGCCGCCTTTGTGCTGCTCGCCCAGCATGATGGTGGTGGCGATCGTTCCCAGCATGATGTAAGTCATGATCTCCAGATCGATGTCCGCTCTGGCGCTTCCGCTCGCGATGAGCTGCCTGAGCATCTTCATGACCAGTTTATAGAGCGGATGATGCGGATCGAGATCCCGGCCTGCCAGCGCATCGGCAATCATCAGCTTGGATGCAACCGGATTCTCCAGGACGAGCTTGGTGGTGTAGAGCACGCGATCGTGCATGGGCGCATCCACGAAGCGCGTCACGCCGTCCTGCAATCGGCCCGAAATCCAGGCCTTGGCCTCGCTCAGCAGATGATCACGGTCCCTGAAGTGCTGATAAGCCACGCCGCGGCTCAAGTTTGCCTTCTGGGCCGCCTCCTTCAGCGACAGCGCCTCGAGTCCTTTGTCCGAAACCAGATCGACCGTGGCCTGCAGAAGCTTGGCGCGAGTCTGTGTGGGGTTGCGTACGCGGCGCTTTTTCTTGGACTCTCTGGTCATTTTGCGTCAGGAGCTTTCCCTTGGGAAACTCGCCGGAAGATAGCAGCTTTGCCGGCAAAGGGAACCCGCCGGCCCGGCGCACGACCCCGGCCCGGCGCACGACCCCGGCCCGGCGCACGACCCCGGCCCGGCGCACGACCCCGGCCGCGGCGCGCCGACCCCGGGCGCGCCGGCCCGGCCGCGGCGCACCGACTTGACTTCACGCGCCCATCCTACTTAACGTATGTTAAGTCCGTGGCTCGCCTCGACTGGACGCCTGTGCGTTCGAGCAGCCGGGCTGCGATTGCGCGGCAATGAATATCAAGCACGGAGTGACACGAATGCCCACCTCGACTGCCGAACAAGACGCGGCCCAGCTCGATCTCAGCGACATCGAGCATCGCGTGGGGCAATTGTGCGGCGGGGGACAACTGTGGGAGCCCTGCCGGCCGAGCGACATCCGCCGCTGGGTCATGGCCCTGGATTATCCCAATCCGGTCCACTGGGACGAGGATTTCGCCCGCAAGTCGAGGTTCGGCGGCATCATCGCCCCGCAATCCATGGCGATCGCCCTGGATATCGGGCACGGCGTGCAGCCCGCCTGCGTCGGCCGCATCCCGGGCTCGCACTTGATCTTCGGCGGCGAGGAATGGTGGCACTACGGCCATCGCATCCGCCCGGGCGATCGGTTGATTCAGGAGCGGCGCTTCTTCGACTACAAGGTGACCGAGACGCGGTTCGCCGGTCCAACCCTGTTCGCGCGCGGCGATACGATCAGCAGGAACCAGAACGGCACCCTCGTCTCCAAGGTGCGCGCGACCTCGATCCGCTACCTCGTGGAGAAAGCCAAGCAGCGCGGCCTGTTCCACGACCACAGCGCCCTGCCGACGTGGACCCCGGAAGCGCTCGAGCAGGTGCAGAAGGCTCGCGAGGACTGGATCATGTCCAACCGCGCGGGCGCCTCCCCGCATTACCAAGAAGTCGAGATAGGCGAGCAGCTGCCGCGCCGCGTACTCGGACCGCATTCGATCGCCTCGTTCACGACCGAGTACCGGGCGTTCCTCGAGAACGTGTGGGGCTCCTACCACTGGGTCGGCGTGCCGGGGATGAAAGATCCCTGGATCAATCAGGACGCCGGCTGGGTGGAAGGCTTCACCATCAACGATGAGGGCGCGAAAATCGACCCGCGCTACCGCGACGGACTGTACAAGGGACCTTCGGCCGGGCACGTCGATGGCGCAAAGGGCGGCGAGATCGGTATTCCGCGCGGCTATGGCTATGGCGCCACCATGGGCGCCTGGGCGACCGATTATCTCGCCTACTGGGCCGGCCACGAGGGCATGGTGCGTCACTCGAAAATGAACTTCCGCTCACCCTCCTTCGAGGGCGACGTCACCTATGTGGACGGCGAAGTCACCGCGAAGCACGCCGATTCGCCATGGGGAGTGCCGCTGGTGGCCATCAAAGTGCGCATGACGAACCAGCTGGGCGCGGTGCTGGTGGAGGGCGCGGCCGAGGTGGAAGTGCCGCCTTGAGCTCACTCACAAGAACGACGACAGCTCCGTTCCCATGTCCCCCTTCTGTACGCGCTTCGCCGTCTTGAACGCCGGGCGGGTACTGATACGCGACCAATAGTCGGCCACGGCCGGCGTGAAGCGATCCGAGAGCTGCAGATAGTTCGCGAGCAGCAGTGCATACCCCACCGAGATGTCCGCCGCGGTGAATCGTCCGGCGCAAAGCCAGCCGCTCGATTGCAAAGCGCGGTCGACCTGCCGGAGCCTGCTCATGAACCAGCGTGCGTAATCGTCGGCCACGTGCTCGGCGCGTCCCGGCTCCAACTGCCGATAGCGCAGCACCAGCGTCTGCGGGAAAGTCAGCGTCGCCTCGCCGAAGTACAGCCAGTTCAGCCACGCGCCGTAGGCGGGATCGTCCAGCGGCACGACCAGGTCGTTGGGTGTGTGGCGAGATACGAGATACTGCACGATGGCTGCGCTTTCGGTCATGAAGGTCGCGCCATCGCGCATCGCGGGAATCGTGCCGAGCGGATTGATCTGCAGGTACTCGGGCGCCCGCACCCGCGGCGGAAACGGCAGCAGGTGCAGCTCGTAGGGAAGCCCGAGCTCCTCCAGCGCCCAGAGCACACGGAACGAGCGTGCGTCGGGGCAGTGCCAGAGATCGATCATTGCGGATCCGCGCGGCGCTGCTGACGAAGGATGAAGCGCTGGATCTTGCCCGAAGGGGTCCTCGGAAGCGAGCTCGTGAAATGGATGGCGCGCGGGTAGGCGTGCGCCGCGTATTTCTTCTTGATCCAGTCCTTGAGCTCCTGCGCGAGGGTCTCGGAGCTTGCGGTGGCATCGCGCAGCACGACGAACGCTTCCATGACCTCGCCTCGTATCCGGTCGGGGACCGCAATCACGGCACATTCGGCAACCGCCGGATGGGTCAGCATCACCGACTCGACCTCGAAGGGACCGATGCGGTAGCCGGCCATGATGATGACATCGTCGTCGCGCGACGAGAAGTAGAAGTATCCGTCCTCATCCACCCGGCCGCGATCGCCGGTGAGGTACCAGCGTCCGTCCGCGGAGAACTTCTCCGCACTCTTTCGCGGATCATCGAGATAGCCGCCGAACCAGGCCAGAGGGCTGGCATGCCAATCCATGGCCACCCGCCCAAGCTCGTTCACGGCCGCGGGCCTGTTCTCCTGTTCATGCAGGACCAGGGCCGTCCAGCCCGGCATGGCGTGTCCCATCGATCCGGGTCTGAGCGCTCTCTGCAACGGCGGTTGATGATGATTGTTGATCAACATTCCAACCTCGGTCTGACCGTAGTGGTCATGCACGGCAATACCGAGCGCCGACCTCGCCCACCGGTTGATCTCCGGCGTGAGCGGCTCGCCGGCGCTCGAGGCGCAACGCAAGGCGAGCTTGCGGGGAACGGGGGCATCGCTGGCGCGCAGCGACCGATACACGGTCGGAGCGGCGGCGAAGTTGGTGACGCCCTGACCGCTCAGCACCGCAAAGGTCGACTCCGCGGAGAACCCGCCTTGCAGCAATACGCTTTCCACACCGGTGGTGAAGGAAGCGAGCACGCCAAAATACAGGCCGTAGGCCCAGCCCGGGTCCGCCGCACACCAGTACAGGTCGTCGGGTCGCAGATCGAGCGCAAATTCGGCGTAGGCCTGAAAAGATGCAAGAGCCTTGACCGGCACGACCACCGGTTTGGGCCGTCCCGTCGTTCCCGACGTGTAAATGTGGATCATGGCAGCATCACCGCCGGTGATCGCTGCCGCGGGCGCGCGCCTTGCGCCCGCCAGCAATGCGTGGAATTGCAATGCCCGCCCATCGCCCGGGCCGGTGGTGATCAAGGTCGCAGGCGCCGGCATGTCCTCGCCGGGCTCGAGCTTGGCGCGTTGACTCGCGTCGCACACGATCGCCTTGGCTTTGCTGCCGGTCAGGCGAAAAGCGATGGCGGGCGGCGCGAATGCGGTGAATAGCGGCACGTGCACCGCGCCGATGCGCCATATACCCATGAGCGCGACCAGATACTCCCGGCTCTTGCCCATGAGCGTCGCCACCCGGTCGCCGGCGCCGACGCCAAGCTCCACCAGAGCAGAGGCAAATCGCTCGGACTCCTCCCGCAGCTCGCCATAGCGGAGGCACCGGACCTCGAGGTCCTGTCCGATCACTCGATACGCGACCGCGGCGGGCTCACGGCGGTCACACAGAATGGAGGCGACGCTGAGCTCCGGATCCGCATAAAGCGCCATCAGCTGCCG
>Ga0335075_10011542_pt1 | contig 13354 bp, 13 predicted proteins | sample Lox_Sample_24_FD_206723 | JGI IMG/M metagenome (GOLD analysis project Ga0335075, IMG submission 206723) | Soil microbial communities from Loxahatchee National Wildlife Refuge, Florida, United States - Lox_Sample_2.4 | ecosystem: Environmental > Terrestrial > Soil > Wetlands | place: USA...
GCTCCCGTCCGGCGTTCCTGGCCTCGCACCGAAGCGCCGCTTTGACGGCCTCAGCCTGAGGGCGACCGATCAGGACTGGGCGTGGGGGTTCGGCAAGGAAATCACAGGTCGCAGCGAGGCGCTTGCGATGGCGATGAGCGGCCGCGCCGTCGCGCTTGACGATCTTCGGGGATCTGGTGTCGAGCTCCTTCGGCAGCGTCTGGAATAGCCCACCGCAGACGCATCAGAGCTGATCGGCACGAGAAGCCCGCACGCCATCACATGCGGGGTCGCGGTCGGGCTGCCACGTACAGATCGTTTCTTCGTCGAGGCGCCCGAGCAGGAGCATTCTGGCGTCCGATATCGCTGCGGCTGAATGGGCTGACCGACGAGCGGCGTGCTTATGAGCCTGCCAGGTGGGGGATCGGGCCGAGGACGCGGGTCCAGTTCGGCACAGGCCGGCTGGGACGCGGCCGCGGTAGGTGTCGGCGAGGGATTGGTTGTATCAGAGCTGGGCGGCTGGGCCAGGCTCGCTGAACCGGTCCCGCAAGGCGCCCCCTATGGCGCGCAGGTCAGCCAGGATGCACCGGGCGATGTGCAGCCTGTCGCTGGCCGAGACCTCGATTGGAAGGGCCGCTGGTAAACGGTGCGCATCGGCTGCTCGAATCTGGGCCGGCGCCATTACGTGTGCGCTGATGCGCGCAGCGGTTATCACGCCCGGTGCGCAGCGGAGACCGGTGGCGGGGAGCAACCTGTGACGGTCGCCGCAGCGGCAATCCTGGCTGGTAGACCGCCTGGTAGAGGCTCTCGTGACATAAAACAATGCCCGGCCTCGTCGGGGAACCTGAGCCGCAGGTGACGGCTGACCTGCTCCGGGATTCGCCGCGATCTAACAGTTCGGCAACCAGCTGCCGCAGCTCACCGTTGGTCTCCAGCCGCCACCGGTGACCGCTGGCACGCCGCGCGGTCGCCCGGCAGTACGCCTCGAAACGACGGTCACCGCTACTGCTCGCAGCGTTTCGCCCAGCTCACGCCAGACCGTTGACCCCCTCGAAAGGAGACCGCGATCCTGCGGGCAACGCTTGAGTTGCTGGCCGAGCACGGATACGACCAGCTGACCATCGATGCGGTGGCGGCGCGGGCCAGCTGCAGCAAGGCCACCATCTACCGGCGGTGGCCGGGCAAAGCGGAGCTTGTGATGGCGGCGGCACGGCGGCCAGCCCGCGGCTGGCGTGCCGGACACCGGCAGCGTGCGGTCGGACCTGCAGAAGGCGGTTCAGGTCATGCGCGGCAGCCTGTCGGGCCAGGACGCCGCGCTCATCCTCGGGCTGCTCACCGCGATGCACCGCGATCCCGAACTCGCCGGCGCGGTCAGGAGCCAGGTACTGCGCACGAAGCGCGAGGTGTTCGACGCCGTCATCGCCCGGGCCACCGCCCGGGGGGATGTGCCGGCGACGACCGACGGAGCGCTGCTCGCCGAGATCACCTCGGCAGTGCTGCTCGCCAAGCTGCTGGTGACCAGCGAGCCGCTCGACGATGCCTTCACCCAGCACCTCGTGGACGCGGTCCTGATGCCCGCGCTCGGGCAGCCGTTCCCCAGATGACGGCAAGGGAGTTGCTCATATGTGGCAGGCGATCGTCTTCGGGTTCCTGGGCGGCGTGCTGGGCGGCAACGGCTTCCCGCACTTCACCCGCGGCACCACCAAAAGGCGGTATCCGTGCGGGCTCGGCAACGGGCCCGTTCCCAACCTCGTCGCAGGCTGGGCGGCCTTCGTCCTGGCAGCGTGGCTGTTCTCCCTCGCCCACGCCGGCCGGCATGCCGCCTGGGCCCTCGCCTCGGCCGCGGTCGGGGTGCTGCTGATCGGGCTGTTCCACGCAGGCCCGGGGGCATTCGGCCGGCCGGAGCCACCGGACGCGCTGCGGTGAGAGCCCGGCCGGGCCAGCCTCTTCAATGCGCCTGTGCCGGACCAGCAAGGTGACTCTCGGCGACCTGCCCGCGCGGACCGGGCCACTGCGCATTGCTCGCCATGCTTGAGGTCTTGAGCTGGGCACTGGCCCGCTCACCAGCCAGGCGGAATCTAGCCGCTGCCGTGGCGGCGGTCGCTTGCGGGCGCTTAGCACACTGCTCATTGCCAGGGCCCTGACCGGGTAGGTCACCGAAGCCACCACAGCCGTAACGAGCCGCCTGCCAGGAGCCGATGCCCGCCACCCGATGTGCTGTGCTCCCCGTGGTGCTCGCCGACGCTGCCAGCCCGGCCTGCTAGCGGCGCTAGGCACCGCCGGGCAGCGCGGCGTCGATAAATGCCAGGCAGTCGGCGGCTTCGGCGATCGCCTGTCCGGCGGGCTTGCCGTGGCCGTGACCTGCGGCGGTGTCGACACGCAGCAGGATTGGGGCGGGGCCGGTCTGCGCGGCCTGCAGGGCCGCGGCGAATTTCAGCGAATGGCCGGGAACCACGATGTCGTCGTGCTCGCCGGTGGTCAGCAACGTCGCGGGGTAGCTCGCCGCGCGGGCGTTGTGCAGCGGCGAGTAGCTGCGCAGCCAGGCGAACTGGGCAGGGTCGTCCGGGTCACCGTACTCGGTTTTCCAGGTCCAGCCGTCGGTGAAGTGGTGGAACCGGAGCATGTCGAAAACGCCGACATCGGCGACCGCAGCGCCGAACAGTTCAGGATGCTGGGTCAGGCACGCCCCGACCAGCAGGCCGCCGCTGGACCCGCCGCTGATCGCGATCCGCTCCGGGCCCGACCAGCCAGAGGCGACCAGCCACCGGGCGCATGCGCAGAAGTCGTCGAAGCTCTGCTGCTTGCGTGCCAGCCGTCCGGCTTCGTACCAGGACCGGCCGTACTCCCCGCCGCCGCGCACGCTCGCGACCGCGAGCATGCCGCCGCGTTCGACCCAGGCCGCCCACGTCGGGGAGAAGCGCGGGGTGATCGCGATGCCCACGCCGCCGTACCCGTACAGCAGGACCCTGGCTGTTCCGTCCGGGGCCAGGTCGCGCCGCCTGGTCAGGAAGAGCGGCAGCCTCGTCCCGTCTGGCGCTTCGACGAACACCCGCTCGGTGAGGTAGCCCGCACCGAGCGAGAACGCCGGCCGGCTGGTCATGGTGGTCTGGCCGGTGTCCAGGTCGTGCCGCCACAGGCTGGGCCCTGCGGTGTAGGACTCGGCCTGGAAGTGGACGATGCCGCTGTCCGCTGTTCCCTCGATCGCGCCGTGCCGGTCGATGCGGCCGCTGAGGGTAGACATCTCCGGCATCGCGATGTCCTGCTCGGGTGTGCCGTCCAGCCGGAACACGCGCAGCAGCGAGCACGCGTGCCGCAGGTAGTGACAGACCAGGCGGCCGCCGAAGAAGTGCGCTTCCATAAGCGTGTCATCAGCTTCTGGTATCACCTCCCGCCAGCTGCCGTGCCCCGGATCCGCGACGTCGACAGCGATGATCCGCGCCGTCGTCGGTCAGCAGGTAGAACACGCCGTCTTCGGCCCCGGCCACGGCGTGACGATGCTGCCCTTCGGGCATCAGCAGCCGCCAGCCACTCTCCGGCCTGGCCAGCTCGACCACCCGCAGCTCGTCCCCCGCGCCCAGGCCACGCGACAGCGACACAACCAGGTGCCGGCCGTCGCCGCTGATGTCGATCTCCGGCCACTGACCGCTGTCGTCCAGTGTCATGACCAGGTCGTCGGCGTCCTGGCTGCTGCCGACCCGGTGAAACAACACCGCGTCGCTCACCTGGGTACGGCCGCCACCTGCCACCGATGCCCGGGTGTAATACAAACCCGAGCTATCCGGCCGCCACACCGCAGCGTAGGACCGCTCCAGCACATCGGCCAGGTGACGCCCGGATCCCACCTGCCTGACCCGCCAGGTCAGCCAGTCAGCGCCAGCGTCCCTGATCGCATAGGCGAGCAGCGACCCGTCCGGGCTCACGCTCGCCGCGGCCACCGCGGACGTGCCGCCGGCCGACATGTCGAGTAGCACCCGGCCCCGGCCGCCGGGCTCGTCCATGAGATAGAGCGCGTCCGGCTGCTCCGGCAGGCCCGCATGGCGTCTCTGGAACCACCTGCCGCCTCGCTGGAACGGCACCCCGGCCGCCGGAAGCTCCCGCAGCCGGGAAAGCCGCACGGCGAACACAGCACGCGAGCCGACACCGGCCAGCATCTTCTCCGTCAGGTCGTTCTGCGCGGAAACCCACGCGGCCGTCTTCGGATCGCCGGCGTCTTCCAGCCACCGGTACGGGTCTGCGACCTCAGTCCCGTGCAGCATTTCCGCCTCGCTGGATCGCGCGGCGGGCGGGTAGCTGATAGCCGTGGCATCCACAACCGTTACCTCCCGGAGATTACCGGAATTGAATCCGGTGCACGTAAGTAATCTTTGCAGCATGCAATTGAAATCGCAAACTGCTAAATAGGCGCAGTAAATGCGCGCGGTTAATTTACTGCGGAAGACAGCATGGATTCTGGCTAGTTCTGGTGATTGGCGCGACCCTTCCGCTACCTGCCAGTTCGCTGTGGCCTCGTCGGGCCGGGCTCGGCGACTTGCCGGTGGTCGAGGAGTTCGACCTTGCGAGCCGGCAGCCACCGGCTCAGTCCTCTCATGGCTCCCTCCTCTCATGCGCGCCGCAAGCCCGTTTCTCGTGGCGGTCGTCGCAGGCATCCCCTGTTCCGGGAGGAACTGGCTCCGATCACACCACTCTCGGTGAGCCAGGCTCGGTCATCTCGCAAGGCGCGGCGCGCACATGAGGCCGGCGTCCTGGAGCATGACGCCGACCCGGCTGGCGGATCCGTAACCCATTTCCATGAATCTCGGCCAATCGGAGGCACCTAACCGTTAGGGGATCAGCACCAACTCAGTACGCTATCGGAAACTGGCCGGAACCAACCAGGAATAACGGGCAAACGGAAAACCGCGGGACCCCGCAGTTCACCGGCCCGTTTAAGATCCGCACCAGCGGCATGACCAGCGGTCATTACCGCACGTCAAGCCCGGTAACGGCCCTACCGATGATCATGCGCTGAATCTCGCTCGTTCCTTCAAATATCGTGAAGCTCGTGGGGTTGCGGCCAGTTTCCGCAGGTAGATGCGCTTTTAGTCGCCCCGATGTCAGCACCAACTCAGCACCAGAATCGCTGGTCACGAAGATCGCCGCAAAGGCCGCGGAGAATCGCGGGTCGACGATCTCACGATGCGACCCGCGAGCGAAAGTTAGTTCATGTCCTTGACTTTGGCGGCGGGACTAATGGCCCGACGGGTCCGGGTCGCTGATCTGTCCCGGTGTGGAATTCCTTCCACTCCCGAGTGACCCCCGGCGGCGTGCCCTTGACGAACACGATGATCACCATGGTGATCACAACCGCTACAGAGGCCAGAACCTGGCCTGCCTGAGCCAGATAGGCAGCAGAGCCGATGGCAACCAACCCCACCCCGTGACCCTCGGCCGAGGCAGGAGAGTAGGGGTAGCCTCCGCAGGTGGGGCCGAACCATGGTTTGCCTCCCACCAACGGCCGTGGCCGCGCTGGCTCCCGCGGTCGCCTCGACAGCCGTCGCATGCGGAGCGCGAGGAGGTAAACGAGGCCTCCAACCACCACAAGCGCGCCGAGCAAGATCGCAATAAGAACGATCGATGCCCAGAGTCCGTCCATTCCCGAAACATTACTCCGTGCGATACGGCGGCCTGGTCCGCTGCCTCAGGTGCGGGGACTTCGGACCCGCCGAAGCGGGTCGCTTAGCAAAAGGCGGCGATCGTGATTGTGGGTTGCTTGACTGCCAGGTCCGCGAGAGAGGAGATCTGGGCAGTGGAGGCTGCCATGTGCCAGTTCTCTGCGTGGCTTGAGGTCTTGAACCGTGGTGATCGGGACCGGTACCCGCAATTCCTGACGGCCAGCTTCCCTTCCCGGCTGGACTCGCTGGACAGAGCGATGGTGGTCCGCGAGCGCACCGCGGGCTTGACCTCCGCAAGCTGGTCCGAGTGTCGGCTACCGAGGCCACCGCGTTAGTGCAGGAGCGGGACTCCGACCAGTTCGCCCGCGTCGAGTTGACGGTCGACGCCGAACCGCGCGTGATTATCTCGCTGACGCTGATCGCAATCCCCCGGCCGACCAAGTTTCCCATCGCGCGGCTCAGTGAAGATGAGGCCATGACCGGGATCCTGGATGTTCTCCGCGAAGCCGCCACCGCGGACCGGTTCAGCGGCGCGGTTCTCGTCGAGCAGAACGGCCAGCTACTCTTCAGCCGCGCCTGCGGGCTGGCCGATCGTGAACGAGAAATCCCGAACACCCTGCAGACGCAGTTTCGCATCGGGTCGATTAACAAGATGTTCACCGGGACGGCGGTCCTGCCAGCCGGCGGCCGACCCGCCAGCGCACACGGCCCGGCAGGGCCCGGCCCCCGGACACCAGCCCGGCGTCCACCTAAGAACAAACCGGACACCCCGCACGGGCCAAAACGACTCGTACAAGGAGAGACAGCAGGCTGCGCTTTCAGCACGGCGGGCCAGCGGGAAAGCCCGAACCTGGCGTTACGATTCCGGAAGACGCCGAAGGAGCGCACGATGAAGAAGCTGGCCGGGGTCCTCAGGGCCATTGCCCGTTTAGCTAACCGTGCAGTCGCAGGAATGGCTGAAGATCGGCCCGGCGGCGGGATGGCCGCCAGGCGGGAGCGGGAGGAGAACATGCCACCGGACTGGGCCCGGAAAGACCTCGGCATCTAACTCTGCATCCCAAGCGCGCGATCGCCATCAGATACCTCCGCCCGCGAACCAGACAGCTGGCCTGCCTCAGGAACCTGGCAGGACCGGGCCCGCAAGCGGGCAGACCGCAGGTCCTTAATCCGAACGCGTGCTCAGGGAGTGCCGAGGAACAGCAGGTAGCTTGTACCGCCGCCCTTGTGGGGGCTGGCGAAGTTCACCGGGCACACGCCGCCGTCGACGCCGGAACCTGGCAGAACAATCCCTGGCACACCGTGCAGTAGTGCCATCCTGCCTGCAGGGACGGGTCAGGCTGGTACCAGAACGGGCCCCACAGCATCAGGTAGCTGGTGTCGCTTCGGAACGCGTGCGGGCCATTGGACACGTGAGGCGTTGCAACGTTCCCCGGGCAGTGGCTGCTGGCCTGGCCGTTGCCCCAGAACTGCCCCTGGCACAGGTTGCACCAGCGCCAATTGGGCTTGGTCTGCACTATGCCTGCGTCCCCTTCGTTGAGGATCGGCGTCAAGCCCCGAGTTTGCATTCTGGCTTTTAGTCTGACGGTTCATCCGGGAAGGAGAGTATATGGACGGCAGGACCACCGAGGTAAACGTTGGTCCGCACCGGATCAGCGTCACCGTGTTCGGCAGCGGAGGGCCCGCCGTCGTAGTCGAGCCGGCGTTCGGGGGCAGCGCACAGTCCTGGCAGGCGATCGCCGAGACTGTCGGCAGGGACACCACCGTGGTGACCTACGACCGGGCGGCCTACGGCACGAGCAGTCGCGCGATGGACCGGAGGACACCACGCGAGATCGCCCGGGATCTGCACGGCGTCCTGGACGCTGTCGGCATCGCACGTCCGGTCGTGCTGGTCGGCCACTCACACGGCGGCATCTGCGTCCGCGCGTTCGCCGGGCTCTACGCCGAGGAAGTCGCCGGGATGGTTCTGGTCGATTCCGCGCATGAGACCCAAGACCAAGCCCTTCGTGGCACCCTTCCCTGGCAGGTAAGGCTCCTGGAGGTCATGACGGTGCCATTGCTCATTACCGTGCCCCGCAAGGTTCGCGGCGGCGCCGACCGGCGGTCCATCCTGCGGGAGTTCCGGTCCATGAAGCGGCAGACGGCAGCCGACCAGCTACTGGCCGCCGGAGCGCTGGGCACCAGGCCCCTTATCGTGCTGACCCGCGGCCCCGGCAAAAGCTCCGCGGTTCCGGAGGACTGGCGCCGCTGGCACCGCCTTCACCAAGACCTGGCCCGGCTGTCGGCCAACTGCCGGCATCTCGTCACCCGCCGGCCCGCCCACTACATCCACAAGCGCGAACCCGGCCAGGTAGTTGCCGCGATCCTGGACGTCTTGCGCAGCACGCGAACGCAAACCCCGCTAGCTGAGCTGACACCTCCCGAACCGCCGGTTAGCCAATGAGCAGGCCAGACCCCGGCATGCCGGCGGCTCCGGCCAGCCGGCCCCAGCGCCCAGCGATCACAAGGTTCTTAAATTCGCTTCAAGCGCACATCCGCTCGGCGTGCACGCAGCGACGAGCCCGTCGCGCGCTTCCCATCCGACCCTGACCGACCTGCCCGAGCTGATCGGCACTGTCCGGCGGGCGGGTATCTCGGGCCAGCCGACGGCGGCTTCCTCGCTCGATCTGGTGCTGCCAAGCGCGGGCGTCTGCGCCTATCGGATCACCCGGGAAGCCCTGTCCAACGCCCGCCATAGCGTGTCTTCCGCGAGCCGCATTCCTGCGGCACATCGTCAGGCCACGTCATTTACACAGCCGGTAGGACACGCCCTCCGGCCTCAAAGTCCGGGGACTATCAGTGCGGAGTGAGGTTCCGCTCCTGGGGACGCACGGATCGGTCAGCAGCTCGTGGCCTGCCGCGGCTTGCTGACCTGAGTCCCGGAGCGTGACGTCCGCTACCGCGTGCCCGGAATCCTGGTGCAGCCTGGGTGGAACTTCCGGGCACCTGATGCGTAAGACGGGGTGATGGCAGCGGGAGGCGAGGAGGATGCGGCGCTGATCCGGGCAGCGCTGGACGACCCGGCGTGTTTCGGCGTGCTCTTCGACCGCCATTTCGGCGCGGTGTACCGGTTCTGCGAGCGGCGGGTTGGGCGCGGCCTGGCCGAGGACCTGGCTGGTGAGACGTTCCTGCGCGCGTTTGCGGCCCGCGGCTCTTATGACCCGGGCCAGCCCAGCGCTCTTCCGTGGTTGTTCCGTATCGCCCTGAACCTGGTGCGCGACGCGGTCCGCGCGAACGCGGCCGAGGACCGGGCTTACGCCCGGCTGCGCGCCCTGGCCGGGTCCGCGGCGTCCGGCGAGGAAGACCAGGTGGCCGTGACTGCCGAGGCGCGCGCGGACCTCGCCGCCCTCGCCCGCCTGCTCGTCGCCGAACCCGAGCAGGATGTGGACGCCTTGTTCCTGCATGTGTGGGACGGATTGAGTTACGCCGGCGTCGCGGCTGTCCTGGGGGTTCCCGTCGGCACGGTGCGGTCCCGGCTGAGCCGGCTCCGCCGCCGCCTCGAACACGGCATGGCGAACCTGGACAGCGACGTGCGGGCAGCGCGGATGAAGGCGGTGGAGTAACGATGGACCGGATCGCTGAACTCGTGCGCCAGCTCGAACCGCAGACAGAGCCGCCACCGGAAGATGTCCGCGCCCGCCAGCGTGCCGCTCTTGTCCGGTCGATGGCAGCAGCCGACGGCGCACGACCGCGGCCGCGGCCGCGGCGCTGGAGTTTCCGGCACGGCGGCTGGCTCGCTGCCATCGCCGGCGCTGCGGCGGTGGCGGTCGTCGTGGCGGTGCTGCTGCCCGGTCCTTCCTCGCCGCCGCGCCGCTCCGCGCGCCCGCCACATGCCGGGCCGGGCACCTCGGCCGTGCTCACGGCCATCACCAGCGCGCTGGCGGAAACGGGCGGCGACGTCGAGGAGGTCCGCTCCGCGGTGGCGGATGTCTCCTCGGCGTCGTGGGTGGACCTGGCCACCGGGGCATGCCGTACGGACACCTCGGTAGCGGGGCGGCCAACCTTGACGGTCTTCGACGAGCACGGCAGCGTCGTCATCATCGACTACGCCCGCCGGCAGTGGTGGACCCGCGGCCCGGCGGGTGTGACCTGCCATCCGCTGACCCCGCCGGTGATCGAGGCTGACCTGGCCGCCGGCCGCTTCACCCTCGTCGGGCACGCCACCGTCGACGGGCAGCAGTCGCTGAAGCTCGTGTCCGCGACCACATCCCCTGGCCCGGTACCGAAGCTGACGACCCTGTGGGTGAACGCGACGACCTACCTGCCGATCCAGTCGACGTCGGCTGGCCATCTCACCGAGCGGACGCTGTTCACCTGGCGGCCGGCCACGGCCGCCAGCACGGCACCGCTCACGATCACGGTCCCTGCCGGGTTCCGGCGGGTCGCCGCGCCGCCCGCGGGAACATCGTCCGGCCGGTAGCGCCCATGCCCATCGCCAGCCCCGGACCCGCAGCACCTCGCACCATCTCGGCGTCCGCGCCGAGAGGGCGGCGCGCCAAGGGACCCGGGAAATACGAACGTCAGACCCGGAGGCGATATGGCCTGCATCCCCCGATGGACCCGTCACTTGCCGAGACGGCGGCCGCGGTGGCGCCGGGCCGCTGCGATGACGGCCGGAGTTCTCGCTGCCGGCGTGGCTGTGGTGGCCTGCAGTGGCAGCCACGCGACGGGACTGGCCGCCTACACCTCCTGCATGCGCTCGCACGGCGTGGCGGACTTCACCCCCCACCCCACCAGCGGTACCGGGGTTCCGAAGAACAGCCCCCAGCAGCAGGACTTCCGGCAGCTCAAGGTCACCAAGTCTGTGTTCCTGGCGGCCCGTAAGGCCTGCCAGCCGCAGCTGCCCGCCGCAGCTTCGGGCACGGGGACACCGGCGGTGCTGGCGCCCGCGGCCGACCCGTTCTACCGGTGGAGGGGGCCGCTCACCCAGGACGCACCGGGGACGATCTTGCGGACGCGGACGATCACCTTCGCCGATGGCGGGGCGACCGCGCCGGTGAAGGCCAGCCAGCTCCTGTACGTCACCACCGGTGAGCTCGGCCGCAGAACAGTCTCGGTGGCCACCGTCCTCCAGCCGCTCACCAGAACCGGGCCGGCTGGCATCCGGCTGGTCTCCTACCAGGCCGCCTACGACGCCCTCGGCGCCCAGTGCGACCCCAGCTACACCCTCCGGCTGGGCGTCTCAGCCGCGCCGATCCTGCCCTACCTGGCCGCTGGCGACACCGTCGTCGCCGCAGACTACGAAGGAGAGGACCTCGCCTACGGCGCCGGCCAGCAAAGCGGCTACGAGACCCTCGACGCCATCAAGGCGGCCGAGAAGATGCTCGGCGTGCCGCAGGCCTCCACCCCCGTCGGGCTGACCGGATACTCCGGCGGCTCCGTCCCCACCGAGTTCGCCTCCGAGCTCGCGCCCGCCTACGCCCCGCGCCTCGACATCGTTGGCGTCGCCGAAGGCGGCCTCCCCGTCGACCCGTTCCACAACCTCGCCTACGTCGATCACCCCGCCTCGAGCTGGAACTGGGTCATCCCCGTCCACCTCATCGGCCTGGCCCGGGCCTTCGGCCTCCGCGACCTCGACTCCTACCTCACCGCCAGGGGGATCGCCGTCGTCCGCGCCGACCAGACCCGCTGCGTCGGCGGCTTCGCCGGCCTGACGACCGGGCAGCTGCTCAAGCCCCAGTACCGGGACATCGCCAAGGTCCCGGTACTGGCCCGCATGCTCGACCGCGGCATCATGGGCCAGACCGTCACCCCGCGCGGCCCGCTGCTCATCGGCGCAGGGCACTCCGACCCGGCCGGTGACGGGGTCATCGTCACCGGCGACGTCCGGGAACTCGCCTATGCCTACTGCCAGCGCGGCGTCCCCGTCGAGCTGCGCATCTACACCGGCCTCGACCATAGCCAGGCCGCAGCGCCGTTCCTGAGCCAGGCGCAGGCCTTCCTGGCCCAGCGGTTCGACAACCAGCCATTCCGCGACGGCTGCGCCGGCATCGGCCCGGGTAACCCGATCGCCCCTGTGGCGCCGTGACCAGCCGCACAACCGGCGGCGGCCATCGCTGCCTGCCACCAGCCCGAAAGGCACACGCCCATGCCCGCTGACATGGTCCCCGTCACCATCAGCGGCGTCTTCAAGCGCACCGACAGTGACGCCGCAGCCGCCGAGTACCCGTACATCATCACGCTCGCCGAAACCGGCGGCGACCGGCGGATGTATGCCTTCATCGGCCACGCCGAGGCAACCGCGCTGGCCCTCAGCCTCAACGGCAGCGAGTCGCCCCGCCCGCTGACCTACCAGTTCACCGCCGCCCTGCTGGCCGCCGCCGGAGGACAACTGCGGGAAATCCGCATCAGCCACCTGACCGAGGGCATCTTCTACGCCCGGGCCGTGCTCTCCACCGGTGCCGTCATCGACGCCCGTCCCAGCGACGCCCTCAACCTCGCGGCAATCAGCGGCACCCCCGTCTAGGCCGCAGCCGAACTGCTCGACCGCGCCACCCCGAGCCCGTCCCCCGGCTCCCCGCGCAAACGCTCCGGGATCACCGCTGTCCGGTACGACCCGGTCCTCCAGCCGGGGCAAGAGTGAGCACGCGGCACCGAGCTGAGGGCATCACCTGCCCGATGAGGCGCATCCAGTCCCGGGTTCCATTCGCAGTCCCGGCCGTTAGGTTCGGGTCATGAGTAGCCGCGTTCCGTTCAGCGGCAGCGAGAAAGTCAGCTCGCACATCAGCCGAAGGGTGCCCCCGCCAGCCGCCGCAACGGCTGCTGCGGCACGATCGCCTCCCCTGGCCGCGGGCAAGCCTAAGACCAGGATTGCGTACCGCTCGTGTGCCCGTACTCATCATTTCTCGCCGCCGCAGACCGATCCGACCGCCAGAGCACGGCGCGGTGGCGCTGTAGCATCTAGCCGTGGCCGACGTTCTGCTGCTCGCCGCCGACTCGTGGGGCGGTGTCGCGGCCATGATCACGCTCGCCGGGGCCCTGGGCGACCTCGGGGTCAGCGCCCGGATTGCCGCACCCTCCGACTTCGGCGACAAGGTCCGTGCCGCTAGATGCGATTTCGTTGACCTGCGTATGTCGGTTGCCGACTGGTGGGCCGAGCAGAATTCGCGAGGCGCGGACTGGGCCCGCAGTCCCGTGAAGACGTTCGCGGCGCTGCGCTCGGGCAGCAAGGAGCAGGCGCGGGCGGCGGCCGCCCTGCTGGCCGATTCGGTCGAGCCGGGCGAAGGCATCGTGTCCGGTCCGCTCAGCCTCGGCACCGCGGCCGGGCTGGCCGAGTTGCGGCGCAGCCAGCTTGTGGCCTGGTACCCGGCTCCGATGACTCCGAGCCGCCTGCCGCAGGCAACCCTGAACCCTGTGCTGCCGCGCCCCTCCCGCCTCAATGAGTGGTCCGGACGTTTCGCCGCGCGCGGGGCGGAGTGGATACTCCGCCCCGCCGTGAACGAGGGGCGTAAGACGCTCCGGCTCCGCACATGGACGGCCCGTGACTATCTGGCCGTGGTGGACCGGACGCCGTCGGTCTACGGGGTCTCGCCGGCCCTGATGCCCGCCGACCCAGCGTGGCCTGCCCGGGTCACGGTGGCAGGCCACTTCCTGCACACTGACCCCGAACCGGTCATCCCCGACGGGCTGCCGCAGTTCCTGGCAGAGCATCCCGGCACCGTCCACATCGGGTTCGGCTCCTGGGA
>Ga0335075_10011543_pt1 | contig 13353 bp, 7 predicted proteins | sample Lox_Sample_24_FD_206723 | JGI IMG/M metagenome (GOLD analysis project Ga0335075, IMG submission 206723) | Soil microbial communities from Loxahatchee National Wildlife Refuge, Florida, United States - Lox_Sample_2.4 | ecosystem: Environmental > Terrestrial > Soil > Wetlands | place: USA: Florida...
TGGTGGGCCTGGAGGGCAAGCACGACCGGATGCCCGACGAACTGTCCGGTGGCGAGCAGCAGCGGGTCGCGATGGCCCGCGCGTTCGTGAACCGGCCGATGATCCTGCTCGCCGACGAGCCCACCGGGAACATCGACCCGGCGACCTCGATCGGCATCATGAAGGTGCTCGACCGGATCAACCGGACCGGGACAACGGTCGTCATGGCGACGCACGACGCCGCGATTGTTGACTCCATGCGCAAGCGCGTGATCGAGCTCGAGTACGGCAAGGTGGTCCGCGACCAGAACCGCGGCATCTACGGTCAGAGCTACTGAGGTCCAGCCGGAATTATTACCGTCGGCTTAACGGGTGCCGCCACCTGCGGCACAAGACTTACCAGGGATGAGATAAGGCCAGTATGCGTTCAAACTTCGTGTTCTCCGAGATCTGGATCGGGTTGCGCCGCAACCTCACGATGACCGTGGCGCTCATCGTGGTCGTGGCGATCAGCCTGTCCCTGCTCGGCACGGGGCTGCTCTTCGTTAAGCAGGTCGACAGCACGCGCACGTACTGGCAGAGCAAGGTGGAGATCTCCGTCTACCTCTGCTACGCCGACAGCCCCAACCCCAGCTGCCACGGCGCGGCCACCCCCGCCGAGACACAGCAGCTCGAGTCCCAGTTGCAGAGCATGCCTCAGGTGGTGAGCGTCGAGTACGTGTCCTCGGCGCAGGCGTACGGGCTGTTCAAGGAAGCGTTCTCCAACGATCAGGCGTACGTCTCCTCGGTCAAGGAGTCAGACATCCCGCCGTCGCTCGAGATCAAGCTGCGCGACCCGTCCGCCGACTACAACGTCGTCGCCAGCGCGATGACCGGGCAGGCCGGCGTGGACTCGGTGATCGACGAGGAGACCATCCTCGAAAAGTTCTACCGGCTGCTCGACGGCATGCGGAACGCGGTCATCATCGTGGCGCTGATCCTCGTCGTCGCGGCGATCCTGCTGGTGGCGAACACGATCCGGCTGTCGGCGTTCAACCGGCGCCGGGAGACCGGCATCATGCGGCTGGTCGGCGCGTCCAACTTCTACATCCAGCTGCCGTTCCTGCTGGAAGGCGTGATCGCGGGATTGCTCGGCTGGGTGCTGGCGGCGGCGCTGCTGGTCGGGGTGAAGTCGCTGCTGCTTGACAACCTCCAGCAGTACTTCAGCTACAACGTCGGGCTGTCCACGGCCGACCTGGTCGAGGTCATCGTGCTCGCCATGATCGTGGGAATCGTGCTCTGCGGCGTAACGTCATTCATGACACTGCGCCGCTACCTGCGCGTTTAGGATGCGCGCGGACGGGAGACACGTGGCACGCGAGCAAGCAAATACGGGCACCAAGGTCATCGCCTCGAACCGGCGTGCCCGGCACGACTACCTGATCGAGGACACCGTCGAGGCCGGCATCGCGCTCACCGGCACCGAGGTGAAGTCGCTGCGAGCGGGCCGCGCGTCCCTGGTCGATGGGTTCGCGCTCGTTAATGACGGGGAAGTCTGGCTGTATAACGTCCATATCCCGGAGTACACCCTGGGCACGTGGACCAACCATCTGCCCAGGCGGACCAGGAAGCTACTGTTGCACCGGAGTGAGATCGAGCGCCTGGTCCGCAAGACGTCGGAACAGGGCTTGACGCTGATACCGCTGTCCTTGTACTTCAAGGACGGCAAAGTCAAGGTGGAGCTCGCACTTGCCCGCGGTAAACGGACATATGATAAAAGACAGGACCTGGCCAAGCGGGATGCGGCCAGGGAGGTTGAGCGTGCCCTACGGCGACGACGGTGACTCCGGAGGCGGACGGTGACTGCGCGCTCCCGCGAGCGGGGAAGCCATGCTGGCCCGCCCCGGGCCTATGGCTTGCCGTTCTCCGGTAACGGCGCGGCCCCCGGCGGCTCGCCGGCGTCGGGACGAACCGGCAGCCGGCACCGCAAGCGGCCGGAGCGGAAGGTTCTGCTATCCAGGAACCAGCGGCTCGCCGCGGTCTTCGTCCTTGTCGTCGGCGCGCTTGCGGTCGGCTTCGGCACCGGTTTCGGCAGCGAGGCGTCCGCGGAGCCGACCGTTCAGGCCTTCCTGCTCGACTGGGAGCAGGGCAAGTACGTGCAGGCGGCCGGGCTGACCGACGGTGCGGCAGGCGGGGTGAGCACTGAACTTGCCGCCGCGTACTCCGACCTGGACGCGACCGAGACGTTCTTCGCGATGAAGTCGATCAGCCAGCACGGGTCCACCGCGGTCGCCACCTTTACCGCCACCGTGGACCTGGCCCAGCCCGGCCTCCAGTGGAACTACACCGGACAGTTCACGCTGAGCTCGGCCGGCGGCCGCTGGCTTGTGCACTGGGCCCCCTCGGTGATCAACCCCGGGCTGGCAGCCGGCGACCGGCTGGCCGTCGTGACCACCTTTCCGCAGCGCGCGCAGGTCGAGGACATGTCCGGCAAGCCGCTCATCGCCGAGTCGGCTGACTACCAAGTCGGGGTGTACCCGGGCCGGCTGACCAACCCGACCGCGACGGCCGCCAAGTTCAGCGCCCTCACCGGGCTGAACGAGGAGCAGGTGCTCGGCCAGATCCAGGCCGCGCCGCCGGGTGAGTTCCTGTCGTTGCTCACGCTTGAGCCCAGCTTGTTTGCCCAGCAGTGGCCGAAGCTCGGCAAGGTGCCGGGGCTCGTCGACCAACGGCACTCCGACGCCCTGTTCGACCCGGAGGCCGCGGAAGCGGTGGGCGAGGTCGGAACGGAGGAGTCCCCCCTGCTCCGCGAGGAGGGCGCCGCCTACCAGCCCGGCATGACCGTCGGTCTGACCGGACTTGAGGAGGCTTACCAGGACGAGCTGACCGGGACGCCGACCACCTCGGTGGTCGTGGTGAACTCGGGCGGCCACAGCGTCGCGACGCTATGGACGTCGGCCGGGCATCCGGGCGCTCCCGTCCGCACCACGCTGAGCAGCGCGGATCAGGCCGCCGCGAGCAGCGCCCTGGCGGCGCAGTCGGCCTCCGGCGAGATCGTCGCCGTCGACTGGCGCACCGGTGACATCCGGGCGCTGGCCTCGCACGGCACCGCCCTCCCCGATGGCGGCGCGCTGAACGGCAAGGTGGCACCGGGCATGGCGTTCAGCATCGTCTCGGCGGCGGCGCTGCTGTCCGCGGGTGTCACGGTGAACCAGTCGCTGCCGTGCAAGCCGGTGGCGGTGGTCGGCGGCGTGCCGTTCACCTACCAGCCCGGCACGGCGACCAGTGACACGTTCGCCTCCGACTTCGCGGCCGGCTGCGGGACGGCGTTCGCGAACATGTCGAAGACGCTGAGCCCGAGCCAGCTGACCGCGACCGAGCGGGCCTTCGGCATCGGCGAGGAGTGGAACCTGCACCTGCCCGCGTTCTCCGGGTCGGCCACCGCGGTCTCCGGGGCGGCGGATGTCGCGGCGGAGACCATCGGGCAGAGCGGCGTGCTGATGAGCCCGCTTGGCATGGCCACGGTGGCGGCGGAGGTCGCCGCTGGCGTCGGGCGCGCGCCGGTGCTCATCGCGGGCGACCCGGGGGCCACCTGGACCGCGCCGGTGTCGGGCAGCGAGCTCAGCGAGCTTCGGCAGCTGATGCGGCTGGCGGTCTCATCGAAGTCCGCACCCGGGCACGCTGCCGACGTGTCCGGCGCGCCGGTGTACGGCCAGGCGGGCGTGGTCAAGACGGGCTCGAACGCCTACCTGAGCTGGTTCGTCGGGTACCGCGGCGACCTGGCGGTGGCGGTCGTCGAGACCGGGACGAGCGCGTCCCAGGCGGCCGCCTCGCTGGCGGGCGCGTTCCTGAAGGCGGTCGGCTAGCGGGTTCGGTTGGCCAACTCGCGGCACCCTGTGGCAGACTGGGCACCGTGACGGCCGGCCTGATTATTATCGGCGGGCGCGTCGGCAGCTAGGACGACAGGCCCTAGTCGTGGTCAGCGCGGTGTTCGCTGGCCCCGGAGCCGACGCGCAGACCTCTCGCGTTCCGCGAGGGGTCTTTTTGTTTGGCCAGCAAAAGCAACCGAGCGACACGGAAGAAACGGAAAGCGACAATGCTCGACGACCAGTTCCACGTCTATGACACCACCTTGCGCGACGGTGCGCAGCAGGAGGGCCTGAACCTCACGGTTGCCGACAAGCTGGTAATCGCGCGGCACCTGGATCGGCTCGGCGTCGGGTTCATCGAGGGCGGCTGGCCCGGCGCGATCCCGAAGGACACCGAATTCTTCCGCCGCGCGCGCACCGAGCTCGACCTGACGCACGCGACGCTGGCGGCATTCGGGTCGACGAGGAAGGCGGGCGTCAAGGCCGCCGACGACGCGCAGGTCGCCGCGCTCCGTGAGTCGCGGGCCCCGGTGGTCACCCTGGTGGCGAAGAGCCATGACCGTCACGTCGAGCTCGCGCTGCGGACCACGCTCGACGAGAACCTCGCCATGATCGCCGACACGGTCCGCCATCTGCGGTCGGAGGGCCAGCGCGTCTTCCTCGACGCGGAGCACTTCTTCGACGGCTACAAGTCCAACCCTGCCTACGCGCTTGAGTGTGTCGCCGCGGCGGCCGAGGCGGGCGCCGAGGTGATCGCGCTGTGCGACACCAACGGCGGCATGATGCCCACCGAGCTCGGCGACATCGTCCGTGCGGTCGCGCTCAGCACCGGCGCGCGCCTTGGCATCCACTGCCACGACGACACCGGCTGCGGCGTCGCGAACACCCTGGTCGCGGTCGAGGCCGGCGTCAGCCACGTGCAGGGCACCGCGAACGGCTACGGCGAGCGCTCGGGCAACGCGAACCTGTTCAGCGTGGTCGCGGGCCTGCAGCTCAAGAAGGGGCAAGTCATACTCGGGGGAGATGGCATCCGGGAGATGTCCCGGATCGCCCACGCGATCAGCGAGGTCACCAACGTCACGCCGGACACCCACCAGCCGTACGTCGGCTTCTCCGCGTTCGCGCATAAGGCGGGCCTGCACGCCTCGGCGGTACGCGTCGACCCGATGCTGTACCAGCACATCGACCCCGAGCTAGTGGGCAACGATATGCGGATGCTCGTCTCCGACATGGCGGGCCGGGCCTCGGTCGAGCTGAAGGGCCGCGAGCTCGGCTTCGACCTGTCCGGGGACAAGGCGGTCATCGGCCGGGTAACCGACAAGGTCAAGGCACTTGAAGCACGAGGCTACTCGTTTGAGGCCGCTGACGCCTCGTTCGAGCTGCTGCTGCGCGACGAGCTGGCGGGCGAACGGCGGCGGCACTTCACCGTCGAGTCCTGGCGGGTGATCGTCGAGCGCCGCGAAGAGGGCGCCGTCACCAGCGAGGCGACCGTCAAGCTGGTTGCCAAGGGGGAGCGGGTCGTCGCCGTCGGCGAGGGCAACGGCCCGGTCAACGCCCTTGACCGGGCGCTGCGGGCCGCCCTCGAGCAGACGTTCCCGGAGCTGGCGAACATGGAGCTGACCGACTTCAAGGTCCGCATCCTCGAGGGTTCGCATGGCACCGGCGCGGTTACCCGGGTACTGGTCGAGTCGGGCGACGGCGCCGGCGACACGTGGTCCACCGTCGGCGTCGACGAGAACGTCATCTCAGCCTCCTGGCACGCCCTGGAGGAGGCGGTCACCTACGGCCTGCTCCGGGCCGGCCGCACCCCGGACTGAAAGAGGTTTTTCCACTTTGCGTACCAGACGCCCATGATCACGACCGTTTTACCCACTTTTGTCTGTGCCGCTCGTGGGTAAAGTGCTCCGAAGGTGGTCATCTGGTAGGCAAAGTCGTCGGCTTGCCTGCGGCTATTGTGGGGTAGTGCGTAGATCCGGTGGCTGGGGGGCGGTACGCCGGGCGCGGTGGGCGGTGTCGGCGCACTTTCTCGTCATGGGAATGACCGCCGGCGTGTGGCTGGCCCGGGTGCCGGCGGCGAAGGCGCAGGCGCACTTGTCGGACGGGACCCTCGGGGTCGCGCTGTTCGCCGTTCCGGTCGGGCTCGTCCTTGGCGCGGCGCTGGCCGAGCGACTGGTCGACCGGGTCGGTAGCCGGGTCTTCGTCCGGGTGTGCGGCGTCGCGGCCTGCGTGGCGGTCGCGGGACCGGGTCTGGCCAGGAACCTGCCCGAGCTGATGGCGGCGCTGTTCGTCATCGGGGTGGTTGGCGGCTCGTTCGACGTCTCGACGAACGCGCAGGGCGTCCGGGTCGAGGCCGCCTACGGCCGGCCCGTGATGACGTCGATGCACGCCTGCTACAGCCTTGGCGCGATCCTTGGCTCGCTGGCCGGCGGCGGCTTCGCCTGGGCCGGCGTGACGCTATTGCCGTCACTGGCCGCGGTCGGCGCCGTCGGCGCGGTGATCAACGGCACCGCGGGCCGCTGGCTCCTGCCGGAACCGGGAACGCCGGAAACGCCGCGAACGCCGGGAACGCCGGAGACGCCGGGAACCCGGCTACCCGCCGAGCAGCCCAAAGGCTTCGCAACGACCTCTTCAACCGCTCTCGCCACATCCGCCCCTCGCGACGCGAAACACGTCCGGCGGCTCGTCCTGGCGCTCGGCGTGCTCGGTGTGTGCGCCCTCGTGTGCGAGGGCGCGGCGGGCGACTGGTCGGCCGTCTACCTCAGGGACAACCTCGGCACCAGCGCGGGCTTCGCCGCGGTCGGCTTCGCCGCGTTCTCGGCGGCGATGACCGTCGGCCGCGGGGCGGGCGACCGGCTGATCCGCCGGTTCGGCGTGGTCCGCGTCATCCGGGCCTGCGGCGTGCTCGCGACGGCCGGGGTCGCCGCCGCGCTTATCACCCCGAGCCCGGGCGTGACCGTCGTGGGGTTCACCGCCTTCGGGGCCGGCCTGTCCATCGTCGTACCGCAGGTGTTCGCGGCGGGCGGCCGTGCCGACCCGGCCCGTCCCGGTTCCGGACTGGCCAAGGTGGTGGGCTTCGGCTACACCGGCATGGCGGCCGGCCCGGCTGTCATCGGGCTCGTCGCCGGCCGGATCGGGCTGCGTCTGGCGTTGGCCATCCTCGTCGTGCTGGCGTCCTGGATCGCGGTCGGTGCCCGCGCACTCACGCCCCGTGGCGCATCGCCGGAGGATGCGGGCGCGTCGCCGGGGGAACAAGCGGAGCACGGGACCGTTCGGGATGAGGATCGCTGGCCCCGGTCGCGGGCCGGGCAGCTGGCGGAATACCGTTACCCCATGGACGATCGAGAGATCTTGACGCGAATCAGCAGCCTGATCGAGACCGAGCACGATCTGCGCAGCCAGCTCGCCGATGGCAGGCTCAGCTCGGAACAGGAGCGGGAACGTCTTCGTTCAGCGGAAGAGGCGCTGGATCAGTGCTGGGACCTGCTCCGCCAGCGGCGGGCGAAGCGGGAGTTCGGGGAGAACCCGGAAAGCGCCGCGGTGCGCCCGGCGACCGAGGTCGAGGGTTACCAGCAGTTATCCGGCTCGGGTGCGGGCAAGCGAGCGAAGGAGCATCGTGCGTATCGCGAGGTTCGGCAAGGGCGACGGGGTCGCCTACGGCGTCGTTGAGGGTGAGTCCGGGGAGCCGCAGACGATCGCCGAATTGCACGGCCACCCGTTCGGCGTCGACCCGGCGGGCGTCCGGTATACCGGGAATCGTTTCCCCCTGGCCGAGGTGCGGCTGCTCGCACCGGTGCTGCCGTCGAAGGTGGTTGCGGTCGGCAAGAACTACGCGGAGCACGTCAGGGAGATGGGCGAGCTTTTCGCCAGCGGTGAGCTGCCCACGGAGCCGGTGCTGTTCCTCAAGCCGTCCACCTCGGTGACCGGACACGGCGACCGGATCGCCTACCCGGTCAAGCTGACCGACCGGGTGGACTACGAAGGCGAGCTCGCCGTCATCATCGGCCGGCTCTGCCGGGACGTGCCCAAGGAGCGGGCAGCCGACGTGATCTTCGGCTACACCTGCGCGAACGACGTGACCGCGCGGGACCTCCAGGTCAAGGACGGGCAGTGGACGCGGGCGAAGGGGTTCGACACGTTCTGCCCGCTTGGCCCGTGGATGGAGACCGGTGTCGATCCGGCCGACCTGGCCCTCACCACCACCGTGAACGGGTCCGTGCGGCAGCATGCGCGGACGTCTCAGCTGCTGTGGGACGTGCCGTCGCTGATCGAGTACGTCTCTTCGGTGATGACGCTGCTCCCGGGCGACGTGCTGCTCACCGGAACGCCGGAGGGCGTCGGCCCGCTGACCGACGGCGACGAGGTCAGCGTCACCATCGAGTCGATCGGCACCCTCACCAACCGGGTGGTGATCCGCGACTTATCCTCGGTCTGTTTCCCGTTGATCAGCAAGATATTTATCCCGAACGGTCCCATGGTGACCGAGTCGACCGGCTCGTCCTCGTCGAGCGGCAGCAGCACCTCCCCGGCTGCCAGCACGGGCTTGATCGTCAGCGTCTCGTCGGCGTGGCTGGCGAGCACGGCGAACCGCCGGCCGTCCTGGTGCACGAGCACGTCGCAGGCGACGCGCGGATCGTCGACGCTGATCGGCCGCCGGACGCCCGCGTGGGTGGCGAGCGCGGTGTAGAGGGTGACCGTCGCGTCTGGATTGACCCGGGGGGTAAGCGCCGCCATGTACTCCAGGGGGTAGGTGCACAGGATCAGCGAACCGCGGCCCGCCTGGCGCCGTAGCAGCGCGGGCCGGCCATGCGCGTCGGTGGCGATGACCTCGGCGGTGGTGGGGGTGACCGGGAGGTAGGCGCGGCTGTGCTCGCTGCCCGCGGCCCGCCACCACAGCGCGGTCCCCCTCGCCAGCCCGCCGAAGTCCCGGGTGAAGGTGAGCTGCACGGTGTCGTCCTCGATGGGATCGGTGAGGCCGACGTCGAGCTGGTGCCGCACGCCGAACAGCTCGTTCAGCGCGCCGTAGGACGGGCCGCGGTGCCAGCCGACGTCGCCGGCGCTGTAGGAGACGTAAACCGTGGCGCCACCGTCGGCGAGCTCGTCAAGCTCGCGGGCGGTGGGCGCGAGGAATTGCTTGACGGACGGCGCGAGGTACAGCCGGGCGCCCTTCTCGATGCCACCGTTCCGCACCGCGGTCGTCTCCCTGGTCAGCTTCGGCGGCAGGTCGGCCAGCCTGGCCGAGATGTACGCCTGGTGCAGCGCCTTCCCGATGGCGATGTGACCGTCGGGGGAGGTGAACGGGTACTGGGTATCGAGGTAGGACGAGACGATGAGCGCCGTGTCGGTGTCGGCGCGCGCGGTGCGGGTGTGGTCGATGGCGGCGAGCGTCGCACCGAAGGCGCGCATCTCGCGGAGGGTGGCTTTGGGTGTGCCGGAGGAGTCGGTCAGCCCGAAGTGCTGCTCGAAGGCGTGGTGCCGGTAGGGATCGGTGTCCGGCAGCGCGAAGTCGGTGTTGTTCCACGCGAGCCATCCGGTGGCACCGGCCAGCAGCGTGCTGTGCAGCACGTGGCGGTAGTAGGTGGCGGCGTTGGCCTCGGCGGCGAAGTCGGAGCTGACTCCGAACTCCTCCATGATCACCGGCCTGCCGAATGTGCCGGCCAGCTCGCAGGCGATCGCGGCCGCGTATCGCTGCCGGATCGGATCGTCGCCGATGGGGTAGGCATGCGGTCCGAGAAAGTCGGCGATCTCCGCGATGTCGGCAAGCCGGAACCCGTTGTCGGTGCCGGTCACCTCGATGCCCCAGGCGCCGTCGCCGAGCGACAGCGGCTGGTGGCCGCCGGCCGCGCGGACCGCGTCCCTGATGATCCGCGCCCAGCTCGCGACGATTTCGTGGTCGGTGGCCGATCCGCCGTAGATCGGCATCTCGTTGCTGACCAGCCAGCCCGCGACCGCGGGGTGGCGGGCGAACCGGCGGACCATCTCGGCCGCGAACCAGGCCTGCCGGCCGACCAGCCACACGTCCTCGTACAGCTGCCTGCCCTGCCGCCAGGCTGGATCCCAGTTCTCGCCGGACATGTGGCCGACGATGAAGGTGGGGATGGTGGTGAGTCCTTGCTCGGTGTGGCGGTCGAGGAAGTCGCCGAACCGGGCGGTCATCGCCTCGTCGATCCGGTGCGGGTCGGGCATGAAGTCGGGCCAGTAGAAGAACGACCGCGTCACGGTCAGGCCGTGCGCCTTGAGCACGGCGAGCTCTTCGGCGACGACGGCCGGGTCGTAGTCGCGCCACATCAGCGGGCCGCCGGTCCGGGACCAGAAGTTCGCGCCGAGCCAGTTGACGGGCGTGCCTCCCATCGTGACCCGCTCGGTGTTTCTGCGCACTGTGGCTCCCTCGCTCCCTCCCGGACCGGCCCCCGTTGCGATCTTGCACTATACCGGTTTAGTCCGCAAGGGTCTATGCTCAGCAGCATAGGCGGGACGCGTCCAGGGACTTTCCCGGACGTGTCCGTTGATTTACCGGGGACGCGTCCCCGGACACGTCCCGCGTATGCTTAACCGCGAAAGTCCGCCCGGGGCGAGGGAGTACGGATGAAGCGTCCGACCATTGCCGACATCGCGCAGCGTGCTGGTGTCACCAAGGCCGCGGTCTCCTTCGCACTGAACGGCCAGCCGGGTGTCTCCGCGGCCACCCGGGAGCGCATCCTGGCGATCGCCGAGGAGGTCGGGTTCCAGCCGAGCAGCGCCGCCCGGGCGCTGACCGCGGGCAAGGCCGAGGCATTCGGCCTGGTCATCGACCGGCCCGCGCGCACGCTGGGCATCGAGCCGTTCTTCATGCAGCTTATCTCCGGCATCCAGGCCGAGCTCGCCGAGCACCAGGTCACGCTGCTGTTCACGATGACCGAGGACACCGACGCCGAGATCGACCTTTACCGCCGGTGGTGGGCGCAGCGCCGGGTGGACGGCGTGATCGTCGTCGACCTTCAGGTGGACGACCGCCGGATCGCGGAGATCGAGAAGCTGCGGATGCCGGCCGTGGTCCTCGGCACCCCGCGCGGCACCGGGACGCTGCCCGCGGTCTGGCAGGACGACCGGGCCGCCGTCGACCTCGTGGTCGGCTACCTCGCCGGGCTCGGCCATCGGCGGATCGCCCGGGTCGGCGGCCTGGGCGGTTACTGGCACTCGGTGCTCCGCAGTGACGCGTTCGCCGCGGCGGCCGAGGCCGCCGGGCTGGCGGCCTTCTCGGTCGAAGCGGACTACACCGCGGAACACGGCGCCGAGGCGACGGCCGGGCTGCTCGGCTCGGCCGAGCCACCGACCGCGATCCTGTACGACAACGACGTGATGGCCGCTGCCGGGCTCGGCGTGGCACAGCGGATGGGGATCAGCGTGCCGGACGGGGTGTCGATCGTCGCCTGGGATGACTCGGCGCTGTGCGAGCTGATGCACCCCGCGCTGACCGCGCTGCGACGCGACATCGCGGGCGCGGGCGCGACGGCCGCGCGGATGCTCCGCCAGCTGGCGGACGGCGGCCACCCGGAGCACGTGGAAGAGGAGAAGCCGGTCCTCCAGGTCCGGGCAAGCTCCGGGCCGGCTGGCGTGCCGGCGCTGCCCGTCGCCGAGTGGACCGGACGGACGGCATAATTCGGGCAAATAGCGCTAAACCGGTATAGGACATTAGTCCGACACCCGATCGCGATGCTAGTGAAACAAAGATGGCTCTTTACTTGTCCGCTGCTTCGGGTTAACACTTAACCGGTATAGCCCACCTGTTCAACGGCGACACGGGCGACCGGGACTTCGGGCCCGCGAACCAGGTCGCCGCACCTAGAACGGACAAACACCCCCGAAGGGTGGCCGTCAGGGGAGCGGTTGGCGCGCCGACACGGCGCGCGGTACGCTTCCGCTCCCTTGCTGGCTACCCCGCCAGGGGCACCTGAGGACTTGCTAGTGAGGAGGATCGAGCAGGTGAGACCTACATCGAGAACAACGGGTAGGCGGTGGCGGATCGCCAAATACGGGACCGCCGCCGTCGCAGTGCTGACACTCGGCGTCGTCAGCGCGTGCAGCAGCAGTCCAGCATCGTCGAGCAGCAGTTCGCCGTCGACATCCACGTCCGCGACGCCGGCGACGTCGGCGCCAAGCGGGACCACCAGTTTCCCGCGCAGCGAGACGCTCTACACCAGCGGCACGGCATACTCGGCGCCGTCCAACTGGAACCCGCTCGACACGGGTAACTACTCCACGGGCACGCAGGGGCTCATCTACGAGCCGCTGTTCCTGTACAACCCGCTGTCGACGAGCAGCAACCCCTACATTCCGTGGCTGGCGACGGCCGGCAGCTGGAACAGCGCCAACACGGTGTACACGATCACCGTCCGGTCCGGCGTGTCGTGGAGTAACGGGACGCCCCTTACCGGGGCCGACGTCGCCTACTCGATCAACCTGGCCAGGACCAACTCGACCGACCCGTACTCGGCCAACGTGGCCACCGTCGCCAAGGCCGTTGCCAGCGGCAACACGGTCACTGTGACCTTCAAGGGGACCCCCGGCTACACCGAGTGGCAGGACTACCTGTGGCGGGCGCCGGTGCTTCCCGAGGCCATCTGGTCCAAGCTTCCGGCGAGCCAGATCGCGACCGCAGCCAACCTGAACCCGGTCGGCACCGGCCCGATGACGCTGGACACCTACAACGCGCAGGAGGTCGCGTACCAGACCAAGCCTGACTGGTGGGCCACCAGCGCGCTCGGCCTGAGCTTCAAGTTCAAGTACCTCGTCGACGTCGTCAACGGCTCCAATGACCAGGAACTCGGTCAGCTGACCGCCGGCAACATCGACTGGTCCAACAACTTCCTGCCAGGCATCAACCAGCTGATGCAGGCGGTCGGCGGGAACTCCGGTTACACGCTCAAGACCTACTACCCGACCTCGCCGTACATGCTGTCGGGCAACACGGTGTGGCTGGAGCCGAACGACTCCAAGGCACCGATGAACAACGTCAACTTCCGCAAGGCGCTCGCCTACGCGCTCGACCCGAAGGTGATCGCGGCAACGGTGTACGGCGGCATCACCCAGGCGGCCAACCCGACCGGCCTGCTGCCCAACCTGTCGTCGTACGTCGACCAGAGCGTCGTCAGCGCCGACGCGCCCACCTACAACCCGACCCTCGCCAAGCAGTACCTGGCGAAGTCCGGTTACAACGGCCAGGCCATCACCCTGCAGGTGCCCGACGGCTGGTCGGACTGGATGGACGCCACCACGGTCATCAAGTCCGAACTCAACGCGATCGGGATCAACATCTCGCTCATCTACCCGCAGTCCAACGCTCGCACCGCGAACGTGACCGACGGCAACTTCGACCTGCAACTCGACAACAACGCGGGCCCCGACTCCACGCCGTGGACCTACTACCAGCGGGTGTACCAGCTCCCGATCAACAAGCAGCAGACCTCGGAGCTGAACTGGGAGCGGTTCAGCTCACCGTCCGACTGGGCGCTTGTGCAGAAGGCGGCTACGATCCCGCTGTCCGACACCA
>Ga0335075_10011545_pt1 | contig 13351 bp, 10 predicted proteins | sample Lox_Sample_24_FD_206723 | JGI IMG/M metagenome (GOLD analysis project Ga0335075, IMG submission 206723) | Soil microbial communities from Loxahatchee National Wildlife Refuge, Florida, United States - Lox_Sample_2.4 | ecosystem: Environmental > Terrestrial > Soil > Wetlands | place: USA...
GCCGGGGACGAGCTAGTCGTTGTCACTCACCGGCCATTGCCAGAGGCGTGGATCTCCGACCACCCGAACGCGCCATTCCACACTGCCGTGTCGGTAGAGGCGGGTATCGCGCTGGCCAGGAAGCTCGCTGGCGATGGTCTCATCTGTGTGACCGCCGGCGATCTGGGCGGGCAGGCGTTCAGGGCAGGGCTGGTCGACGAGGTCGCGATGGACGTCGCCCCGGTTGTCCTGGGCGAAGGAGTGCGTTTCTTCGGCAGCCATGCCAGCACCGTCCTCCTCAATGATCCCGACCAGGTGGTCCAGGGCGATCGCGTTCTGCACTTGCACTACACAGTTCAGCGCTGATCGCCGGTTTGATCTTGAGCGGCGTTGTGCGGTCGAAAGGTAGTGTCGTTCGGGTGAGGTGGATCATCGCTGTGCTCGTCGTGTTGGCTCTCCTCGTCGCTTGGGTGGTGTTCGCCGAACTGCACCGCGGCCCAATTACTCGGTGTGCGCCTGGATCGGTCCGTGTGCATGGGACCTGCATTCAGACATAGCGGCCGGTCCACGTGCTCATCATCAAGCAGCATGCGGCGCACGCGCATGCCGCTCGCCGCCTACGCAAGCGGGACTCCAGTCAGGCCGTTGACGCAGACCTGTGACCTCTGCCGTCGCGGTTCTTCGCCGTCCATGCCGGCTGGCAGCGTGGCAGCCGCCGCCCTCGAGGATTCACTAACAGCGAGAAACGAGGTAGAGCCGCTCCGCGGTCCGAGTATCGACTAGGAAGCCTGGATCGATGACGCGCCGGCGAGATGCAGTTTGGCTGGAACGCCGCGGACAGAAGATGATACCCGTGTGGGCGGCTGTGGCTCGAGGCGGGCCCGGTCTGACCTGGTGGTACAGAGTGGACTGGTTGGCGCTGACCGTGGCGCCGAGGGTGACCCGAACGCCAGGGTGGCGAGCACTGCGGTGCGTGCCGGCTGGTCAGGGCGTCCAAGCATGCTCTCAGGGCCGGAGCAGTACTTTCATGTCCGCCGATGCGCCGGTTGACAGGTCAGCGATTGCGTACGGGGCCTCGTCTAGGCTGACAACCCGGGTCACGATCTCGTCGAGGGGAACGCGCCCCTGTGCGAGATGGGTGAGGGCCTCGGCGTAGTTCTCCGGGGTGTAGACGAGCGAGCCTTTGATCGTGAGTTCCTTGATCACAATCGTCATGAAGTCCGTCGGGATCAGGTCGCCCGGGATTCCGACGACAACTAGGCGGCCCTGGTGCTCTAGCAGCGTGGTCGCGAGAGAAATGCCTGTCGGGTGGCCGGTGCAGTCAATGACGATGTGCGGCGCGGATCCGAGAGCTGCGGGCACTGCCTCGTTTGCCTCGTCGGGGGCACAGGCGCGCACGCCCAGCCGGGCCATTTTGTCCCGGCGGGCTGAGTTCGGCTCTACGACTGCGATTCTGGTGAGGCCCCGCGCCTGAGCGGCGACGACCGTCATATAGCCAACCGGGCCGGCGCCGAGGACGCAGACGGGTTCTTCTGGAGTGGCCTCGCTGCGGGCGACGGCGCGCACCGCCACGGCAAGCGGCTCGGCGATGGCGCCGCCCTTGTCGCTTACCGAGTCCGGCAGCCGGTGCAGCATGGTCGCGGGTACGGCGACGCTTTGCGCGAACCCGCCGGGACGCCCGGTGCCCGGAGTGCCGGCCAGGCCCGCCGGGCAGATCCCGCCGCTGTGGCATGCAGTGCACTCGCCGCAGAACCCTACGGGCATCACAGCGGCCCGATCGCCAGGCGACCACGCTCCGTCCACGTTCGCGCCTACGCGGGCGACGACGCCGCTGAACTCGTGGCCAAGGACCAGTCCAACCGGAACAGCGTCGTTGCCTGCCATGTGCAGGTCCGACCCGCAGATGCCGCAGAAGCGCACGTCGAGCAGGACCTCGCCCGGTCCGGCCTCCGGCTGATCGACATCAGCCACACTGACGGTACGGCCAGCGGAGATGACGAGAGCTCTCACGGTCTTATCTCCTGTCCATCTAGGTCCTGTGTGCTGCGGCATTCTGCTGGATGGGCAGCGACGGGAATTCCCTCGCTGCGGCCACCGGGAGCTTCGATGGAGGCGGGTTGCTGGCCCTGCCGCTCACGCGCATGCCTACCAGGGCAGAGTCCGCAAGGGTCGCCCGGTGCGGTCGGCCCATCGCCGGATCACTTCGTCATATTCTGTCTGGTCCGTCCACCCGCGCCGCTCTGCCAGGCGCTCGGCCATCGACTCGCCGTGGCCGGCGAAGTCCTCGGGAAGAGTGCCGTGCTCCATGATGTGCTGTGCGATACGTCGATGTGCGTGGGCCGCAGCCGTGACACCCCAGCCGGTGAAGAGCGTGAACTGAAGTCCCGGGGTCAGCCCCTGGTAGTCGCCCAGCGGAAGCTCAACCTCCGCCGAGATCGCGGTCAACTGTTCCTGCGTCGCGAACGTCGGGATGAAAGCGTCCGCGCCCACTTCGGCGGCCGCAGCCGCGCGTCGGATCATCTCATCGAGCGATCCTGAGCCACCGCCGTTGGCGACCTGGAACTCGTTGGATCGGACGATAATGACGAAGTCTTGCGATCTGCGGGCGCTCACGGCAGCATCGATGCGGGCCTGAAGGTCAGGAACCGGCAGCAGCGGCCCGTCCCAGACCGAGTGCTTGGGATCTATCTCGTCCTCGATATGCACGCCCGCGAGCCCGGCACGTTCATATCTCCGGATGGCCCGGTACACAGATGCGACAGATTCACCGGCTTCGTCGGCGTCAGCGATAAGCGGAATGTCGATTGCCTCCGCCACCCGGCCGGCAATTTCCACCATCTCGGTGGACGTGAAAACGCCATAGTCGGGGACGGCGTAGTGCATCATTGATGTTGAATGCCCGCCCATATATGCTGCCGGGAAGCCGGCGTCCTGCACGATACGAGCAGTCAGGCCGCTGTAGCAGTCAGCAGCAATGAATGGATCTCCTGCCAGCAATTCCCGCAATCTTGAACCTGGTGTCATCTTTGCAACCTAACACGTATCCCAGACATCGTCAATTCTTTTGCCAGTAATTCTCGGAAAAGCCTGCGTGGAAATGCGGAACGGTTAGTCTAAAACGTCATCCGAGCTTTCTCTCAACCCGCGAGAATTCGGCAACGGCTCCGTCCGCATTAGTCATACCTCAGCACGCGCCGATGGCACGGAATGACTCCTACAGGCTGCTGTCGCGGCCCGCTGAGAGCTGTTTCGCCAGGCGGACGATAGCCTCTGCGTATACGGCACGCTGGCTTTCCTCAATTGCTGCCTTGACCCAGGAGACGCTCACGGCGGCTACGGGAGAGCCGGAGCGGTTGCAGATGGGGGCTCCAAAGCAGCACATCCCGCGGGCCACTTCCTCGTCGTCGCGGGCGTATCCTTCCTCGCGGGCCTGGCGCAACTCTCTCAGCAGGTCATCCAGGCTCTTTCGCTCACCGGAGCTGCGGATGCGCAGGTCACATCGGCCTAGCCTGGCTACTACCTCTTGTTCGGGAAGGCGGCTGAGTATGGCCTTGCCGCTAGACGCGCAGTAGGACGGGAGTCTCATGCCGACTCGGTACTGGAGGGCAATGGCCTGCGTGCCGGTGCGGCAGGCAATGTAAACGACGTCAGTCCCGTCGAGAATGCTGATCACCATGCTCTGGTCCTGGAGTTCAGGCACTACTCGCAGGGCGCCATCTAGATTCAGGACCGGGTCAGATCCGGACAGGTACCGGGACGCCAGAGCAACCGAGTGCGGCCCGAGCCGGTACGATCCGTCCTGCACACGGTCGATCATTCCCCCTTCGGTCAGGGTGACGCATATGGCAAGGGCTGTGGTTTTAGGAAGTGCAAGTTCTGTCGATATCGCTTTCAGGGACAGGGTCGCCGGGGCACGCTCGGCTATCAGGTCGAGAACGCGAATTGCCTTCTGAACAGAAGGAACTATCCGACTCATTTAACTACTACCGTTCGCTGGTCAAAGGGCAGGCGGGCCATCCGGTGCCCGTTATGCTTGTGCGGCAGTCCGCGGTCCCGCATAGAGCGGGTGGCTTATGTGGCCTGGCTGAATCATTTAGCGGGGCGGCGCCTCGCACGCTGTCCGACCTCAGGCACATTAGCCCGTCGGAAAACTCATGCTGAGACCTGGGCCAGCGGTCTGCCAGCGGCTGGTGACGACCTTCGTTCGAGTGTAGAAGCTGACGCCGGCATGACCGTAGATCGGTGAGTCGCCGAAAAGCGAATTCTTCCACCCGCCGAAAGAGAACTGCGCTACCGGCACCGGAATCGGGACGTTTATGCCAACCATACCTGCCTGAACCTCAAGCTGGAATCGGCGGGCCGCTCCCCCGCTGGCGGTAAACAGCGCTGCACCATTGCCGTAAGGGTTCGAGTTGACCAGGGTCAGAGCCTCGTCAAAGGACGAGGCCCTGACCACTGACAGGACCGGGCCGAAGATCTCATCACGGTAGACTGGCATGTCGCGTTCTACCTGATCGATGATCGTGGGACCGACAAAGAAACCAAGCGCCGCTTCCGGCTCGCGCCCGTCCAGAACAACGGAGGCGCCGTCGGTCTGGGCGCCGGAGATGTAAGACTTCACCCGAGTCTCGTGATCTCTGGTGATGAGCGGGCCCATCTCTGAGTCCGGCTGCCTGCCGTCGCCGACTTTCAGGCTTGCGGCGCGCTGCCGGATCAGCTCGATCAGGGGGTCTGCGATGTCACCGACAGGTACGAGGACAGAGATTGCCATGCATCGTTCGCCGGCTGACCCGAACGCAGAAGAGACTGCGGCGTCAGCGGCTGCTTCGAGGTCGGCGTCGGGAAGCACGATCATGTGATTCTTCGCACCGCCCAGAGCTTGAACCCGCTTGCCGTGGGCCGCGGCCGTCTCATACACGTAACGCGCGACAGGCGTTGAGCCGACGAAGCTGATCGCCTGAATGTCCGGATGCGAGAGGAGCCCGTCAACTGCCTGCTTGTCGCCCTGCACGACGTTGAAGATTCCGTCGGGCAGCCCGGCTTCGGTGAGCATCTCAGCCAGCATGACCGACGCTGAGGGATCACGTTCGCTGGGCTTGAGGATCATGGCGTTACCGCACGCTAGGGCATTGGCCGCCATCCACAAGGGCACCATTACGGGAAAATTGAAGGGCGTGATGCCCGCCACGACGCCCAGCGGCTGGCGTATCTCGACGACGTCGACGCCACTCGCGACCTCGGTCGCCTGCCGTCCCCTTAGCAGGTCCGCGATTCCGCACGCAAACTCGACATTCTCCAGGCCCCGCTGTACCTCACCCAGAGCGTCTGCCACGACTTTGCCGTGCTCCGATGCGACGACCTGGGCGAGGTCGCCGGCCCGGGCACGCAGGATCCCGCGGAACGTGAACAAGACCTCTGCGCGCTTGGCGGGAGCCAGGTTCGCCCAGCTGTCCAGTGCGCCGCGCGCGACGGTGACAGAGTCGTTCACCTCGTCGGCTGAGACCATCTCGACAACACCGACCTGGTCGCCGGTCGCCGGATTGAAGACCGGACCTACTCGGCCGGAGCTGCTCGACAGCAGCTTGCCGCCGACATAGCTCAGGATACGGGAGTCGTTACTGACGAGATTCATGGTCTCTCTTTCTCAGGAAGTCCCGACAGGCGACTGAGGCATCGCCCGTCTGACACTGCTGCGCTTGCTCTCACAACGTCGCTAGCTCTCGGCGGCCGACGGCTCGGTTATCACGGCGCCAGGCGGACTTGAACTGTTGCCGACATCGAGAATCACCGACTCGATGCGCCCGAAGGCATCGGCGTCGTGAGACCCGCCGGCCAACACGAAGCGGCCTCGCTCCATTACCAGGTACCGGTCCGAGTTGCGCAGGGCACGGGCGACATTCTGCTCGACTACCAGCACGGCCAGCTGTTCGCTCTTCAGGCGCAGCACTGCAGCGTAGATCTCGTCGCACAACCCAGGCGCGATGCCCGAAGTCGGCTCGTCCAGCATGAGCACCCTGGGCCCCGCCATCAGCGCCTGCCCGATGGCCACCATCTGCTGCTGACCGCCGGAAAGCAGCCCGGCGGGCCGCTTCCCGAAGTCCTTCAGAACCGGAAACAGTTGATAAACCCGGTCAAGAGCAGGACCGACGGCGCTCCTCCTCTGTCGACGGCCCAGCGGCGCGGCTCCGAGTTCCAGATTCTGGCGAACGGTCAGGCTGGCGAAGACGCGGTGGCCTTCCGGGACGAGCGCCAGCCCCTGCCTGACGATCTCTGCGGACGATAGTGACGACACGTTCTTTCCGTTCAGCAGCACATCGCCAGTCGACTTGCCTGACCGCAGGCCCGCGATCGCCGACAGCGACGTCGTCTTGCCGGCCCCGTTGCGGCCAAGTACCGCGACGACCTCGCCAGCACTGACGTCCAGCGATATCCCCAGCACAACGGGCATCGCTCCGTAACCGGCTGTGAAAGCGCGCACCGAGAGAAGCTCGGTACCGGCATTCATTTCGGGCCACCTTCGTCCAGCGCGAACTCGGCGCGGAGGGTCTCGCCGAGGAAAGCGTCAGCGATGCGCGGGTTGCGCCTCAGCTCGTCGGGCGGCCCGTCGAACAGAACCGTACCTTCGTGCATGGCGGTGATCCGGGACGCAACCTCGAGCACCATCGGGATGTTGTGTTCCACTAGCAGGACTCCGATTCCGTAGCTCGCCAGGCCGCGTATCGCCAGCTTCAGGACGTCGAGCTCGGCCGGGCTAAGACCGGCACCGGGCTCATCCATCAGCATGAACGTCGGCTCGAACGCGATGCACCGGGCGATCTCGACAAGACGCTGGTTGCCATGCGACAGGTCACCAGCCCTGTCGAGCGCCCTGTTCTCCAGTCCGACACGTGCCAGCGCCTCGGCTGCCCGGGCAAGGTTTGCCTGCGACGCAGCCCTGGCCGCCCCGACCCGCAGGAGGGAGCCGATGTCACCTGCGCGGTGCTTCTGCTCCACTGCGATGAGAACGTTGTCGAGAGCGGTACTGTTAGCGATGATCTTGGGCGTCTGGAAGCTTCGTGCCACACCGCGCCGCGCGATTGCATGCGGCGACTTCCCGCTGAGCGGCGTTGCTCCCAGCAAAATCTGGCCAGCATCCAGGGTGTAGTAGCCGGTGATGAGGTTCAGGAGCGTTGTCTTCCCTGATCCGTTAGATCCGATAAGCCCGTGCACCTCGCCACTGCTGACGGTGAGATCCGCATCCGCTACTGCTACGACACCGCCAAACGCCTTGCGCGCCGCGATGACCCGCAGGTCGGGACCCGGTTCCGGTCCACCCCCCGGCACTGGTCCGGCTCCGACCGCGCCGTTCTCTCGCGCGGCGACTGCGCCCGCCTCCGGCGGACGAGCGGGCGGGGCACCGCCGGTACGGAACTGCGCCCCCAGCCGTCCGGAGTCCGCGACGGTAGCGGCGCCCGGCTGCGCACGGCGCCTCGTCGCGGCACCCATTCTCTGCGCCACTCCCCGGATCTTGACCAGATCCTTGGCACCTCCGGGCGCGAACATGACGAACAGCAGCAACAGCAGACCGAAGACGATTCCGCCGTAGTCCGAGAACGAGATGAACGAGTTCAGGCCGAAGACGATAGCGCTCCCGATCAGAGGGCCCCAGACGGTTCCCGCTCCCCCGATAACTAGGGCAGCAAGCGCGAGGATGACGGTCGTGACGCTCGCGCTGCCGGGCGCGAAGAACTGCTGGCTGTAAACGTACATTGCCGCGCCGACACCGCAGAAGGCCGCGCCGAGGACGACGGAGACGATCTTCGTGACGTACGGCGTTATGCCCAGCGACTGAGTCAGCTCCTCACTTGACCGGAGGGCTGCGAACCTGCGTCCAAGCGGGCTCGAGATCAGCAGCCAGAGGAAGAAGGTCGCCAGCAGGGCTCCGGTGAGAAGAACCGCGTAGAGCGTCCAGCCTGAAAGGAGCGGGCTAAAACCTGCGACAACGAACAGGTTGATGCCAACCTGGCCGCCTGTCACGCTCCAGTACTGCGCGACCTGCGGGATCAGCTCTGCCAGGAAGATGGTGGTCAGGCCCAGGTAGAATCCCGCAACTCGCAGGGTCGGGAGCGCAAGCAACGCGCCCAGAAGCCCCGCGCTCACGACGCCGATCACGCACATCCCGGCCAGCGTCATGTGGGGTGCCGACTGAAGCGGAACGGCGATGCAGAACCCGGCAAAAGAAAAGGCGGCGGCCAGGCCGATGACGTCCTGGCCCGCTACGGCCATGGTGATATTCAGACCTATCACGACGAGGCAGAAACTGACGATCTCGTCGATCTGCGTAAGGCGATAGGTGCTCCACAGCGCGGGCACAAGATAAAGCAAGACCACCGCGGCGATGATCATCCACCGCGCGCGCGGCGCGAGGACCTTCTGCCGGACCCTGATAGCCATTACGGACATCGACATATCATCCTCACACCGTACGGATGCTACGACTGCTCAGCAGGCCCGTCGGCCGCACGCTCAGCACCACCAGGAGCAGAATCAGGCCAGCGAGCAGGTCATAGTTCGGATTGATGTAGACATCGAATACTTGCTGGCCTATGCCGACCAGCCAGCCGCCGATGAGCGCGCCAGGGAGGCTTCCGAAACCGCCGATCGCTAGGCCGATGAACCCGAAGAGACCGTAGGTCAGCCCGATGCTGACATCCGACTGCGCGATAGGTGCGAGCACGTAACCTGCTAGTCCGGAGATCACTCCGGCCATCGCGAAGGCGATCATGCTGACCTGGCCCGGCTTGATGCCGCGCAGCCCGGCCAGGTCCCGGTCCTCGGCAGTAGCGCGCATCGACGTTCCGATATACGTCCTGGAGTAAAACAGGGCCACTGCAACGACGAGGACAAGCGTGACCGCGATGCAGAGGACAAAGTCCGGCTCGATACTGACTGAGCCTAGATGCAGCGGTTTAGAGCCCAGCGGGCTCGGGATCGGCACCGGGTTCTGGGATTTCATCAGAATCGCCCAGATGGTCTCCAGCACCAGTGCGAGTCCCAGCGTGCCGATAAACCAGCCGAAGCCTGCCGAGCCGAGCTTGAGGAAACGGCGGATGATGAGCCTCTCTTCCAGCACGGAAAACAGCGTCGTCGCAGCGACCGCGCAGACTAGCGTGACAATCTGCGGCAGGTGATACACATCGAGGAGGAAATACGAGACAACCAGGCCCATTACGACAATGTCTCCTTGAGCCAGGTTGAATACTCGGGTGCCGAGGAACACGATCGAATAGCAAGTCGCAATCAGCGCATAGACTGAGCCGACCGCGATCCCGGCGATCAGAGTGGTGATTGCCAGCGACATGGGCATCTCCTCAGCGGAGGTAACGGAAGTGCAGAACTCTGCGGGGAACTCCGGTGACCCGGCCGTCCGGGAGCCCGCATGTGCGGGGCTCCCGGCAGGGTGACACCCGGATATCTACTGTTCAGTCATCTCGACAGCCGGCAGCCCGGCTCGGCTGGCCCACTGGAAAATGGCCTCGTCATACTGTTCCTGGCCAAGAAGCGACAGGAACCCGTCGCAGCTCTTATGCGCCTCAGCGGGCAGCGTGCCAGCCTCCAGCAGAACCCTCGCCCACTTCTCATACACGTGCACGGCGTTGTGCACAGCCCACCCGGTCGAGAGGATCACCTTCACATCGCCAAGCTGCGAGTACGCCGCCAGCGGGATCGGCACGGCACGGGCCACCTCATCTACCTCGTCGGCCTCGAGACCCGTGGGGAGATAGGCGTCCGCCCCAGCCTCCGCGTATGCCTGACCGCGCTTGATGACGGCAGCAATCGTTCCCTCACCAAACGAGCCTCGGGTCGCGTACAGGGACGTCCGGTGGATCAGCTCATTGGTCCGGGCGATGATCACGAAATCGGGGTCGGTCTTGGCGGCGACCGCGGCAGCGATCCGACCCTGCATGTCCTCGGGTGTCAGCAGGGCGGGCTGGTAGCTCGAGTGCTTGGGCTCGTGCTCGTCCTCCATGTGTATGCCGGACAGCCCCGCGGATTCGTAGTCCCGTATGTTGCGGTGGATGCTCGCTACGTTTCCGCCCAACTCGTCGGCGTCCACGACGACCGGGATCGATACGCTGCGCGCGATTCTTCCCGTTTGCTCGATGACTTCATGCGGCTCGAGCGCGCCGAGGTCGGGGATCCCGTAATGGAACGACCCTAGTGCGTGGCCGCCGACGTAGAGTGCCGGGAACCCTGTACGTTCGGCCAGCCGTGCCATGAGAACTGTAACCGCGTCGGCGGCGATGAAGCGCTCGCCGCTGTTTATCAGGCTCCGGAGCTGAGCAGTCTTGGCGGTCATCGGTGTCGATTCCTCCTTAGCGATCTTGATGTGGTGAAGCACGGCGCGCGGCGTCCCCCAAATGTGTTCAGGAGGAACCCCATCCCGGAAGCGCGATCGGGATGTCGTAGCTGTTCGCGAACTTGTTCAGTCCGCAGATGCCTTCGTTCTTGGCAAGCCATCCGACGTGGTTGCTGCTGGTGAAGTGGTACGAGAAGCCCGGCACCACCGACGGCACGCTTGGCAGGCTGGTCATGGCCTTGTCGATCGCTTCGCGGTTCGTAGAGTCTGCCTTGAGAATCGCGGCCTTCAGGATCAGCAGCGCGTCATAGTCGGCAATCGTGTCCGAATCGGCCGGGTTCCTTCCCGAGATAGCCGCTGTCACGTTCAGGAGCTTGGCTTCAAGAGGGCTGACCTTGTATGCGCTCGCATCCTGCTGGGTTGCATAGAACTGGCACGCCATGACGGTGTTGTCCAGTACCTGCTGCGGCAGGGCCGACGAGTAATACCCGGCGAGAACCTCACTGCCGACGATCTTCGGGTACCAGCCGAGTGACTGAAAGCCCGAGATAACGCCGTTGAGGTCTAGCTCACCGACCGGTGAAACTACCTTGACGCCGGCGTCTTGCATCTTCTTCAGTGTCGCGGCGACGTCGGCCGACGTCGGCGAGTACGTATAGACCTGATTCGGCACTCCGAGCTTGTTGAGGTCGCTGACCTCTTCCTGGGCAAACGCGATCCCGAACGGCGTGCCGTCACTCAGGACACCCACGGGCTTGAGGCCCTCGGCATGAATGTACGAGGCCATTCTCTCGGCCTGCATGCTGGTAACTGGCGCGGTAGTCCAGTAATACGGATACTGGGCGCCGAGCAAGTAGGATGGCATCTCGAACTCGATGTTGGGAAGCTTGCCCTTCATCACTTCAAGGGTGATGGTCTGAGTCGGGTCGCCAGAGCTAGTCCAGGTGACTGCGGAGTACTTCGGATTCCCCGCGACAGACTCGGCCTCCGACAGGCCGGTGGCCGGATCAGACTTGTCGTCGAACACCGTCGCCTGGATCGGGTGCCCGTCGACGCCGCCATTCTCGTTGAAGATCTTGAAGACCTGGTTGAAGATCTTCAGCTCGAAACCCAGAGCTGCATCCGCCCCTGTCAGCGAGATGAACTCCGCAACGTAAATCGGGCCCTTAGGTATCCCTGTGCCGCTCCCCCCGCCGGATGCGCCAGCAGAAGAACATGCTGCGAGTCCCAACGCCGCCACGATGCCCGCCATGGCCGGAGCGGTAACACGGTAGGTCTTGCGCCACTTCGGTGAACCACTCATATCCGTCCCTTTCCCTTCGGTTACGGATCTTGTTCGAAATGAGGAACGCTGAGTCGCATATGTGGTGCCGCTGATGCTAGGTAGGCGCAGATCGGCCGTCAAGAGTTAACGACGAAGAAACTTCTCCGATGAGACATGCCCTTTAATGTCCATAAATGATCCACTTGGCCGATGAACATGCCATGCTGTTGCGTTAATTACCTAAAACCTAAGGTTTCAACCCAGATTGGGGTGTATGAAAGTCTGACGGATCGGCATGACGCCTGGGACCGGTGAAAACCGGTACTGCGTGATCCCTCTTCCGTCCGATCCCTGAAGTCCTGACCCGAGCGAGAGGTAGGTTCCGACGATCAGCCAGCGACTTCAGCTGGTGCAAGCCCTGCGCTGAGCTGGGCGCGTAACGCGACGAGCAGCCGACTTTCCGCTGACGGCTCGCAAGCCATGCGTTCGCGCATACTTAAGCACATCTCCTATGGTCAACAAATAAGGCAGGATTGTTTACGCTGTGTCGGCAAAAGAGACGCCTCTGGACGACGCTGTTGGTGTGTCGAGCATTTTCCAGGCAACGACTAAATTGGCAAAGGAACCGCTGAGGCAGACGATCGTGCCTAAGAATATAAGAATGTGCCAGCATCGTTAGGAACAAAGGCCGTTTCAATTCTCTCTGATATGACGTCTGCCCAGGCCTAGTTTCGCGCTTGGCCGAGGCAACGACGCATCGGTTACCCTATGGAAGTGCAGGCAAGCCGGTTCAGGTAACCTGCGGACATGTCAGTGTCCCAGGCGCTAGACAAAATCGCGTAATGGTCCGTAACTTACCTTTGGCGGGGGATCCAGCACAAGCTCCACTGGCACCTGATGCGTTTTCTCCAGGATGGCTACAAACTAGGCATGCCCCGACAGCGGAGGGAGCAGTTTATCAATTCCCCCACGCCAGGCTAAGAGAATACCTCTCAATTAGTGAACCGAATGTCGTCGCCGACCATGAGACCATGCGCAAGCGGAGCGAGGCCGATCTCTAAACCAGGCAATCCGGCATGAGCGGCCGCTAGTGTCGTGGGAGCGAAGTTCTTTTACCTGGTGTGCAGTGCGGAATTAACTCGTCGGCGGTATTGGTCCAGGTGAAGGGCTGGCAGCGGTCGTTCCAGCCCGTCGATGAAAGTGCCGATCGCGGCGGTGAGGTCCTTCACGGGGGTGGAGGTGCCACAGCGGATGGCCTGCCGGGTGATGATGCCGAAGAAGATCTCCGGCATGTTGAGCCAGGACCCGGACGTTGGCGTGAAGTGCAGGGTGATGCGCGTGTTCTTCGCCAGCTACGCCTGCACGCGGGTGCTTCCGGTGGCCACCACCGGCTGACCCTCCAGCGCCAGGATCGGCGCGGTCCGGTCCAGGGCCTGGATCTGCGACCTCCAGCCGCGGACCAGTGGAGAACTTGAACGTCTCCCGCCGCCACGGTCGCAGCCCGTACTTCCGCCACACGTCCGCGACCTTCACGTTCGAGATGCCGAGCTCCCCAGCCAGCAGCCGGCACGACCAGTCTGCATCGGCGCGCCATCGGGCTCAGCTGCAGGCGGTGTCTAGGACCATCGGATTCGCCGGCAGATTCCCAGCGTCCTCACAGCCATTTCTGCTGACGGCCTGCTTATCGTGGACGCGTGGACGAGCTGACCGACTCCAGCGGGCTGGCGGGTGACGCCGTCAAGCTGCGGCAGCGGCTGGCCGATGACGGC
>Ga0335075_10011546_pt1 | contig 13351 bp, 10 predicted proteins | sample Lox_Sample_24_FD_206723 | JGI IMG/M metagenome (GOLD analysis project Ga0335075, IMG submission 206723) | Soil microbial communities from Loxahatchee National Wildlife Refuge, Florida, United States - Lox_Sample_2.4 | ecosystem: Environmental > Terrestrial > Soil > Wetlands | place: USA...
CCATGTAAGACGCATACAGATCGGCGATCTTGCGATCGTTCGAGCCCGCCGGCGCGTTCGAGCCTGCGGCCGTCTTCACGAGCGCGGCCACGTTCCTGCGGCTTTCATCAAACAGAGTCGTGAACACACCGACGCCGGCGCGGTCCGCCGGAATCCGGGTGCGTGCCATCCAGGCCCCATTGGCGTAGAGGTAGAAATCGTTACCCGGCTTTACGCCCGGCTCCATGTTGCGGACGGCGATTCCGTGTGTGGCCGCCTGCTTCGGCGCAGCCGCCAGCGCCGGTGGCAGCAGCACGGATGCGGTGAGAAAGAGGGCGGCGAGGGCAGTGGCGGGGCGAAAGCAATCCACGACAGGCATCTCCTTACGGCAAATCTGCTGCTGATGCGCGGGTACGGCGCTGTGGACCAGCGTCATGTTTTTGGCAAGGAGCGAATGATAGCACGGGCGCCCGGCAGCCCCGGCTTGCGCCGGGCGCAGCCCGGCACACGGCTCATCGATTCCCGACAGACAGGCCAAGGCGCGACAGCCCGTCGCTCAAAGCATCAGCTCGACCCGGGCCGACGATGGCCGCGACATAACCGTCGGGACGAATCAGCGCCCAATCGCCGGGCGCGAGATCGTAGGCTGCGCGAATGTGGCCGCCTTCATCAGTCAGGTCGCCCGCGCCTGCCGGCCCGACCCGATGGATCTGCAGGCCTCTTCGCGGCGGAGTGCCGGGCTCGCTGCCGACTTCGTAGCCGAGCAGCGTCGCCTGCGGGCCGCGGAACATCTCGAAGAGCCGGGTCGGCTGACCGCCCGCGCCCCGACACGGAGCATCCGGCGCCCGCGCCCCCGAGGCCAGGCGGCCCTTGCGGGCTCTTGCCTCCAATGTCAGCGGCGAGTCGAAGTAGCCCAGGTCCAATTCATGGTTCTCCCGCCCCCGGCGCTGCTCGCCCGAGCGCAACAGGCGGGTTGAGAGAGCGAGAACGTCCGCGGCGATGGGCCGCCGCTCCTGCTCATAGGTGTCGAGGAGGTTCCGCGGCGCGCCATCGAGCACGGCAGCGAGTTTCCAACCGAGGTTGTATGCGTCCTGGATGCTGGTGTTCAGACCCTGGCCGCCGGTCGGCGGATGCACGTGGGCGGCATCGCCGGCCAGGAAGATCCGGCCCACGCCGTAGCGATCCGCCAGGCGGGCGCTCGGTTGGAATGCGGAGCGCCAGTGGACCTCGCGCAAGCGGATGTCATCGCGGCCCGTGCGCGCGGCGATCATGCCCGCGAGTCCGCTGTCGGAGATGTCGAAGTCTCCCTGCAGCGGCAACGCCGCCTGCAGCTGGAAGAGGTTGGTTCCCGCGAGCGGACAGAGTGCGATCATCCGCGGGCGGTCGTCGGCGTTCCAGCTGTGCCAGACGTCCCGTCCGAGGCCTTCCACGGAAAGGTCCGCGACGACAGCGCGCACGGGCAGACTCTCGCCGGGGAAACCGATGCCGAGGCTCTTGCGCACGAAGCTGGACCCCCCGTCGGCGCCTATGAGGTACGAGAAGCGCGTGATCTCCTGGCCGGCACTCGAGCCGATCGCTGCCTGCACGGCTTCCTCCGTCTCCTCGAAGCCGACCAGCTCCGTGCCGAACTCGACCGTGACGCCCAACTCGGCCAGGCGCTCGCGGAGCACCGCTTCGGTCAGGCTCTGCGGGAGCATGAGCGGCCGACCGTAGGGCTCCGCGGGAGTTTCCGGACGGGCTTCCATCATGGCCACGTCCCTGGCGCCGTCCGGCCCATAAACCCTGAGCGGGGGATAGCGCCCACCCCGGGCGGCCATCCTGTCCAGCACCCCGAGGTCCTCGAAGACCTCCTGGGTGCGCGGCTGCATGCCTTTGCCCCGCGAGCCGGAGAATGGCGCTTCAGCCCGGTCGATGATCCGCAGAGGGACGTTGCGGCGGGCGAGGTCGATGGCGAGCGTGAGGCCCGCCGCGCCGGCGCCGGCGATGAGGACGGCGGCGGGAGTAGACCTGGGGGGACGAGGATTCATATCCGCATCTCTCTAACGACGTTAGAGGCGTATTCTAATGACGTTAGAGAAACTGTCAAGCGGAGGAGGCTCGATGCGCGTGGGGCGTGAGCCCGTCGTCAGGGCGGGGCTGAAGCTTTTGGACCAGGGCGGCCTGGAAGGCCTGACGCTGCGGGCCATCGCGGCCGAGCTCGGGGTGCGGGCGCCGACGCTCTACTGGCGCTTCCGCGACAAACAGGATCTGGTGGACGAGATGGCCAGCCAGGTACTGGCCGACTATGCCGTGGATCTGCTCGCCGCCGAGCCGCAGCCGGCGACCTGGCCGGAGTGGACGAAGCGCTCGGCATTGCGCTTTCGGGCGGAGTTGCTGCGCTATCGCGACGGCGCGCGCATGGTGTCGGGCACGTATCTGACCGATACCCGGGTCTACGCCGTGATGGAAGCTGCGCTTCGAGTCTTCGCCGCCGCGAAGATCTCACCGGATGACGCCGTCGTCTGTCTGAAGACGGTCCACGACTACGTCATCGGATTCACGATCGAGCAGCAGGCCGTAATCTCTCGAGCGGGAGAGCGGGACCCGCGTTACACGCTGGAGGCCCGCGAAGCCCGGATGGATCCGGCGAGCTACCCCTTGGCACGCAGTATCGGCGCGACATTGTTCACGAACTACGACGTGGCCTTTGCGCGCGGCGTGGACATCATCATGGCCGGCTTTGCCACCAGCCTGCCGCGCGGCGGCAAAGCCTGGCGCGACTTTCGGCGGAGCCTGCCTGCGGCCTGACCGTTATACCCCGAAAGCATGCCCGGACCGGAAAGCTCGTGCCGTTATATCCAACGTGGGAAGACATCGGTCTTCGCCTCCTTCTGACCCTGCTGGCGGGAGCGCTCATCGGCCTCAATCGCGGAGTACGCGGTCACGCGGCGGGCCTGAGGACGACCATTCTCGTGGGCTTGGCCGCATCGGTCGCCATGATCCAGGCGAACATCCTGCTGCCGGTCGGCGGCAAGACGGCCGGCTCGTTCGGGGTCATGGACCTGATGCGTATGCCGCTCGGTATCCTGACCGGCGTCGGATTCATCGGCGCCGGGACCATACTCAGGCGCGGCGACATGATCACGGGAGTCACGACCGCCGCGACGCTGTGGGTCACGACCGTGATCGGGCTCTGCTTCGGCGGCGGTCAACTCGAGTTGGGCTGCTGCGCCACGGGCCTCACCGTGTTCACTCTGTGGGCGCTCGTGGTGCTCGACGTCCGTATCCCCCGCGATCACCGCGCCATGCTGTGCCTCAAAGTCGATCCCGGGTCTTTCTCCACGCTTCGCCTGAGCGAGCTGATTGCCCCGTTCGGGTGCAAGGCTGCCCTGCGCAAACAGAGCGTTTGCGAAGATTCCCGCCAGGTACGCTTCTGCTTCGAGATCTCCTGGCGCCAGGCCGAGGTGGCATCGCCGCCGCACGAGCTGATCCAGGCGCTGAACGGACAGTATCCCGTGATGTCGTTCGAGCTGATATCCGACAATCACGTCTGAGGACACCCTGACAGGTAGGAGTCGACGAGGCTGAGGAGCTCCAGCCGGAGGCTCTCGGATTTCAGCGTGCCCTGACCCGCCGCATCGTGAACGACGCCGGCGACTGCCGCCGCAAGCACTCGCGCGGCGACCCGACGATGGGCGCGGACGGTGTTCCGGGCGTTTGCCCTGACGATGGCCTCATAGCGCTGCTGAAGCACGGCCGCGAACCGATCGTGAACCGCGCCGGCCGCCTTCGCCCGCGGTGTTTCTTCCAGCAGGACCCGATGAGCCGCCGGATACCGGCTGTGCACGCCGATCATGCCGTCGACGAGCGCCTCGATACGCTGAGAGCGCGGCAGCTGTTCGTCAGCCGCGGTGCGTAGGATGTCGAGGACGTCGTCGAAATGGCGTTGCCGGACGGCTTCGACGAGAGCGAGCTTGTCAGGGAAGTACTGATAGAGGGAGCCGATGCTCACGCCGGCCAGCTCGGCAACCGTGTTCGTGGTGATACCTTCCCAGCCGCGCTCCCCCAGAATGTGAGCCGCGGCCTGCAGGATGGCCTCGATGGTGGCGCGCGAACGAGCCTGTTGCGGCTGTTTGCGCATCGCGCCCGAGCGCGGAGCAATGCGAGCTGCCGGGCGGATCTGCCGTGCCACAATGTGAGCATTATGCTCGCATTCTCCCGCTGGGTCGACAGAGGTGGTGCCTATCGCCGGGGCGACTTGCCGATCTACCTGGCGGTGCGGTTTCTAACCGAGGCCGCGGCGCTGGCGCAATCCGTCGCGATAGGCTGGACCGTCTACCGGCGCTCGAACGCGCCGCTCGCGCTCGGTCTCGTGGGGCTGGCGCAGTTCATCCCGATGACGCTGCTGATGCTGCCGGCGGGGGAGCTGTGTGACCGGCTGCCACCCCGGCGCATCCTGGCCGCCGCGCTCGCTTTCCAGGCGCTGTGCGCGGCCGCTTTCCTTGCGGTGACGCTGCGGCCGGCGGTGCCGCTGTGGCCGCTCTATCCCGTCCTGATTCTGGCGGGCGCGGCGCGCGCGTTTGCCGAACCGGCCAGCCAGGCACTCCTGCCTTTCCTCGTTCCCGTGGAGGGTCTGCCGCGAGCCATCGCGTGGAGCTCCTCGCTCTGGCAGCTCGCCGTGATCGCCGGTCCGGCCCTGGGCGGGCTCGCCTATGCGCTGAGCGAGGCCGGCGCGTTCGGGTTTTGCAGCGCCGCGTTTTCTGCGGCCGCGCTCGCCAGCGTCATGCTCTCCAAGGGGCGCACCTTGCCGGCGGACACTTCTACGATCGCTAGCCGCCTGGCGCGCATCGTCGAAGGGATACGCTTCGTGAGATCAGAGCCCATCCTGCTGGGCGCAATCTCGCTGGATCTCGTCGCCGTGCTGCTCGGCGGCGCCACTGCGCTCCTGCCGGTGTTTGCGCGCGACATCCTGCATGTGGGGCCGATGGGCCTCGGGCTGCTGCGCAGCGCCCCGGCCGTCGGTGCCTGCGGGATCGCGCTCTGGCAGGTCCGTCACCCGCCGGTGCGCTCGATGGGCCTCAAGTTGTTCGCCGCGGTCGCCTCGTTCGGCGTCGCCACGATGGTTTTCGCGCTATCGACTTCACTGGCCCTGTCGCTCGCGGCACTGACCGCCGTCGGCGCTACGGACATGGTGAGCGTGAACATACGCACTTCATTGCTGCAGCTCGCAACACCGGACGCGCTGCAGGGTCGGGTCGCCGCCGTGAACATGCTTTTCGTCGGCGCCTCGAGCGAGCTCGGCGCCTTCGAGTCGGGCGCGCTCGCCTCGCTGATCGGGGCGGTGCCGGCGGTCATGGTCGGCGGTGTCGGCGCTCTGGCCGCCGCGGCATTCTGGATGCGGCTGTTCCCGGCGCTGAGAACGTCCGGTGGGGTGGAATGAGCGGGCCCGGGCTGCGGCGCCGCGAGCGATCAGAATCTCACCCGCACGCCGCCCCAGACTTCGCGGGGAGCGCTCGGTACGACGTTGTTCTCGTTGATCCAGTCATCGGGGTCGGGCATGAACGTCCCGTTCGGCGTGTATACGTCCTGCGTCAGGAAACCCGCGGTGGAGTAGTTTCTGTTGAGCGCATTCGTCATGCGCGCGAACAGCTCGACGTGGTCGTTGAACCGGTAAGTGCCGTTGAAGTTGAGCTCGGCATAGCTCGGGATCCAGCCCGTGCCTTGCGCAGAGACGTAGGCGCCCGATGCGGCATCGGTGGTTCCGGCGACGTTGGCGTTGTTCTCGTTCCCGTGCAGGAAGGAGCCGGAGACGACGATCAGGTTCGCGCCGACGTCCAGGTGCTGATTGAACGCGTAGTCGAGGATCAGGCGGCCGTTGTGCTCCGGTACCAGCGGCATGCGGTCTCCCGGCTGCACCACGATGTTGCCATCAGCGTCCGCCGTGCTGTTCGAGGGCGCGTTTACGACGAAGCTCGATTGGAAGGTCGCCTGGACATAGCTGTAGGCGAATTTCCAGGTCAGTCCGCCTTCCTTGCCGCCGAAGGCCGCGTCCAGGCCCTCGCGGCGGGTATTGCCGACGTTGCTGAAGAAACCGGCATTGATGCTGGTGGCGACGAATTGAATGTCGTTGCTGTTGACCGTGCGAAAGATGTCGGCCGACCAATTGAAGCTCCGGTCGGCCAGGTTGCCGCGAAGGCCGATCTCGAACGTGCGCGCCACGACCTGCTGCAGGTCCGGATCGGCCGCGAAGTCATCCGGCAGGCCGCAGGGTACGGCGGGATCCGCGCAGCCGAGCTCGATGACGGTCGGCGCGCGGCTCGCCTCATTGTAGTTCACGTAGTAGGTCGTGGAGGTGTTGGGCGTCAGCGTGAAGCCGATCGATGGATTGAGGCGGGTGAAGGTGTGATCGCCGGTGACCGGGGTTGCGGCCAGAAACCCGTTGCCGTAGTCGGCGGGGTCGGCATCGACCGAGGTGCCGTCAATCGTCTCGTTATTGCGATTGTAACGTGCGGCGGCGGTCAGATGGAGCAGGCTGCTCGGCGAGAGGGTGTCGGTCAGGTAGGCGCCGAAGATCTCATTGCTGCCGCCCACCGATACCAATGGAGCGTTGTTGTAGGGGCTGGGCACGTACACCAGCTGATGGTTGGGTGCGATGCCGCCGTACTGGGTCAGTTCATTGAAACGGTCCCCGGAGTCGTCATAGTCGACACCGACGACTCCCTGGTTCTTCCAGCCGAAGAGGGCGGCCGAATCGGTCAGCTGCAGGCCAAAGCCCTTCGAGCGCTGGATCAGGGTCGAGGTGGCGTCCTGGCCGGGCGCGCAGTAGGCGAGCGTCGCCGGGTCGGCGCCGTAGTCCGTGCAATCGGTCGGCGGCCCGGCGTAGTTGTCTTCCAGATAGAAATCGTTGACGTTGCCGTTGAGCACGGACGTATTCACATATCGGTAGAACGCGTTGCCGGACAGCAGCAGGTGGTCGCCCAGCGCCTGTGTACCCGTCAGGTTCACGAAGTGCATCAGGTTCTGGGTATAGTCGGGCGTATACGTCTGGTTGCGCTGGTAGGCCAGCATGGTGAGTGGCGTCGCGCCGTCGCCCCAGAGGAAATCGTCCGCGTACGTATAGCTCAGGTGCAGGTCGGTCGAATCGGTCTGCCAGCCCGCCTTGCCGAAGCCCTGCCAGACGCGCGAGCTGCCGAGATCGCGCCAACCGGTGTCATCGTAGTAGTTGCCGGTGAGGAAGTAGTCGAAATCGCCGTGCGAGCCGCCGGTTTCGGCCTCGAAGGAGTGCCGGCCGAAGGAGCCGTCGTAGGCCTCGATCTCGGTGCCCGGGTCGTCGCGGCCATTCTTGGTCTGGATCGAGATCGCGCCGCCGAGGGTATTCAGGCCGAACACCGGATTGGAGCCGGAGATCAGCGACACGCCGTTGATCGCTGATTCCGGGATGAGGTCCCAGTTGACGATGTCGCCGAACGACTCATTGACGCGGACGCCGTCGACGTACACGGAAAGCCCTTCCGGCGTGCCGAGGAGCGGTGAAGCCGTGAAGCCGTGATAGTAGACATCGAGCTGGAATGGATTGCCGGCGCTCTCGCTGACGTTGATGCCGCTGAAGTTGTCGTTGAGATAGTCCCCGACGTCGAGCGATTGCTCGCGCTGCAGGTCCGCGGCCGTGGCCGTCTGGACGTCCGCCGGGATCTCGTTCAGGGGCAGCCCGAAATCCTGCAGCGGGGTGTTGCCGATGATCAGGACCTGCGGCAACTGCTGCACCGGCGCCACGTTGGCAGTGGCGTCAGCGGCCGCGTCGGCCGCGCTCGCCGGCAGGGTGCCCGCCTGGAGTACGAGCGCAGCGGTGCCGATGAATCCTGTAAATCCTGCAAGCGCAGCGGAGAGATTCCGGCCCCCCAGGTTCTTTGTCTTTCGACTCACGGGCCGTAAGGTGCAGATCCCGCCGCGCCGCGACAAGGGAATAATTCCCGAGTTTCCCGGGAGGATCGCCCTGTCGGGGTGTGCCCCATTTCTGGAGCACCGGCTCGCGCACGGGTGGCGCGGGGAGGGTTGGGCGTGAAGCCTAGAGTTGAAGCACTCGCGAGCGGGCTGCCTGCAGCGCCGGGTGAGTCGCCGCCGCAAGTGCCGTGACGACGGCCCGGCGCATTGCCGCGTCGCCTCCTGCCGCCGCCTTCCAGAACCAGTCCGCGGCCGCCTCGGGCAGGCCCCGCTCGGCCAGCAGCACGGCGTGATTGAACTGGCCGCGGAAGTAGCCCGAACGCGCCGACTGGTAGTACCAGTAAGCGGCGTCTTCCAGGCTGCCGCCGCACCCCCAACCCTCTTCCAGACAGCGGGCCACCATGTTCATCGCCCGGCCGTGCCCCTGGGACGCGGCCTGCAGGAACCAGCGCAGGGCCTGCGGCCGGTCGCATGCGACTCCACGGCCGTCGAAAAGCAGATTGCCCAGGTTGTATTGGCCCCAGTCGTGGCCGCGCTCGGCCGATGAGCGATAGCTCGCGGCGGCGCGCTGCAGGTCGGCCGGGGCGCCCCAGCCGTTCTCGTAGCAGCGGCCCACCATGTTCATCGCTTCGGCGTCTCCCTGGTCCGCGGCGCGGGCAAACCAACCCAACGCCGCCCGCTCCTCCCGCTCCACGCCGCTGCCGTCGAGCAGCATTCTCCCCAGCCGCAGCTGCGCTGCCGCCACGCCGCATTCGGCCGCGCAGCGGACCCAGGCTGCCGCTTCGACCGGATCGCCGGCCAGCAGGGCGTGCAGCGACCCGTAGCTCATCCGCGAGAGACGTGCGAGCCTTTCCTGACTTGCCTCCATCGCGGCGGCCCGCTCGAACTGCGCGCGCGTCAATGCCATCGGATCAGACTTCGGCCCAACGGCGCAGCAGATTGTGGTAGCAGGCGGTCAGGCGGAGCAGGGCGCCGCCATCGGCCCCCGCGGCGGTGAGCTCGCGGATGGCGGAATCCATCTCGAAAAGCAGGGTGCGGGCGCCATCATCCCGCACCATGCTCTGCAGCCAGAAGAAGGCGGCGACACGCGCGCCTCGCGTCACCGGCCGCACGTGGTGCAGGCTGCCTGCCGGGTAGATCACCATGTCGCCCGCGGCCAGCTTGACCGCGTGCGTGCCGTAGGTGTCCGCGATGACCAGCTCGCCGCCGTCGTAATCCTCGATGGCACTCAGAAACAGAGTGGCGGAAATGTCGGTTCGCAGCCGATGCGGGGTGCCCGGAACCTGTCGCACCGCGTTGTCTACGTGCGCGCCGAATGACATGCCCGGCTCATAGCGATTGAAGAGCGGCGGAAAGACGTGACGCGGCAGGGCGGCACTGATGAAATCGGGGTGGCGCTCCAGTGCGCGCAGAACGAGGTCGCCCGCCTGCCGCGCCGCGGGCGAGCCCTGCGCCAGCTGCATGTTGTGCTTCACCTGCGCCGACTGAAACCCGGCGGTCGTCCGGCCGTCCTCCCAGCTGCCCTCCCGCAGCAGCGCCTCGACAGTGGCGAGCCTCTGTGCGTCGAGCAGTCCTGCAATGCGCACGATCATCGTCACATGTTCCAGTGAAGCGTCAGCGCGACGCTCCGCCCGGCCCCCGGGACGGCATGATTCTCCGCGGCGCTGGTGTAGTAGAGGCCGTCATAGTAGAGCTTGTTGAAGAGATTGTAGGCGTTCAGCTGCACCTTGAGCCGCGGGCTCGCCTCGTAGGAGACTACGGCATTCCAGACGACATAGCCCGGCACGTAGGCCTGCTCGCCGCTGTCCGCGAAGCGGTGGCTCAGCCAATTGGCGCCGCCGCCGACTTCCCAGCCGCGCGGCAACTCGTACTCGGTCCATAGATTGAGCTGATTGTGGGCGGTGTTCGGCATGACCTTGCCGATGTAGGCGGCGGTGCCGGATGCAAGCGTCCGGCCGTCGAGATAGGTGTAGCCGGAGAATACTTCCCAGTGCCGGGTGAGACGCCCGATTGCCTGCAGCTCTAGGCCCTCGACCCGCTCGTTGCCGTTCAGCACCGTGATCGTCGGATTATCCGGGTCGTTGGTCTGAGCGTTGTCGACCTCGGTCCGAAAAAGCGCCTGCGTGAGCATGAGCCGGTCGTTCAGCCACTCGGACTTCGCTCCCACCTCGAAGCTCTTGGCCCTCACCGGCCCGAGGTCCGCGGTCTTGGTCGTCAGCGTCAGCGCCTCCGCGGACGGGTCGAATGACGTGCCGAAGGAAAAGTAGTAGGTCTGCCGGGGCGTCGGCTTGATGACCAGCGAGGCGCGCGGGCTGCCCAGGCGGTTGAGCTCGTGCAGGCGCAGCAGCGCTCCGCTTTGTACCGTCAGGCTCTTGTAGCTGGCGGAGAAATCGTCGTAACGGAAGCCGCCGGTGAGGCTGACGTAGCGGTCGAGAGCGAGGGTATCGATCACATACGCGCCGCCCGAAGGTGCTACCGTGTCCTGCACGGACGAGACCGGCTCCATGGGCCGGGGCATGTTGGGGTCGGGATCGAGAAGCGGCGTCTCGGGGATCCAATCGTTGTCGGTATTGAAGGGGTTCCGGTACCGATCGAGGTCGTTGGTCTGGCGCGCAATCTCGAGGCCGGCCACCAGCGTATGCGAAATGAAGCCCGTATGGAAACGGGCCGTCAGATCGAGCTGCTCGTCCAGGTTGGTCTGGACGCCGGAGCTGGCCGGAGCGTCCCGGCCGACCAGGATCTCGTCGAGCGGCACGGCGGCGGTCGGCACGTCATCGCCGAAGTTCGGAGCCTCGAACTGGTAGTTGAACTCGTAATGGGCGTAGCGCAGCGTGTCATCGAGCGACAGGCTGTCATTGAAATCATGACGGTATCGGGCCGTGAGAATGTTGACGTCGGTCGTCGCGCTGTCGGAAGCGAGGCCAAAGAACGCGTTGCGAGGAGCCGGCGCCGGGCGTCCATCGACGAACGGGATGCCGGTGTCGAGAACGTCATCCTCCTGCTGGTGCAGGTAGGCGAAAATGAGCGAGTCCTGCTCACCTAGGCCGAACGCGACCGCCGGTGCTACGCCCCAGCGCCGATTGCGCACATCGTCGCGCTCCGCGACCGCAGAGGATTGCCCCATGAGATTGAGACGTGCCGCGGCCGTTCGTCCGATCGAGGTGTCGAGGTCGGCGGTGGCGCGGTAGAGATCGTTCGTGCCGATCTCCGTCGTGACGTCTTCAAAAGGAGTCAGCAGCGGCGCCTTGCTCACCTGGTTGATGGCGCCGCCTGTCGAGCCTCGACCGAACAGCACCGCCGCGGGCCCCTTGAGCACTTCGACCGACTGCAGGTCGAAATCATCGCGGGTATAGACCGCGGCATCGCGAACGCCGTCGAGAAAGAAATCGTTGAATGCGGAGAAGCCACGCAGATTGATTGTGTCACCGCGTGCCGCGCCCTCACCGGAATTCATTGTGATGCCAGGCACGTTCCTCAGAGCGTCTTCCAAATTCGTCGTGCCTTGCGCGGCCATGAGCCGGTTGGTCACGACCGTGATGGATTGCGGCGCATTCTGCTCACTCTCTGCCACCTTGTCGTGCAGCAGCGTCCGGACGCCGTTCACGACCACCTGCGAGAGTTGGCTGTCGCTGTCATCCGGGCCCTGGTCGGCCGGCTGCGGCGGCAGGGCTGCAGGAGACGAGGCGGCGGCGTGCGCTGCGGCCGAGGCCAATGCCCACGGCAGGTACAGTCCCAGTCCGGCAAGGCGGACTAGAGTCGCATCGGCGCTGCCCGACGAGCGTGCGCGGTCTGATTCTTTTCCCGTCACCGGACGTTCTCCCACCGTGATGCAGTTTGGAATCCAAATGATAATCATTCTCATCCGTATTGCAAGCGATCTCCGAAATCGCCGGATTCCGGCCCCTGATCCGAGTCAATCCCCGGTGCGGCGGTGGCGTGGCTGCCGGGCGGGGCGCGCAGTCGGCGGGGGAGGGGCGGGGTGGAACTGCCGAAGGAGCTCGCCCGTGAGAGTCACGGCGAGGACACCGGCGAGCACTTCCCAGGTGTCCGTCCAGCCGATGCGGAAAGAGCCGAGTGCCGTCAGAAGCGTGGTCGCAGCGCCGGGCGGATGCTGGGCCTTCAACAGGATCTCGAGCCCCATCGCGACCGCGATGGCGAGCAGCACCCCGCAGACACGCGGTCCGGTGACCACATGCGTGACGAACACCGACGGCTCCTGGGCTATGCCGAGCGCCCACACGGCGAAAAAGCCCGCGCCGAGCCCGATCATGTGCCCGGCGATCGCGTTGTAGGGTTTCGTCGAGGCGAGCAGCGGCTGCTGCGCGATCATCACGCTCGTCGGGCCGAGGCTCGCGAACAGGATCGGGCGATGGGTGGCCAGGGCGATGAGGCCCGCAACACCTATGGCCATACCGCTCGCGAGCGGCACCCACAACGCGAGTGGCAGGGAAGACAACTTCACGGCGGCCCAGCCAGCCGCAAGAACGGTGCCGGCGCCTGCCGCGTTGTGCGCGGCCGGCCGCGCGGCGCCGGCCGCAGCTAGAGCAACGCCCGCACCGCCTGCCTGATTGCCGCGGGGTCGAGGCCCTGATTCCCCATCTGCTGCCACAGGCCGCCGCAGCCTTCGCGGTGGGTGCCGATATGGTCGTAGCGGCCCTTGAAGCCGGCCTGCAGCAGGTAACTGCCGAAGCGGCTGCCGAGGCCGGTGCGCACGTTCCACGCTTCGGCGACCAACACGAAGGGCGCGCCGGCCAGGCGCTGCATCATGTCCCGATCCACCACGTTCAGTGTCGGCTTGTTGATGAGTCCGACCTTGACGCCTTTCTCACCGAGCTCGATGACGGCATCGAGGGCGCGGTAGACCGTCTCGCCCATGGCAACTACATAACCGCCGCCGGGTGGCGTCTCCCGCACGATGTAGTCTTTGCCGGGCTCGAAAGGCTTGCCCTGATAGAGGGGCTTGCCGTCCCGGTCGAGAATGTCCGGCACGGGTGCGCGGGTCGTGAAGACGAACCTCAGCCCGGCGTCATTGAAGATGCGCTTGATGCAAGCGGCGAACTGGTGTTGGTCGACCGGAAAATAGAGCCGAGTCGTGTCTTCGCCGTGCACGGGCGTCAGGCCGCCGTCGGCAATCATGCTGTTGACGCCGAAGTGGCAGGTATTGTCCGCCATGTCGTCGACGCCGCTGTGGCTGAAATGCGCCAGCACGTTGGAGAAGTTGAGCCGGGCCATGGTGATTTCGCTCAGGGTCATCTCCAGGAAGGCGCTGAAGGTGGCGAAGATCCCCTGCCGGCCGGGCTCCGCGCCGAAGCCCGCGGCCGCGGAGTAATTGCCGCGCTCCATGATGCCGCCGCGAACGAACACTTCCGGATGCTTCTTGCGGATGTGGTGCAGCCCGCAGGAGCCCTCCAGGTCGTTGTCGAACACCTTGACGGCGGCGATGCGCTGCTGG
>Ga0335075_10011547_pt1 | contig 13351 bp, 10 predicted proteins | sample Lox_Sample_24_FD_206723 | JGI IMG/M metagenome (GOLD analysis project Ga0335075, IMG submission 206723) | Soil microbial communities from Loxahatchee National Wildlife Refuge, Florida, United States - Lox_Sample_2.4 | ecosystem: Environmental > Terrestrial > Soil > Wetlands | place: USA...
TCGTGCGAGCCGCGAATGGGCAGGCGTTCCTCAAGCTGCCCCGGATGCAGTCGATTCGTGACGCGGATGATATGGGCGATGGGACGGGTGGCCCGATAGGCAAGCAGGTAGCCGCCGAGAGGAGCGAGCAGCAGCAGCAGGATGCCGGCAGTGAGCAAGATATTGCTGAACCGTTGGAGGTCCTCCTGCGCGCGTCCCAGCCAGCAGCCCACGCGCAAGGTCGTCGAGGGGCCGTCCGGCAGCTCCATTTGACGGCAGACGATCCGGTATTCGCCGACCCGCGCCGGCCGGCCGAACACCAGGATGCTCGGCGGTAGAATGTCGCGCGCCGGCGCTTGCTCGCTGGACCAGGCCAGACGGCCGTGGTCATCGAGGATCTGGACAAAGAGCTGGCGACGCGGATGGCCCGTCGCCCGCTGGTCGTAACGGAGGTGCAATTGCACCGGCTGCTCGCGGAGCTGGTTCCAATCCAGGACCGCCGAGTCCATCTCTTCGTTGAGGAACTCGTCCACCAGACGCGTCTGGGTGTATTCCAGACCCGTGCGGATGGCCGCCAGGTTGACAACCAACAGGACCAGCACGACGGTGGTGTTCCAGAGTGTGAGGCGAAACCGCAGCGTCTGAACGAATGTCTTAAGTCGCTCGAATGACATAGCCGCGCCCCCGAATAGTCTGGATCGCAGACGAATCATGGCCCCGATCGAGCTTACTGCGAAGGCGATTGATGTGGACCTCGACGACGTTGGTCATGCCTTCCCAGTCGGCATACCAGATGTGCTCGCAGAGCATCTTGCGGGTGACCACCTGGCCGGCGTGGCGCATGAGAAATTCGAGGAGGCTGAATTCGGTTGGGCTGATGGTGATTTCGACGCCGCCGCGCGTGACGCGCCGCGACGCCAGGTTCAAACAGAGATCGCCGGCCTCCAGGATGGGCGAGGGGCGCGTCGCGGACCGCCGGCACAGCGCCTTGACGCGAGCCATTAGCTCGGCAAACGCGAACGGTTTGACGAGATAATCGTCGGCACCGGCCGATAAGCCGGCAACGCGCTCCTCGACTGTCCCCAGCGCGGTCAGCAACAGGACTGGGGTCTGAATGCCGGCGGCGCGTATTTCCGTCAGCACCTCGAGGCCGCCGCGCCGCGGCAGCAGCAGGTCGAGGATGATCGCGTCGAACTGCTGGCTTTTCGCCAGCTCCAGGCCCCGTTCCCCGTCGCGAGCCCACTGACACTCAAAGCCGGCTTCCGAGAACCCTTGCCGCAGTGCCCGCCCCACCACCGGGTCGTCTTCAACGATCAGCAGCTCCACGTTTCGTCCCTTCCTCGTCGGTCTCTCGTTGCCTCGCGTGCGGCGTCGCGGTGCTCTCCAACGGTGCGGGCATCACCTCCTGTCGGAGAAAATCATCCCCAATCGTACGCAAAAAAACCCAGGGGGTCAGCACTTCTTTCCGAAAAATCGTCCCCCGAGACATGAACACGAGCCGATTTCGATCCGGCTCACCCTAGCTAATCTAACAGATTTCTCATTTTCAATATAACAAAATTGTAATAAGAAATGCCTTCCTGCTTTTCCGAGTAAAGGAGTAAACTAAATAATATTAACAAAACGACAGGTTGATCCTTTCGAGAATGTAATTCGATCGAGCTGCACGGACCATCTCCGTCGTGAGGGGAGCACATTCTCCCTTTACTGCGCGAGTTCCAACACGGCCGTTCTCGGGACCTCGCGTGAAGGCGGGATCTGGCATGCCCGAGGAGATTCAGCAATGGCAGCGGGAACAACGACGAGCGGAAGCTCCGCGAACCCGACCGTTTTGGCCATGCGGGCCCCGATCACCACCTTGATGTTGATCGTGGGTCTGATCAACGGCGGAATGCTGGCTTACAGCCGCATGCGGGTGGACATCTTCCCCGCCATGAACGTCCCCAAGATTTACGTCTTCCTCGACTACGTCGGCATGAGTCCCGACCAGGTCGAGGGCTTCATCGTCAACCAGCTGGAGCTGTACTTCCAGTACGTCGATGGCATTCGCGATATCAATACGCGCAATATCCAGCAGGTCGCCTTGTGCGAGCTATCGTTCTTCCCCGGCACCAATATGGGCCAGGCCATGGCCCAGGTCGTGGCCATGTCCGACCGGGCCATGTCGTGGATGCCCAAGGGCACACTCCCGCCCATGATCATGCGCATGGACGCCGGCAGCGTGCCCGTCGGCTATCTGGTGTTCACCAGCGAGAGCAAGACCACCTCGCTGGGAGACATGGGCGATTTGGCCCAGAACATCGTGCGGCCGCTGGTGCAGAAATACGTGCCCGGCACCGTGGCCATCTCGCCGTTCGGACCCAACATGCGCTCCATCGTCGTCAGCATCGATCCGCATAAGCTTCGAACCTACAACTTGACTCCGAGGCAGGTCAGCGAAGCGCTGGCGGCTGGGCACAACATCATTCCGGCGGGGAACATCTATCCCCACGACTCGATGCCGCAGGTGTGCAACAACGCCACGCTCGTCGATATCCAGAAAATCGGCGACATTCCGCTCAGGAACGGCTGGAACGTCTATCTGCGCGACGTGGCCAAGATCCAGGACGACACCGACATCACCTACGGCTATGCCCTGGTCAACGGCAATACCTCGGTGTTCCTGCCGATCATCAAGAAAGACACCGGCTCGACGCTGACGGTGGTGGCCGACACCCGCGAGCACATGCAGATGTTCCGCGACGCCACCAACAGCACCATGCGCGAACGCCGCAAGGCGCGAATGGGACAACGAGCCGCGAAGGAGTCCGCCAGCAGCGTCTCCACCGCGCAGGACGCCGACAAGGACGACGTGAAGGTGACGTTCGAGTTCGACGAGTCGCCGACGGTGCTGGCGGCGGTGGAAAGCGTGGCCGTCGAGGGCGCCATCGGCGCCGGCTTGACCGGCCTGATGATCCTGCTGTTCCTCCACGACCTGCGCAGCGTGATCGTCGTCGTGGCCAACATTCCGCTGTCCTTGCTGGGGTCGTTAGTCGGCTTGTGGTTGACGGGCAACACCATCAACATCATGTCGCTAGGCGGCATGGCGTTGGCCATCGGCATTCTCGTCGATATGTCCACGGTGACGATCGAGAACACCCACGTGCAGATGGAGCGCACCGCGAACATCTCCACGGCCGTGCTGCGCGCCAGCAATGCCACGGCTGTGCCGATCCTGCTGGCGCTGTTGTGCATCCTGTCCGTATTTGTCCCAGCCTTCATCATGCGAGACCCGCTACGGGCACTGTTCATGCCGCTGACGCTGGCCGTCGGCTTCGCCATGATCGCGTCGTACCTGCTCTCCAGCACCTTCGTACCGATCTTGTGCGTCGTCCTGCTCAAGCACAGCGAACATACCGAAGAACAGAAGACGGGATTGTTCCACCGCCTCCTCAAGATTTACGGGACGAGTGTGACTCGCTTCGTCCACCTACGCTGGTGGGTGGTTCCGGGTTACATCGCGGTATGCATCCTGATCCTGGGCTTGCTGGGCTTGCAGGTCTGCACGGAGCTGTTGCCCAGGGAGGCACGAGCCGCGCTTTCGAAGGCGCCTGCCTGGCTGCGGAACATGCAGGTGGGCACCGAGATGTTCCCCCAGGTGGATTCGGGCCAGCTTGTACTGCGGTTTCGGCCGCCGCCCGGCTCGAGCTACGACTTGACCCGCGAGATGGCGGTCAAATGCCTGGAAGTGATCGAAACCGAGGCCAAGGAGGAAAGCGGCAAGGAGGAAAACCTTGCCATCACCCTGGGCTTCGTCGGCCAGGTCGCCCCGAACTTCGGCATCGACAACATGGTGCTGTTCATGCGCGGACCGGACGACGGCTACCTCCGCGTCGCCTTGCACGAGAAAAGCGGCATCAAGCTCGACATCTTTCGCGAGCGGCTCCGCAAGCTCCTCCCCGCTCGGATGGTTCCCTGGATGGCGCGGCGACTGCAAGCGGGTGGATTGTCCAGGAAAGACTCGATGGCGGAAGCCAACAAATGCATCTTCGGCTTCGGTCCTGGCGATATCGTCAGCTCGGTGATGAGCTTCGGCTCCTCCACGCCCATTGCCGTTCGTCTGGTCGGCACCGATCTGAGCTATGTCCGCCTCCATGCGGAAAAGATCGCCGCCGGCATGAGACGCATCCCGCAGCTGCGCGACGTCGCCTTCGAGCAGCAGCTCGACTATCCGACCTTCGAGGCCGAGATCGACCGCGAGAAGGCCGGCCTCAGCGGCGCCACCGTCATGGACGTGAAAAGGGCGCTGGACATGGCCACCACGTCCACGCGCTTCACCAACCTGAATTACTGGGTCGATATCAAGACCGGCTTCGACTACCTCGTGCAAGTCGAGGTAGCGCCCAAAGTGTTGGTCAGGCCGGAAGATGTCGAGATCCTACCCGTTGGCAGCGTTAACCCCGACGTCAACCTGATGCTTCGCGACGTCATCGTCGGCAACAAGGTGCGTCGGGGCGTGCGGCCCGGCGAGCTGGACCGCGACATGTCGCAGCGCTATCTGACCCTGACCGCCAACGTCGAAGGCGAGGACATGGGCCGTGCCGCCCGCCAGGTCCAGCAGGTCATCGACGCCGCCGGCACACCCCCCCGCGGCGTCCGCGTCGAGCCGCTGGGCCAGATCCCCCCCATGATCGAGATGTTCGAGTCGCTGGGAATCGGACTGGCTGTTGCCGTGTTCGTAATCTTCGTGCTGTTGACGGCGTATTTCCAGTCGCCGCGTTTGGCGTTGATCTCCATCGGCGCCGTGCCGGGTGTTCTCGCCGGCATCGCCGTTATCCTCTACTTGACCAAAACCACGCTCAACATCGAGTCCTTCATGGGATCGATCATGTCCCTGGGGGTTTCGGTGTCGAATTCCGTCATGATGGTGACGTTCATGGATGAGCACTGGAAAAAGGGAACGCCATCGGTGCAAGCGGGCATCCTGGGCGCCAGCGAGCGTTTGCGTCCGATTTTGATGACGGCGTGCGCCATGACGGTGGGCATGGTGCCGATGGCCCTGGCCCTGGAGAAAGGCAGCCAGATGCAGGCGCCTCTGGGACTGGCCGTGATCGGCGGTTTGGTGATGTCCACCTTTGCCACCTTGCTGGTGCTGCCGTCGATCTTCGCGGTGATTATCGGCTCGAAGGTACACACCTCGCCGTCGATTTATCCGGACGATCCTCACAGCGTGTACTACGATCCGATGTGCTACGCGGAGCTGGAGGAATCCGCCCACCACGACGGCCCGACGATCCAATCGTCCCCATCTCTTCCGCCCATCGGCGACCAGATGGGCCACGAGGAGGACGGCCCAACGGGAGGCTCTGTTTTCCCCGCGCCCCCGAATGTTTAGCCGTGGTGGGCCTTGAGGCTCGGCCCACCCTACACACGACAAATTACTCCCTTATCGGAGGTCCATTGATGTATTTCCTGAATCTGAGTAACTTTCGACGGCGATTCGCTCGGCGGACGGCTGGTCCGCGAGAAGCGACATCTCGCCGCTCGCCGGCGGTCTCCCGCTGGCTGGTATTCGGCCTGGTAGCTCTGTTGGCGGCCCCTGGCTGCGGACACGAGGAGGAGGCCTCCGCCCCAAGCGTAATGGAGCCACCCCTTGTAAATGTGATTCACCCGCAGTATCGCAAAATCGTCCGCGTCGTCGGCCAGCCGAGCTTTGTCGAAAGTTACGAGCGTACCTCGATCTTTCCCAAGGTGACGGGCTACATCGAGAAGTGGAACGTGGACATCGGCGACAAGGTGAAGAAAGGCGATGTGCTCTGCACCCTGTTCGTGCCGGAATTGCGCGAAGAACAGACGACGCGTTGGCGGACTGTCAAGCTCGATGAGGAAAAAGTCAGGCTTGCCAAGGCGGTCGTGGAAGTAGCCGAGGCCGATGTGGAGGCGGCACGAGCCGACCTCAAGGCAGCCAAGGAAATCGTTGCGCAGTACAAGTCCGACACCAATCGCTGGGATTCGGAGGTCGATCGCCTCAAGCGCGAAGTCGATAGGACCGTCGTTGCTCCGCAGATCCTCCTGGAGTCGCAAAATCAATTCCGGATGAGCAAGGCGAAATGGCTGGCGGCGGAGGCGGACGTTGAGAAGAAGACGGCGATGCTGAAGTCGGCCGAGAAGACGCTCGCTCAGGACAAAGTCAACGTGGATGTTGCCAAGGCTCAGGTAGCCGTGGCCACTAGCGATGCCAAGAAACAGGATGCCTGGGTGGACTACCTGACGATCCCCGCGCCGTTCGACGGCATCATCGTCGCCCGCAATGCCAACACCCAGGATTTCGTCCTGCCGCAGACCGGCGACCCCACCGCCGATGTCCATGCGCCCCACCTTTCGCCCGGCGGCAAGGCCGCCCCGATCTACGTCGTCGATCGGACCGACATCGTTCGCATCTTTGTCGATGTTCCCGAGAAGGACGCTAACTACGTCCATATCGGCTCCAAGGCGCGCGTGCAGATCAAGGCGTACAAGGAGCAGTGGCTGCCGGCCTCCGTCACGCGTACCTCCTGGGCCTTGAACGTCAAGAGCCGCACGCTTCGGGCCGAGATCGACCTATCCAACCTCGGCAGCGAGGTGCTGCCGGGAATGTACGCCTACGGCAAGGTCATTATCGAGCGTCCCAACGTCCTGGCATTGCCGGAGTCGGCGATCATTCATCAAGGCGACAAGAGCTACTACTGGAGCTACGAGAACGGCAAGGCCAAGCGTGTTGAAGTTCAGACGGGCGTCAGCGATGGCGAGTGGGTCGAAGTCAGCAATCGACAAATTCAGCCGAAATACGCCAGCGAGGAGCCGTGGGCGCCCGTTGACAGCGCCGAACAGGTGATTATGGTCAACAAGCTCGATACCAGCGAGAACGTGGAGCTGAGCGAGGGAATGACCGTGCGGATAAGGGGCGCGTCGGAGTCGAGCGCGGAGGAAGCCAAGAAGGAGTAGCGTTTGCTGCGGCACGAGAGCAGGTCAGGCTTGCAAGCCTGATCTGCTGCGTAACATCGGTTTTTCTTTGGTCGAGAGAGGTATATCGGCGGTTTGGATGCCCCTGGCGTGAGCCGTCCGACACAACGACGGCTGCCTGGGTATGACCGTCCGGGAGGGCAACATGCTAACGGAGGTTCAGGATCGGGACAGTATTCTTTCCCGCGCGATTGCGATCGCGTCGGCGGAGGAGCGCGAAGCGTATATCGCGCGGGCCTGTGGCGACGACGCTGCGTTGAGGCGGCAGGTCGAGGAGGGGGTGGCAGCGCATTTCCACGCCGCCAGCCCACATCAGCCGGAGGTCGCAGCTGCTGCCGGTGCCTCCCCTCGCAGAAAAGGCCTGGAGCAAAATGGGTCAACCCTTGGGAAGTCCCGCGTGCCGGTAGGTCCGCGGGCGCATGACGTGCAACATGAGCTGGTTGATGAATCCGTGGAGGCGAGAAAAATGGAACACAATAATCCTCGTGGTTTGGTGACGGTGGGAACGTTGTTGGGAATGCTGGCCATTGCCGGAGGCAGTACCGGCCTGACGGTATGGGCCATGAAGGCGGGAGGCCCTGCCCAGGAGGCAGTGCAACAGGCCAAGGCAGAGGCCGAGAAGGCGCGGAAGGCCGAAGCCGACGCCAAGCGCCAGACCGAAGAGGCGCTGACCGCGGTGAAAGAGGCGACCAAGGAGCTTAATGAGGCGCGAGCGTCGGAAAAAAAGGTGCAGACTTCGGAACGAATCGACCAGGAGGTTCTCACCTTCCTGCGAACCAACGTGTTGGCGGGCGGTTCTCGCGGGTTTTGGGTCAGTGAAGGCCCAGGCAAGGACGTGAAGCTCAAGCAAGCCGTGGACGCGGCCGAAGCCAAGGTCGCCAAGACCTACTCGGATAAGCCGCTGGTGGAGGCGTCCATTCGCGAGATCCTCGGCCTGACCTACTTGGAATTGGGCGAAGCGAAGAAAGCCGTCTCGCAGCTGGAGCGGGCCTTGGTGTTGCTGGAAGCCGAGCTGGGCTCTGACGATAAAGCCACGGGCGAGTGCAAGAACAGCTTGGCCCGCGCGTACCGGGCGGCTAACCAACCCGACAAGGCCGGCCAGCTCTACGATCAATTCAACCGGAACAACAAAATCCGCCAAACACCGCGAGGACAAAAGCCCGTTCGCGGCTAGGAGCGAGCGGACAACAGCTGTCCGAGCCTGAAGCGTAAGCGAAGAATCTTCGCTTACGCTTCAGGCTCCGATCGCCAGCAGTGCTGAATCGTCTCTTCTCTTGACCAGCGCAATGGGTGAGATATATTAATCCGGGATTGGAGCAATGATAAACGGATTCGTCTAGCGTCTCTCCGCCAAACTCTGCCGCATGACCCCTTCGGCGCCGTCGTTTTTCTTCGGTGGTCGGCGTAACCATACGGCCGCCGTATGGTTCAGGTGCGATCATGATTGAAAAAACGCAAAGTCATCTTCCCCACCCGCAACAGGCAGGCAAGTCCCAAGTCGAGACAAAACCTCACCCCCACGACGACAGGCGGCGACGCCTTCTACTGAGAGTGGTCTTGCCGCTTTTGGCGACGGCCGTGCTATGCCCACTTCTGACCGTGTGGGTGGTGGGGTTGGTGCATGGACCGGAGCGCGCGAGAGCGCAACAGACTTTGCAGGAGCGCGATCAGGCGGAGAAGGCCGAGAAGGAGGCCCAGCGCCAGCTTGAGCAGGCGGTGTCGGAACGGAAAAAGGTCATCGAGCAACGCGATAACGCTGTGGCGGAAGAGAAAGCGGCGCGAAGCTCGCAGAAAATCACCAAAGCGGTGCTGAACTTCCTTAAGGACAAGGTATTCGCGGCGGAACATCGGAAGGGCGGGGGCAAGGCTGCGGGCAAGGAGGTTACGCTGCGCCAGGCGGTGGACGCAGCCGAGCCGAAGGTATCCGAGGAGTTCGCGGATCGGCAGCTGGTCGAGGCGTCGATTCGCGAGATCCTGGGTTTCACCTATCGGGCTTTGGGGGATTCGGCGCGAGCGGTCCCGCAATATGAGCGCGCCTTGGCCTTGCGGGAAGCCGTGCTTGGCCCCGACGCTGAGGCCTCGAACGAGTGTCGCAACCAGCTGGCCGTGGCTTACCGGGCCGTTGGCCGCACCGACGATGCGAGCCGTCTCTTCAACGAAAACCGTCTTTCGCCCGGCTACGCCGCTGCCCTGTCCGTCCAGGGCGCCGCGTTGCTGGCTCAGAACGAGGCGTTCCAGGCCGAGCTGAAGCTGCGCGAATCCCTGGCGATACGCCAGAGGAAACAGCCAGACGACTGGGCTACGTTTGACACCATGTCGCTGCTCGGCGAAGCCCTCGTGGATCAAAAGAAATACGCCAAAGCCGAACCGATGCTCGTGTCCGGATACGAAGGCATGAAGCAACGCGAGTCGAAAATACCGCTTGGGGTCAAGCAGGCTCGCTTGACCAAGGCTCTTCAGCGCCTGGTCCATCTTTACGTAGCCCTGGGCAAGCAGGATCAGGCGGCCAAGTGGCGGAAGGAGCTTCAGAGCGTGGAGACGCCGAAATAACTCGGCATCAGGCAGAGCCGCGACCGTAAGGGAGTGATCTTCTCTCCGCTCCCTTACGGTCGCGGCTCTGCAAATCCACACCGTCTCCCGGCTCACTTGTTGGGATACGGCTTCTGCCAAAAATTCTCGCCGCTGAGGTTGAATTCCGGCGTCGTTTCGATGGTGCAGTCGCCGTTGACCTTCACCTGACAGGACAGCCGCATCTCGTCCTCATGGCCAATGCGTGCGAACATGGTCAACGGATGCGCGTTGAGGTTCAGACGCTCCATGAAGGTCTTGGGGCTGAGGTTCTCCATGCCTTTTTTGACCAGGACGCGACAGGTGCCGCACAGACCGAAACCCATGCAGTTGAGGTAACGATCCAGCCCCTTGTACACGGAGATGCCGGCCTCGCGAGCCGCCTCGCGCAGATTGGTGCCGTCTTTCACTTCAATATCTTTTTTCTCGTTAACGAAGGTGATCTTCGACATAAAACTTCCACCCCTGGGAGATGACGATACAATTGTGGGCGACTCCCCGCCCTGAGGAGATTGCAGCAATTGCAGCAATTGTAGCGATCGGATGAGGGAGAAAACAGGGTCCACGAACGATCGAGAGAGGGAGCTGGTGATGGATCAGGGTCAGGCCTACACGGAGCTGCTCCGCCGCGTGCGCGAGGCGGCCCTTCTCGAATCCTGCGCCGGCCTGCTCGGCTGGGACGAGCGCACGTACATGCCGCATCACGGCTCGACCCATCGCGCCGACCAGGTCGCCCTGCTGGCGCGATTGACTCACGAGATGGTGACAGCCCCGATCATCGGCGAGCTGCTGGCCGCGGTCGAGCTGGCGTCTCTCGTTCGCGACGTGGACAGCGAAACCTCCGCCAACATCCGCGAGATTCGCCGGCAATACGATCGCGCCGTCAAGCTGCCGAAGGAATTGGTCGAGGAGCTGGCCCGCGTCACGACACGGGCACAGCAGGTCTGGCAGGAGGCGCGGCAGGCCAACGATTTCGCCGCCTTCCAACCGTGGCTGGAAAAGGTCGTCGCGCTGTTGCGGCAGAAGGCGCAGGCCATCGGTTACAAGAGCGTCCCCTACGATGCTCTGCTCGACGAGTACGAGCCGGGCGCGACGACGGCCGAGATCACCTCGATTTTCGCTGCTCTCCGCGCCGATCTGGTGCCGCTCGTCTCCGCCATCATGACTTCCGGCCGCCGGCCGCCCCGCGACTTGCTCGAACGCGAGTATCCCATCGAAGAGCAGCAGCGTTTCGGTCGGGAAGCCGCCGCCGCCATCGGCTTCGACTTCGAGGCCGGCCGGCTCGACGTGACGACGCACCCCTTTTGCAGCGGCATCGGACCCGGCGATTGCCGCATCACCACGCGCTACAACGTCTGCCATTTCAACGAATCGTTCTTCGGCATTCTCCACGAGGCGGGCCACGGTATTTACGAGCAGGGCTTGCCGGCCGAGCATTTCGGCACGCCGCTGGGCACGGCCGCATCGCTGGGCATTCACGAATCGCAATCGCGGCTGTGGGAAAACCAGGTCGGACGCGGCCGGCCGTTCTGGGAGCATTTCTTCCCCCGCGCCCAGCAGGCATTCCCGGCCGCGCTCGGCGAGGTCGCGCTCGACGATTTCCTGTTCGCCGTCAACGACGTGCGGCCGTCGTTCATTCGCGTCGAGGCCGACGAGGCGACCTACAACATGCACATCATCCTGCGTTTCGAGCTGGAACAGGCGCTCGTCAGCGGCGATCTGAAACCCGCCGACGTGCCCGGCGCCTGGAACGAGAAATTCAAGCAATTCTTCAACCTGACGCCGCCGACCGATGCTCAGGGCTGCTTGCAGGACATCCACTGGAGCATGGGCGGCCTTGGCTATTTTCCGACTTATACGCTCGGCAATCTCTACGCCGCTCAATTCATGGAACAGGCGCGCTGCGACTTGCCCAATCTCGAAGATGATTTCCGCGCCGGCCGCTTTCAGGGACTCAAGGGCTGGCTCAACGAGAAGATTCATCGGCTCGGCCAGCGCTATCGCGCCGGCGATCTGTGCCAGCGTGTCACCGGCCGGCCGTTGAGCCATCAACCGTTGATGGCGTATCTGCGCGGCAAGTATGGCCCGCTCTATGCGCTGTGATTTCCGTGCTTGGATAGTTTGGCGGGGCGTGCTAGAGTAACCAGTGAAGGTCTAGGGAGCGAACCTATGCCGGCAAATCAAAACGCCAAACGTGGAAGCAACGAGCTTGCGATCGTCGGCCGTCTCCTCAAGGCCGACAAGGGCGATCTGCCGCACAAACTGGCTCGTTACGTACTGACGCTCGGCTTCGCAGAGGAAGACCAGGCGCGCATGCGGGAGCTGGCGGAAAAGAACGAGGCGGGGGCTTTATCCACTCCGGAACAAGAGGAGCTGCAAAACTTCGTCAAGGCTGGGCACTTGCTCGCTCTGCTCCACTCGAAAGCCCGCAAGTCGCTCAAGCGCAAGAAGGTGTCGTGAGCTGCTCATGGATGAGGCATTAGCCGAAGAAGTGCGGCGGCGGGCCAATCATGCCTGCGAGTATTGCCGCATGCCGCAGGCGTTCTATCCCACGGTTCCCTTTCCTGTCGATCACATTATTGCTCGCCAGCACGGCGGCCCGACGACTCTGCACAATCTGGCTCTCTCCTGCTTGCACTGCAACAGCCACAAAGGACCGAACATCGCGGGGATTGACCCGAAAAGGAAAAGACTCACCAAGCTGTTCAACCCGCGACGCCATAAATGGATGCGGCATTTTCGCTGGGATGGTCCCTATCTGGTTGGCCGTACCGCCGTGGGACGAGTGACCGTGGCGGTGTTAGCGATGAATGATCCGGAAGCTGTCGAAGTCCGGGCGGCGCTCGTCGATGAGGGAACCTTCCCGGCAGTCGAATAATCGCGCCGGAATCGATAGCGGACCAGCCATTCGCGTTGACACGCCTCACCAAGGAAGTTATCTCCAGCGCGGCAGTTGGTTTCATCGGGGATCTCGCGCCCAACCCCGGAAACACGGATGAGGAGAGGGAACGTGTTGCGATTCACGGGTCGATGGATGGACATGTCGGCGCAGCTTCTTTGCTTGGCGATTCTGCTCGCCGTCACGAACCTTTCGCCGCGGCGCGGCTTCGCTGGAGACCAACCAAGCCATCCGCCGACAAGCGAAGCCGACACGCCGAAGAAGGCCGAGACGGAACGCCCGCCATTTGATCTCACTTATGTGCCGCCGGCTTCGACGGGAGTCATTGCCTTGCGTCCGAATGCCATCTTCCATGAACCAGCCATGAGGCCGTTCGCTCGGAAGGCGGATGAGGAGCTGGCACGCTTGCTGAAGCAATTATTCAAGATCCCAGCGGTTCAACTCCTTCCCGTGGAAGAAGTCGAGCAGGTGATTGTCCCCATGTACATGAGAATCAGTCCGAGCAAGGGAGCTCCGAAGGAAGTCAACAATTCTATAACTGGGTTCTTAATCCGTGCCAGCCACGATTACGACTGGCGGCAGCTCATGCGGCAGCTCGATCCAATGCCCGAGGAAGTCCTAGGCAAGTATCCCGTCCCTTACCGATTGTACCGACTTCATCTAAAGGGCATCCCTGGCCTTCCCGCAAAGGCAGCTTTCAATTACTACATCCCGGACAAGCGCACTCTTGGCTTGTTCTTCGGCGAGATTCATCCTTCTGGCGATACTCCGGACAAGAGCTTCCTCTTTAGCTGGCCTTGGAATGCCCCCCAAAAAGTGGTCCACGTGCTATGAGAGTCTCTGAGGCCCTTCGCGGGCAGGAGACGAAGCATGAAACGACACACGGCGGAAGAGATTATTCCCAAGCTGCGACAAGCCGAGGCC
>Ga0335075_10011548_pt1 | contig 13350 bp, 9 predicted proteins | sample Lox_Sample_24_FD_206723 | JGI IMG/M metagenome (GOLD analysis project Ga0335075, IMG submission 206723) | Soil microbial communities from Loxahatchee National Wildlife Refuge, Florida, United States - Lox_Sample_2.4 | ecosystem: Environmental > Terrestrial > Soil > Wetlands | place: USA: Florida...
ACCGCGAGCCACAGCGCGGTCGTCGAGAACGCCCACAGCGGCAGGACGAACAGCGACAGCAGCGCGGCGACGATGATGATGCGGCGGCGGCCGAACCGCTCCGACAGCGTCCCGAACGACAAGCCGCCGATGATGGCGCCGATATTGTAGATCACCGCGATGAGGCTCGTTTCATGCGGCGACATGTGATGCTGGACCTGCAGGAAGGTCGGATAGAGATCCTGGGTGCCGTGGCTGAAGAAGTTGAATGCCGTCATCAACAGCACGGCATAGATGCCGAGCTGCCAATGCGAGCGAACGACGGCGAGCGTGTTGCTGCGCGACGTGGTGGGGCGCCAGGTCGGCGATTCCGGAACGCTGCGGCGAATATAAAACACCAGCAAGGCCGGCACGACGCCGACCATGAACATGCCGCGCCAGCCGATATATTGAAACAAGAGGCCGTAAATGATCGAAGCGAGGAAATAGCCGGTCGGATAGCCGGACTGCAGCAGCCCCGACACCGCGCCGCGCGCCTTCGGCGGAATCGATTCCATGGTCAGCGAGGCGCCGACACCCCATTCGCCGCCCATGGCAATCCCGAAGATGGCGCGCAGAATGAGCAGGCTCATCAGGTTCGGCGCGAAACCGGACGCGAGCTCGATCGCCGAGTACAGCAGCACGTCGACCATCAGCGTCGGCCGGCGGCCCCAGCGGTCGGCGGCGCGGCCGAAGATATAGGCGCCGATCGGGCGCATCGCCAAAGTCAGCAGGATGGCGACGGTGACGTCGGTGATCTGGGTGCTGAACTCGTGGGCGATGTCCTTGAGCACGAACACCATGAGGAAGAAATCGAAGGCGTCGAGCGTCCAGCCGAGAAAGCTCGCCGCGACGACATGCTTCTGCTCGCTGGTCCACCCAGAAAAGGCTTCCAACATGGACGTTTCCCCGCCGGCGCTTTAGCCCTCGACGTCGGTGTCGGGCCGGTCGTCACCGCGTGCCGTTTCCTCGTGCCATTTGCCGTTTTCGTCTTCCCACGAGATCGTGCGGGTCTCGTCCGGGATGTGCTGCTCCTGCGCGGCGCGCCGCGCGGCCTTGCGGGCCGCGTCATGGGACGGGAAGGCTTCGGAGAATACGCCGTTGACCCGATAGGCCCAGCCGTCCTCGTGCCGGACGATATGATAGGTGACCTTGACCATTTCCGCCCTCCTGATGTGGAATAATAAGGACTTCGGGCGAAAGTTCCAATCAGGCCGCGGCGGGGGCCGCGCTTTCGCGCCGGCGCCGGGCCTCATAGGCCTGCAGATGCGCATTGGCGACGCGCAGCAGCGGCACGTCCTTGCCGGCCTTCGCGCCGCGCCGCAACAGATCGCCGACGATGTGATCGCCTTCGATCGGCGCGCCGTGCTCGATGTCGCGCAGCATCGAGGCCGCGAGCTTCGAGCCCGGCGCGGTCAGCATGCCGAGACTGCGGGCGCGGCTCGCCTCGCGCGGCTCGAAACCGTGCGCCGTGGCGATCGCCGCGCATTCGTCAAACAGGCGCTGCGGCAGGTCGACGGCTCCGGCCGCGACAATGTCGCCGACCGTCGCGCGCATCAGGCAGGTGGCCGCGGCGGTTGCGGCGATAAACACCCATTTCTCCCACATCTCCTGCAGGATCGCGGTACTCAGCTTGGCGTCGAATTTGGCCCCGGCAAACGCCGCGGCGACCGCTTCGGTGCGGGGCCGAACCGTGCCGTCCAGTTCGCCGAAGGCGAGGTTGTGGGTCTCCAGCAAATGAAGGATGCGGCCTTCGCCGTCGAGCGTCGCCGAGATCACGCATTGGCCGCCGAGGACTCTGTCGCCGCCGAACCGGCCTTTGAGATAATCGAGATGCGCCATGCCGTTGAGGAGCGGCAATATCGCAGTGTCCGCTCCGACGGCGGGCGCAAACGAATCGGCCGCCCCGGCGAGGTCATAGGCTTTGCTCGACAGCAGGATCAGATCGTAGCGCGCGGTCAGCGCGTCCGCCATCACGATGGGCGGATCGGGCAGAGCGAGATCGCCGACCGGGCTGCGGATGACGAGCCCCGTCTTCGCCAATTGCGTTGCCCGGCGCGGCCGCACCAAAAAGGTCACATCGCGGCCCGCCGCCAGCAGCCTGCCGCCGAAATAACCGCCGATCGCGCCGGCGCCGACCACGAGAATGCGCATCAGGCTTGTCCATTCTGCGGGGGCGCCGGCTGTCGCGGCACCAGAAGATTGCCGGTGAACAGCATGACCGGCTCGCCGTTCTGGTTGAACGTCGTGGTGCGCACCCGCAGCGTGCCGCGGTCGGGGCGCGACTTCGACGGCCGCACCTCGATGATTTCACTCGCGGCGTGCAATTCATCGCCCGGCCGCACCGCGCGCGGCCAGCTCAGTTCGTCGAAGCCGACGCCGAGAATGCCGCCCGCCGGCTTGAACTCGCCGTCGACCATCAGCCGCATGGTCAGCGCCGCGGTGTGCCAGCCGCTGGCGGCGAGGCCCTGAAACGGCGAATGGCGCGCCGCCGCCTCGTCGATATGGAAGGGCTGCGGATCGAATTGCCGCGCGAAGGCGAAGATCTGCTCCTTGTCGACGCGGACCGTGCCGGTCTTGAACACCTGTCCCGGAGCAAAGTCGTCCAGATAGCGTGCGGTCATGGTTGCACCGGCTTTCGTTGCGGCAAGACGAAGACGCTGCGGCGGCCGTCCGTGAACCAGACCCCGCATGCGACCGCGGCGGCGTTGATGAGGCCAAACGCGGCGAGCGCCACCGCGAGCGCTGCGAATACATCGGTCAGATTGCCCGTCAAGCGCAAGGCGACAAAGCCGCCGCCGGCCGCGATCACCAGCCGCGCCATATTGGCGATCAGCGGCCATAACAGGCGGCCGGCGCCTTGCGAGGCGAAATAGAGCGCCATGCCGAGACCGAACAGCCCGTAAACCGGCCCGACCGTGTGCAGATAGCGGGAGCCGGCATCGAGCATCTGCGGCGCAGTGCCGAAAAGCGACAGCCAGGCGCGCGGCGCGGCCGCCGCCGCAAAGCCGATCGTCTCGCAAATCCCCGCCGCGATCGCGGCGCCGATCCAGGCCACGCGCAGGGCGCGGTCGCGGCGGCCGGCGCCGATATTGGTGCCGACCATGGCGACGAGCGGGCCGCCCAATCCGAACACCAGCGGAATCAACAGATATTCGAGCCGCGAGCCGGTGCCGTAGCCGGCGATCGCCGCCGGACCGAAGGAACCGACCAGACCGGTGGCGATCGCGATCGTGAGGTTGGTCTGCACGGTGATCAGCGCCGCCACCAGGCCCACGCGCAATATGTCGGCAAACAGCGGCCAGCGAAACGCAACGCCGCCGAAGGAAAGCCGGACGACGCTGCGTCCGGATCGCAGATAGCCGGCAAGAACCAGGCTGCCCACCGCGTAATAGAGCACCACGGCGACCGCGCCGCCGGCGACGCCCAATCGCGGAAACGGACCCAGGCCGAAAATGAGGCACGGCGACAATGGAATGAGAACAATCACGCCGGCGCAGGTGACCAAAGCCGGCACGATCATGTTGCCGGTGCCGCGGATCACGTTGCTCAGCGTGTTGAACAGCCAGACCAGGATGGCGCCGGCAAAGACGACGGTCGAATAGGTTTGCGCCGCCCGTAGCGTCGCACCGCTGCCGCCCATCGCCGCATAGAGCACGCCGCCGCCGGCGAGCAGGGCGGCCATGAAGGTCAAGCCGAAGACCAGCGCGATGACCAGCGCGTGCCAGACCAGCGCATCCGCGTCGGCGCGGCGCCCGCCGCCGAGCGCGCGGGCGATGGCCGAGGAGATGCCGCCGCCCACGGCGCCCGCCGACATCATTTGCATGAGCATCAGCAATGGAAAGACCAGCGCCACGCCGGCCAGCGCATCGGTGCCGAGCTTGCCGACGAAATAGGTCTCGACCAGGCCGACGGCGCTTTGCGCCAGCATCACCAGCATGTTCGGCGCGGCAAGCCGGATCAGCGTCGTCGCGATCGGCCCGTCGATCAAGGCGCGGGTGCGGGCATCGTAGCCGGCCTTCGGCGCCGCGGCGGGATCGGCCGTCGCGGCTACGGCCTCGGACGATGCGATGCTCTGGACGGACATCCGGCCCTCCCGACGATCCGCCATTGCGGCGGCGCTTGAACGACAGCCGATATAGGAGTATATGCACCTATATGAAAGACCCCGGCTCTGCAATGGTGGAAATGGCAGGAGCTTCGCTCAATCCGGCCGCCTGCAATTGCCTGGCGTTGCGCCAGGCAACGCGGCATCTCACGCAAATCTATGATCAATTCCTGGCGCCGAGCGGCCTGCGCTCGACTCAGTATTCGATTCTTGCAAGGCTGCAGCGCAAAGGGCCGATGACCATCAATGCGCTCGCCGCGGAGCTGGTGATGGATCGGACCACGCTCGGCCGCAATATTCTGCCGCTGGAGCGCGACGGCTTGATCGAAATCGGCGCCGGCAAATCCGACCGGCGCAGCAAGCAAGTGCGGCTGACCGCGGCCGGCACCGCGCGGGTTCGGCAGGCGAGCATCGCCTGGCAGGCGGCGCAGGCGCATTTCGAGAAAGCGTTCGGCGGCACGCGCGCGCAAGAGCTGCGCACGCTGCTGGAAGACGTCGTCGCGAGCGAAACGCCGAATGCCAAGGACACCGCGGCCTGATACGCGGCGCGTTCCGCCGTCACGGGTAACGCGAAAAGTCGCGGCCCTCCTTGACCACGAACTCGAGCAGAAACGGCGCGCCCTTTTCCGTCACGTGCGCGGCCTCCTTGATGGCGCCGACGATATCGGCCGGCTTGTCGACGCGCCGCGCCGCGACGTTGAGCCCTTCGGCCACCTTGGTGTAATTGCCGCCGACAGTCATGGCGCCGTATTTGGCGTCCGAAATCGTCAACACGTCGCGCTCCGCTCCCATCACGCCGTTGTTGAACACCACGGTGAGGATGGCGATGCGGTTGCGCGATGCCGTTTCGATGTCCATCCCGGTCATGCCGATGGCGGCGTCGCCCATGACGTTGATGCACAGTTTTTTCGGCGCCGCGAGCTTGGCGCCCATGGTGATGCCGAGACCGTAGCCGAGCTGGGTCGACTTGCCCCAGCCCATGTAAGAGCCGGCCGCGGTGGTTTCCCAGAACGGGATCATCTGCTCGCGCGGACTGCCGGAATCGTGGGTGATGATGACGTTGTCGCGGTCGAGCGTGCGCATCAAATCGCGGATGACGCGATACTGGTTGAGCGGCATCTCGTCGGAATTAAGAAACTTGGCCCAGTCGTCGAGCCAGGCCTTCTTGCCGGCGGCGACTTCCTCCTTCAGCGCGGCGAGCGCGTTGCCGCCGCCCGAGCCCTTGCGCTTGGCGACTTCGGCGACCAGCGCATCGATGACCAGGCCGGCGTCGCCGACCATGGCGAGATCGGCGCGGTATTCCTTGTTGATATCGCCGGCGTCATTGGTCGAATGGATGATGGTTTTTCCCGGCGGCACGCCGGGACCGAACGGCGTGACGGTCAGGCTCGAGCCGATCGCCATCACCACGTCGGACCGGTTGAGGAAATCGGCGAAGACCTTGGAGCGCGAGCGCGTCGAGCCGCCGAGCGCCAGCGGATGACTGTCCGCAATGGCGCTTTTGCCGGGATTGGTGGCGACGACCGGCGCCGGCAGCAATTCGGCGAGCGCCGCAAGACGGTCGCCGGCCTCGGCATAGTGGACGCCTTGGCCGGCCCAGAGCAGGGGATGCTTGGCCGCGAGCAGTATCTCGGCGGCCTTTTCGATCGCGGCCGGATCGGGCGCCGCGCGCTGCACCGGCACCGGCCGGTAATCGAGCGTCCCCTTGAATTCCGCCTCGAACACCTCGTCCGGCACTTCGATCAACACCGGCCCCGGCTTGCCCGAGCGCATGGCCTGGTAAGCGCGCCGCATCAGGTCCGGCAATTCCTGCACATTGTGCGCCAGCGCCGACCATTTGGTGACCGCGCGATAGACCTCGGCGGCGCGGAACACCGGGCGGACATATTGCCGATGCAGCGGCAAGCCGCCCGAAATGATCAGGATCGGCACATTCTCGGAATAAGCCTGGGCAATGCCGGGGAAGGCGTTCTCGATGCCCGGTCCGGCCTGGGCGGCGAACACGCCGTTGGTTTTGCCGCGCTTGATGCGCGAATAGCCGTCGGCAATGCCGACGCCGACACGTTCCTGGCGGCAGAGGATCGGGCGAATGTCGATGGCCGCGCAGGGCTCGATCACCGGATTGCGCGGATAGCAGGACAGGAACTCCGTCCCTTCGCGCTTGAGAATATCGGCAATGACCTCGGCGCCCTTCATGGCAATCCCGCTCCCTCTTCGACTTTGTGTCTGTCCGCCATGATAGGCGGGATTGGCGCGCGCAGGCTACGGCCGCGAAGGCAAGCCTCGGCTTTTCCGGGCTTGGCCGGCAAGGCGGCATTTCGCGCTCGCGCCGGTTCGGTTATGATCTTGCGCCAATATGGAGTGAACGGTGAAAAGGATTGTCGCTGGTCTATCTTCGCTTGCGTTCGCAAGCGCGCTTGCCGCGCCGCTCGCGCTGACCGCGCCGCTGCCGGCTTCCGCCGGCGATTACGGCAAGGTCGAGTCGTCCTGCTATCAGTGCCTGCGCGACGCCATCTATGCCGATGTCAGTCTGATCGCGCGGCTCGAGGCCGATCCGTATATCGACGATGGCATCAAGGGGCCGCAAATCGAAGCGGCGCGGGCCGAGATCGATCGCTTGCGCAAAATCCTCGGTCCGGTGGAGGATGTGGGCGCGTTCCCCTGCTGTTACACGCGCGCGCCGATCTACGTCCGCTGAGCCGCCGCCCGGCCGGTTGGCATCTTCTTGCGGTCACTCCGCCGGCGTCATCGGCGGCGTACCGAACAGGCCCGGGAACAGGCGCTCGCGCGTGCGCAGCGACCACTGGCCGAGCCGGTCGAGATAAAGATAAACCACCGGCGTCGTGTAAAGCGTCAGCAATTGGCTGATCAACAGTCCGCCGACGATGGAGATGCCGAGCGGCCGGCGAATCTCGCCGCCGTTGCCGAAGCTCACCGCCAGCGGAATGGCGCCGAGAATGGCGGCCGAGGTGGTCATCATGATCGGCCGGAAACGCAACAGGCAAGCCTGGAAGATCGCATCGTACGAGTTCAGGTTGCGTGAGCGCTTCGCCTCGATGGCGAAATCGATCATCATGATGGCGTTCTTCTTGACGATGCCGATGAGCAGAATGACTCCGATCAGCCCGATGATGGAGAACTCGGTGTGGAACAGCATCAGCGCCAGAATGGCGCCGACGCCCGCCGACGGCAGCGTCGACAGAATCGTGATCGGGTGGATATAGCTCTCGTACAGCACGCCGAGCAGAATGTAGACGGCGGCGATGGCGGTGGCGATCAGCACCGGCTCGTAGGCGAGCGATTGCGCGAATACCGCCGCCGTGCCGGCGAGATTGCCGTGGATCGAAGCCGGCATCCGGATTTGCTTGATCGCGGTGTCGATTTCGTTGGCGGCGTCGCCGAGCGCCGCGCCCGGCTTCAGGTTGAAGGAGATCGTGGCGGCGACGAACAGCCCCTGATGGCTGACCGAAAGCGGCGCATTGCCCGGGCGGTAATGACTCAACGCCGCGAGCGGGATCATCGTTTCCTGGGCGGTGGACACCGCGGCGCCCGACGAGGCGGCGCCCCGGCCGGAATTGGCCAGCGCGTTGATCGCGGCATTGCGCGCCGAATTGTTGTTGGCGGTGGCGGCCGCCGTTTCGCTTGCCGACAGAGCGCTTGCCGCAGCGGACTTGGCCGGCGTCACCGACCCGGCCGGTGCATTGCTCTGCTGCGTGCCGGAAGCGCCGCCGCCCGAGGTCGCCACGTAGATGTCGCGCAAGGACGCCGGATATTGCGTGTAGCGCGGGTCGATTTCCATGACGACATGGTACTGATTGATGGCGCTGTAGATCACCGAGACCTGGCGCTGCCCGAAGGCGTCATAAAGCGTGTTGTCGATCTGCGCCGGCGTTACGCCGAGGCGCGACGCGGTCGGCCGATCGATGATGAGATCGGACTCCAGGCCGCGCTGCTGCTGGTCCGAGTTCACATCGGTCATGACTTTCGAGTGTTCCAGCGCCTGGACCAGAAGCGGCGTCCACTTGGCCAGCAAATCCGGATCGTCGGCCTGCAGCGTGTACTGGTATTCCGAACTGCTCTGCCGGCCGCCGGCGCGAATGTCCTGCACGCCGAACAGGAACAGCCGGCCGCCGGGCACCTTGGCGAGCTTCGGCCGCAGCCGCGCGATCACCTGGTCCATCGGCGGCCGCTGTCCGAGCGGCTTGAGCGAGACGAACACGGAGCCGGTGTTGATCTGGCCGAAACCGCCGCCCGAGCCGACGCCGGTGTAGCCGACGACGTGCTCCACGGCCGGATCCTGCTGGACGATGGCCATCATCTGCCGCAGCTTTTGCGTCATCAACTGGAACGAGACGCTCTGATCGGCTTGCAGCGAGCCGATCATGCGGCCGGTATCCTCTTCGGGAAAGAATCCCTTCGGCACGATATAGAACAGCACCACGTTGAGAATGATCGCGCCGAAGAAAATGACGAGAACGACGCGGCTGTGGCGCAGCGCCCAGGCGAGCGAATGCTCGTAGCCGGCGAGCAGGCGGTCGAACAGCCCGCGCCGCCGCGGCGTTTCGCGCGGCGGTTGGCCGCGCAGCAACAGCGCACACATCATCGGCGTGGTGGTGAGCGAAATCACCAGCGAGATCATGATCGCGAGCGACAGCGTCATGGTGAATTCGCGGAACAGCCGGCCCAATATGCCGCCCATCAGCAGGATCGGCAGGAACACCGCGATCAGCGACAGGCTGATCGACAGCACGGTAAATCCGACCTCGCGGGCGCCGAGAAATGCCGCCTCGAGCCGCGGCACGCCGGCTTCGAGGTGCCGCGAGATGTTCTCCAGGACGACGATGGCGTCGTCGACCACGAAGCCTGTGGCGATGGTCAGCGCCATCAGCGACAGAATGTCGAGACTGTAGCCGAGCAGATACATCGCGCCGAAGGTGCCGAGGATCGATACCGGCACGGCCACGGAGGGAATAGTGGTGGCGCGAAAGTTGCGCAGGAACAGAAAGACCACGAGCGTCACCAGCGCGATGGCGATCACCAGAGTGAATTCGGTGTCGTGCAGCGATTGCCGGATGGTCGTGGACCGGTCGATGGCGATGGTCACGTTGACGTCGGCCGGCATCGCGGCCTCGAGATGCGGCAGTTCGGCCTTCACGCTGTCGATGGTGTCGATGATGTTGGCGCCCGGCTGCCGGAACAGAATGACCAGCACCGAGGGCTGACCGTTGGACAGGCCGAGATTGCGCACGTCTTCGACGGAGTCGGTGACCTGTGCCACGTCCGACAGCCGGATCGCGGCGCCGTCGCGATAGGCGACGATGAGCGGCGCATAATCCGCCGCCTTGGTCGACTGGTCATTGGTGTAAATCTGGAACCGGCGCCCGCCGTCGTCGATGGTGCCCTTCGGCGAGTTGGCGTTGGCGGAGGCGAGCGCGGCGCGGACGTCCTCCAGCCCGATGCCGTATTTGAACAAGGCCTGGGGATTGAGCTCGACGCGAACCGCCGGCAGCGCCGCGCCGCCGAGGATGACCTGGCCGATGCCGCCGATCTGCGACAATTGCTGCTGAAACACATTGCTGGCGGCGTCGTAGATCTGGCCCTGGGTCAGGGTTTTCGACGTTATCGCCAGAATGAGAATAGGCGCGTCGGCCGGGTTCACCTTGCGATAGGTCGGATTGCTCTTCAGGCTCGCCGGCAGGTCGGCGCGGGCGGCGTTGATCGCGGCCTGCACGTCGCGCGCCGCGCCGTCGATGTCGCGGTTGAGATCGAATTGCAGCGTGATGCGCGTCTGCCCGATGCCGCTCGACGAGGTCATTTCGGTGACGTCGGCGATCTGGCCGAGATGGCGCTCCAGCGGCTCGGCGACGCTCGTTGCCACCGTATCCGGGCTCGCGCCCGGCAGTTGCGCGTTGACCGAGATGGTCGGAAAGTCGACCTGCGGCAGCGGCGCCACCGGCAGCTTCGAGAAGGCGAGAACGCCGGCCAGCGCGATGCCGAGCGTCAGCAGCGTGGTCGCCACCGGACGCTTGATGAACGGCGCGGATATGTTCATTCGGCCGGCGCTTCCGGCACGATCGGCGCCGACGGCCGGCGGCCGATGAGCCGCACCGCCATCCGATCGAAATACAGATAGATGACCGGCGTCGTGAACAGCGTGAGCGCCTGGCTCACGATCAGGCCGCCGATGATGGCGACGCCGAGCGGCTGGCGCAGTTCCGAGCCGGTGCCGGTGCCGAGCATCAGCGGCAGGGCGCCGAGCATCGCGGCGAATGTCGTCATCATGATCGGCCGGAAGCGCAGCAGGCAGGCCTGATAGATCGCTTCGCGCGGCGCCAGGCCCTCGGCGCGCTCGGCGTCGAGCGCGAAATCGATCATCATGATGGCGTTCTTCTTGACGATGCCGATCAGCAGGATGATGCCGATAATGGCGATGACGTCGAGGTCGTAATGCAACAGCATCAGCGACAGGAGCGCGCCGACGCCGGCCGACGGCAGCGTCGACAGGATGGTGATCGGGTGGATGAAGCTCTCGTAAAGAACGCCGAGCACGATGTACATCGCCACCACCGCGGCGACGATCAGGAACACTTCGTTGGCGAGCGACGACTGGAACGCCGCGGCGGTGCCCTGGAATGCGGTGATGAAGCTCAGCGGCAGCGCGGCCTGGCTCTCGGCGTCCTGGATCGCGGTGATGGCGGCGCCGAGCGAATAGCCGGGGGCGGTGTTGAACGAGATCGTCGTCGCCGGAAACTGGCCGAAATGCGTGATCACGAGCGGAGCGGTGCGCTGCACGATATGGGCGATCGCGGTGAGCGGCACCTGGCCGTTGGTGGACGACGACGATGACGGCAGGTACAGCGATTCCAGCGCGGTCAGCGACTGCTGCAATTTCGGAATGACTTCGAGGATGACCCGGTTCTGATTGGACTGCGTATAGATGGTGGAGACGATGCGCTGGCCGAAGGAATCGTAAAGCACGTTGTCGATGGTCGCCGGCGTGATGCCGAACCGGCTGGCGGTGGCGCGATCGATGATGATGTCAGCCGCCAGTCCTTGCTGCTGCAGATCGCTCGCCACATCGGTGATTTGCGGCAATTGGCTGAGCCGCTGCACGAGTTTCGGCACCCAGGTGTTGAATTCGGCCGCGTTGGCGTCCTCGAGCACGAAATGATAGGGCGCGCGGCTGATGGTCGAATCGATGGTCAGGTCCTGGACCGGCTGCATATAGAGGGTGATGCCGACGACCGACGCGGTCTCGTTCTGCAGCCGGCGGATGATGGCGGTGGCGTTCAAATTGCGCTCGTCGTGCGGCTTCAGGGTGATCAGAAACCGGCCGGTGTTGAGCGTCTGGTTGGTGCCGTCGACGCCGACGAAGGAGCTCAGGCTGACGACATCGGGATCCTTGAGGACGGCTTCGGCGAGGTCGTTCTGCAGTTGCGCCATCCGATCGTATGAGACGCTCTGCGAGGCCTCGGTGATGGCTTGAATCATGCCGGTGTCCTGAACCGGGAAGAATCCCTTCGGGATGAGCAGATAGAGGAGCACGGTCAGCGCCAGCGTCGCGAGCGCGACCAGCAAGGTCGCGAACTGGCGGTCGAGCACCCAGTTGAGCGCCCGGCCGTAGCGGGCGATGACCGCGTTGAAAACCGCCTCGGCCTGGAGATCGAAGCCGCTGCGTTCGCCTTCGCCGTGATGGCGAATGAGCTTGGCGCACATCATCGGCACCAGTGTCAGTGACACCACCGCGGAGATGATGATGGTGACCGCCAGCGTGATGGAAAACTCGTGAAACAGGCGGCCGACCACGTCGCCCATGAACAACAGCGGGATCAGCACGGCGATCAGCGAGATGGTGAGCGAAATGATGGTGAAGCCGATCTGCTCGGAACCGCGCAGCGCCGCTTCGAGCGGCGGCATGCCGCCTTCGACGTAGCGGGCGATGTTCTCGATCATGACGATGGCGTCGTCGACGACGAAGCCGGTGGCGATGGTCAGCGCCATCAGCGACAGGTTGTCGAGCGAGAAGCCCAACAGGTACATCGCCCCGAACGTGCCGACGAGCGAGAGCGGCACCGACAGGCTCGGGATGATGGTGCCCGGCAGCGTGCGCAGGAACACGAATATCACCAGCACCACCAGCACCACCGCCAGGCCGAGCTCGAACTCGACGTCGGCGACCGAAGCGCGGATGGTCACCGTGCGGTCGCTCAGCACGCGGACATTCATGGCTTGCGGCAGCGTCGACATGATCTGCGGCAGCAGCGCCTGAATCCGGTCGACGACTTGAATGATGTTGGCGCCGGGCTGGCGCTGCACGTTGACGATGATCGCGGGCGTGGTGTTTGCCCAGGCGCCGAGCTTGGTGTTCTCCGGGCCGCTGACGATGCTGGCGACGTCGGTCAGCTTGACCGGCGCGCCATTGCGGTAGGCGACGATGAGATTGCGATACTGATCGACGCTGGTGAGCTGGTCGTTGGCGTTGATCGTCAGGGCCTGCGTCGGGCCGTCGAAATTGCCCTTCGGCGTATTGACGTTGAGATTGCCGATGGTGGTGCGGACGTCGTCGATATTGAGGCCGTAGGCGGCGAGCGAATCCGGATTGAGCTGAATGCGCACCGCCGGCCGCTGGCCGCCGCTGATGCTGACGAGTCCGACGCCGGTGAGCTGCGAGATTTTCTGCGCCAGCCGGGTCTCGCTGTAGTTCTCCAGATCGGTGAGCGCCAGCGTGTCCGAGGTCACCGACAGCGAGAGAATGGGCGCGTCAGCCGGATTGACCTTGGAATAGATCGGCGGCGCCGGCAGATCGGCCGGCAACAGATTGCCGGCCGCGTTGATCGACGCCTGGACCTCCTGCTCGGCGACGTCGAGCGACAGATCGAGGCCGAATTGCAGCGTGATCACCGACGCGCCGCCCGAGCTTGCCGATGTCATCTGGTTCAAGCCGGGCATCTGCCCGAATTGCCGCTCAAGCGGCGCCGTGACCGAGGAGGTCATGACTTCCGGACTGGCGCCGGGATAGAGGGTCTGCACCTGAATCGTCGGGTAGTCGACCTCGGGCAAAGTCGACAGCGGCAGGAAATTATAGGCGACCATGCCGGACAGCAGGATCGCCGCCATCAAGAGCGTGGTGCCCACCGGGCGCAGGATGAAGGGTTCGGAGACGTTCATCGCACCGCTTTTCGCCGCGTGCCCGCTGCCGCGGCGGTATTACTGGCCGCCGCCCG
>Ga0335075_10011549_pt1 | contig 13348 bp, 11 predicted proteins | sample Lox_Sample_24_FD_206723 | JGI IMG/M metagenome (GOLD analysis project Ga0335075, IMG submission 206723) | Soil microbial communities from Loxahatchee National Wildlife Refuge, Florida, United States - Lox_Sample_2.4 | ecosystem: Environmental > Terrestrial > Soil > Wetlands | place: USA...
CCGGGCTGCAACCGGTCCACGCCGACAGCCCGACCGTGGAGGTCTTCTGCTGGCATGAACATCGATCCCGCTCTTGAGAGGTAAGCGATCAGATCACGAGGTATCCGCTTATTTCGCCGCGAAAGCGAACAAAGCAGACAGGCATGAGTCGTTCCTTGCAGGCGTATTGTGCTGGTCGCGTGGCGCACCCCACAGCGTCATGACAAGCACAGTGTCATGACAAGCACTGTGTCAGTTTCAGCGTAACCTACCCGGAAACCTTCCCGCGTACTCGGTTAGGCCCGTCAGCTCACGCTTTGTGCGGTGGCCGCGGCGGCGGCGGCGGAATGGACGCGACGCTTGGCACCGCGTCGGGCCAGATAAGCAGGACGGGGCAGGGAGCGTGATCGACGACGAAGCGCGCCTCCTTGCCAAGGCTCTTCGGCCCGAGCCGGGACTGGTCACCGTCCCTGGCCACGATCAGCAGGTCGGCGCCGTCCGCCGCGGTCACTACCTCGCGCTCAGGACGGCCGTGGCGGTCGATCAGGTCACACGGGCGGCCAAGCCGCTTGGCGGCGGCGTCGAGCAGCTCGGCCGCCGAGTCGCGCGCGAACTCGGTGATCCTGGCGGCGGGGTCGCGTCCGTGCGCCCCGCGGCCCATGAGCCCCAGGTAGGCGCCGTGGGCCGCTTCCGGCGGGTCGTCTGCGGTCACGTGAATGAGGGCGATCCGCGTGGTGGCGACGGGCAGTCGCCTGGCCGCGTCGATACATGCCTGCCACGTTCGCTCGCCGACCCAGACGAGCACTGAATAGGCGGGGTCGCCTTTCTCTTTCATCGCTTTCTCAGCCTTTCATTACGTGGAGTCCGGCCCATAGCGCGAGCACCGCGAGTGTCAGCCCGGCGGGAACGGTGAGGAGCCCGAGCACGGTGAATTCCCGCAGCGACGGGGCCGACCCGTGCTGGTGCAGGATGCGCCGCCACAAAAGCGTCGCCAGCGATCCGGTATAGGTCAGGTTCGGGCCTATGTTGACGCCAACCAAGACAGCGAGGATGGCGCCCGCGCCGGACGGCGCGGCGAGCGGAAGCAGCACAAGGACGGCCGGCAGGTTATTGATCAGGTTGGCGAGCACGGCGGATATCGCCGCGACGGCGAGCAGTGCGGGCAGCGCGGTGCCGCTCGGCAGGAGCGGGCGCAGCGCGTCGTTGAGTCCGTTGTCGACCACGCCACGGACGACGATCCCCAGGCAAAGCACGAAGACCAGGAAGGGCACGTCGGCCGCCCGGACGAGGCCCGCCAGGCCGGTGCGACGCTGCGCCAGGCCGCGCACGGCGAGGACAACGGCGCCGGCCAGGGCGGCCCAGGCGGGATTCGCCCCGGCCGCGGACGCGATCGCGAAGCCGGCGAGGGTGAGCGCGACCACGACGAGGGTGAACGCGGGCAGGCCGGTCTCGGCGGCTTTCCGTTCGGTGGCCGGCCGCGCGGCGCCGCCGAGGTCGGCGCGGAAATAGAGGCTGAGCGCGACGTACTCGACGCCGACCGCGGCCAGCCACGGCAACGCCATCAGGCCGGCGAAGCGTCCAAACGAAAGACCGCTCGCGGAAAACGCCAGCAGGTTGGTCAGGTTGGAGACCGGCAGCAGGAGCGACGCGGAGTTGGCGAGATGCGTGCACGCGTACATGTACGGCGCAGACCGCATGCGCAAGCGCGCCGCGGTGACGAAGACCACCGGGGTCAGCAGCACGACGGTGGCGTCTAGGCTGAGCACCGCCGTCGTCACCGCCGCGACCACGAAGACCTGCGCGAGCAGCCGCCGCGGGCGGCCGCCGGACCCACTGGCCAGCCATGCGCCGCAGGCACGGAACAGGCCCTCGTCGTCGCACAACTGCGCGATCACGAGCACCGCGGCGAGGAAGCCGATCACCGGCCCGAGTTGCTGCGCCTCCAGCCGTGCGTCGTGGAGCGGTATCGCGCCCGTCGCGATGACCAGCACCGCCGCCGGGACAGCCGCCACCGCCTCCGGCCAGCCGCGTGGCCTGATCACCGCCCATGCGAGCACGGCGAGCAGCGCGATGACCGAGAGCGACTCGGAGACGGCAGCGTCCAGTTCGGCCCCCCTCGCGCAAGCGCACGGATGGCAGCATCTAACCAGACCGGTCCGGCCGGGACTCGCGCCGCCGCCCGCGCCGTCGGCTGGCCCGCGCCGCCTGGCCCGCGCCGCCTGGCCCGCGCCGCCTGGCCCGCGCCGTCGGCTGGCCCGCGCCGCCTGGCCCGCGCGGCCCGCGCCGCCTGGCCCGCGCGGCCCGCGCCGCCTGGCCCATGCCACCGCCTGGGCCGCCGACCGCCCACAATCAGATAACAGCAACAAGCGCGTCAGCGCTCAACATAGTGGATAGAAATGAACGCGATAGTGTGCGCAACGATCCACTATCCTCTCCGCGCCGCCACGGCGAGTGGATAACAGCAACAAGCGCTCCGCGCGGTGACCGCCGTCGGGTTGCCGCGCCCTGCGGTGGTCTTTGTCGCCTGAAATAGCAGGCTGAACTCGTTCTGAATGCTGCTTCTGACTTTTATCGGAAGTCACATTGGGACTACTTCGTGGCGGCAGAAGTCACAATGAGACTACGCGATCAGAGGCTCAAAAACGCCTTCTACCTTGGGGTTTGCCGCAAATTGGGCGCGCGTAACTTGGCGTAGCGCAGGCTAGAATTGCCGAACCCCCGAGGTGTAGGTTCGCGGGGAAGGCCGTATCAGCGGAGGATAAATGAGCATTCTCGGCACGCGGGTGATCCGTACGGAAGATCCGCGGCTTCTCACCTCGGGCGGCGTCTACGTCGACGACTTGCGCGAACCCGATCTCGCTGGGGCGGTGCGGGCCACGTTCGTTCGGTCGACTATCGCGCACGCCCTGATCACAGGCATTGACACCTCGGCGGCACTGGAGGCTCCCGGGGTGGTCGCGGTGCTGACCGCCGCGGACATGACCGACCTGCCGACGCCGCCGCCCCCCGAGCCACTGCCGGACGACGCGCCGCCGCCCGAGGGACCCGCCCCGATGGGCGGGGTCTGGCAGGAGCCGCTGCTCGCCGTCGACCGGGTGCGGTTCGTCGGCGAACCAGTCGCGATCGTGCTGACCGACGCCGCGTACGGTGGCGAGGACGCCGCCGAACTGGTGAGCGTGGACTACGAGCCGCTGCCCGCCGTGCCCTCGATCGAGGCGGCCCTGGCGGACGAGTCGGTGCTGTTCCCCGGCGCGGGTACCAACGTGTGCGTGCGCGGTGGCCGCCCCATCGGCGACGAGTCGATCTTCGAGGGGTGCGAGATCATCGTCGAGGGCGACGTGGTCAACCAGCGCGTCGCCGCCCTGCCGATGGAAGGCAGGGCCACCGCGGCGGCGTTTAAAGACGGGAAGCTGACCGTCTGGACGTCCACCCAGAACGCGCAGCTCGCGCGGCTGATCTTCACCGCCGTCGGCCTGCCGCCGGACGCGATCAGGGTCGTCGCCCCGGACGTCGGGGGCGGCTTCGGCGCCAAGATCGGCGTCGACCGCGAGCAGATCGTCGTCGCCTGGGCCGCCAAGCGCACCGGCAGGCCGGTCCGCTGGGTGGAGACGCGCAACGAGAACCTGATGGCGATGACCCAGGGTCGCGCCCAGTTGCACCACATCAAGATGGGCGGCGACCGCGAAGGGCACATCAAGGCTTACCGGCTCGACGTCGTGCAGGACTCGGGCGCCTACTCGCGGATGGGCGGCTTCCTGCCGATGCTCACCAACTTGATGGCGCCGGGCGTGTACGACATCCCCGCCGTGGAGGCCAACTACACGGCGGTCGTCACCAACGGCACGCCGATCGCCGCCTACCGCGGCGCCGGCCGGCCCGAGGCCGCGGCGACGGTCGAGCGGGTCGTCGACTGGTACGCCGCGGAGGCGGGCGTCGACTCGGCCCTCGTGCGGAGGCTGAACTTCATCAGGAAGGACCAGTTCCCGTTCGTCACCAAGACGGGCGCGCCGTACGACACCGGCGACTACGAGGCCGCGCTGGACAAGGTGCTTGCCGCCGCCGACTACAACGAGCTGCGGGCGGAGCAGGAGCGCCGCATCCGGGCGGGCGAGACCAGGCTGCTCGGCATCGGCCTGGCCTCCTACGTGGAGATCACCGCCGCCGACGGCGCGGCCGGCGAGACCGCCAAGGTCGAGGTGCACGACGACGGCACCGCGACCGTCTACACCGGCTCGTCGGCGCACGGCCAGGGCCACCACACCGCCTACGCGATGATCGTGACGGAAGAGCTCGGCATCCCGATGGACAAGATCGAGGTCATCCACGGTGACACCGACCTGGTCCCGGACGGCGTGGGCACTTACGCCTCGCGCTCGCTGCAGCTCGGCGGCTCCGCCGTGCACACGGCCGCGATCGAGATCAAGGAGGAGGCGTCCAAGAAGGCGGCCGAGCTGTTCGAGGCCGCCGAGTCCGACGTCGTGCTCGACACCGCGACCGGCATCTGGCACATCGCCGGCGACCCGGACAAGTCGCTGTCCTGGTCGCAGGTCGCCTCGGCCGCGGGCGAGGGCCTCATCGTGGCCAACGTGCGGTTCACCGCCGACCGGCCGACGTTCCCGTTCGGCACGCAGCTGTCGCTCGTCGAGGTGGATGTCGAGACCGGCAAGGTGACGCTGCTGCGCCATGTCACCGCCGACGACGCGGGCCCGGTGCTTAACCCGCTGCTGTTCGAGGGCCAGCGGCACGGCGGCATCGCTCAGGGCGCCGCGCAGGCGCTCGTGGAGGAGATACTCTACGACGCCGACGGCAACCCGATGACCGCCACGCTCATGGACTACGGCGCGATCACCGCGGCCGAGCTGCCCAGCTTCGAGCTGCTCACCAGCGAGACACCCACCACGGTGAACCCGCTGGGCGTCAAGGGCATCGGCGAGGCCGGCACGATCGGCGCCACCCCCGCCGTGCACAACGCGGTCGTCGACGCCGTGAAGCACCTCGGCGTCCGGCACATCGACATGCCCATGACCCCGGAACGTGTTTGGACAGCGATTCAGAAGGCGAGTTCGAAGTGAAGGTCGAACTGACCGTCAACGGCAAGGACGTCACGGCCGACGTCGAGGACCGCACGCTGCTCGTGCACTTCCTGCGCGACGTCGCGGACCTGACCGCGACGAACATCGGCTGCGACACCACGTCCTGCGGCGCCTGCACGGTGCTGCTCGACGGCGAGTCCGTTAAGTCCTGCACCGTCCTCGCCGCCCAGGCGGACGGGCGCGCGGTGACCACCCTTGAGGGACTGGCCTCCGACGCGGGCGAGATGCACCCGGTACAGCGGGCCTTCCACGAGGAGCACGGCCTGCAGTGCGGTTACTGCACCCCGGGCATGGTGATGGCGATCGTCTCGCTGCTCAAGGAGAACCCGTCGCCGACCGAGGCCGAGGTCAGGCAGGGCCTTGAAGGCAACATCTGCCGGTGCACCGGCTACCACAACATCGTGCGGGCGGCCCTGTCCGCGGCCGCGTCTTCAGGCACGGGGGCGTCCCAGTGATTCCACCTTCGTTCACCTACGCCAGGGCCACGTCGGTCGACGAGGCCATCGCCCTGGCCACCGAGCACGGCGAGGATGCCAAGTACCTGGCCGGCGGGCAGTCGTTGCTGCCGCTGATGAAGCTGCGGTTCGCCGCGCCGACCGTGCTGATCGACCTCGGCCGGGTCACGGAGCTGTCGTACATCCGCGACGCGGGCACGTACGTGGCGGTCGGCGCGCTCACCAGGCACCACGACGTGGCCACGTCGGAGCTGCTGCGTTCAGACATCCCGCTGCTCGCGCACACGGCCGAGGCGGTCGGCGACCCGCAGATCAGGCACCGGGGCACGATCGGCGGCTCCGTCGCGCACGCCGACGCGGCCGCCGACCTGCCGGCCGCGCTGCTCGCACTGGACGCGACCTTCGTGATCCGCGGCGAGTCGGGCACCCGCTCGGTTCCCGCCGCGGGGTTCTTCCACGGGATCTTCGAGACGGCGCTTGAGCCTGGCGAACTCCTGACGGAGATCCAGGTGCCCAAGCCCGCCACCCCGGCGGCGTGGTCCTTCCAGAAGTTCAACAAGCGGGCGATCGACTTCGCGATGGTCGGCGTGGCCGTTCAGGGCACGTCTGTCGCGCTCATCAACATGGGCTCGACGCCGCTGCGGGCGACCGCGGTGGAGTCAGCGCTCGCCGCCGGCGCCTCGGTCGCCGACGCGGCCGCCCTGGCGGCGGAGGGCACGAATGCGGGCTCGGACATCCACGCGTCCAAGGCCTACCGCGAGCACCTGGCGCGCGTCCTGGTGCGCCGGGCCCTGGAGGAGGCCTCCGCCCGGTCGTGATTTCCCTGGGTGGTTAGCGGAGCGGGGGCGGTGGCCCCCGCTCCGTTCCATTCCGCCGCGGCGGCGCCGTGCCACCCGTTCGCGTTTCCGTGCGACAAGGGCGGACAATGGCATTGTGGGGTTGCGTCGCAAGCTCGTTCGGCAGTTCAAGCACCCCGTCCGGTGGATAGCGTTCCTCGCGGGCGGGGTGCCCACGATTTTGGTGTTTCCCTGGCCGTCGCTTTCTTACCTCGCCTGGTTCGCGCTCGTGCCGGGCATGGTGCTGTTCACCCGGGCCGCGACGACCCGCGAGGCGGCCGCGCGCGGATGGTGGTTCGGCGCCGCGTACCTGATCGCCATGCTCTACTGGATGGCGCTCCAGATCGGGCCTGGCCTGCTGCTCATCGGCGGGGTCTTCGGCTGCCTGTGGTCGCCGTTCGCCGTCGCGGTCCACCGCCTGCTCAAGCCCCCGGTCACGTGGCCGCGCGCCCTCGCCGCGCTCATCGTGGTGCCAAGCGCCTGGCTGATCCCGGAGTGGATCAGGTCCTACCAGGGTCTCGGCGGGCCGTGGGGCCTGTACGGGGCCTCGCAGTGGCAGCATCCCGCCGTCCTCGCCCTCGCCAGCGTCGGGGGAGTGTGGCTGGTCAGCGTCGCCCTGCTGATCGCGAACTGCGGGCTCATGCTGCTGCTCGGCGTGCTCCGTCCGTCGCTGCTCGCCCCCGTACCCGCCTCTCCCGCCGCCACCGTGCCGGCTGCCGCCTCTCCCGCATCGGCCACCGCCGTGCCCGCACCCGCCACCGCCGTGCCCGCAGCCGCCGTCCCCGCGCCCGCCGTACCGGCGCCGGCCCTCTCCACCCCGATGCGCCGTCGTGTCGCGCTGGCCGGGGCCGGCGTGGGTGCCTTCGTCGTCGCGGCCGCCGCCGGCCCGCTCGCGTTCGCCTTGACGCCGGCGTTCCCCACGGTCCGGCAGGCGACGATCGCGCTTGTGCAGCCGGGCGTGATCAACAACCCCGCGCTGAGCGTTGACGCGTCGGAGACCCTGACCAGGGAGTTCAGCGCCGGCGGTGCATTCGCGAAGGACCATCCCGACCTGATCGTCTGGGGCGAGTCGAGCGTCGCCTACGACCTGGAGACCCACCCCTCGCTGCTGAGCGGCATCGAGAAGCTGTCCGCCCAGGACCAGGCCGAGATCCTCGTCAACCAGGATTCGACGATCCCCGGACCGAAGGGCGGCCAGGAGAAGGTCGGCGTCCTGGTCAGCCCGCAGGGAGTCCAGGGCCGTTACGTGAAGACGCGGCTGGTCCCGTTCGGTGAGTACATCCCGTTCAAGGGGCAACTCGGCTGGCTCACCAAGATCAGCAAGGCCGCGCCGTCGAACATGATCCCGGGCACCGGGGCGCACACGCTCACCGTCACCAGCCCGACCGGGGCCGTCAAGCCGCTCGACATCGGCGTGCTCATCTGCTTCGAGTCCGCCTTCCCCGACATGTCGCGGGTGGAGACCGACCAGGGCGCGCAGGTCATCGTGTACCAATCGGAAACCTCGACGTTCCAGGGCACCTGGGGCCCGGACCAGCAAGGCAGCCTCGCCGCGATTCGCGCGGCGGAAACGGGCAGGCCAGTGGTGCAGGCCGCGCTGACCGGCGACACGGTGGCGTTCGACGCCCGCGGCAGGCAGATCGCCTGGCTCGGCCAGGACAGCCGGGGCGTGGTCACGGTGACCCTGAACCTCCCGGCTCAGGCCGAGAAGACCTTCTACGACCAGGCAGGCGACTACGTCATGTGGTCGGGTGTCGGCATCACCGCGCTCGCCGCGCTGGTCATGCTGCTACGCCGGCGACATTTTCTAGCGCATACCACTGGTGCCGCCCGTGCCCGTACGGCAGAATATGACGCGGATACCGGAGATCCTGTGCGGAGCTAGTGCGCCAGGGCCGCCGTGCGGATGAGGTCGCAGGGGAAGGCGAACCTCGTCTTACGCAGGGAGGCACCGGTGTCGGTATACGGCGTTCTGCAGGTTCATTCGGCGCCACCCGCGCTGTGCCCGCACGTCGAGTGGGCAGTGGCGGGGAGCGTCGGATCGGCCGTCAGCATGCCCTGGGTCAGTCAGCCAGCTGCCCCGGGGTCACTTCGTGCTGAGCTGACCTGGAAGGGGCAGCCGGGTACCGCGGGTGCCATCACATCCGCCCTCGCGGGCTGGAAGAGGCTGCGCTTCGAGGTCACCGAGGAAGCATCACCCGGCTGTGACGCGATGCGCTACTGCTACACGCCCAACCTCGGGCTCTTCGCCGCGACCACGAGCGCCAACGGCGACATCCTCGTCCCGGAGAACAAGCTCCGCGCCGCCATCGCCCTCGGTGCCAACGGCGCGGCGATCCTGGAGAACGAACTCGAGCGGCTGCTCGGCGGCGCGTGGGACAATGAGCTCGAGCCGTTCCGCCGGGCGGGCGACGGCGCCCCCGTCCGCTGGCTCAACGCCACCGGCTGAGCCTGAGCGGCGTCCGCCGCGCCGAGAGCAGGAGCCCGCCGACGATGAAGGGTTTCAGCGCCGCCGACCTCACCGACCTGGCCGGCCGCACGGCCGTCGTCACGGGGGCGAGCAGCGGCATCGGCTTGGCGACCGCGCGGGCGCTCACCCGCGCGGGCGCCCGCGTCGTCCTCGCGGTCCGGGACGAGGCCAAGGGCCGCGCGGCCGCCGGGACGCTGCCTGCCCCGGGGGAGAACGAGGTCCGCGTCCTCGACCTCGCGAGCCTGGACTCGGTGCGCGCCTTCGCCCGCGACTGGCCCGGGCAACCCATCGACCTGCTCATCAACAACGCCGGCGTGATGATCCCGCCGCTGCGCAGGACGCGAGACGGCTTCGAGTTGCAGTTCGGCACGAACCACCTGGGCCACTTCGCCCTCACCAACCTCCTCCTGCCCCACGTCGCCGGAAGAGTCGTCACGGTGTCCTCCGGCGCGCACCAGCTGGGCCGCATGGACTTCGACGACCTCAACTGGGAGCGCCGCAGGTACCGTCGCTGGCGCGCCTACGGCCAGTCCAAGCTGGCCAACCTGCTATTCACGGCCGAACTGCAGCGCCGCCTGACGGAGGCAGGATCCAAGGTCTTCTCCATGGCCGCCCACCCCGGCTACGCCGCCACGAACCTCCAGTCCCACAGCGAAAGCAGGCTCATGGAGTTCGCCATGGGCAACCTCGGTAACCGGCTGCTCGCGCAGGACGCGGCCGCCGGCGCCCTCCCGACGCTCTACGTGGCCACGGCCGACCTCCCCGGTAACACGTTCGCGGGCCCGTCCGGCCTGGCCGGCCTGGGCGGCGCCCCGTCCCCGTGCGCCCGCTCCAGGGCCGCGCGCGACCCGGAGGCCGCCCGCCGCCTCTGGCAGGTCTCCGAGCAGCTAACGGGCGTCCGCTTCCCCGAATAGCCAGGCAGCGTCGGCCAGCGCGTTGATCAGGCGGGATTTCTTCAGTGTCAGTTCCGCGCGTGGGAGCGCGCGGAACTAACACAATCATTGGCCCGATCCGGATGAATCAGGCAAACCAGACGGCCTAGCGGAACGATCCCGCGGTCAGCCCGGACACGATCCGGCGCTGCGCGATCAGCACGAGCGCCGCGATCGGGATCGAGATGATCACCACCGCCGCGTCGATCAGGTTGTAGAAGGTCTGGAACGCGCTCTGTCCGAACACCGTGATGGCCAGCGGCGCCGTGAAGTGCGACTGCGAGGTCAGGAACGACACCGCGAACGCGAAGTCGTTCCAGGCCAGGATGAAGGACAAGATCGCCGCGGTGAACACGGCGGGAACGGCGACCGGGACCACCACCTTGCGCAGCACCTGCAGCCTGGTCGCCCCGTCGGTGAGGGCGGCGTCTTCCAGTTCCGCGGGCACCTGCTCGAAGAAGTTCTTCAGCAGCCAGGTGGCGATCGGCAGCGTGTAGACGAGGTACACGATGATCAGCGGCCAGATGCTGTTCAGCCAGCCGAGGTAGCGCAGCACCAGGAACAGCGGGCCGATCATGGCGAGCACCGGGAAGAACCCGGCGAGCAGGATGAACGCCAGGATCGGGCCGGTGCCCCTGATGCGCAGCCGCGCCAGGGCGTAGCCGGCCATGGTCGCGACGATGATCGTGATCACGGTGGTGGCCAGCGCGACGATGACGCTGTTCAGCAGCGGACGGAGGAACGAGCCCTGGGTGAACACGTCCTTGTACGCGACGCCGGACAGGTGCGAGGGAATGATGCCGTTGGCGCCGCCCACCCCGGCCCCGACCTGCTGATTGGACAGCAGCGAGGTGCGCAGGATCCAGTAGAACGGGAACAGCGCGATCAGCACCACGATGACGACCGCGATGTAGAACAGGATCTCCTTGATTACCTTGCCGTTGGTGTACCGGCGTCGCCGGTAGGCGACCCGGTGCGCCACTGCGGGGACCGGAACGTCGTCCGCGACCGCGCTTGTCATGCCCGCACCCCCTCAGGAGGTCGCCGGGCGGAACGCCCTGACGATGACGAACGACACGGCGAGGGCGAGCAGGACCAGGATGATGGACATCGCGCCGCCAACGCCGAAGTCGGTGTTGATGATGAAGGTGTTGTAGTTCAGGTACGACAGGGTTTCCGTGGAGTTGCCGGGACCGCCGCCTGTCATGATGTAGATGACGTCGAACACGAGCAGCGCCTGCAGCGTGCGGAAGATCAGCGCCACCGAGAGCGCCGGCTTCAGGAGCGGCAGCGTCACCCGGGTGAAGGACTGCCACCAGGAGGCGCCGTCAATCCTGGCCGCTTCGTAGACGTCGTTCGGTATCACCTGCAGGCCGGCCAGCAGCAGGATCGCGACGAACGGGATGTTCTTCCACGAGTCGGCGATGAAGACCGCCGTCCACGCCCGCAGGGTATTGATGTTGAGCCAGGCCAGGCCGGACCAGGCGGGGTGGAACGCCGCGAGGATGTAGTCGACGAAGCCGGCGCTCGGGTCGAACATCGTCTTCCACAGCATCGCGGAGACCACCGTCGGCATCGCCCACGGGATCAGGATCGAGGCGCGCAGGAACCCGCGGCCGCGGAACTGGCGGTGCATCATCAGCGCCAGGCCCATCCCCACCACCATGTCGAACGCGATCGTCACCACGGTGAAGACCAGCGTCCGCTCCAGGGCCGACACCCATAGCGGCGAGTCGAACACCGTGGTGAAGTTCTTCCAGCCGACGAAGTTGTGCGGCAGGCCACCGTAGGACAGGTTGTCGAAGTGGAACGAGTTCCAGATGTTGTAGATCAGCGGGTAGCCGGTGATCGCCAGCAGCAGGATGATCACCGGCGCGACGAGCATGTACCCGAGGCGCCGATCGCCGGTCTCCCGCGCGTGACCGACGGCCCTCGGCCGTCGCCGCTCCGGGGTCAGCCAGTTAACCAGGGCTGGGCGGCCCGCGCGTGCGGGCCGCCCTTCCGCCCCCGTGGTCTGATTGAGGGCCATAACGACTTAGCTGCCCGGTGTGGCGGCCGCGTCAGATTTGATGGACGCCGCGCCCGCCGCGAAGGCGGCCGAGGCCGCGTTCGAGCTCGAGTTGGCGTACACCGAGGAGAACAGCGTCTGCAGGTCGGAGGAGACCTGGAGGTAGTTCGGCGTCACCGGGCGGGGCGCCGCGTAGCCGTTCAGCGTCTTGACGTTCTGGAAGTAGGGCGCCTTCGCGTACAGCGCGGACGTGTACGCGCTCGGCAGCGACGGCGGGTCGCCGACCGCGATCGCCCGCGCGGTCTCCACCGACGGGCTGGTCAGGTACTGGATCAGCTTGTAGGCCGCCGCGGCGTGCGCGGTCTTGGCGTTGATCGCCAGCATCTCGCCGCCGAGCGCCGACCCGGGCGTTCCGCCCGCACCGGCCGGGAAGGGGATGTAGCCGATGTGCCCCTGAACGGCGGGGGCCGCGGTCTGCGCCTCGACGAAGGGGTAGTCGATCGCGAAGGCCGTGTACCCGGAAGAGAACTGCGCCTGGACCTGCCCCTCCTGCCAGCTGGTCACCGCCTGCGGCGCGATCTTGCTCACGTAGATGGCGTCGTGCAGCCATTTCAGCGCGGCGACGTTGCCCGGCGTGTTGACGTTGGACGGGTCGAGCTTCCCGCCGAACGCGGAGTCCACGGTGAGGAACGCGGTGATCGCGCCCTCGTACTTGTCGGCCTCGAAGGCGATGCCTTCCTTGAGCGACTTGTCGGCCTTCATGGCCGCCTCGGCGTCGCTGACGACCTGCGCCGGGCTGGTCGGCGGGGTCTTGATCAGGTCGGTCCGGTAGAACAGGCCCTCCGGGTTGTCGAACCACGGCACCGCGTACAAGGTCCCGTTGAAGGTGCCCGCGTCAACCTCGGTCGAGAAGAACTGGCTGCTGTTCACGTTGAACTGAGTCAGCGGCAGCACCCAGCCGGCCTGAGCGAACTTCGCCGGGTAGGTGACGTCGGACTCGAACACGTCCGGCGTCGACGAGCCGGAGATGAAGTCGTGCTCAAGCTGGGACAGGTACGTCGTCGAGTCCGACGACAGCACCTGGACGCTGACCTTGATGTTCGGGTTGGCCTTCTCGAAGGCGTTGATCGCTACCTGCGTCTGCTGGCCCTCGGTGCCGAGCCCGGACTCGGCGAACACGATGGTCTGCGAGGCGCTCGCCGCGACCGTTGAACTCGACCCGGAACTGCAGGCCGCGGCGCCGGCGGCAAGCGCGATCGCGCCGACGCTCACGGTGACGGCACGCCAGCGCGCCGCTCTTCTACTACTCATGCGATACCACCTCATAATCGTGCGATACCAACTCACTACAGTGAGTAATTGGATGATTCAGAACGAATTCAGCTGACCCTGGCCGCGCTCGCTGTCACTCGGGGGTGAGCTCCGCTACCCGTCCCGGATGATCTGCGTGAGCTGCGTCTTCAGCTGGGACAGGGCCTGCTGGGGTGATTTCTTGAAGGTGAGCGCCTGGTAAACCTCGCTGGAGATGGCCAGGCTCGCCTGGTCGTAGTCGATGATCGAAGGCCGTGGCTGCGC
>Ga0335075_10011550_pt1 | contig 13346 bp, 11 predicted proteins | sample Lox_Sample_24_FD_206723 | JGI IMG/M metagenome (GOLD analysis project Ga0335075, IMG submission 206723) | Soil microbial communities from Loxahatchee National Wildlife Refuge, Florida, United States - Lox_Sample_2.4 | ecosystem: Environmental > Terrestrial > Soil > Wetlands | place: USA...
CCTGCACCAGCTGACCGTCATGCCGATCATGCCGCTGGCCATCGACCTGCGGGTGTGCGAGAACCCGGCCGTGCTGCGCGCGGCCGCCGCCCAGCTTGGCGCGGACAGCGCGCCCCTCGTCTGCGCCGAGGGCGAGCCGTCCGTGGCCTGCTACCGGCTGCTGCAGTCCGCGGTGTCCACCGGAACCCGGATCCACTGGCACAGCAACTTCGACTGGCCGGGACTGCGGGCGACCGCGGCGGCCATCCGGCGGCTGGGCGCGTCGCCGTGGCTGATGAGCGCCGAGGACTACCGCGCGGCCCTGCCCGCCAGCTCCGAGTCGCTCAAGGGCCCGCGCGCGACCAGCCCATGGGACACCCGGCTGGCCGAGCTGATGCAGGCCAGCGGCCGCGCCGTGACCGAGGAACGGCAGCTCACGGCGCTGCTCACCGAGATCGCGAACGGGACCGGGCGGCACTGAAATCGCGTTGCGATAACCGTCCAAAACGGCCACGATGGCCCGGTGGCGGATGACGAGCAACCCGTTCCGGGCCTGCGCGTGCGGCCCCTGGAGACGCGGGACGCCGAGGCGGTCGCGTCCTGGCGCTACCAGGGCCCGTGGAGCATTTATGACCCGCGCCCCGGCGACGAGCCGATCAGCGTGGCAGCGGGCTACGACGCCGTGGTCGACGACACCGGGTCGCTCGTCGGCTTCGTGTGCGTCGGCCAGGAGGCCCGGGTGCCGGGCCTCCTGGCCGAGGCTGACGGGACCATCGACATCGGCGTCGGGATGCGCCCAGATCTGGTCGGCCGCGGGCTGGGCCGCCACTTCGGCGCGGTGGTGCTCGATCACGTCCGGGCCCGGCACGGGGACCGGCCGCTGCGAGCGGTGGTGCAGGGCTGGAACGAGCGCAGCCTGCGGCTGGCCCGGGGACTTGGCTTCCGCGACGCCGGGACTCACCAGTGCGTACAGGACGGCAAACCGGTCACCTATGTCCTGCTTGTCCGCCCGGCCGAGGCGGGCCGGCCGTAGTCGTCACGGCCCCGCCGCCGCGCCACGCCCCCGTCATCTGGATTTTGCCCGGCAGCGGCCCCTGGGCCCTTGACTAGAAGCAACAGCAGGGACAATAGGTTCATGGATGCGGGTCAGGCCACCTCAGAACGCGACGAAACACGCAGCGCCGGCCAGGCGGCTGGCGCCGTCCACGGACAGCGGCATACCGGAGGCCGGACGGCCGAGGGCGCGCCGGGGCCGGGCCAGGCCGCAGACAACTTGACGGTGCCGGCCGGCCGGCCGCGGGCCCAGGCAGAATCGGGGGAACTGCCGCCCGAGCGGTATCTCGACCGCGAGGAAAGCTGGCTGCGGTTCAACCAGCGGGTGCTGGAACTGGCCGAGGACGAGGCGCTGCCGCTGCTCGAGCGGGTGCGGTTCCTGTCCATCTTCGCCAGCAACCTGGATGAGTTCTTCATGGTCCGGGTGGCCGGACGGATCCGCCGCATGGAAGCCGGCCTCCCGGTGGAGCACGCCAGCGGACGGCCACCGGCGGAGATCCTGGGCAACACCCTGGAGATGGCCGGCCAGCTGACCAGCCGCAACACCGAATGCTTCAGCGACTCCGTGCTGCCCGCCCTGGTCAAGGAGGGCATCGAGATCCTGCGCTGGAAGGAGCTCGAGGCCGCCGAGCAGCAGGAAATGCAGCGGCTGTTCCGGGAGCGGATCTACCCGGTGCTCACCCCGCTCGTCGTCGACCCGGCCCACCCGTTTCCCTACATCTCGGGCCTCTCGCTCAGCCTGGCCGTCATGATCGCCGACCCGAAGACCGGCGCCACGATGTTCGCCCGGGTAAAGGTGCCACCGCTGCTGCCCAGGTTCCTCACCGTGGCGCCGAACCGGTTCGTGCCGGTCGAGGACGTGATCGCCGCGCACCTGCCCGACCTGTTCGCGGGCCTGGACGTGATCGAGCACCACGTGTTCCGGGTGACCAGGACCCATGACCTCGACATCGACGAGGACGTGACCGAAGACCTGCTCAAGTCGATGGAACGTGAGCTCACCCGCCGTTCCCAGCTGGCGGTCAGGCTCGAGGTGGAGGAGTCGATGTCCAGCGACGTACTGGAACGGCTGGTCACCGAGCTCGACGTCGACACCCGCGCCGTGTACCGGCTTCCCGGCCCGCTCGACCTGTCCGGCCTGAGCGCGATCGCCGACCTCGACCGGCCGCAGCTGAAGTACCCGCCGTTCGTCCCGTCGGAGACGGCGCTGCCGACCGACATGAGCATCTTCGCCGCGATCACCGAGCACGATGTGCTCGTGCACCATCCATACGACTCATTCGCGGCCAGCACGCTGCGCCTGGTCGTCTCGGCCGCCACCGACCCCCGGGTGCTGGCCATCAAGCACACCCTGTACCGCACCAGCGGCGACTCCGAGATCGTGGACGCACTTATCGACGCGGCCGAGGCGGGCAAGCAGGTCGTGGTGGTGGTGGAGATCAAGGCCCGGTTCGACGAGCGCGCCAACATCGCCTGGGCTCACAAGCTTGAGGAAGCCGGCTGCCACGTGGTCTACGGCCTGGTCGGGCTCAAGACCCACTGCAAGATGATCCTGGTGGTACGGGAGGAACCAGACGGCTCGCTGCGCCGCTTCTGCCACATCGGCACCGGTAACTACCACCCCAAAACCGCGCGGCTGTACGAAGACTTCGGCCTGCTAACCGCCGACCAGACGGTCGGCGAGGACATCACCGACCTGTTCAACCACCTCACCGGGTACAGCCGGCCGTCCGACTACCGCCGGCTGCTGGTCGCGCCCGAGGGTATCCGTTCCGGCCTGGTGGAACAGATCAACGCGCAGGCCCAGCGGGCCCGCGCCGGGCAGCCCGCCCGGATCCAGATGAAGTGCAACGCGATCATCGACGAAGTCATCATCGACGCGCTGTACCGCGCCTCACAGGCCGGAGTACCCATCGACCTGTGGATCCGCGGGATCTGCGGGGTCCGGCCCGGGATGCCCGGCGTGTCGGAGACGATCCGGGTCCGCAGCGTCCTCGGCAGATTCCTCGAGCACTCACGGATCTACGCGTTCGGTCCCGATGACGGCGACCAGGACGGCCACGTCTGGATTGGCAGCGCCGACCTCATGCACCGCAACCTGGACCGGCGGGTCGAACTGCTGGTCCGGGTCAGCGACCCGATGCACCGGGCCCAGCTTCGCGGCCTGATCGACATGGCCATGGACGAAACCACGGCGTCGTGGTGGCTGGACTCTGACGGCATCTGGACCAGGCATCACCTGGACGCCTCCGGCGCCCCCCTCAACGACATCCAGGAGCACCTGATCCGGACCCGGGGCCGCGCCGCAGATGGCTGACGCCGCGAACAACGGCGAGATCCGCGCGGCCGGCGCGGTGCTGTGGCGGCCATCGGGCCGCAGCCGGGAGGTGGCCCTCATCCACCGCCCCAAGTACGACGACTGGAGCTTCCCCAAGGGGAAACTCGAACCGGGCGAGCACCGGCTGCTGGCCGCCGTCCGGGAGGTGGCCGAGGAAACGGGAGTGCACGCGATCCTGGGCCGGCCCCTTCCCACCTCCCATTCCGCCCGGGGCGGGCGGCCCAAGCGGGTCGACTACTGGGCCGGGCGCCCGGCCCCCGATGGCCAGCAGTCATTCGAAGCCAACCACGAGGTGGACGCGCTGGCGTGGCTGCCGGTGCCGGAAGTCCGCGGCCGGCTCAGCTACTCCCGCGACGCCGCCATCCTGGACGACTTCGCCGCGGGACCGGCCGACACCGTGCCGCTGACGTTCCTGCGCCACGCCTCGGCCGGCGCCAGGGACGCCTGGGCCGGGGATGACCTGCACCGGCCGCTGGACGCCCAGGGCTCGGCCGAGTCTGAGCTGCTGTCCCAGCTGCTGTCCTGCTTCGGGCCCGCCCGCGTGATCAGCTCGGCCGCCGAGCGCTGCGTGGCCACGGTCAGGCCCTACGCCGCGGCGACCGGCGCGAGGGTGGAGATCGAGCCCGCCTTCACGATCGGGCGGGCCGAAGCCGAGCCCGCGCGGGCCGCGGCCCGGGTGGCGGACATCGCCCGCGCTGGCCAGCCCGCCGTCATCTGCGCCCACCGGGAGAACCTGCCGCCCATGCTGACGGCCGCGTGTGCGGTCCTCGGCGCGCGGCCGCCCGGCAACCTCCCGCTCGGCAAGGCCGGCTTCTGGGTACTGCACACCGCCGGCGGGCGGCTGGCCGCCGCCGAGCGGCATGACCCGGCCGGGCCCTGACCGGCCCGGCCAGGAAATGTCGGATGTCGGCGATAGAAAGGCTATGTCCAGACACCTCCGGAAAGGGGCACGGATATGGCTGATGATGTAGCCGACGCCGTCGAGGCCGAGCTGGCCGAGCTGTCGTGGCGGTTAACCGAGCCGGGTCAGCGCGAGTGCTTGCGCTGCTTCCTGCTCCGGATGATCCATGAGTTCGGCTGCGACGGTACGCACCGGTGGACCGTGCACTGGCGCGACCTGCGGGCACCGCGGGCCACCGGCCTGGTGCAGCGCATGCAGCGGCGGGGCGGCTGCTGCTGCGACTGCGAAGTCATCTTCAATGTCTTTCCGGACTACCCGGACACCGACGAGATACTGCCCTGCGCGGGAGTGCTGCGGGCCGGTTCCGCGGTGCCCTGCGACCTGAGGCCACTGCGCAAGAGCGCGTGACCCTCCCACCCCCCACCGCCTCCCACTTCCCCTTCACCGACTGACCGTTCAGGCCCTGAAGCTGGCGGCGTCCCAGTCGAGGGTCGGCGGCAGCGCGCCTTCCAGGGTCAGCAGCCAGCGCTTGACCTCGGGGCCCGTCCCGCCGCTGTAGCCACCGAGCCCGTCCGCCGCCACGACGCGGTGGCACGGGACGACCACCGGGATCGGGTTCGATCCCATGATCTGGCCGACGGCCCTGGCGGGCAGCGGCCCGGCGAAGCTGCCCAGCCCGACCCGGTGGGCCAGCGTGCCGTAGCTGACCGTCTCCCCGAAGCCGACCGACTCGAACAGCGTCCTGAGCACCTGCTGCTGCAGCGGGGACGTGCCGCTCCAGTCGACGGACACGTCGAAGTGACGCCGCTGCCCGGAGAAGTACTCGGCGATCTGGGCCACCGCGGCGCCGGTCAGCGCACCCGCGGCGCCGGGCGCCGCTGCGGTGGGCCGCTGGGCCTGCGCCAGGGCCGGCCGCTCGCCAAACCGGATCTGGCTCAGGCCGGCCTGGCTGCAGGCGACCGAAAGCGGCCCGACCGGCGTGCCGAGCGTCGCCCACGCGAGTTCGGTCATCACCCCATTATGCTTCCCGCCACCGAGCAGCCGGGGTGGCCAGAAGTGTCAGGCCTGGCACCGGCAGCGCCTAGCCTTGCGCGTCGCTCTTCTCGTTGATGCGGAGCAGTGCCTTGGCGATCGGCACTGACACCAGGCTGACCTGCCAGGGACGCGCGCCGAATCCGGCCAGGCTAGCCGCCACCGCCTCAGGGCTGGGCGGCTGCGGCGGCTGCCAGGAGAGGCGGCGTACCGCGTCGGGGGGCACCAGGTTCTCCGCTGGCAGGTGATGCTCATCGGCGAGCGCGGCCACTGCGGCCCGGACCGCGGTCAGCCGCGTGGCCGCGTCCGGGTCGCGTTCCTGCCAGCGGTGCGCGGGCGGGGGGCCATCGCCCGTCCGGGCCGACACGGCGGGCAGTTCCCGCTCGGCCTGGGCCCGGGCGCGCCCGACCGCGCGCTGCCACTCGGTCGTGTGCCGTCTGGCGCCGCGGCCGTTGAAGCCGGAGATGGCGGCCAGATCGCCGGACCCGGTGGGCAGGGACCTGGCCGCCTCGACGATGGCCGCATCCGGCAGCACGCGGGTCGGGGACAGGTCGCGCCGGCGGGCGATCCGGTCACGCTCGAGCCAGAGTTCGCGGACGATGGCCAGGCCCCGCCGGCTGCGGACGCGGTGGATGCCGGAGGTGCGGCGCCATGGTTCCGGTCGCGGCGGGGCGGGCCCGGTGCTCAGCACGGTGGCGAACTCCTGGCTGGCCCATTCGGTCTTGCCCTGGTCGGCGAGCTGCCCGGCCAGGGCGTCACGCAGCTCGACCAGGACTTCGACGTCGAGCGCCGCGTAGCGCAGCCATTCCTCGGGCAGTGGCCGGGTGGACCAGTCGGCGGCCGAGTGGCTCTTTTCCAGGCTCAGCCCGAGCACGGACTCGACGAGGGTGCCAAGGCCGACCCGCGGGTAGCCGAGCAGCCGGCCGGCCAGTTCGGTGTCGAACAGCAGCTGTGGCCGGTAGCCGAGGTCGGCCAGGCACGGCAGGTCCTGGGATGCGGCGTGGATGACGGCCTCGGCGCCGGCCAGTGCGTCGTTGATGCCGGACAGGTCGGGGCAGGCGACGGGGTCGATGAGCACGGTTCCGGCGCCGCCGCGGCGGAGCTGGACCAGGAACGCCCGGTGCCCGTAGCGGAAGCCGGAGGCGCGCTCGGCGTCGACGGCGACCGGCCCGTGGCCGGCGCCGAGTTTCCTGGTCGCCTCGTCCAGCGCGCCGGCCGTGACGATCAGCGGGGGGAGACCGTCGCGCGGTTCGAGCAGCGGCACCGCGGGCGCGGGGCTGGTGGCGGCGTCATCGGGGGCTTGGTCATCCGGCACGGTGGTCATGGCCGCCGCCGGGAGCGCGGCGGCCGCAGCGCGCTCACCCCGGCGGGCAGCGGCGGCAGGCCGCACGCGGCGCCGAGCGCGTCGCACCAGGCGGCGATGTGTCCGTCCAGGTCCTGCGGCGCGCCATCGGGCCGCGGGGCGCCGGGCTGCGCGGTTGGTCCCGCGGCGGGTGACCAGGACGCCCGCAGCTCGAATTCGGTCGTGACCGGCTGGTCTTGCTTGGCCCCAAATCCCTCCGTTACCACGCGAGTTACGGTACCGCTGACCTGCCGGTAGCCGTTCGTCCTGGTGTCCAGGGCCTCGGTGAGCCAGCTCCAGCCGACCTGACCGATCAGCGGGTCGGCGGCGATCTCGGGGTCAAGTTCGGCACGGATGTAGGCGATGACCCGGAACGGGCCCGCCCATCCGGCCTGGCCTGCAGGGTCGTAGAGGAGGACGAAACTGCCCCACCCGATCTCGGTGTCCGCGTCGTCAGGGACAACGGAGCGGGTGCTGCCGCCGGGGACCGGCTCGTGCACGACCGCGCCGATCGCGGCGGCGTACGGCGCGAGTTTGCGCGGCGGCCGCTGGTTGTCGAGGACGATCTCCCGGCGCGCCTGCCGCTGCTGATCCATCCCGGCTTCGAGATCGCTCACAGCCGACCGGAAGGTGGCAGCGGCGTCCATCCCGGCTCGTTCCGTGCGCCCGGTGGCAGGGCTCATGATCCGAGCATGCGAGATGGGCGCCGAATTGTCATGCCACGCGCCTGCCTGGCCGCCACTCCGGGGCCACCTCGGGCGTCAGGCGGACCAGCAGGGCGGCACCGCAGTCGGTGCAGCACCACTCGGGGCACCGGCCATCGGGTGAATCGGGGCAGCGCCCGGCGACCGCGTGACGCTGCTCGAAGAGCCGGTTGCCGCCGCAGTCGGGGCAGAACCGGACCATCTCTACCATCTCCGACCTCCTTGCCGCTAGGCTCAGCACGATGCTGGCACGCGATCCGGCCGGTGCCATGCATCTGGTGCGGCGTGTCATGAGGGCGTTTTCCGCGTCAAATGCTGCCGTCGGCCCCGGGCCGGGCCTGTGAGATCATCGCTGCTGTGAGTCCGAAGCTGGAAGAATCGGTTTTCCTGAATGCCTGCCGCAGGCAGCCGGTTCCGTACACGCCGGTCTGGTTCATGCGCCAGGCGGGCCGGTCGTTGCCCGAATACCGTGCGGCCCGCGCCGGGACCGCGATGGTCGAGGCGTGCACGAAGCCCGACCTGATCACGGAGCTCACGCTCCAGCCGCTGCGCCGGTACGCGGTGGACGCGGCCATCCTGTTCAGCGACATCGTCGTGCCGCTGCGAGCGGCCGGGGTCGGCATCGACATCCGCCCTGGCGTCGGCCCCGTGGTCGAGGAGCCGATCCGCACCCGGGCCGACCTGCAGCGGCTGCGCGTCCTGGAGCCCGGCGACGTGCACTTTGTGGCCCAGGCGGTCAGGGCGCTGGTGGCCGAACTCGACGGCACGCCGCTGATTGGCTTCGCAGGCGGCCCGTTCACGCTGGCCTCCTACCTTGTTGATGGCGGGCCGTCCAAGAGCTTCGACCGGACGAAGTCGCTGATGTATGGCGACCCGGCGCTGTGGAATGCCCTGCTGGGCCGGCTGGCCGACATCACGATCACGTTCTTGCAGGTCCAGATCGAGGCCGGGGTGTCGGCCGTGCAGCTGTTCGACTCCTGGGCCGGGGTGGTGAGCCCCGAGGACTACCGCCGGTCGGTGCTCCCGCACAGCAGCCGGATCTTCGCCGCGCTGGCCGGAACCGGCGTGCCGCGACTGCACTTCGGCGTCGGCACCGGTGAGCTGCTCGGCCTGATGGGCGAGGCCGGCGCCGACGTGGTCGGGGTGGACTGGCGGGTGCCGCTGGACGAGGCGGTGCGGCGGGTCGACCCGGGCAAGGCCCTGCAGGGCAATCTGGACCCGGCGATACTGCTGGCCCCATGGGAGGTCATCGAGCAGCGGACGCTCGAGGTCCTGGACGCGGGCCGCACGGCCGAGGGCCACGTGTTCAACCTCGGCCATGGCGTACTCCCGGAAACCGATCCCGATATGCTCGCCCGCCTGGCCGAGCTGGTCCACACGGCGTCGGCCCGGCTGCCGGACTAATTGCGCGCTGCGGAGCCGCCCCGGCTGGTGCGCTGGGCGCTTGACTGGGAGCTGAGCCCGGCCGACGTGCTGCGGCGAGTCCGGGGCGACCCGTATCCCGTGGCGCTGTTCGGTGCCTGGGCTGGCGGCAGCGACATTGTGGCGTCCGGCCCGGTGCGGACCTGCGGCGCCGCAGAGCCGTTTGCCGCAGAGCCGTTTGCCGCAGAGCCGTTTGCCGCAGAGCCGTTTGCCGCAGAGCCGTTTGCCGCGGAGCCGTGGGCGACGGCGCTGGACGAGCCGCTGCCGGACCTGGCCGGGCCGGGCTTCGGCGGAGGCTGGATCGGCTACCTCGGCTTTGGCCTGGCCGGTCAGGTCCTGCCGGTACCGCCCGCGCCCGGCGATGCCCGGCGGCTGCCCGCCTGGTGGCTCGGCTACTACGACCACGTGCTGCGCCGTGACCGGGCCACCGGCCGGTGGACGTTCGAGGCCCTGTGGACGCCCGCCCGCGCCGCGGCGCTCGAGGCCCGTCTGGCTACGCTGACCCGCCGGGCCGAAGCCCCCGCGCGCGACTACTCCTGCGGCCCGTTCGATCTCGTCCCGTCCGCGGCCGAGCACCAGGCCGCGGTCGGGAAGGCCATCGATTACATCCGCCGCGGCGACATCTTCCAGGCCAACATCTGCCTCCGCCTCGAGGCCAGCTTCAGCGGCGATCCGCTCGACGCCTTCTGCCGTGCAGCCACCCGGCTCGACCCGCCCTTCGCCGCGTTCCTGCGCCTGCCCGGCGGGGCGGTGGCCAGCCTGTCGCCGGAGCTGTTCCTGCGCCGCACCGGGACCGCGGTCTGGTCCAGGCCGATCAAGGGCACCCGGTCCCGGCCTCCGGGCGAGGAGGCCGCCCAGCGCGAGCGCGCCGCGCTGGAGCGCTCGGCCAAGGACCGGGCCGAGAACATGATGATCGTGGACCTGATGCGTAACGACCTGAGCCGGGTCTGCGTGCCGGGCAGCGTGCGGGTGCCGGCCCGGCTGCGTGCTGAGGCCCACCCCGGAGTGTGGCATCTGGTCTCTGACGTCCGGGGCCGGCTCCCCGCCGGGGCCGGCGACGGGCGGCTGATTGCCGCGGCATTCCCGCCCGGCTCGGTCACCGGCGCTCCCAAGGTCCGTGCCCTGGAGGTCATCCACGACCTCGAGGCCACCCCCCGGGAGGTGTATACCGGCGCGATCGGTTACCGCAGCCCGGTGGCCGGCCTGGAGCTGAATGTCGCGATCCGCACGTTCGAGTTCGCCGGCGGGCAGGTCTGGCTGGGCAGCGGCGGCGGGATCGTCGCGGCCTCCGAGCCAGCCGCGGAGTACTGCGAGTGCCTGGCCAAGGCCACACCGCTGATATCGGCCCTCGGCGCCACGCTCAGCGAAGAACCAGGGCTGGCCACGGGACCGGCCGGATCGCCGCCCGGGCCGGTCACGTCCGGCCAGCGGCCCCGGCCCGCGCGCGGCGTGTTCACCTCGCTGCGGGTCACCGACGGCCGCGCGCCCGATCTTGGCGCCCACCTGGCCCGGCTGGCCGCCAGCGTCGGCCGGCTCTACGGAAAGCCCCTCCCGCCCGGTCTGCCCGCCGACCTGGCTGCCCTGCTGCCGGGCCGGTCCGGCCGCCTCCGCATCACCGCCCGGCCCGCGGGCGGCCCGCTGCACGTCGCCGCCGAGGTGGTTCCGGCCGGCCCAGTTCCGCTGGCCGTCACTCTCCGCCTGGCCACCATCCCCGGCGGCCTCGGCCCGCACAAGTGGGCCGACCGCCGCCTGCTCGCCACCGTGGCCGGCCGCCTGGGCCCTGACGAGCACCTGCTCATCGCCGACCGCGACGGCCAGATCCTGGAGACCGACCGGGCCAGCGTGTTCGCCGTCATCGACGGCGTCCTGCGCACCCCGCCCGCCGACGGCCGCATCCTGCCCGGCATCACGCGCGCGGCGGTGCTCGAACTCGCCGCGCGTGACGGCCTCCCTGTGCTCGAGGAGCCGATCACCGCCCCTCGCCTGCTGGAGGCGACCGAGGTCTTCGTGACCAACTCCGTGGCTGGCCTGGTCCCGGCCCGGTCGCTCGATAGGCCGGCCGCTAGCTGGCCGGCTGGCCCCTGGTCCAGCCGGCTGCGAACCGCCCTGGCCAGCCGGGTACCCCGGCCCGTGGCCGTTACCCAGACCGGTCTGGACGCCCGGGCGGGGGCGGGCGACGCGACGGCCCGCCCGCGGCGCCGCGCGGATTCTTCCCCGGTGATCGTCCTGATCGACAACTACGACTCGTTCACCTATAACCTGGCCCACCTGCTGCTGGGCGGCCACTGCCAGGTCGAGGTCGTGCGTAACGACGAAGTCACTGTCGCAGACATCGCCCGGCTCCGCCCCGATGGCATCGTCATCTCACCCGGTCCAGGCACTCCCGCCGAAGCCGGTATCAGTGTCGCAGCGGTCCGCGAATGCGCCGCCACCACGCCCTTGCTCGGCGTCTGTCTCGGCCACCAGGCCATCGCCGCCGCTTACGGCGGCCAGATCATCACCGCCCCGCCCGTGCACGGCCAGGCGGCCACCATCACCCATGACGGCCGCGGTCTGCTGTCCGGCCTGCCCGCTCGCTTCCGGGCCGCCCGCTACCACTCCCTGATCGTTGACGAGCCAACCTTGCCCCCGGCCCTGGTGGTCACCGCCCGCGGCCCTGGCGGCGTGCCCATGGGCCTGCGCCACGCCGAGCATCCCGCCGAGGGCGTCCAGTTCCACCCCGAGTCCATCCTCACCCCCCAGGGCCGCCGCATCATCCACAACTTCATCAGCACTGTCTTCATCAGCACTGTCGTGACTGCCCGCCGCGGACCGGGTACCCGCGCCACCGGCTGTCCCGGCTGGCGCCGCCCCACACATTTACGCTTACAAGCCCAGCTGACCCACACATTGACGCGGGCAAGCCCAGTGGGCCCGGCGGCTGAGTTTGTGGATGGACAGAAAAGCACGCTATAACGTGCTTTTCTGTCCATCCATGCGCGACGGTACCGGCAGCGGTCGGCTCACTGGTCTCATCAACCCCGCCGGCCACACGCTCCGCCAGGCGCTACCGAGATCACGGAAACGCCGGTGTCACGGGGCCCGCGGTTACCCGGCGTCGGCCGGGTGAGTGCCGCGCCGGGACCAGCGCAGCAGCCGCCGCAGGTGGCGACGCCCGGCATAGCCGGCCGTGGCCAGCACGGCCCCGAGGACGGCGAACGGGAGCACAGCGCCGAGCGCGGTGAGGACCCCGGAGACGACCAGCCACAGCCCGCGCCAGCCGGTGGCGAATCCGGCCGCGAACCCGTGCTTACTAGCCGGCTTCTTCCTGGCCTTCTTCTTGGCGATCACCGGGTGCGGGCTCAGCAGCGTTACCGACACGGTCGCGTAACTGGTTTCCCGGTCCAGGGCACGCTGCTGCGCCTGCAGTGCCTCGAGCGAAGACTCCTGCGTACTGATCTGCTGCTGCACAGTGAGCAGGGCGCTGATCGAGCCGGCCTGCTTCAGCAGCGCCTGCAGCTGGGTGATCGCGGCCTGCGCCGAGCTGACCAGGCTGCTCACGTCGGCCACCTGCTCGGTCACGTCCCGGGCCCGCTGGGTCAGCGATGTCTGCTTGCCCAGGGTCGTGGACAGCGTGCTGAGCGTCCCGGCGTACCTGGCGACCGGGATCTTCAGCTGCAGGCTTACCGTGGAGCGCGCCGGATCGCGCGGGTCGACCGCGGCTTGCTCGCTGGAGACGTAGCCGCCCTCGGCGATCGCGATGCCGGTTGCCCGGGTGGCGGCTCCCGTCACGTTCTTGGTCTGGATCGTGAGGCTGGCGGTGTAGATGATGCTCTCGCTGGCCACGGCTAGCTGGGGCGTCTGGCTGGCCGGCGAGGATGCCGAACCCGGCGAGGATGCCGAACCGGCCGCGCGTCCCGGCGCCGGAACCGCCGCGGCCCCGGCGCCGCTGCCGGCGGGGCCGCCGCTCACGGCGCCGTGGGCCGGGGGCAAGGCGGACTCGGGGGAGCTGCTGCCGGAACAGCCGGCCAGCAGCAGGGCCGCGCCGGACATCAGCGCGGCGAGGACGAGCGCGGTGGTACGCAGCGGCCCGCGGAAGGCACGGGCCCGGGGGGCAGTGTTCATGCCGCTGGGACGCGCCCGCCGCGTGGCCGGTTCCGCCTGCCCGGCCACGGTCAGATAACGGGCGCCCGGCGGGCCGAAGCCACGACGTCCCCGCCGACCGAATGAGATTCAGGCCACATCGTTACTGGCTGACGCGGCCATATCACCGCCACAGGAATAGCGGACAGTGACCGCGATAGAAACTCTGAGTCAACTTCGTAAACCGAAGGGTCGCGTGGAAATGGCAAAGCCCAGGTCAAAGCCCTGCAGGCCGCATCCGGCCGGGTCAGCTGCGGCCGTGGTGGCAATGAATTCAGAACCAGACAACGCGCCGGAAAATGATAAAAATGTCAACTGCCCGGCGCTTAAACATGCGCCCGGCGTAGACTGCGTTTCCTCGCGTACACGCTAGGTGTGGAGATAACGGAAGCCAAGGGAAACGATGACCGTGCCGCCCGCTCGAGTCACCGTCCAGGTAGCCGTGCAGTCGTC
>Ga0335075_10011553_pt1 | contig 13345 bp, 13 predicted proteins | sample Lox_Sample_24_FD_206723 | JGI IMG/M metagenome (GOLD analysis project Ga0335075, IMG submission 206723) | Soil microbial communities from Loxahatchee National Wildlife Refuge, Florida, United States - Lox_Sample_2.4 | ecosystem: Environmental > Terrestrial > Soil > Wetlands | place: USA...
TCGTAGCGAATCAATGCCGGGCCAGCATGGTGTGCACGCTGTCCGCGAATGCGGCGGTGGTGAAGCAGTTGGGTTCGGCGAACTCCTCCATGGTCAGCGCGTGATGCCAGTCGGCGTCTGCCGCGGCACGCAACAGCGGTTTGGTCATCGCGACCGCGTGGGCAGGCATCGCGGCGACCCGGTCACACCACTCGTCGGCGGCGGCCAGCAGCCGGTCGTGTTCGACGACCTGCTGCACGATGCCCAGCCGTAGCGCGGTGTGCGCGTCGATGTGTTCGCCGCGGAGGTAGTAGGCAAGCGCCCCCTGGTAGCCCAGCCGACGGGTCAGCGCCCAGCTGGTGCCGACTTCGGGCAGCAGGCCCAGGCGTCCGAACGCGGGGACGATCACCGCTTGCTCGCTGGCGATGGCGAGGTCGCAGGTCAGCGCCCAGGCCAGGCCGACACCGGCCGCCGGGCCGTTGATCGCGGCCACGAAAATGGTTTCCGTCCCTGCGATCAGCCTTGCGATACCGCCGAATTCACGGCGTATCCAGCGCCAGACGTCGGCCACCCCTTCCGGTTGGCTCAGTTGCTCGGTGGCCGCGCGCATCATCTTCAGGTCACCACCGGCGCTGAACCCCGGGCCGGCGCCGGTGAGCACCACACTGCGGACGGCGGTGTCGGTGGCGAGGGACTCGAGCGCGCGACGCAACTGCCGCACCAGCGGGGCGGACAGCACATTGAGCCGGTCGGGTTCGTCGAGCGTCACGACGGCCCGGTCGCCGCGATGCTCGACGCGGACGCGTTGCGGAGCGTCGGGGTCGTCGCCTTCGGCGACCATGTCCTGGTACAGCGACTCTGCTGCGCTCATCACCCATCCTCCTCGATAGCGTTGGCCCGCAACGTCATCCACGCCGCGTCGGAAAACGTCTTGATTACCCCGCGCGGCATTCTCGGTTCGTCACCGGCGATCCAATTTCGGCTGAATTCCTGTGCGGGACCGAACCACAGCGCGGCGGTGATGCCCGGATGGAGCGCCCGCAGTACACCGTAACTGTGATGAGGGCGCCACCAGTCCCGCACGGCGGCGAAAAACTCGCGGTTGCAGACGCGCAACTGATCGCTGTCCAGCCGGTCCCCCAGCAACAGCGCCGCCTCGCCGCGGTTGGCGGCCACCCACCGCAAGTGGTGCGCGACGCCGCCGCGGATGCCGCCCTCGGCGGTGTCGTATTCGCGCAACATCGCCACGAAACCAGTTTGGTATTCGCTCATCACCTCGGCGTACACGGCGGCCGCCAACGCGGGTTTGTCCGGGAAGTGGTGATAAAGCGCCCCGACGCTGACATCGGCGTCACGCCGGATCTCGTCGAGGGTCGCCGCGATGGCGCCGTCGGCCGCGAAGCGGCGACGGGCCGTCTGCAGCAATCGGCCCCGCGCGTCACCCGTCGCGGATCTTGGCACGAGGATTACTCTACTGCTACCGAGGATTCCTCTGTCAAGGTCAGGCGAAGGCGCTCTGCCCGGTGATGTGCCGGCCGACGATCAGGGACTGGATTTCCGCGGTTCCCTCGTAGGTGACCAGAGCCTCCATGTCGCAGAGATGCCGCATGACATGGAAGTCGAGCAAGATGCCGTTGCCACCCAGAACGTCCCGAGCCAGTCGACACACGTTGCGGCCCTTGACCGTGCAGTAATACTTGGCGAGCGCCGCCATCGTTTCTTCGACCTTGCCCTCGTCGATGAGCCGGGCCATTCGGATGGCGTACAACTGCATCGCCGTGAGATCGCCGAGCATCTCCACCAACATCGACTGGATGATCTGGGTCCTACCGATCGGCCTGCCGAACTGCTTGCGGCGCTGGGCATAGTTCAGGGCGATGTCGTAGGCCGCGACGGCATGTCCAGCCGACCCCCACGCGACGGAGTTGCGGGTGCCCGCGAGCACCTTGCCAACGTCCTTGAAGCTGTTGCATTTCTGCAGCCGGGCATCTTCGGACACCCGGCAGTCGGTGAGGGTGATGTCCGCGTTCTGCACCATCCGCAGCGACATCTTGCCGCCGATCTTGGTTGCCGCGTACCCGGGATTGTCCTTCTCCACGACGAATGCCTTGACTTGATTGTCCGCGGTGTCGCGGGCGTAGACGACGATGTAGTCGCACCACACGGCGTTGCCCGGCCAGCGCTTGCGGCCGTTGAGCACCCATTCGTCGCCGTGGCGCTCCGCGGTGGCCTCGAGGATGACGGCGTCCGAGCCGTGCTCGGGTTCGGTCAGGGCGAACGCGCCGATCTTGTCCAGGCGCGCCATCGCCGGCAGATAGCGTTGCCGCTGTTCTTCGGAGCCCAGGATATTGATCGACTGCATCGCCAACCCGACATGGACGGCGAAGAACGTGGCTATGCTGCCGTCGATGCGGGACAGCTCGTAGGTGACCAGGCCGGCGGCGACCGCGCTCATCGGCGTGCACCCGTGCTCCCCGAGGTTGTAGTCGCCGACAACGTTGAGCGCCGCAAGTTTTGGGACGAGCTCGAAGGGGAAGTCGCCGCGTTCCCAGTACTCGTTGGCGACCGCCAGGACTTCGGCCTCGCCGAACGCCCTGACCTTGGCGATGATCTCCGTTTCCTGTTCGGTCAGCTGATCGGCCATCAGGAAGTAGTCGGTCTCCCGGGCAACGCCGATGTCCTGGACAAGAGCGGCGGTGGCCGGATCGGCATCCTTGGCGCTTCGGGTCTCAAACGGGCTGAGCGATTCGGGCACCGTCGTCATGGCCGATCTCCATGTTCGTGCAGAAAAGCCTCGATGACGGGCACGAGCTCGACCGCGTTGTGCACCAGATCGATATGGCCGCCGCTGTGTTGGTGCAGTCGTGCATGAGGTAGCAGCGCGTTCATGATGCGCGCGTTGACCATCGGGATGATCGGATCGTCGGTGCCCGCCACGATCAACGTCTGCTGCCGCACGGCAAACAGCGCGAACAGGCTGGTCCACACCGAACCCGCCAGCAGCTGGTGCAGATAGCCCATCTTCGAGCCGGCGTGCAACTGCTGAAGAAACAGTCGGGCCACATCCTCTCCGTGAGCGCGGACAGTGCCGCCATACAGTTCACCGGCAATCGATGCGGCGTAGTCCGGGTCCGAAAACCTGCGTGGGGTAGCCATTTTCGCCAACACACGCGGATGAGCGGGCACCATCAGCGCACCGGTGCCGGTCGCCACCAGAACCAGACGCCGACACCGGCGCGGGTTCTGAAACGCGAACTGCTGCGCGAGCGCCCCACCCCAGGACAGCCCGAGGACGTCCACCACGCCGATTCCCAGCTCGGAAAGCACCCGGCCGAGCACCCAGGCGAGGTACGGAAATCCATAGGGGGCAAGGGATGTGGGCGATCCTCCGGTTCCCGGGACGTCGAACCTGACCACCGTGGTGTCGGGATCCAGCTGCTCCACCAGTGGGTCCAGCACTTCCAGGCTCGCCCCGATGCCGTTGCACAGCACCAGCGGCACACCGGTTCCCCACCGTACGTTCACCCGGATCCGCTGCCCGCCGGTGGCGACGTAGCACTCTTCACCAAACTGGCTTACCGGCAACGAACGAAGACGTCGCCGGTCCCGGGCCGCTTGACGCTTCTCGGCGGCTTGCGACTTGTACGGCGTCATCCCAAAATCCTGCGCATGATTTTCAGTCCCTTGTCGGTGTAGGGCGGGTAGAGCAGCTTGACGTCCGGCTTCGTCGTCTTGGCGAGGACTGCCTTGCGGTGACTCAGCGCCTGGAATCCCCACTCACCGTGGTAGGCGCCCATGCCGCTGTGCCCCACGCCGCCGAATGGCAGCTGCGGCACCAGCAGGTGCATCGCCACGTGGTTGAGCACCGCACCGCCGGCCGGGATCGAATCGATGATCCTGCGCCCGGTGGCCTTCGAGCCGGAAAACACATACAGGGCAAGCGGCTTGGGCCGGCCGTTGGCGAACCTGATCGCCTGGTCGACCGAATCAACTTCGATCACCGGAAGGATCGGACCGAAGATCTCGTCGGTCATCGCGGGCTCGTCAGGATCGGGGTCGACGATGATCGTCGGCTCGATGGTCAGCGAATCCCGGTCGCTGTCGCCGCCGATGACGACCTCGCCCTTGGTGGCTGCGAGATAGCCGACCAGCCGGTCGAATTGGCGCTCGTTGACGATCCGCATACCCATATCGCTTCCAGCGCGGAAAGCGGCCACGTTATCGACGATCCGCCCAACGAGTTCTGACTTGATCGACTTGTCGGCCAACACGTAATCCGGTGCGACACAAGTCTGCCCGGAGTTCAACAGCCTTCCCCACGCGATTCGTCGCGCCGTCACGTCGAGATCGGCGTCTGCGGTGACGATGACCGGGCTCTTGCCGCCGAGCTCCAAGGTGACCGGGGTCAGCGTCGCCGCCGCGGCAGCCATGATCTTGCTGCCGATGCCGGTGCCGCCGGTGAAGAAGGCGTGGTCGAAGCCCAACGAGAGCAGCTGCTGTGTGGTGTCGGCGGCCCCCTCGACCACGGCGACCGCGTCGGGATCGAGGTACTGCGGGATGAGCCTGGTAAGAAGCGCCGAGGTGGCGGGGGCCAGTTCCGACGGCTTGAGCACCGCGCAGTTGCCGGCCGCGACGGCGGCCACCAGCGGACCGAGCGAGAGGTAGACCGGGTAGTTCCACGGCGCGATGACGAGGACCACGCCCAGCGGCTCGTACTGCACCCAAGCCGAGCCGGGGAATTGGCTTAACGGCACCCGCTGTTTCTTTCGTCTCATCCACCGCCGCAGATGCTTAAGGGCGAATTCCGCTTCGCCCCCGGAGGACACGATGTCGCCCAGCCAGGCTTCGGCCCGTTCACGTCCGAGGTCTTGGGCCAGCGCCGTTGCGATATCGTCCTCGTGCTCGTCGAGAAGTCGTTCGATTCCCCGAAGTTGGCGCAGTCGCCAGTCGACCCCCCGTGTGCGTCCGCGCGCGAACACCCCGCGGATAGTCGCGACTTGGTCGGCGAGGGCGGGCGATGCGACGATGGCATCTGCGGTCATGTGCTCACTTCTCCATCACGTAACTGCCCGGAGCCGGACCCAACGGTGGAAGATCGTCCCCACCAAGAACTTTCGGAGCATCCACCTCGGAGCCGCTGCGGTCGGCGAGCCACGCGGTGTAGTCCGGCCACCACGAGTCCGCATGCTTTTCGGCGGACTCCAGCCACTGCTGCGGATCCTCGGCGTCGACCGGCCCGGTGCGGAACGATGCCTTGGGGTTGCCCGGCGGGTTGACCAGCGCTGCGATGTGACCGTTGGTGGACAGCACGTAGCGGTTGTCCTTGCTGCCCAGCAGTCGCGCACTGCGATAGGTCGCCTGCCACGGGGAGATGTGGTCGGCGATCCCGCCCACGACGTAGGCGTCTGCGGTGATCTTGCCCAGGTCGACCGGGCTGCCCAGCATGCTGACCCCGCCGGGGGTGACCAGTGCATTCCGCAGCCCCATCAGCACCAGGTCGCGGTGCAGCGCGGCCGCCATCCGGGTGGTGTCGGCGTTCCAGAACAACACGTCGAACGCGGCCGGCTTGCGACCCTGCACGTAGTTGTTCACCACGTAACGCCACACCAGATCGGTGGGGCGCAGCCAGGCGAACATCTCCGCCATGTCGCGCCCGTCCAGAAAACCCTTCCTTGCCGACACCCGAATCGCCGCCTGAGCCGCGCGGTCGCTCATGGCGGCGGCCGCGAAACCGGCGCGGGTCTCATCCAGCACGGTGACAGCCAGGTTGAGACCCGCCACCCGGTCGCCCTCGCCGACCTCGGCAAGATGGGCCGCCGTCATCGCCGCCAAGATGCCACCCGAACAGGTGGCCAACAGGTGCGTGCTGTCGGCCCCGGTGATTTTTTCCGCCGCGTCCATCGCCTCGATGATCGCCGCCCCATAGGCGTCGAAGCCCCAATCACGATGACGGGCTTGCGGATTGCGCCACGAAATCACGAAGACTTGTTGGCCCTGTTGGATGAAGTACTCGATCATGCTGCGCCCCGGTGCGATATCCATGACGTAGTACTTGTTGATCACCGGCGGCACCATGAGCAATGGAATCGCGCGCACCTTGGGTGTCTGCGGGGCGTATTGGATCAACTCGAACACCGAGGTCTGCAGTACGACGGCTCCTTTGGTGACCGCCAAGTTCTCCCCCACCGTGTAGGCGTCGGGCTCGATCATCGCCGGCACCCGTGGCTTCGAAAGCATGTCTCGGGCAAAGGCTCTCGCGCCCCGCACCGCGCTCAGACCGCCGGTGTCGATCAGCGCCTTCCAGCCGAGCGGACTGATCAGCGGGTTGTTGCTGGGCGCCAGGCCCTCCACCACGTTGTCGATAACGAACTGCATCTTCTCTTTGTCGCGCCAATCCAACTGCGCGTCCGCGAGCAGTTCCTCAGCGGTCTCGGAGCCGGCCAGGTAGGCCTGCATGATCCTGTGCAGCAACGGGTTTTCCTGCCACGCAGGATCACTGAACCGCTTGTCGGCGCGGGCCGGAGCACGGTGCGACCTGCCCACCGCGATATTGCCGAGCTCACGGGTCAGCGCGCCCACCCGGTCGGCCACCGCGCCCGGGTGCTGAGCGAGGTTGCCGGCGAAGCGGGCCCAGGTGGCGTTCGGCATCATCCGGCTGGCGAAGGGCTTCGTGGCGCTGGTGAGAAGCAGGTCAAGCGGCGCAGCCAGCTCGTCAACTTTGGTCGCGGGATCCTTTGCTGGTGCCATGGTTATCGTGTGCTTTCGGTTGTCGGAATGGTGATGTCGCGCTTTTGCACCTTGCCGGTGGGACCCTTGGGCAGAGCGTCGACCAACCAGACCTGGCGCGGATACTTGTAGGCGGCCACTCGCTCCTTGACGTAGTCGCGCAGTTCGTCCGGGTGCACTTTCGCCCCTTCCTTCAGCGCCACGGCCGCCCCGACCTCCTCACCGAGCGAGTCGTGTGGGACGCCGATGACCGCGGCTTCGGCCACATCGGGGTGCTCGTAGAGCACTTCCTCGATTTCGCGGGGGTAGACGTTGTAGCCGCCCCGGATGATCAGATCCTTGGTCCGGTCAACGATGTAGAAGTAGCCGTCCTCGTCGACGCGTCCCACGTCGCCGGTCGCCAACCAACCGTCCGGCGAGATCGTGGCCCTGGTCGCGTCGGGCAGGTTCCAGTAGCCCTTCATCACGTTGTGCCCGCGGATCTGGATCTCGCCAGTGTGGCCCTGCGGTACCTCACCGCCATTCAAGTCGACGACGCGCATCTGCACACCTTCGATCGGAGTACCGATCGAGCCCACCTTGCGTTCCCGGTGCGGATGGTTGAACGCGGCCGCCGGTGAGCTTTCGGAGAGCCCATAGCCCTCCAAAACGGTGCAGCCAAAGGCTTTTTCGAAATCGGTGAGAACCTGTACGGGCATCGCCGCACCACCCGAGACACAGACCCGCAGCGTGCGCGTCGCCTCCGCGGCGGCGTCGTCGGCCACACTCAAGAGCGCCGAATACATCGTCGGAACACCCTCGAACACCGTGACGGCGTCCCGCTCGATCACCTCGAGCGCCTTGCGCGGATCGAATCGAGGGATCAGCGTCAGCGTCGCACCCGACAGCACCGCCCCGTTGAGGCCACAGGTGAGCCCGAATACGTGAAAGAGCGGCAGGCAGCCCATCACGACGTCGCCCGGCCCGGTCTCGACCAGGGTGCGGCAACTGACCTCGGCGTTGCGGCCCAGGTTGCCGTGGGTGAGCATGGCGCCCTTGGGTTTTCCGGTGGTTCCGGAGGTGTGCAGGATGACCGCGACGTCGTCGGCGCCGCGCTCCACCGGTGACTCCTGCGCGGGCAGGTCGGCGATCAGGTCCATCAAGCCGGCGTCGTCGACAATCCAGCACTGGGCGCCCGTTTCGTCGGCGCCGGCGCTGGCCTCGTCGGCGAAGCCGGGCGTGGCGAACAACGCTTTTGCGCCGCTGTTGGCCAGGTAGAACGCCACTTCACGGGCCTTGAGCAAGGGATTCATCGGAACTGCGACGGCGCCGCGGTAGATGATCCCGTAGAACGCGATCGCGAACGCGGGTGTATTGGGCAGCATGACGCCGACCCGGTCCCCAGGCTCGATTCCGGCCTGCTCGAGCAGCGTCGCCACTTTGGCGGCTGCCGCGTCGAACTGAGCGTAGGTGAATTGCAGGTCGTCGCAACGCAGCGCGACGTTATTGGGGTAGCGCTCCGCGGATGCGAAGAGATTGGTGCTCAGGCTGGTCATGATGGGTCTCCGACTGTGTCTTGATTGCTAGGTACAGCGTGATCCCGCCAGCTCACCAGGACAATGTCCCGCGAAACAATGTGGCAACCGGTTGGGTGTGACCGTGCACATCAGCCACTGCACGGGCATAAAGTCTCGAAGTATGAGTCCGCCGGCGACGAGGCAGAGCGAAGTGATGCTGAGGAGTGGCGCATGAGCGCGGTATCGCACGCCGGCGAGGTCCGGCACGGCGCCGAACCCGATCCGCACATCGTCGAGCTCAGCAAGCTCATGCTGGCCCGGGCCCCTGCGCTCGGCGAGGCGCTGGCCAATCGGCTGTTCCGCGAGATCGACGCCTACCACGACGGGACCGTCGTCAGCAAAGACCAAGTGGCTGCAAGTTGCGAGGCGAACCTGTCCTACGTTTTCCACTCGCTGGCGGGGCACGCCGACGACGACGTCTCCGCCGCCGAGCGCACGGGTACCACCCGCGCGCTCGCTGGAGTGCCGCTGCCCGCGCTGATGACCGCCTACCGGATCGGTTTTCGGTTCATGTGGGAGGAGACTCTCGCCGCCGCGCGGGCGGCGGGGATACCCATCGAATCGATCCTGGAAGTGACCGCGCGGGTCTTCACTGCCCAGGACACCTTCACCCAGGCGATGGCCAGCGCCTACCGCCAACAGCTCACCGCGCAGATTCTCGAGCAGGAGGAGGAACGTTCGGCGTTGGTCGAAGCGCTGCTGTCGCGACGGATCACCGACACCCAAAGCCTTTGGGAGGCAGCCGATTTGCTCCGGCTGCCCACCACCGGGCCATACGTCGTCGTCGCAGCCGAGTTGCCGGCGATCGGAAAACTTGGCTTGCCCGCGATCGAAAACAAGCTCGCCGCCCGCGACATCCGGTCGGCGTGGCGGCTGCTGCCGGACTTACACGTCGGCATCGTCCACGTGCGGATACGCGACACAATCAACACGTTGACGAACACGCTCCGCCAGGTCGCGACCGTCCGGGTCGGCATCAGCCCGCCGTTTGACGACTTGGCCGAGACCAGCGAGGCACTGCGATTCGCCCGGTTAGCGGTCACCGGGAAGCCGTCCGCCGACTCACTGATCACGGCGTTCAACGACACCCCTCTCGCCGTCGCGGCGGTGAGCGCCCCGGAAGTCATGGGGAAGATCAGGTCGTCGGTGCTACGCCGATTGATAGAACTGCCGACTGCGGAGCGGACGATCTTGCTCGACACGTTCCAAGCGTGGTTGCAGGAGGGCGGCTCGGCCAACGACACCGCGACGAAGATCTTCTGTCATCCCAACACCGTGCGGCACCGCCTGCGCCGTATCGAGGAGCTGACCGACCGCTCATTGTCTCGGCCCCTAGACATCGCCGAACTCTGCCTGGCCTTCGAGGTCGAGCAGCGGCTGCCCTGAGCCACTAGCCGGGGCTGGGCGCCCCGAGCCGATGGCGGACCTGAAAAGCGGTGATGACATCGACGATGCCGATCACAATCAGCCAGCAACCGGCGACCAAAGTCAGGATCGCGATCGAATCGATCGGTGACGCAACCAATACCGCGCCGCCGACGACGATGATGACACCGGAAAGCGCCTGCCAGCCGCGAGCCGGCAAATGGTCGAAGGACAGCGCGGCGGCGAGCAGCGTCATGCCACGGAATAACCAGCCGATCCCGATCCACAGCGCCAACAGCAGGATCGACTCGAGCCTGTCGCGGAAGCAGAAAATCCCCAACACCACCGACAGGATGCCTCCGAGAAGTGTCAGCACCCGCATCGCGGCGCCGGCGTGTGTGCCGAAGGCGGCCAGCACATACCCGATCCCGGAAACCACCAAGTAGGTACCGAATAGGACACCGGCGACCACCAGTGTCGCGCCGGGCCAGGCCAGCGCGACGACGCCAAGCGCGACGGTCACGATGCCGGTCAAAAGAAGTAACTGCCAGGTGCTACGAGCGAGCTGGTGAAGTGGACCCTCGACTACGGTCTTTTCGCTGGTTGTCATGTCAAGAAACTAGTTCAACGCGAGTGGAAAATCGTTGTTGACGGGAACAAGATTCAGCGCCAGCCGAAGGGATCGCGGACAATGCGCGGCCGGGCCAGCTGGCGTACGACACCCGCCATTGAGGACCGCTTTGTCTCCGGAAGACAACGAGCGGGCGCAACTTGGTTGTTTGGCCACGTCGTGCTGCCGGGCTCGCCGGATTAATTTTCCTGACAACGCAAAGCCGCGGTCCGAAACACCGGACATCACAACGAATCCCACCAAGTAGAAATGAGCCAGAAATGTTCACCACCCTCCTGACCATCGCCGCAATGTTCACCTTCGTGTTGGCCCCCGCGCTCATCCCGGCCGCTGTTCACGTCGTCCACGGGATCCGGAACTGGCAGCCGAACATCGCACTCGCCGGTCGCGTCGCTGTTCCCGCCGCCTAACTACAGAACCAACCCAATCGAGGTCGCACCACGACGGTGCGGCCTCGATTTATTGCTGGGCGATGAGGTTGAGCTGCCCGAGTGCGACCAGCGAAGATCACACCATCACTATCAGCCACGAGCAATACGAATCCGCTGCGCCGGTTCAACCGGAACCCAAATCGAAACCGAAAGCAAAAGGGAAGCCGCGAGAATTAGCGGCCAGACACTGAATCGCTGGGGAGCGATGCGCGTAGCTGGTCGAGTGCGAACATCGATGCGCTGTTGGCTGGTGCGTGCAAGGTCAGGAGGTATTGGCCGGGAGACTGGGCGAGGTCGAGCTGGGTGCGGGTGAGGTATAGATCCCCCACCTCTGGATGGCGAATATGGATGATGCCTTTGGGGTATCCCACGTCGGCGTGTTCCCAGAGCTGCTTGAATCGCTCACTGGCACTAGACAGTTCGCTGACGAGTGCGCGCAGCCGGGGATCGTCGGGATCGTCGGCCGACAGTGCCCGCAGACCCCGCACAGCCACGGCGGTCGCGTCGTCCCAGTCGGGATGCACCTGCTTGGCCACGGGATCGAGAAACCGCCAACGCGAGAGATTTTGTCCCACGTCATATCCCGGTGACAACGCGCGGGCGATCGGGTTTGCGGCCAGCACGTCTTGATACCGGCTCACGACCACCGCCGGCATGGGGAATTGGTCGATGAGTTCGGCGATGGCAGTCGACACATGCGCCGCGGGGTGTGGCCGGGAGGTCGGGGAAGCGAGCTGATGCAGGTAGGCGGTCGCCTTGGCGTCCATGCGCAGTGCCCGGGCGATCGAGTTCAGGACTTCGGTGGAGGGGTGTCGGTCGCGGCCCTGCTCCAGGCGTTGCAGGTACTCGCTGCTGATACCGGCCAGCATGGCCAATTCGTCGCGGCGCAACCCCGCAAGCCGCCGTCGGGGCCCCGGCACCAGTCCCACCTCGGCGGGCGTCACCCGCGCGCGCCGTGCCCGCAGGTACTCGCCGAGGTGGTTGGCCTTGCCCACATGCCAAGCCTAAACGTCGCCGTGCCGCTACCAGCCTCAACGGGTTTACCCAGCCCTGGCCGCGGCCCGACACGATCGACAACAGCAGAGCAGTCCCACGTCCTGCGGTCCATTTACACACAAAGGAGAATCATCATGACCAGCACAGCAGCAGACACGCCAAAGTCTGACCTGCTCGACGCCGTCATTACCGCGTGTGGCGATCTCGACCGCTGGCGCTCGCTCGAGCGGCTGACCGCAAAGGTCTCCGCGGGCGGTGCGCTGTGGGGCCTCAAGGGCCAACCCGGCATCCTCGATCACTACACGCTCACGCTCACCCCGAATGTGCAGTCGGCGACCATGGCGCCTTTCGCGGAACCCGACCTGCGCGCCACCTACACGCCCGAGCGCGTCGCCATCGAGACCGTGGACGGCCGGCTGGTCGAGGAGCGCACAAACCCCCGCGCCTCCTTCGCGGCCACACCATGCAGACCCCGTGGGACCGGCTGCACGCGGCCTACTTCGGCGGCTACGCGATGTGGACCTACCTCACCGAGCCGTTCACCTTCGCCGAGCCGGGCTTTTCCACCGTCGAGCTCGAGCCGTGGCAGGAGGACGGCGAGACCTGGCGGCGCCTGCAGGTGACCTTCCCCGACCGCATCGCCACCCACAACCGCGTGCAGACCTACTACATCGACGCCCAAGGCCTGATCCGACGCCACGACTACCGCCCCGACGTGCTCGGCCCGGCCGACACCGACTCCGCGCACTACGGCTGGGGCCACCAGACTTTCGACGGCTTCATCTTCCCCACACATCGCGCCGTGTACCCCACCGATGCGAACGGCCGCAAGGTGGCCGAGCCGGTGATCATCTCCATCGACCTCGAGGACATCGCCCTGTCCTAGGGCGCACATCCTCACAACCAAAGGGAGGCTTGGCATGTCGACGTATCGCGCTTTTCAGGTCGATGTCCTCGCCGTTGAGGGCTTGCGCCCCGACCCGCGCAAGCCGGTGGTACCCGGGCATGAGGTGGTCGGCGTCATCGACGCGCTCGGAGAACAAGTCGGCGGATGGAGCGTCGGTGACCGCGTTGGCCTTGGTTTTTTAGGCGGCCCCTGCGGTGTCTGTGTTTCGTGCCGTCGCGGGGGCTCGGCGATTGAAAACGAGGCGAGCCTGCAGTTCAGCGCCAGACACGGGGTCGCGCCCATGACCGAGGTGCTGCCCTTCGAAGATGCACCCGGGGCCTACGCGCGAATGATGTCCGGCCAGGCCAGATTTCGTGTGGTCCTGGATATGCAGACCAGGGCCTAATCGGGCATCGAGAAGGCCGGCGGGCGTTGAGTCTCCGCGGTCGCTACGCCTGAAAAATGCTTCCTGCCAAGGAGTTACAGAACCGCGGCACCGAAGAAACACAACCGAACAACTACCAACGATCCGTCAGAAGGAGAACTTAAAATGATCACCAATCCGTTCCAGAGGAAGGCTTACGACGCGGTCGCGGCCGCCCTTCCGTTCGCGATTGATCCCGCGAAGATCACCGTGGAGCCCGGCGTGTCGTACCTGCCGAGCCCGATCAAGCTGCACGACTATGCCGCCGGTGTCATGGCCGCATTCGGCTCGGTCGTCGAATATCTCGGCGAGCTACGCGGGTTGCCGTCCCAGACGATGACCCTGAACCGT
>Ga0335075_10011554_pt1 | contig 13344 bp, 7 predicted proteins | sample Lox_Sample_24_FD_206723 | JGI IMG/M metagenome (GOLD analysis project Ga0335075, IMG submission 206723) | Soil microbial communities from Loxahatchee National Wildlife Refuge, Florida, United States - Lox_Sample_2.4 | ecosystem: Environmental > Terrestrial > Soil > Wetlands | place: USA: Florida...
ACGGCCGCATCGACGCGCTGCATGGCGGGAGCGTCGACCGGAAAGCGCGGCAGATGGTAACGCGCGCGCAGCCGCTCGCCGGCCGCCAGCAGCGTCACCGCCGCCGCCGGATCGCCGGCAGCCGTCAGCGCCGCCACGCATTCGGCCGCGACCACCGCGAGCTCGATTTCGCCGAGCCGGTCGACGTAGCCGATCAGCTCGCGCGCGAAGCGCCACGCCGAGGTCGGATCGCGCCGCTGGGCGGCGACGCGCGCCGCCAGCTCGCACGCATGCGCCGTATAGTACGGCGGATTGCCGAGCTCGCGGTAGACGCGCAAGGCGTCCTGCACGTAGATGTCGGCGGCGTCGATCTCACCCTCGTGATAGGCGCACCAGCCGAGGTTGGCGACCGCGAGTGCCGCGTCGCCGCGCGCCTCGCAGGCGCGAAAACGGCGCAGCGCGTCTTCGAAGCCGGCGCGCGCTTCGGCGAGCCGGCCTTGGCAGAAATCGACGGTCGCGATCGTCCCGGCGACGAACGCGGCCAGATATTCGCCCTCGGCGGCGGCCGGCTTGCGGACGTCTTCGGCCAGCGCCCGGGCCTCGTCGAAGCGCGCCACCATGCGCAGCGCGTTGGCGGCGTAGAGCGAGCCGAGCACCAGCCAGCGCGGCGAGCCTTCGCGCCGGATCGCTTCGAGCGCCTCGGCGCAAGCTTCGTAGGAGGCCTGGAAGTCGCCGAGGTTGCGGGTGAGCGTATAGAGCGCCGAGAGCGCGCGGGCGCGCCAGTAGGCGTCGCCGCCGATGGCGCGCAGCGCGGACCGTATCCACTGCGCGCCCTCGCGGCTGCCGCCGCGGTCGAACCAATAGCGCGTGAGCGCCAGCGCGAGACTCAGCCCGAGCGGCGCGTTCTCGCCGTCGAGCAGCGTGCGCAGGGCGGCGCGCACGTCGGGTAAGCGCTGCGTCACCTCGCGAAAGGCCGCGTGCGACGACGGACCGTTGAGCGCTTCGGCGCGCTCCGCAACGAACGTGTAGACGCGCGCCGCGAACCGCTCCGAGCAAACCGCCGTTTCGCAGCGCTCCTCGAGCAGTTGGCGCGCAAACTCGCGCAGCGGGCGCACCATCGCGTAACGCTCGCCGCCGTCGGCCGGCGTTCGTTCGAGAAACGAGACCTCGGCGAGACGTTCGAGCGCGCGGCGCACCTCGTCTTCACCGGCTTCGCCGTCAACGGCGGCGAGATCGGCGGCTTCGAAGCTTCCCGGGAAGACGCCGGCTCGCGCGAACAGCCGCTGCTCGTTGGCGTCGAGCAGGCGGTAACTCCACGCGCACGCTTTCTCCAGGGAACGCACGCCGCGATCCGGCAAGACTTCCAGTCCGCCGCGCAGCCGGCGGGCAAGCTCGTTGAGGCTCATCGTGCGCGCGCGCGCCGCGGCCAGCTCGAGCAGCAGCGGAAAGCCTTCCAGCTGACGGCAGATGGACTCGGCACTTTTGCGCGACGCGTCGCGCGGCTCTTCGTTCAGACGCGCGGCCGGAACGCGCGCCGAGAAGAGTTCGAGCGAGGCCTGACGCGAGAGCGGCTCGACGCGGAAGATTTCCTCCGAAGCCGACCCGAGCGGCGCGCGGCTGGTCGCGAGGATTTTGATGCCGTCGCCGCTTTGCGCGATCGACGCAACCAGCGCGCCGCAGGCGCGCGCGACGCCGTCGCACGCGTCGAGCACGAGCAACGCTCGACGCCCGCGCAACAGTGCCGCCAGACTCGGCTCGCCGACCTCCGCCAACGGGTTGAGCGCTTCGAGGATCGCCGGTTCCAGCAGCTGTCCGTCGCCGGCGTCGGCCAGATCGACGAACCACGCACCGTCGGCGAACTGCGGGGCCAACTCGTGCGCCAGGCGCAGCGCGAGGCGCGTCTTGCCCACGCCGATCGGTCCGGCGACGGTGACGCAGGGATGCACGTCGACGGCCGCGTGCAGCGCGCGCAGGTCGTGATCGCGGCCGAGGAACGGCGTCTGCGGCTCGGCGGGCAGCGCGCCCAGTACGGCGCGGCAAGCGCGTGCGACTTCGGGAATCGGCTCGTCCTCCAGCGATTCCAAGAACCCGAGCAGCCGGCGCGCGATCCGCGACGCGCCGGCGCGGCCGAGCAGCTCGTTGGCCTTGCGCACGATCGGCACGAGCAGGCTCTGCTTCTCGAGGTCGACGCGCACCAGCTCGCAGGCGTAGCGCACGGCGTCGTCGAGCGCGCCGTCGTCGAGGGCGCGCGACACCAGGCGCGCCAAGATGCCGGCCTGCAGTGCGGCGAGCCGTTCGCGTTCGCGCGCGATCTCGCGGTCGTCGTGCGCCCAGGCTTCGTCGAGCAGCGTCGCGTAAAGCTGCGCGGCTTCGGCGTCGCGGCCGTCGCGGATCCCGGCTTCGTACGCGTCGAGATCCAGGTCGAGTGCGACCGACGGGTCGAGGCCGACCGAGGTCTTGTTGGCGGCGATGACCGCGGCGCCCGGGGCGAGCTTGCGGAACGCGTTGTTGAGATAGTAGATTTGTTGGCGCAAGCCGTGGCGCACGTCGCCCTCGGCGTCTTCCGGCCACAGCCGCTCGGCCACCGCCGCACGCGCGACCGGCGCGCCGCGCGCGAGCACCAGCGCGGCAAAGAGGCCGAGCATCGAATCCGTGCCGGTAAGTTCGACCGGCCGGTCGTCGACGGTCACGCGCAGCTGGCCGAAGAGGCGGACCCCCAAGCGCACGAGCGCGTCGTTCAACGAAGGCCGCGAGCGTTCCTGAGCGAGCCGACGGTGAGCCGACGGTCGCTCCGGTAGGCTTGGGACATGGACCGCTCATTGCACGCCGCGGTGGCTCGCGGCGATCTCGAGGAGGCGGCGCGGCTGCTGGCCGGCGGCGCCGATCCCAACGGCGCCGATGCCGACGGCCTTACGCCGCTCGCGATCGCAGCCGACGAGGGCTCGGCCGCTGCTGCGCTGCTGCTGCTGCGCCACGGCGCCGACCCGTCGATTCGCGACGGCGGCGGCGCGACGCCGCTGCACCGGGCCGCACTCGGCGCCCACGCCGGGGTCGTCGCGATCCTGCTCGCGCACGGCGCCGATCCGGACGCGGCCGACGCGTTCGGCGAGCGGCCCCTGCATCAACTGGGCTTCGAATGCGAGGAAGAGACGATCGCGGTTCTGCTCGCCTTCGGGGCCGATCCGAACGGCCGGGACCGAACCGGCGTTACAGTAGAACAACGGCTCCACGACCGCGCGGGGCCGCGCGTCCACGCATTGCTCGACAATCTCTCGGAGAGGTAAATACCATGCGTTTTTCGTTTACGCGATTTTTCGTCGTCGCGCTCGCGGCGGCGCTGGCGTGCTCGAGCTGCAGCGGCGGGATGCGCTTGAACCCCGCCGCGCAATCCTACGCGCCGTCGTTCGTGCCGGCGCTCGGCCCGCAAGCGCACGCGGGGAAAGGCGTGCATTTCGTCGTCACGTTCGGCGCCGGCGAACCGGCGCACAGTATGGAAATCCAGGTCTGGCGAGTCGGCGGACTGGCGCCGGTCGCCGCGCGCACCCTCGACATCACCGCCAAGAAGAACGGCTGCACGGCGACGCAGTGTTCGACGTCGGTCGATCTGCCGGCGTGGGACTACTGGGCGGCGATCTCGACCTACGCCGGAACCAAGCGCACCGGCAAGACGCTGTCGTCGGGACAAGCCGTCGCGTTCACCTCGGCCGCGAGCGGCACGACGGTCGATCTCACGCTCGACGGAACGCTGGCGAGCGTCGAAGTCGCGCCCGGCGCGCTCGGCGTCACCAGTACGCAAGCCTCGGGCCTGACGATCGACGGCACGCGTCCGCTGCCGCTGATCGCGATGGGACTCGATCCGGCCAAAGCCTTCATCGTCGGCGCCGGTGCGCCGTCGTTCTCGGCGACGATCTCCGGCAGCGGCTGGAAGGTCACGCAGCCGGTCAAGGACGCGCCCGACACGCTGCACGTCACGTCGCCTTCGAAGAAAGGCAGCGCGACGCTCGACGTGAACGGCACGCAAGGCAAACACAAAGCGTCGGCGCACGTCAAGCTCGTCAACCATCTGCAAACGCTGATGGCCTTCGAAGGGTCGCTCGGAACGATCGTCTACGCGCCGCCGTACACCGGAACCCCGGCCTCCAACACCAACGGCACGTGCAGCGATCCGCTGAGCGCGCACTTCGACGGCTCGTCGAACCTCTACGTTTCGGCCTCGTGCGAAAGTGCCGGCTCCGAAGAGATGGTCAAGTTCGCGCCGCCCTACTCGGGCGAGCCGACCGCGACCTTCGGGAAGGGCACCCTCGGACCGCCGGGCGAGAGCAGCACGTTCGTCGTCAATAGCGGCGGCGACGTCTTCGCCACGCCGTACGAGAGCTTCGACTACGACGTTACCGAGTTCGAGCCGCCCTACACGGCGCCGCCGGTCACGATCGGCGTCGGGACGCTGTACCCGGCGGCCTACGCGCTCAACGCCAAGAACGACCTGTTCGTGCAGAGCTCCGGCTTCGGCAGCAATCCGCCGGCCGTCGTCGAGTACGCGCCGCCGTACACCGGAACGGCGATCGCCACCATCAGCGCCGGCATGCCGCGCGCCGGGTCTCCCGGCGCGATCGGGCTCGATCCCGCCGGCAACCTGTTCGCCTTCGGCCTCGGCAGCGACGGCTACGTGGTCGCCATTTACGCTCCGCCGTACAAAGCCGGTCCGTCGATGGAGATCAGCGGGAGCAGCATTCCGGAGAACGTCTCCTCGATGACGGTCGACGCGGCCGGCAACGTTTTCCTGTTCGCGCCCGACCAGAACGAGGTCGTCATCTACACCGCGCCCTACACCGGGTCGCCGATCGTGGTGAGCGCCAGCGGCAACGAGTTCAAGTCGATGGCGCTGGATCTCGCCGACAACCTCTACCTCGGACACTACTACGACACCGGACCGGCGAGCTCGACGGTGACCGCGCAGTCGCCGCCGTTCAAAGGCGCCGCCTATCTCACGATCACCAAAGGTCTGCAGTATGCGACCGGCGCCTACGGGCCGAGCTGGATCACGCTCACGCCGTAAGCGTCTCGCCGATTGCGAGAAAGAAAAGGCGCCCCGGAAAATTCCGGGGCGCCTTGCTTCTGCGCTCGCGTTTCGAGCGTTAGGGATTCGACGACGAGGTCGGCATGCCGGCGGTTTCTTTGGCGCCGGCGATGTGCGCGCCAAAGGGCGTGCCCAAGCCGAGCACCGGATCCCAGAGCGAGCTGTCGGTCTTGTAGCCGTTGTCGCCCTTGATGCCGGAGCGGAAGAAGTAGTTCTTCTTCTTGTGCGCGGCAACGTAGAAGGCTTGGTTTACGAAGCCGAGGGGCTTCTTGGCCAAGCTTGCGGTGTCGGCGAGAAGGCCGACGAAGTCAGGCGAGGCGGCCGACGTGCCGATCGCCTCGGTCCATTTGCCGCCGACGCGCTCGGCGTCGCTGCTGTCGTCCTTGCCGCATTTCTCGGCTTGGCACTGCGTGCCGCCGGAACTGAAGCCTTCGCCGCCCATGTGCACCGAGACGTCGGGAACGCCGCGGCCTTTCTTGGTGACGAAGCCGTTCTGCCACTTGGGACGCGCGTAGACCACGCTGTAGCCGCCGGCCGATCCCCAGTAGTTGGCACCGGACGGCTTGATGTCGGCGTAGGCGTCTTCGTGCACGTAGGTCGAGTTCAAGCTCCCCTTCGTGTAGCTCGTGGTCAGGTTGGTGCCGCCGACGCCGAGCACGTAGGGGCTCACCGCCGGCCACGAAACGCCGAGCGCGTTGTTGGCGGAGCCGCACATGTCGGCGGCATGATCGCCGCTGGCAGCGACCCAGGTCGTGCCCTGCTTGAGGCCTTCCTCGAAGAGCGAATCGAACGCCTTGAGCGCCTTCGCCCCGCTGGCGGACTTGAACGCGAGCTCGCAGCCGCCGAACGACGAGTTGACGACGGTGACGCCCTTGGCCTTGACGACTGCGGTATAGCCGTCGTAGATGTCGGTGTCGCTCAGTTGCGGGATGTCGAAGACGGCAATGGTCGCCTTCGGTGCCATGCCGCCCGACTGCTCGACGTCGAGCGTCGCTTCGAACGTGCCGTCGCCGCCGAGCTGGCCGCCGCCGTTGATTTTTTCGGTCTCGACCTTCGGCTGCGGCATCTCTTGATATTTGAAATATTCCGCGATGTCGGCCGGGCTGACCGGCGAGTCGATGACGATGCCGATCACGGCGCCGGCGCCGGCCGCTTCGGTGTAGCTCGGATACTGGTACGCCTGCTTGAGATCAACCGTAAAGTACGGTCCGTACGGCCCGAGGAAGTTATCCGGCGTAATCCGGTCGGGCAGCGGACGCGGCAGCGGTGCCGATTGCGAGAAGTGCCGCAACAGCGGGATGCCGTCGAGGCCGATGACGGTGGCGCCGCTGCGCTCCAATAGCGGCGAGAGCCTGATCGGCGTGCGCGGTATCGCCAAAGAGTCGGCGGCGGTGCGCGTCACGTTGAGGGAAGTGTGGAAATACCGTTCCACCTGGCGTTGCGTTCCGCCGGCCATCACGGCCTGATCGGCGATCGAAACGCGGAACCCGGCTGCCTGCAGCTCGCGGGCGACCGCGACGCGGGCCGCGACGGTCGGCGCGAAGCGCGTCATGAAGTCTTCGTGCGAACTGAAGTTGCGGTACTGCGGCGAGTCCGGATCGGAGATCGCCGCGATCTCGCTGTCGAGCTCGGCTTGGTTACGCAGCGGCAGTGCGACCGTGAAGTGCACGTCGCCGAGGCGTTCGGACGGAACGCCTTGCGGAATCGAGACCGGAATAGTTTGCTGCTGCATCGCGGGAAAGTTTGCAGCGGCGGTCGGCGGCATCGCCGAGTTCGTCGAACACGCCGCCAGCGCAATCGCCGAGAGCGCGAACGCCGGAGTAAGGTGCAACCTCATGAAAGCTCCTCGGGAAGAAAAGGGAACTTCAAACCCGGAACACCCGCTACGAGTTCCTGCCTGCTTCGCCCTCGGCGCCGGTTATTCGTTTGGGGCCAAGGACTCATATGCGTGAGTCTTTGGCCCCGGCTTTCGCGTTTCGCGCGCGGTTGAGCGCGGACAAAATCGCCGCCGCGTGCTCGCGATCGGCCGGCGCGACGCCGCCGTTGCTCCAGCCGGCGATCTGCTGCACCCGCCAGCCGCTGCCGTCCTTGACGAACAACGCGAGCGCGCCCGGGTCGTCGCGATCGAGGTGCGGATTGCGATAGGCAACCGCGCCGGCCCGCGCTTCGAGCAGCTTCGCGTACGCACCGTTAGCGTTGATGCAGCAGTTGAACCGCTCGCCGAGATCCCAAAAGGTTTGCCTGCTCGCCCAGCTCCACTGCGGCGGAAGCGGCACGTCGGGCGGACGGTAGCCGGTCAGCCGTACGCGGCGGGACGCATCGTGACGACGCTCGCGCAGAACATCGACGTAGGCCGCCAGCTCGCGCACCGTGCGGCAGCGCAGCGCGGCACGCAGCGTCCCGCCCTCGCGATAGACGTCGTCGAACAGCCGGCTGGTGCGATCGGTCTTGGGAAAACGTATCGCGGCCTGCATCACGGCGTCGATCTCGGTCCACGTCTCGGGATGGCGGTCGAGCATCGCGGCGTACCTCTGGTAGTATTGGCTCGCGAAGACGCCCCATTCCGGGCGCTTCCAGGCGCCGGTGCGGACCGCGTAGCGCAGATCGCGCAGCGGGATCTCGTTCCAATAGCGGATCGAGTGCAGCTTCTCGGGATAGACTCCGTCGCGAACGTTCTTCTCGATGCGTTCGGGATCGACGTTGCGAAAGGGCGTTCCGCGATAGAAGACGGCGCGGAACCACGACTTGTAATTTTTCACGCCGGCGGCGGTGAACTCGTCGACCGACAGCGCCGCGAAGATCTCGGGTGGAAAGTTCCGCGGCTTGCCGAGAAAGCCGCGGGCGTACCAGATCTCGGTCTCCAGCAGCAGGTCGGAGATCGCGGTCGCGTCGGCGCCGATTTCCCGCGCCAGAAACGCGCTCACCGGCGCCAGCTCGTACTCGCCGGGAATGACGAACAGGTGCCGGAAACGGCGGTTGCCTTTGATTTCGGCGCGCAGGCCGATCGCATCGGGCTTGACGACGAGCCGGTCGCCGTCACCGATTTCGATCGAAAGCGTCTTGGCGGCCGGATCGAACGCGTGATTCACGTTCTGCGCGCCGCCGTACCCAGTGCCATAGGAAGAGCTTCATCCTTGGGGGGAACCGTCCCGCTTGCGGAAAAGGCGCTGGAACCTCATGCCGACGCACGCGCGCAGGACGAGTACCCGCCTTCGGACCTACGCCTACGGTCTCGTAACCACCACCGTCGTCTTGCTGTTCACGCTGGCCGAAACCGGAACCGAGAAGTTCGTCTCCGATCGCTCGCGCATTGCCGGCACGGCGCTGGAGATTGCGATCGTGCTGCTGGCGGCGCTGGCCTTCCGCCCGCTCCACCAGCACGTCGAGGGTCTGGTGGAGGCGGCGTTTACCAAGCGGCGGCGCGAGGCGCGCGACGCGCTGACGCGGCTGAAGAAGGAGCTCACCTCGTTCAACGATCCGCACCAAGTGATGCGGCGCGTCGTCGAGGGCGTCGACCATCACATGGGCACCGCCGGCTGCGCGATCTACGTGCGCCGCGGCGACTACGTCGCCGAGGCGTCGTCGTTCGACGTCGCCGCCCCAACCATCGAGGCGGGCGATCCGCTGATCGTGCGGCTGCGCTCGAAGTCGGCGCCCGCCGATCCGCGCGCGCTCAACTCGGGAACCGCCGGAGAGCTCGCCTTTCCGATGATGGCCGCCGGCGATCTGGTCGGCTTTCTCACCGTGCTTCCCAAACGCGTCGAGTTCGATGCCGAAGACACGCATCTGCTCGGGCTGCTCGCCGAGAGCTTGGGCGTGGCGTTGACTGCGCTCGACGCGAGCCTGCGCGGACGCAGCGGACCGCGTACCAACCTGCCGCGTGCGGCCACGTCGTTCGTCGGCCGCGAAACCGAGATCGCCGAGATTCAGGCGCTGGTGCGCGCGCACGGTCTGGTGACGCTCACCGGCGCGGGCGGCGTCGGCAAGACGCGCACGGCGCTGCAGGCCGCCGGCGATCTGCTCGGCGATTTTCACGACGGCGTGTGGCTGGTGGAGCTGGCGCCGCTGTCGAGCGGCGATCACATCGCATCGACGATTGCGGCCGCGATGCACGTACCGCCGGCGCGCAATCGCGATCCGCTGGAGGCGCTGATCGGCGCGCTCGAGGAGCGGTCGGCGCTGATCGTGCTCGACAACTGCGAGCACGTGATCGGCGGGGCGACCGGCGTGGTCGCGGCAATTCTGCGCGGTTGTCCGAACGTGAAGCTGCTCGTCACGAGCCGTCAAGGCCTCGCGATTCCGGAAGAGCAGACGTATCGCTTGCCGTCGCTGGACGTGTCGCCGGCGACGATGCTGTTCTTCGATCGCGCGCGCGCTGCCGACAAACGCTTCGCGCTCTCGGACGCCAACGCCGGCGACGTGGCCGAGATTTGCCGGCGGCTCGACGGCATTCCGCTGGCGATCGAGTTGGCCGCTTCGAAAGCGGCGGTGTTGACGCCGCGGCAGCTGCTCGAGCGGCTCAACGAGCGCTTCCGGCTGCTGGCCGCACCGGCGGGTGCGCGGCTGCCGCGCCAGCAGACGCTGCGCGCGATGATCGACTGGAGCTACGACATGCTCGACGCGCGCGAGCGGTCGGTGTTCGCGCGCTTGTCGGTCTTCGCCGGCGGCTGGAACCTGAAGGCGGCCGAAGCGGTTTGCGCGGGCGACGGAATCGACGATTGGCAGGTCTTCGAGCTGCTCTCGTCGCTGGTTTCGAAGTCGCTGGTCGTGGCCGAGCCCGACGGCGACGAGCTGCGCTACGAGATGCTGCAGTCGATTCGCGAGTACAGCGCGCAGCGGCTGGCCGAAGCCGGCGAGGCGGCCGAGACCGCCGCCAAACACGCGCGCCATTATTCGAGCGTCGTCTGCGACGCCGTGGCGCTGGTCGAGACGCTCGACGACGAACGCTGGCAGCACGCGCTGGTTCCCGAGCTCGACAACGTTCGCGCCGCGCTGGATTGGTCGCTGGTACGGCGCCAGGACGTCGACGCCGGGCTGCGAGCGATCGCGGCGCTCGAATGGCCGGAGCTGCTGACGACGCCGATCGAGGCGATCGGGTGGTTCGACCGCGCGGTCACGCTGCTTGCCGGTGCGGCCGACGTGACCAAAGCGCGGATTCTGCGCCAGCAGGTGCGGCTCGCGTGGTTCGTTGGACGGCCGGTCGGACAGCGCGAAAAAACCGCCGAGGAGGCGCTGGCGGCGGCGCGCGGGTCGGGCAATCGCGACGAGATCGCGCGCGCGCTGGCGTCGCGCGCGACCTGTTATCGCGACGCCGGCCGCTTCGCCGAAGCCGAGCCGCTCTTCGAACAAGCCTATCGCGAGCACGACGAGCTGTCGGCGATCGCGCTCAACGAGATTCTGCGCAACTGGGCGGTCACCGATTTGCAGCACGGCGATTTGGAAGCGGCGCGCCGGCGCTTCACCGAGGTCGCGCAACGCGAGCGGCCCGGCAGCGAAGCGCACGCGAGCGCGTATTTGAACCTCGGCGAGCTCGAGTTCGCGGCCGGCAACGTCGCGGCGGCGCGCGCGGCGGCGCGCACCGCGCGCGAGTCGCTGATCCAGCTCCGGGCCGCGCCGCTGGCGCTGGCCGAATGCAATCTCGCGGCCTACGCGATGTCGGTCGACGACTTCGAAGACGCGCGAACGTTCTTGCGCGAGGCGCTCGAGACGCTCAAGAAATCCGGAAGCCGCTGGCTGACGATGGCGCTCGAGCATCACGCCGTTTTCGCGGGACTGTCGGGCGATTTCGAGCGCGCGGCCGCGCTGCTGGGGTTCACCGACGCGCGGTTGGGCTCCGAGCCGCGTCAGGTGACCGAACGCCACGGCTACGAACGCTTGATGGCGGTGCTCGGCGACGTTTACGACCCAAAGGAGCTCGCGCAGCGGCTGAGCGCCGGCGCATCGATGAGCGAGGAGCAGGCGCTCGCGCGCGCCGCGGCGATAAGTGCAAGTTCCCCACCCGTCCCGGACCCGATCCGCGTTCCGGGAGCTGCCGAAACGGAGAGTCTACGACGATGAGCCAATCGCGCGACCACGCCGCCGCCACGATCGACGAACACGCCAAGACGATCGACGAGCTCCACGGAAAGCTGGCGGCCGAACCCGGTGCCGATAAAGCCGGCCTGCAACGCGCCGTCGAGAAGCTGAAGACCGCGCACGCGGCGTTTCGCAACGACGCGTTGGGGTGCATGAACTAACGCGTTAGCGCGCCGGCCCGCAGAGCGCGTTTTCGATCGCCGTGCCGATCGGAACGCCCAGTCCCGTGCACGGATTCCAGCCGGCCGCGGCGTGATACCGGCCGTTGCTTCCACTCGTGATTTCGGTGAAGAGCGGGCCGTCGCGCTTGGCGTAGAGCAGCGGCGCGAAAAAGCCGGCGCGTACGCCGCGGCCCTGGTTGACGCGCGCGATCAGCGCGGCCCACATCGGCGCGACGGCGCTGGTGCCGCCCATCGCCAGCTCGACGCCGTCCATCACGACGTAGTAGCCGGGCTTCTCCTGCGCGGCCACGTCGGGCAGGCCGCGCCCGGGGGTTACCTTGTATCGCGATGCGGATGCGGGCACGGCGTGCTGCCAAACGGGCACGCCGAAGCGCTCGCTGAAACCGCCGCCGCCGTTTTCCCACGCGCGTTCCTCGGCGCCGTCTATCGTCGTCGCGCCGCAGGCGATCGCAAACGGGCTCGACGCGGGCGAGAGGACGTGCGGCCTGCCTTCGCGGTCGAGCTCGGCGCCGTGGTCGCCGGCCGAGCAGAAGACGGTCACGCCCAACAGTGCGGCCGCGGCGAACAGATCTTCGAGAATGGCGAGCGCGGCCGGCGTCCACAGATATTCCGGCCAGCCGTAGCTGATCGAGAGAATATCGGGCGCGTATTGCTGGTCGAAGATCGCGTCGCGAGCGGCGTCGAGAAAGCCGCGCTCGTCGTCGGGCGCCTCGTAGACCACCAGCCGCGCGCCGGGCGCGAGCGACGCGGCGATCTGCACGTCGAGCGAGGCTTCGAGATCTTGCGTGGTCGAGAGCTCGTGCGCGACCGCGGCTGCGTCGACGCGCTTAACGGCGGGAATTTCGGGAGCGAGCTTTTGCGCGCGCATGCATTGTTGAAAGTCGGCGGGCTTGAAGACGCCGCGCAGCTGCAGCAGCGCGATGGTTTGACCGCGGCCGTCGCCGTCGGGGAAACGGTAGCGCTTGGCGACGTCACCGGCCCGCAGCGGCGTGGATCGGCGTTCCAGCGCGCCGAGCTTGAGCGAGCGCGGCCATTGGTGCAAGCCGAAAACGCCGCGCACGATCGAAGCGATCTCGGGCGGCGCGTGCAGCGAGCCGGCGCGGTGGCGGAAGCGCGCGCCGCCGGTTTCGGATTCCGAGACGGTCGCGCCGAAGGCGTGAATCAGCTTGTCGAGCGGACCGGCGATCTCGACGGAACGCCAGCGTTCGTCCGAAATCGCGAGCCCGAAACGTTTGCAGTACGCGCGCAGTGCGGCGACGTCGTCCGGGGCGGCGCCGGTGCGGCGTTCGAAGGCCGCGCGGTCGTCGTAGCTGCGCTGCGGCAACGGCGTCGCGCCGAGCTGCCGTGCGCGCTCGGCGTCGAGCGCGCCGTCGCGCTGGGGGCGCAGCCAGGCGGTGAGAACGGCGTCGCGATCGGTCGCCAGCGGTCCGATCTCGGTGCTGTCCGGCCAGACCGTCCGGTGCGTCTGCGGAATCGGAACGCGCGTCTCTGCGGCCATCGTGCGGTATAGCATAGCGCTCGCTTGCGGACCTGCAGGAAGCGAAACGCAGCGCGCGGGCGAAGACGTTGCGTTATCGTGAAGAAAGCTTTGCCTTGCGGGCTGGCCGTCGTTTCGGTTGCGGTCGCGCTGCTCGGGTGCAACGCGACGGGATCGGGCACGCCGCCGGTTTCCGGTGCGGCGCTGAGGGTTGCGGCGGCGTCGTGCGTGCGTTCGGTACCCAATCCGCTGCCCTCGCCGGTGGCGTCGGCGTTCGCGGCCGGTATCGCTGAGGTCAAAGGCGTTCCCGGCATCGCGATCGCGCTGATCTCGCAGGGGAAGACGTATCAGTACTATACCGGCTACGCGGAGACGGCGAGCCGGACGTGCGTCACGCCGAAGACCATCATGGAGCTCGGGTCGCTGACGAAAACGTTTACGGCCGCGCTGCTCGCGATGGATTACGGGAAGCACGGCATCGCCCCGAATACGAATCCGGCGAAGTGGATCGACACGCTGCACGCGGGCAATCGCGTCGGCCCGGGCTGTCCCGC
>Ga0335075_10011555_pt1 | contig 13344 bp, 14 predicted proteins | sample Lox_Sample_24_FD_206723 | JGI IMG/M metagenome (GOLD analysis project Ga0335075, IMG submission 206723) | Soil microbial communities from Loxahatchee National Wildlife Refuge, Florida, United States - Lox_Sample_2.4 | ecosystem: Environmental > Terrestrial > Soil > Wetlands | place: USA...
AGATTGCTCCAAGTACAATGCAGATACCACCAACGACAAGATACGCAATTCCCAAAAATGGATTCTTACCGCCCATCACCGTCCTCGTCGAGATGAGAATCGACTTGGTGCCTCCAAAGACGGTCACGTCAAACTCATCCCAGATTTCAATCTGATACCGGCCAGCGTACATGATGCCGGTATCATTTCGCTTGGCGAGCTTGCTGAAGTCTGGCAGACCCGCCGTCCTCATCCACACCTGGAATGCCTCCCACTCTTGCAGATTCGGAAGTTGAATGCTTGAATTGTACGTTGGGTACATTCTCCGCCAGTTCGGAGGAGGGACAACCTGATCGACGGTGTACTTGGTTCGCTGGTACAGGGCTCTATCGCTGTCCCACGCTATGCCGGTTGTCGTCATGGGATATCCGGTGTTATTTGGCGTTACATTCTGGAGGGTTATATCCTGGAATGTATCGTTGAAAAGCGAGTTCGCAATGAGTCCACATGGATAGTAAGGTTTATTGTCCTCACCGACTGTGAGCGGACTACATCCTCCGCTCTCTATCTGCTTACTTGTCTTGTTCTCCCCCATCATCTGCTGTGGATCTTCTGACTTTACATAACGACGGTGATTTTGGTAGAAGTTGGTGAGGCGGTAGTAGAGAAGTACTGGAGGGTGGAGGTCGTTCTCGATATCGAAAGCGATCGTGCAGACGTTCGTATTGGGAACCGTGACACCATTTGGGTATGTCACGGTGGTAATATTGTACTGCCATTGTGGCGGACTCGAGGCTCCGCCGAGCTGTGACGGACTTTTGAAGTACTTTGTCACTCGATTGCTGGGAACATTGCTCCAAATGGGTGCTTGAGCTGCTTCTGGGTCGGTACTGCAGCCGGAGTAGTCGATTGCAATCTCTTCGACCTTTTCGGTGTGTAAGCTGGTCGATACCATTTCATTACGACACGATAGGGCGCGTCCGGCCTCACCTCTGAGCTAGCCCACAGCAACAATCCTCCGATCGGCGCAAATATGATGCCTACGGCGAAGAAAATCGGCAGAACGGTCTTAGGCGTTAGGATCGGTCTGCGGGATAGGATCGTCAGCACCTGTATCTCCGACGCTTCCGTGAGTCTTTTCCACGTACTGCCATGCTTTCAAGCGCTGTTGCCGGAACGCGGTGTCTGCAAAGGTAATTTAGTAAGAGCATCCGAGATAATTTGAAGCCCGAAACGTAACTGGCTGGCCGCCGGTTCTTCTCCTTCCGCTTCCTAACTTCAGAATTGGGGTCCTGGCTCGATATTGAGTCGGCGGGCTGGATCTGAGTTGGTTGGGACATGTTTGCAGCTATCTGTGAGAGCTGACGCAACACATGCGGGCAGCAGTATGAGTGTGAGATGCAGAGTATGAGAAATGTCGACGGGGTCGGTCGTAGTTGCGAGCCGACGATGCCGTCTGAGGAGGCTCAGCCAAAAACCCAAGATTAGACCTGAAAGCGGCTAGGGACGATTTGCAAAGCCACCACACACACACCCTGAAAATCGGACTGAATTAATCCGATTCGGACGAACCTCATTTTCTCATCACTCGGCTCTCGCGTGAGCACTATGTCATCGATTGGGAATCGCCGTTGTGGCATTTTGTCGATTGCGCCACGTAATTAGGCACGAATACAGTAAATTGTGGACACGTGGGAATCAAAGGTTATTACTTCATTCTATTGCTATGACGGCGTCAGACGACGGCAAGTACATGCTCTGCGCCAATATCATTCAATATGCGCGGACTGCAGTCGTATGCCGTATGCTCATGCTTCATGCTGTGGTTCGAGGGGGGTATCAAGAGTGGAAAGTTAGGGTGGACTGATGTCGGTCCAATAAGGAAAAAAAGGGAAAACGCCCGAGAGATGCCCTTAACACATCCCTTGCCCGTTATCCCGCTGCCGGATCCGTCGGTCAGAAAAGTCGACCGAACGGAACGATAAATCGCCTTAACAATATTATAACGCCACTAAGATTGTCGTGATCTCATCATGTGAAAGCGTGGGGTGACCCGCAGGCCCCGTCCGAAGAAACGCCCGGAAAGTGCCGTAAAGAAATGCGTAATGATTGCTGCTGCACGTCACGATAGACCATGCCAAAAATTAAACCGTGCGCGCCATTAAGGTAATGGGGGAAGGTCATCAGGATGTGGTCGAAAATGGCAATTTACCAGACTGATGAGGACCGAGTGAGAAACAAAAGTCGTCTAGAGATATTTCGTAAAGTGCTCAGGGTTAAACCAGCCAACCCTCTCAAACGCTGTCCAGAGCTTGCTTGCTTTGTTGACGTCAATCTTGCAAGCCTGCTGCGAGTCGGTTTTGCGGAACTCTTTGCCGACGCGCAACTTCTCGAGGCGGGCCACGAAGATGCGACGCTTGCTGCATAGGTACGTCGCGCAGGAGAGGCGGAGCGTCGCCGCCAGGTTCAACTCGGCGGGGTGCAGCAGATGGCGGTCCGGGTCGCTGGAAAGGTCAAGCATCTGACCTTTCCAATCGGTCTTGAGCACGCGGTTGTTGTTCTCCGGAAGCGTCGAGAGCGGTGGCGAATAGTCCGGCAGAGATTGAAAGTCGACGTCATCGCGATTGGTTGGCGGGCGAGGAGCCTTTGGAGCCGGAGGAGTGTACTCCTTGATATAGGCGAACGGGTCGCGGAAGAAGGTCTGAGGAATTTGTCGTGGGGCGCGCTGGGTCCTCGGAACGGCCGGTTGTCTCGGCTTCTTGAATGTGGGTGCTGCGATGATCTTTCTCAACGGGGCCTTTGGCGCAGCTCTCTTGGGCTGCTTTTTCTTCTGCGAGCCATAGATGCTCCAGAGCGCCCTTTCCCTCTCATAATACGCCCGAGGGTCCTTGTTGTAAAGGCTCATGACGTTCGACTGGAATTCGAGAACCGCGCGATACTCGTCAAAAGTTGGCGAGGGGGATGGCCGGGACCGTTCCGCGACCTTGCTCGCAATATGCTGGCTGATGACCGAATCCACATCGTACTCGGTTCTGTCCGATGGGAAGAGCGGGATGCTTGAAGAGAGAGATTCGCCTGCCTCCGACGGGGCGTACAATTGGGGGTCCTTGATGTCCTCGTTTGCCTCGACGGATGGTTTCTCCTTGTCGACCACCGTGTCTGGAGAGATGGGAGGCGACAGCGGTATGCCCGTGGTGGGGTTCGGTAGCCTCTCGTTCGAGGCTACTGCGTGCGACGAGACAAGGCTCGACGCTGACGATGTGAATGACGTCGCGGCCATTGCGTTGTTCAATGATGAAACGAAGCTGTCGTGGCGTTGTGTCTCTGGTGGCGATAGCAGGGACGCCATTGAAAGGGGCTTGTGTTTTGGAGGAGGTGTTGCTTCCGTCCAGGAGCTCATCGTGTGAAAATTGGGGCTTCAGATGCCGTGTTTGTTGGAGAGAGATGGTGGATGTAGAGGTGTAAGATGGGTCGGCGCAAAAGGTTTAGATGATATGTTCGGCAAAGCAGGCAGCAGAATGTGATGGAAGACTGGGTCTGATGACTTAGCAATCAGTCAACAGGACAATTGTGACTGGACAATTGCGTGGTGGCGAGGCGGACTTACCGGCCTGATATATGGGAGGCGCAGCGTCAGTGACTCTTCGCGCGTACCGTGGTTTGGTGGGATCAGTGCGCCGGGCACAAAACGCTTCAAAGCTGCAAAGGGTGGGGCGAATTGAGAAGGGTTTTTGTACAGCAATCCGCGGTACCGCCGGAAGCGCAAAGGAAGGCGAAAGAAAGGGAGGGCGGACAAAGGAAGGCTTATGAACGGAGAGAGCCATCGGGCTGAATCTTGAATCAGGAGCAGGCTGCACCCAAAATGCGGCGATGACTGGATCAGGTGCGAAACACACGTCAGGCATCCCTCAAGAATAATACCCCATCTTACGCGCGCTTCTTCGCAGTGTCGTGCCGTGAGCCCTTTCAGGCCGGCCGAGACCGACGAATAGGGAGGGTGGAAGGCCATCGAACCGGCGATGCGCCGAAGTTGGAACAGATTAGAAATGGTGGAGTACGGTGGAGGCCAATGCGAGGCCTGAGGCGGCCAATGGGCCAGCACCAACACGCCATCCCTCCGTTCGATGCGGCGAACGAGGATTTGTTTTGCCCAGCGCTTGTCGTGTGGTTGTTCCAGAGTTTGAGTCAGTGCCGGTCGGGATGGCGCGTTCCACCAAAGCGGGCAGGATGATCCGTGCCAGACCGCCCTAACTATCCCTTCCCCCCATCATCATGTTTAGGACACGCCCATATAAGCCCGTGGGCCTGCCCTCAATGTCGTCCAAATTATGTCCTCCGCGCTCAATTGCGTGGTCAGAGCCGCCGCCCGCGGATGCTGAAGCCATTGCGCCCGTGCTACGTGGCGGCGACGACGTGCTGGCCCGCGGCCGGCAAGCTGCGAGCTGATGCCTGGTATCGACGACACAGCGAAAGCCCAACACGCTTCACCGGACTGCCCTCAGCCTGTTCCGGTTACATACATGAATGCTCCGTCGGGGCAAAACGCATCGAAGATAACGGCGGTTTCCGCGGGCATTGGCTGCACTGCTTGCTCGCCCCAAGCACAATTCGCCTTTTCCTGGTCCCAATTGTCCCAGCGATGTGCCCGACCCAGACGAGTGACATCGTCATGCTGAGGAGTGCCAGGCTGTCCTGTGACAATCCAGCCGCCCCCCCCCCCCCATCCGTGCTCCTGGGATCGCCCACCAGCCACCTGAGCGGCTGTTTGGCAGCCCACTTTCGATTCATGAGTCCAGCTCATTTCTTGATTTGTCTCAGCCAGCAGGCTGTGATCCAATATCGCCGAGAGTCTCCCGCACCCAATGTGGCAAGCGCAATTGGCTCTGACTTCACATGCCTTGTTCCCCGCCGCAGTACGACCGGCGAACTGATCGCGGGTCTCCACCAAAGAGCGGTCACTTGAGCCCGTCTAGCGAGTTCTCTTGGCGGCAATTCGCCTCTGGCCGGGAGCACGCGGACCCTGAGCCGCTTCATGTCTCGATCAATGGCACCCCAGATGACCACGCGCATCTCTTGTGATCTCCGCCTGCCCACCCTGACGTTGGCATTCTGGATACGGGGCTGTGCAAAGCTGCCGAACGCGGAGGATAAGCTTACTTGGCCCTCTTATCGGGCACTAAGCACGACGGCGGATAGGCCCGCAAGCCACTCCTTGCACGAGCTGACTGTGTCGCGAAGACTCGAGACCGCTTCTCAACGGTCGCAAGTATTTCGATGAACAAGTCAAGTTCCGGTAGCCGGACCAATTATTCCATTACTCGCAAGTTTGACTCGTTCCCAGGTTTTCGTTCTTGCGTGCATGTTTCGCTGCAGCGTCGATCAAAAGCCCTGAGCCCCTGCATGATGGTGGAAGGCGGCCCGCCCTCGCAGAGTCCAAGTGAACGCCATCGGCGGGTGCACGTTGCAAGACAAGACTAGGACAATGAAGTGAATTGAAAAGAACCAACTATTAATGCTTTCTTGAATAAAGAAACGTAAGACCGGACATGTTTGCCAAATTTATCAGCAGTTGAATGCCGATGGCATTCTCGCCCATCACTACGAGGCAGAGATTTGGAATCATCAGCCCATTGAAACGGCCTACCAAGGTCCCAATTCAGGCATTTCCCAGACTATGAAAACTACTGACTTTATCCTTTTCATTGAGGAAACCAAGAATTGCTGAAAGTTAGCCGATTCGCAAACAATGGCGGACAACTGAGAGTTTACCGGAAGTGGCCTTCCAAAAGAGAATCGAGGCTTAACGTTGGCCTCAGGCATATGGTATCGATAAAGTAAAGTACATCTCAACCTTGGAAAGATGAGAACAATCCGCAACCTTGAGTAACATCCTAAGCCTCAAGCTTATTGTCGGCCAATATGCCTCATCCGCAATGTCCACCAAACCTCTCCCAAATCCACGGGCCGTCTTAACAGAGCTTCTTTCGCAGCTCCAACAAGCCACAAATTCGACCGACACCACTAGCAACCCGCTGAAAGATGCTTCCCCAAGTTCGAAGAATATTCTCTTGACATTTCATGTCCTCTACCCTAACGAGTTCCTGTCTGCGCTCGACCTACTCGACCGGTGCCTCCTCACACGCTACGTCGTCCGTACCGACAATCCGGACCAGGAAAGAGAATCTGCTGCGGAACCAACAACTGCGGACGCAACCCCTGTAGAAAATAACAACGCAACAAGCACAGAAATCGCCGAGGACCGACCATCACCCCGTAAAACACCGCTTTACTTCGTCCGCTCTGCCCAGCAGCCACGCAGCTACGGTGCGGGAAGGACATACGACCCACTAGCTACTCACTATGAAGTCCGACCAGCGGCGTGGAACTGTAGTTGCCCTGCTCTTGCATTTGCTGCGTTCCCGGGGTTTGTGGGGTCCGCATCATCAGATGATGGTGAGGCTGATTTACACATGGCTCGGGCTGAAAGGGAAGATGGAGGCCTTGGGTTTGGCGGACTTGGTAGAGGAAATGGAATGCCACCTGCTTGCAAGCACCTGCTTGCTTGTGTCCTTGTCGAGCAGTGTGATATGTTCAAGGGTTTCGTGGAGCAGAAGGAGGTCAGTGCGGAAGAGATTGCTGGATGGTGTGTAGGATGGGGAGATTAATGTATAGAGCATTGATGAATTATTCGAATTCTCTATGATACCCTGTAGCGCAAATTGGCTACTTGCAACGCCTGGCTTAGTACATATGTCAAATGCATGATGACATGGTGGACAAGATCCTCCGAATATCCAGGAGATTGACTCCTGGAATGCGGGCCCGTGTTTTTGAGCTTTCATAACACCCTAGAAATTAAGAGATCTTCTGAGGATACCGGAAGTCCCTTTCAGAACGACTTTACGATATCGCTCAGTTGCAGGGTGTTAAGATGCCTGTCAGCGGGGGATAAAGTGCAAAAGCCTGGCCGTCGTAGCGGAATGGCATTCTGGTTTTTGGAACAGCCTGCACATGGCTATCCCTTCTTCTTGTCATTTTCTTTCTCCTTCTCTTTCTCTTTCTCTTTCTCTTTCTCTTTCTCTTTGCCTTTGCCCTTTTCCGGTTCCTTGGCTTCACCGTTTACACCATTGGCCATTTTCTCCTTGTCTTCCTCCGCCTTGCTTTCGCTCGTCTCCTTGCCTCCATTCTCCCGCTCTTCCTGCATCTGCCTGTTCTGGATCTTGTTCTCGATGAGGTCATGGAAGGCCGTGATTGCACGAATAAGGGAGCTGAGATAGATGGCCATAAGTTGGTCGTTGGTCTTCACGCTCATTGCTCGCGCGAGTTCGCTGTTGTCGCCGCCGATGGACTCCGGCTTGATACCATTGACTTGCGCTCCTGATGTGGGTTTCGGGGTGGAGAGGTTGGGGAGCAGGTTGAACACGTCTTGTAGATTGCCTAGTATGGCATGGTTCACAGGGAGATCGCCGTCGATGACCTTTTGGAGATACGTGCCTATGTCGCGAAGTCGAAGATGTAGGCCTTGGAGGGACTGGAGTTGTGAGGTTATGCGGGTGGAGAGTGAGCCGGCTGCCACATCACGGATATCACGGAGGAGGTGCTCAACGCCGATCTCTTCCGCTTCTTCAGCCTCGATGGTGGAGGGAGTGTGCACGAAGGTTTTGGTGGTGGTCGTGCCATCCTGCCACACATTAGAAAAGCGGTTCAAAGGAGAAAAAGGGTTAGGGGTGGTACATCTTTGATTTCCTCTACGGCAAAGTATGCGTCCGTCGGAACGCCAACTTCCTTCGGCTGCACGTCGATAATAACAAGAAGAGGGTTCGGTGTGTAGCGCTTGAAGAGCTCGTTGATCTCAAGATCTGAGGCGCGTAGCTTGGGCCCAGAATGGTACCAGCCTATCAGTTTTTCCCGCGCGTTGACCTTTTTGAACATGTCGTTCATCGACTCGATGTAATTGTGGTCCAGAAACCATACTGTTGGGTCCTTCTCATCTTCTTCGAACGGAACTGGCGCAGATTTAAGCGGCTGTGAGTTGGCACCACATCAAAGCGCAGACGAACCGGCAAACGAGTTTGAGACTCTGACATTCTTTCCGTCATTCTGGCCCAGTAACACGCCAACAACTCGCTTCCTAGTACCTTTGGCCGACCGCCCATAGTGATCTGCCACCGAGAGGAGCACGAGCGGCGCGACGGAGACGTTTCTTGTGACGAGCGACAAGGTGTCGGCAGTTGTGGCAGGCATTTTGAGGGTGTGGGGGAAGTGAAATTTACGTGAAAGGAAGGGTTGGCAGTCGATGGAGTGCAGGCAGAAAACTGATGATGCTGCAGCTCGAAGTTGAGCTTTCCTGCAAGTACTATTTTGCCTTAAGGCACGAATTCCAGCTTCGCATGTCACAAAGTATATAACTAACCAGGAGCATTCTCCGAACGTCATCACTTTGAAGCATGTATGCGGAAAAAGAATCATGTAAAGGCTATGGTTTCGTACTTCATTCGGCATGCTAAATTGATGATGCTCCGCTGCCATGTACTTTTCCAAATGTCCCTTCTACTGTTATAGCCAGCATCCTGCTCTCGCATCTCTATAAACTGCAACGAAACGCTGAAATGATGGGGGAAAGTTCTCATAGACTTGCTGTTGGGAAATAGTACTCGTCCCAAAGGAATTCGTAGTCCTCTATCACGCCTCCAATGAGATCGAGCACCGGCTTATTGCGCAGTTTGCCGGTAAGAGAATGTATCCAGGCCCTACTTCGAGTCAGGATATGGGAAAATAGGATACGAGCTCTGAAAACTTACTTTGTGATGTTCTCGTAGAACGCGCCTCTCATGACCCACCACCCTAACTGCCACCCTCTCTTCCTCAACTCTTCCTTTTCGAGCCCCGTGAGCCCACTCAGTCCACCGGCGAGTCGCTCCTGGAAGTCCTTCTTCGCGAGCTGGCGCGCTCCATACTCGATGCTGAACCCAATCAGCCATGGCCTCCAGCTTTTGCGATCACCGGACCAGTGTTGCATCGCCAGTGCGTAGATTACGGGGCGGAGGATATAGAGAATCTCGGCAAGCTCGCCCTTGCCAGTTACGCGGTGAAGGAGTGCCTTTGGAGGTTTGATGTCGTCTGCGGTCATGACTTTGGAGAGAAGGTAGCTCGAAATATCGGAGGATTGTGGAAGGCTAGGGAGCGACAACCCTGTCCTAGGCATCGTCCACTGCTCGTCGCCCGAAGGCTCGCTCGGCGCTGGCTCCATACCATCAAGCGACGTTCCTGACTCTTCCAACGTACTCGGGTCAACCTCACGCTCGGGCAACGGTGGTGACAGCAGCGGTCTTGAATTCGTCAGACGTAATAATAGGAGTCTGCATATTGCCTTGATCGTTTCCAGCAAAACCACAACCCTCCATCTGACTTTCTCTCCCTTTCTCTTGGCCGCCATTTCCCACAAGAGTTCCGTGTACCTGATCATGGTGAGGATGAGCGCTAACCGCCTGTATATTGGCGACTTCTGAGTCCAATATCGCGTATACCGGTTGTGTGGACTTGGATGAGGTTGCCGAGATAGGGGCAGTTGGGCGATTGCTTTCGCGAGGAGGGAGTCATGGTAAAGGGAAAGGAGTTGGACGCTGCTGTGTAGGGATTCGGAGGCGATTTCAGACTCTCTGAAGCGCCCGGGAATTATGTACGTGAGTGATCGCAGCGCGGACTCTATCTGAGATACCGCGCTGGCGTTCTTGATGATGAAGTCGCCGTATGCAGCCAGCCACTTTGGAGGAAGAGCCAGAGCTTCGGACGTACGCGCGGATGCCTTACTAACGAATTCTATCATTTCGAATGACTGGAAGAAGAAATTAATAGAAATGGAAGCTTTGGAGAAGGGTTGAGTTGTCGACGTCAAAGATGTCGCGCGTTTCACGCTGCCAGTCTCCACAGCCTCGGCAACTTTCAGCTTTGGGCACGATCCTTGACAACCATCGGCGCAGAAAGACGCATATAAATTCATGAGCACGTATTTTGTTTCATAAGTGGGGAATAGGCAGAACGAGGAGAAAATTCAACAATCAGCAGGGAAGACACGGATAATTTCGAAGAAAGAGAAGCAAAGAACTATTAGAAGACTTTTTATTTGCCTCGATGTTATCAAACCCAATCCACAGGCTTCTTCAGCACATTCAAAATCCTCTCCTCTTTACTCCCCTTCTGGGGTTCATGCATGTACTGCCATCTTGCGGTAAGAGGCAGGCTCATTAGGATACTCTCAACTCTTGATCCCGGTGTTTCAAGTCCAAACTTTGTTCCCCGATCATGGACGAGGTTGAATTCCACGTATCGTCCTCTCCGAATCTGTTGCCATAGCTTTTCCTTTTCCGTATATGGGATATCCTTTCTCCTGGACAGAATCGGGAGATAGGAAGGCAAGAAGGCGTTGAGTCCATCTTGCACAAAGGCAAAGAGCTGCTCTTGATCTTTCTCAGTCTCGTCCAGGTCGTCGAAGAATATTCCCCCGACGCCGCGGGACTCTCCACGGTGCTTGTTTACGAAATACTCGTCGCACCATTTTTTGAATCGCGGATAGTAGCTCTTGTCATGCTTGTCGCACGCTTCTTTGATCGTGCGGTGGAAGTGGATCGCATCCTCGTCGAACAAGTAACACGGAGTTAAATCGCACCCGCCGCCAAACCACCAGGTATTGCTACTGCCATCGGGATTCGCCGTCTCAAAGTATCGGTAGTTCATGTGCACTGTTGGCGCCATTGGATTCTTAGGGTGCAGCACAAGGCTCAACCCTGCGGCGAAGAACTCGAGTCTCTCAACATCCGCATCCAGAGCCTTGTGATTCGCTCGCATCCGTTGAATAGCAGGCCTTGGAAGAATTCCATAGACGACCGAAGTATTCACACCAGCCTTTTCAAACACATTCCCCTCCTGAAGGACGCATGTTATGCCACCGCCCCCGTGAGGTCGTTGCCAGGTGTCCACTTTGAAGGGTATACCGTCTATCTTCTCTAACTCTGAAACAATCCTCTTTTGATGTTCCTTGATCAAAGCTTCCATACGGAGACGCATCGGCGAGGAGGTGGTGACTCCAGATTCGCGCTTTGTCAAAGCATCGCGATCAGCGAGAGACGGCGACTCGGCAAGATCGCGCTTGCCCGTAGCCTGCGATACATTAGACCTGATAACGACTAACATTGTCGGAGACATGCCATTGAATATAAGAGAGCTGGTATGAAGATGAGGCCGGTGGCTACCCGGGCTTTGGCCGCCCATACCGGCTTTAGCTTGGGTCGCTTCGGATTGCTTGATGGTTCGGAAGTATCACTATACAGGCGACGCCGAATGGATGCGGCCGGCTGCTGCCGGGAGCATCGAGCACATAGTTGTGGTAGCTGTCTTCGAAGTAAAGAGCAGCTCGACTTTGGTAAAGACATCATGCAGGCTAGACAAGGAATAACAAGATTACATTTGATGCGTTAAAGGAAGGGGATCCGCATGTCATTTTCGAAGATGCGATAGCAATTGAAAGTTTCAGCGAGTCATCCGATAAACGCATGAGTGTGTGGAGCAATTGGGAAGCCACAGAGCTTGAACGCCCATTCGGTTCAGGGACGAACGTGGCGGTGCTACGCCACGATCTGATGAGACTCATTTATGTCTTGGGGAGTCGATGAGCCAAACAAGGTAGGAGGCAGGCGGTATATGGTTCACCGTGTCGGAAATAGAGCCCTCCAATCACTGGTGGGTTTTTTCTTCGAGACAGGCATAAGTGACTGATCGTTAGCTGTGGCGTTTGCTGATGATTCAGCGCGGCGGATAGAGAGGCAGCCGGCGATGACGAGTCCAAAGACGTTGCTATTAAAGCAGTGTCCACAAAGCAGAACATCTGACCAGGAACACTACTATCGTCGAGTCCTTTGACCGCTTTCAAAGCTTCTCGCGTGCCATTTGCCCTTTCCCTTCGACCGCCTATTTAGTACCAGTCATACCCTGACCACTAAGCGCAAAGCCCCGCGACATTACTGCCTAACCACCCACATCTCCCTCCACCGCTCGCCTTCCAACCTTCAACAAACACCAATCGATCAGAAAACCCATCACAACTATCTACAAATAGTCAACATGCGTTCAAAGTTCAAGGACGAGCACCCGTTCGAGAAGCGCAAGGCCGAGGCTGAGCGCATCCGCTCCAAGTACGCTGACCGCATACCGGTGAGTTCTCACCTTCTGGCTTCACGACGATGCGCATCGCGCTTACCCGTGTTTGCCTGGATATCGGTTTGGATGATGAGGCTAACTGCAGCATTGTAGGTCATCTGCGAGAAGGTGGAGAAATCTGATATCGCCACCATCGACAAGAAGAAGTACCTCGTTCCCGCAGACTTGACTGTAGGCCAGTTCGTTTATGTCATCCGCAAGCGGATCAAGCTCTCGCCGGAGAAGGCCATCTTTATCTTCGTTGATGAGGTTCTGCCGCCAACCGCAGCGCTGATGAGTTCAGTCTACGAGGAGCACAAGGATGAAGACGGCTTCTTGTACATCACGTAAGTGATCCATCTCTGTGACGGAGTTGATACCTACATTTGAATGTTGAGCTAACTGGAATGCAGATACTCCGGCGAGAACACCTTTGGCGAAGAGATCTAATACCCCCACAAAGACAAGTTCCCGGCTTCCTCTTCCTCCTGGTTTGCGAGTCTTCTAACGGGTAAGGGGGTATTGGACTGGCGTTGCAACATGGTGTGATTCAGTGCTCTTCGCAACTCGACGAGACGATGGAAGATACCAAAAAAACATGGCATCTAAAAAAATTACTATGGCCTGACGGGACGGTCCGCAAGCGTCTGCTGAGCGTGAACAGCCTCAGCTCCGAGTCCAAAAGCAGATCGAGAAGGTTACAGTGGTGCCATGTTCCTTTTTGAATATCAGGCTTCTTTATCATAGTAAATCCAGATATCTTTGCCTGCTCGAGCTTATCCTGTGCCTAAAGCATCCATGCTCCTTCAATGTGAATCATGCGATATACATCTTTATATTTTCTCCCGACTTGCTCCACAAATATACCAAGTCTATACAATTGCACAAATATAGCAGCAAGCTTCGGGCTCGTGGCTGGTCCCACTTTCGGCAAGATCCGTGCCATGCAACCATGTCGAAGCTTGCAGCATTCTGGCTCTTCCATCAAACCTCCACTAAACAACATTTAGAACGCCATTCCAAAATGTCTTCCGTGCCTCGCTACACGTACATCATCTCAAAGTAAGCCTGTCATTCACCATTTGCAAAGTGCACCTGCGCTAAAGCACTGCGTTAGGCGTCTCGACCCTATCTTCGCAATCTCGATTGGTTTTGCGGCCGCGACGGTTAGAA
>Ga0335075_10011556_pt1 | contig 13343 bp, 16 predicted proteins | sample Lox_Sample_24_FD_206723 | JGI IMG/M metagenome (GOLD analysis project Ga0335075, IMG submission 206723) | Soil microbial communities from Loxahatchee National Wildlife Refuge, Florida, United States - Lox_Sample_2.4 | ecosystem: Environmental > Terrestrial > Soil > Wetlands | place: USA...
GGCGGAAACTGAAGAGGAGCGACAGCGAAAAGAATTGATCAAATCTTCGATGGAAATCACACGCTCCACAAGACTTGCACGCACTTTCCACATCCTGGCTCATGTCGCCAGTCAATTTGCTAGTAGTGTGGGTGCCCTCGATGAACCCAACAACGCGGCTGAAGGCAACGATACTCCAAATGCCCAGGCGGCGCCGGCGGAACGAATGCAGCTGGGCTCTCTGATGCAGCAGCCTCAAGACCAAGATGTGCAACCGGAAACCTTTGCGACCTGGTACGAAGCGAATACCACAGGACTTTCGTGGGACTACTTTGATATGGGCTCGTATGGCCCCGTCGCATTGGGTGGACTACAGACCAATTTTGTAAACTATAATCTGCTGGTTCCGCCGCTGGCAAACAATCTTGGTCCAGGACCGTTCAGGCCAGAAGGGGATGGGCTTACGGGGACGCAGCAGGCTGATGACTGGGCTGCGAGAGCACATAGAGATATGGGCAGGGGTTACACGTAGAGGATGACGATTGTGTTCGAGGTGATCCAATAACAAACAGCAGAGGTAAACCGCCTTGATCTATATGTACTCCTGGGACCTTTGCTTTGAGAACGTAATGATGTGCAGCGACTCGAATTGAAATAAGAAAGGGGTTTGTCGTACACAAAGCGAGCAATGAATTTCAACCTTTCGTATAGTCTTTTACATATGCGGTGGCTTGCAAGCCATTTCATAAAGCCACAATATGCTAGACCGACAAATGGTTTAAAGGAGGATTTGCTGTGTTGAACGACGGCTGTACTGGATACATTGTAATGTGATTTTAGGGGAAAATTGGCCTTCAGAGAATGACTGGAAGAATTCACGTCATGGATAGCTCACATATAGTTTTCCCGACGCCAAACAAATCGGAATTCAAAGAATTTTGCCATCGAAGCTTTACAGAAAAGTGATAGCTCTAAGCTATGACATCAATCTTGTGGTTGGGTGGCAATAGTTGCAAGCGTTCAGCTCAGTTGTCTTGACCGCTGATTGATTTTCTTCCCAACAAATAATCACCCGAGCCCAAATTATAATCTTGTCTCCTCCAGAACGCTCAATTGACCTCTACGAACTGCAATCATGTCTCTGAAGACGGTAAACCTCAAGCCCTTCGCCGATCAGAAGCCCGGAACGTAAGTTTTCGTCACACCCCACCGACCATTAACAGAACAGCTGATGGTCATAGCTCCGGCCTTCGAAAGAAGGTCAAGGTCTTCCAGCAGGAGAACTACAGCGAAGCCTTTGTTGCAAGCATCATACTGTCCATCCCGGAAGGTGCAGAGGGAGCTACTCTGGTCATTGGGGGAGATGGACGGTACTGGAACCCTGAAGTCACGCAACTCATCGCAAAAATAGGAGCAGCGTACAGTGTAAAGAAGCTGATCATCGGCCAAAATGGCATCCTCAGCACTCCTGCAGCTAGTCATATCATTCGCATGAGGAAAGCTACCGGCGGAATTCTCCTAACTGCCAGCCACAACCCTGGAGGTTCGTCAACCACATCTGCTTTGACCCCATCAAGCGCTGATGTAGACACGTTGTTCAGGACCAAACGAGGACTTTGGTATCAAGTACAATCTTGCCAACGGTGCTCCAGCCCCAGAGAGTGTCACGAACAAGATCTTTGAGACTTCGAAGAACCTCACGTCCTACAAGATCGTCGAACTCCCTGAGGTTGACCTTTCCAACATTGGCACAAAGGAATATGGTCCCCTCATGGTCGAAATCATCCATTCCACCAAAGACTATGTCGACTATATGAAGGAGATCTTTGACTTTGATCTCATCAGGTCCTTCACAAAGGAGCACCCGGACTTCAAGATTCTGTTCGATGCTCTTAACGGTGTGACGGGGCCGTACGGCATTGACATCTTCGAGAAAGAGCTTGGACTCAAGAATTCCACTCAGAATTGCATTCCAAAGCCTGATTTCGGCGGCCACCACCCAGATCCCAATCTTGTCTACGCTCGCTCATTGGTCGAGACGGTGGACAAGAACAACATCCAATTTGGCGCAGCTTCCGATGGCGACGGCGACCGCAACATGATATACGGAGCCAACAGCTTCGTCTCACCCGGAGACTCTCTCGCCATTATTGCGCACCATGCAAAGCTGATCCCGTGGTTCAAGAAGGAAGGCGTGAAAGGACTTGCACGCTCCATGCCCACCTCTGGCGCTGTTGATATCGTGGCGAAGAAGCTTGGCGTGCAGTGCTACGAGGTGCCGACGGGATGGAAATTCTTCTGCGGCCTGTTCGACGCGGGCAAGATGAACATTTGCGGCGAGGAGTCGTTTGGCACTGGCAGCAACCATGTTCGCGAAAAGGACGGCGTATGGGCCATCGTCGCGTGGCTCAACATCATCGCTGGTGTCGGCCAGCAAACACGCACGACGCCCAGCATCAAGAGCATCCAGAAGGACTTCTGGAAAACGTACGGTCGAACATTTTTCACGCGCTACGATTATGAGGGCTGCGAGACTGAGGCCGCTGGGAAGGTCATCAGCCACATGAAGGAACTTATCGGACCCAAGAAGTCGGAGTTTGTGGGCTCGACGGTCGCCGGCCGGAAGGTCCTCGACGCTGACGACTTTTCGTACACCGATCTTGATGGCAGTGTGAGCAAAAACCAAGGAATCTTCGTCAAGTTCGACGACGGCTGCCGTATTGTGGTAAGATTGTCCGGCACTGGAAGCAGTGGGGCGACCATTCGCCTATATATCGAGAAGTATGAGAAAGACGAGAGTACGTACGACATGGACACGCAAGACTACCTTAAAGACGCTGTCAAGATGGCCACGGACCTGCTGAAGCTGTAAGTTTCTCCCCACCGACCTTTTTGCGCATTTCTGACGCCCAGCCAGACAAGAGTACATAGGACGCACGGAGCCTGATGTCAAGACTTAGTCGGCTTGTCGATGGAATTTACTTGTTACTGCTTTTTGGGGAGCGATCTAGATAGCCGTGAAAAAAAATAGTTTTGTCAGAGTCGGCATGAAATGGAGGGTGTCAGAATCATTGGTTGAATGACTAGCAGCCATCACAGAAATTCAAGTCTCCCCCTCCGTTAGGCGATGATCCCTTCAATAAATCCCACATTGAATGACGTCTTCGAAGATCTGGAGAATGTCTTGGTTGCAATACGTCATATCCTTGTTGCTTGTGGTCCTAGCAGGTTTAGTAGACAAGCTTGACCTTGAAGCATAACATTTAGACCGAACCCCTGAAAAAGCTAGAACACTTCCATATATCGCCCTATAGTCCATACATGCTATTATCCCTATCAAAATCGCAGAAATGGCCAGCGACAAAGAAGACGGCTCCGCGATCCCAGCCTCCGCAAAAGGATCCTGGTCCTCCTTTCTCAGAGTAAGCCTGCGCCAATTGCTACGGTAGAGAGATGCTTTTACGAAGAATTGTATGGCTAACCCCTCCTTCATTAGTCCATAACATCTTTCTCTGGCGACCTGTCCTCTCTCACGGCTCCTCCCTTCATTCTCAGCGGCACCTCTTTGGTCGAATTTTCTGCCTACTGGACAGAGCACCCTACCGTGTTTGTCGCACCAGCAGCAGAGAAAGATCCCGCCAAGCGTGCGTTATTGGTTTTAAAGTGGTTTCTCACCACCTTGAAGCAACAATATGCCAGCAGGAGTGAGAACTTGGGCAGCGAGAAAAAGCCGTTAAACCCCTTCCTGGGCGAATTATTTTTCGGCAAGTGGGAGGACGATGCGGGAACGACGCAACTTGTGAGCGAGCAAGTAAGGTATGTCGGCCCCAGAGGGACGTAAAATTGGCGCAATTCGATCGATTGACTTCTCAGCCACCATCCCCCCGTAACGGCTTACAGCATCTGGAATCGAGAACACGGTGTCCATCTGCAAGGCTACAATGGCCAGAAAGCTTCCGTCTCAAGGTCCCTTACCATCGTTGTCAAACAAATCGGCCACGCCATCCTCCATCTTGAAGCTTACGATGAGGACTATCTGATCACGCTCCCCTCTCTGCATATCGAAGGTCTCTACGCCGCCGCACCCTTCGTTGAGCTCGATCGCCAAACCTACATTCAATCTTCGACTGGCTACACCGCCAAGGTTGAGTACAGCGGCCGTGGCTGGCTCTCTGGCAAAAAGAATAGCTTCACGGCGGTGCTTTACAAGACTGAATCGTCGGAAAAGGAGCCGTTGTACAGCGTGGAAGGCCAGTGGACGGAAGCGTTCACGATCCGCGAGGGCAAAAAGAGCGGCAAGGTGGTCGATACCTGGGATCCAAAGACAAATAAGCCAGCCGTTTTGGATGTCGCACCGATCGAAGATCAGGATGAGTTGGAGAGCAGACGGGCTTGGCAGAAGGTTGCGCAGGCCATCTATCGCGGAGATCTGGACGAGACGGCGTACTACAAAGGCTTGATCGAAAATCAGCAGAGGGAAATGCGGAAGAAAGAGAAGGAGGATGGCGTAGAGTGGCAACGGAGATACTTTAGTCAAACAGAGAACGATCCCACGTTTGAGAAACTTGGCAATGAGATTGGCGAGACCTTAGAGCCTGAGAAGACGAACGGCGTGTGGAGATGGGATGAGGAGAAAGCGAAGAGAGCAAAGGCTCCATTCTCTACGCAAAACAATAAGTAGATGTTATCGGGCTTAGCATGGAGTTTCTGGCATTTTGACTCGTAATGACGCTGCCATGTGAACGAAAGAGCCATGATCTTTAGTCGTGCAAGGCTAGTTATCTGGAAGTTGTACTCAAACCAGTTGCTCAGTATGCGGAGTCTACTTGCACCACAACTTTGTTGCCACGCAATAACTTTTCGCAATCATTTCCATCGAAAGTACACTCCTCACCTCTCATGAAGACCGGGTCATCGGCCTCATCGCTGACAATTTCCTAAGGTAATCGCTGTAGCATACCAACTCTTCATCTTTAAATGGCAAGATAACAGCGAAACTCCTATTCAACTTATTCATGCGGTTTTATTCTAGCATACACATCGAACCAAAGTGTTAAGCAGCTCGTCACCGGGTAAGACGCCCCATTGACGAACTGATGTAAAGTCAAATTTTTCCCTGGAATGCGAGAGAAAACTTCATGCGGTGGTCTCATCCTTCCTAACATCTTCAATATACAAATAAATGTGACTGTTACTTCGTGGAGCCCAGGAGTTTCGCCGTCGCCCTTCCAATAGCGTGATCCCTGGTGAACTCTTGCAACCAGTTGGTCCAACCTCGCAAGCCTGCCACCGTCACCAATTGCTTCGGGATGATGAGCTGACCACCCCTGCAGCTAACGATTTGATCCACAACAAGCTTCCCAATCAACTCAGGCTTCATAAGCCGGCCTTGGGTTTTCTCAAGCTGGCTTTCGTAGCCGCTGACAAGGTTCGTGCGGACCCAAGATGGATGCACGACAGTGTTCAGGATGCCAGGAGTACGGTATATGTGCTTGACCTCTTGGTTGAGACCTGGAAAGGGGTTTAGATATTAATGGGAAAAGATTGCGACTTTGAAGCACACCAACCTTCATGTAAAGCTAGGACGGCAGCCTTGGTCGCGGCGTAGTCTACCATTCCAGGAGGTGAGATGAAACTCGCCAAACTCGCCAAGCCAACAATGTGGCCCTTGTTCTTCTTGACCATGTCTGGCATGAACTCTCGGATGAGTGTGAAATGGCTGATAATATTGACTTTGAAGAGTTTCTCCGTGAATTGATCTGACTGGTCGAGTATCGAACCGGCAGTGCCGATGCCTGCGTTGTTGACGAGAATGGATGGTTGGCCGAATCGGTCTCGGACAGCCTGAGCTGCCTCACGAATTGATTGTGGGGACGTCACATCGCAATAGAAGTATTTGATCTTAGTATCTACAAGCACGGTTAGTATTAAATAGAACCCAGTCATGTTCTTTTCTTAACTTACACTCGTCCATGTCCTTTGGGAGGGGCTGAATATCAAGAACTGCAACATTGACTCCTTTCCTCATCAAGCATTTTACGATTTCTGCTCCGATACCACTGCTTCCTCCAGTCACAACTGCAATCTCCGAATCCCAAACCCATTTGTCCTTGGCGGGTCTCAATTGCCAGTTACTGAGTGCCACACTGTTAAGCCAGTTGTTTACTTTCTGGAAGAGTCCTAGTGCTATGGCCCACTTCAATCCAACGACCAAGCGTCTAACATTCTGTTCATTAAGTAGAGAAGTCAATTGACTAAGTAGTGGTTCCCGAATAGCCGTCGGTCCACGCGTCAGAACAAGAAACAGCGTCCCTGTGACCAGGGGATTCAGGATCACATCCTCCAGCTTTTGAATAATTTTGACAACTCTTGCCATCTTGGTATTCGAGACGAAAATTTCGGGATCAATTTCTGCTGTCGATGTGTCGTTGGAAGCCTGCAGCTATATCTGACCCAATTCGGGCTTGTGACAAGGAGCCTCGGTTGTTCTCAGCTTGGAAAGTCGAGTAGAAGTTAGTACTAAGTGTTAAACTTGACCAATCCCGTTATGGCTTGTTTGTCCTAGGCTCCTCTTACAGACAAAAGCTCACGAAGCTGAGGAAGATCGGCAACCAGGTCGGTTTGCGAGCCAATGACACAGTGATTCCAAGCTCTTGATTCGGAAGCAACTATGGTAAAATTGAAGATAGAAATGGATGATCTTATTGTCTCGCTGAGATCGGCGCCGTCCTGGTACCAGTATTGGTGGCCGTCAACTTGTCATCTCTCACGAGAGAGCCTCGCTCACCAAATGGAGTTGACTCCGAATGCACAATTTGGACCTATGCTTTTCTTCGCAAACCTTCAACGTCATGGCTGGAGATATGCGCATTGATCCCCAGAGAGTCAAGCAATTGGGAGAGAACCTTTCCAATGTAGTCCAGAGGATCCAAGCAGTGAATAAGTCCAACCGACTGGTAAGAACGTGTCCCTTACCTCCTCCGCCCGCTCGGAACTCACAGAAGTTTGTTCTCTAGATTCGCTTGATCCTCGTCTCAAAGCTTAAGCCTGCTTCCGACATTCTCGCTCTGCATACTTCGCCAGCTGCAAATGGATGGGCAAGCCACTTTGGCGAGAATTATTTCCAGGAATTGCAAGAGAAGGCTGCCGTCCTCCCTCGAAGTATAAAATGGCACTTCATCGGTGGTCTGCAATCGAACAAATGCAAGCCTCTGGCTGAGCAGATACCCAATCTGTGGTGCGTGAGTAGTGTGGATGGAACAAAGAAGGCAGATCAATTGGAGAAAGGGAGGGCGGCACTTGTCAGGAAGATCGAGGAGGGTGGTCAGAATGAGTCAACCTTCGGGGAAGGGGAAGGCTTCGAGCGCCAGCTGCGGGTGCTGGTGCAGGTGAATACAAGCGGTGAGGAATCGAAATCTGGAGTTGCACCCAATGACACGTTAGAGCTCTGCGAGCACATTCGTGAAAAGTGTCCCCATCTCAGACTCTCAGGTTTGATGACAATTGGCGCCATTGCAAGAAGTCAGGAGACCACCCCAGAGACCGAAAATGAAGACTTCGTGTGCTTGCGGGAAACAAGAGATAAGGTCGCCGAAGCGCTTGGGATCGCGAAGGAGGAGCTTGAACTGAGTATGGGTATGAGCAATGATTTCGAAGGCGCAATTGCACAAGGTAGTGATGAAGTGAGGATTGGGAGTACAATTTTCGGGGAGAGACCGCCAAAGAAGGATGCAAAGGTCAGAGGTGATGCAATTGGCGACACTGGTTAAAGGGAGAAAGAGCATAAGCGGTGCATTGAACATTAATTCGCTCGACATCCAGGATCACCCTTCAAGTGCAAATGGTGGTGATGGATACAACAAAGAGCATTATTCAAAAATTCGGAGCTTTTCCGTCCCGATTTAGTGCCGTCAAGGTGGAAACCAACCCGCTCATATGCTTTCCAAGATATCCATTAACTCCCGGAATATTCTGACTGCAAACGAGGTATTATGCCTCGTCCTCGCCTTGTGAAAGTCGATCTTCCATAAACTTCATCAAAATGGGTGGCACCGATTCATCGGTTGCACGGATTGTAAGCCGATACATCTGAAAGTGTTAACTCGTGTGGAGAGAAGGATTCTAGTCGTTAGCTTACGTTTGTATCATAATTAGGTTCCAGTCTCATCAAGCAGCCAAAGTTGCCGCCTTCGCTGGTCCGCAAAACCGTGGCGCCGACTAAGTTCTTTGAATTCGGATCGACACCATCTAGTATACCCCAATTGAAGCCTTGTACGATTTTCCGCGTAAAATCTCGGTTGATCTTTCGGCCTGAACTGGCCAAGCCAAACACTCGTTGGGCTTCACGTGGTGCGCCACCGATTTGCTTCCATCTCTTGAAGAAGTCATCAGCGGATAGCTGCGCTCCATCCATATACTTGTGTAAAGCAATCGGGAGCTTGAGTGTCAGCGCTTGCAATGCACCGGCCAGATACGATATGCGAATGGTTGGTGGATCAGTGAAGACGTTCTTGGCCTCGAACATGATCTTTTGCTGTGTTTGTCCTTCTGGAAGGATGGTCGTTTCCGGTAAGGCTTTGATATCCGTCTTGATGGCGGCTGAAGAAGGGTTGTCCAGCGTGGTAGTGAAAGAGCCAATGGCAGACGCGAATTTATTGGTGAAATACAATATTAGACACCCCCATTCTCCGCGGTACTCGGAACGCACACCGACTTGTAATTGTTGGTCATCGTAAAGGATACCTTCCGATTGGAGTAGAAGACGATTGTAGCCGGGTTCCCAGCCCGCGCTCAGGTGCGCAGCACTGGCGAGATTTGGAGGTTTTGAATCGCCGTTCATGTCCAGGCCTTCTAGACCATGATCGCCATTTTGGGCCATGCCATTGGTTGCAGTGGATGCACCTGAGATATCCCTAGCTTGCACCGGCGATGCGTTCGTAAAGCTTCTTTTGAGGCCTGTCTTCTGTGATAGAAGTACCTCTTTCGGATCGGTGTTGGCATCCCGACCACCGACAATCCAAGTGCGTTTATCGCTTGTGGTGCCATGTTTGGAATGAAGGCGTGAAAGCAATGCTGAAGCACGTTCCGGGAAAGGAGGCATTTCGTCGCACACGGTTTGTAGAAGATCTTCGGTCGGCATGGTGGCAAGTGTAAGATACTCGCAAGCTCGTTGCTGCAGCTCCGAGTCCATATTGTGGCTGTACGTTTCGAAGACTTGGAGAAGTTGAGGTCTGATTTCCGGGAATAAGTTGACAAATTTCACGAAAGAGGATAAGATCATGGCGCTGGTGCTAAACGAGCATCTTTGCATCTTCGAATGCAGGGCCATAAACTGCTCGATTGGACTACAGCCTTTGTTGTCGGCGATCAAATGGCCAAATTCACCGAGCAAATACGCGCCAATCTTGATAAGAGTCTCGTGCGTGTGATCTTGCTTCACGTAATGCAAGATATTTTCCGCCGCGTAGACTTGGAGCTCCTCGTTGTTGGTAACAATTTGGACGATCCTTTGCCAAACTTCGTCGCTAACGTGATCGCCGGCCATTGCAATGAGTTTGAGAGATATGTCAACATACCACTGTATGTCCGTGGCATATTTTTCGGTCAGAATCGCAATCTTCAAGACCATCTCTTCTCGAATGGCAAAATCGGCGGTTTGGAGGTATTTGAGGAGTTCGTTTACGATGGGCTTGGAGTTGGTTGGATCGCACATGCTGTATAGGAGGTCCAAGCCTTGCCGCCGAACGCTAATGTCACGATCCCGCAGAGATCCGATAATGATCTGTTGATGTTTCTTGATGGGATCCAAGGTCTCCGATCGTGCGGCCAGATGCGTCATGGCCTCCAATCCGAGATATCGAACGTTCGTCTCTCGGGATTGGATGAATTTGCCCAACCGAGAAGAAATTTGGACCATCAGATCGGACTCTGTGTCCAAGTGAATGACAAGATTGATGGCCTCGAAGAGAACAGCATTCTGGGCATTGTTCTGTTGAACGTTCTTTGGCATCTCCATCGCCGAGTCCATGATCTTCTGTATGGATTGTCGGATAAGATCTCGAATGTGGGTATCCTCGGAGGGCGGGTAGTACTGGAGCAATTTCATGAGCTTGACCTGTAGCCACGGGCAAGGGACCTTGTAGTAGTGATAGTCCACGGAACACTCATTGTCGACCACGATGGCTTTGAGTCGTACCGCCGCTTTCGCATAACTCGCCTTGTACTGATCTGGATTATCTTGGACCAGGGCGATGATCAGCGACAAGACGGAAAGCGCGACTCCCAGGTCGGGATCATCCATGATAGAAACGATACGCTCAGCCCACTCGTTTTGAACAATGCTTGGATATTTGCGATACAACCGAAGCAGAGTAAGCGCCGCTTTCTTCTTGACGAAAGATTTGGATGTGCTATAGGAGTCAGGACAAAAGCTTCAAAACTTCAACCAAAACTTATACATACGGTGAAATAAGCAAGCGGTGGACATCGCTGCTGAGAGCTTCGCCCATTTCCTTGCCGCCCACGTTGGCGATAGCATGGAGAGCTAGGCAATTATTCAGTTCGTTGATGTCATTGAGGTCCTTCCGGATACTGTTGATGACGAGATGTAAGAGCTCGTGCTGTTCGTGGAGGAAGAGTGTGACGGCAAGGTAGCCGATTTGCTTCTCTGAGTATTTGGTTGCGGAGATGAGATTGACCGCCTCTAGATGGCCGAAGTCGACGTTCCATCCGAGTATGTATATGTAGAGTAACTGGACGTGTTGGCTCAGGATCGTGTCACCAGCATGCATGGTATTTTACTTACTTTACACACGTATTTCTTCCTTGAGTATCCGTCGAGCTTCCCATCCCTAAATTTCTGTCGGATGTTGGCCAGCTCTTTATTTATCCGTTTCTCTTCCAACTCGCGAGCTCGTGCGTTGCGGAGGTCAGCTATGAAGGTAACCAAACCGCGCATTGGAGGCGTGTTTCCATCTCTGCCACGGCTGAAGAGGCCTCCACCAGGCCCGCCCGAAGATGGATTGCTGTCTCGAGGCATTATGTGCTAGTTCGCGGCGGCTTCCCTCCGCCTGGGTACGACCCGCTATGCGTAGGAAACCGGAGCTGTGCACATGGCGAGACTCAATGTCTCAGGATAGGGAAGAGCGATTGGGTACGATACGAGAAGAAGCGGAGTGCTGCGGAGGCGGGAGGTTGCTGAGCGTAAGACCTCTAAAGCTGGCTGACAGACGTGCTGGCCCTGACTGAAACCAAAACAAGTCTATTGCGAGCCGAGCAAAAGCAAAGAAAGAGGTCTCGACCTTTGAGGTTGAAGGCTATTCCGCTAGCGACAAGGAGGTCGAGCATCATCGCGCGTGGCATCGGGAAAACTTCGGAGGAGCTTTTTGGGTTGAACCTTTTTCCTGCCTGTTGCTCTGTCAAGATCGGTCAAGTCAAGTCCTCCATGTTTTCAATGGCCCGTTGTTTCCCATCGATTGAACGCGCAAGCCTCGAACGCCTCACACTACCGCAAACGCTGCGCATCTGTCTCTTGCCTCGAGCAATTCGAACGACGGCTCGCTTCTCAACCACAGCTAGAGCAAAGCAACAGAGGAGAGAAGCTACAACTTGGCACGGCTTGGAATGGGTGGGCACACCGGAATGGCTGGATGCGTATATGACACCAAGGAAACCTCTGAAGCCGTACGATCTGGTTCCAGGCCCAAGCACGCCCTGCAACTTGCTGAACTCGCACAGATTCATCCAGACCACTCCAACCTGCGATCGCGATGTTCTTCGCGCAGAATTACTGAAAGCTATATGTGAGGTGTTTCTTGTCCATGAGGCAGGAAGACCAATAGGCTTTATCCCGCCCTCAAACATTAATTGGCCTACGGGCGTGCAGATTGTGTTCAATCCTGACACGCAGTCGGCATCGATCAGATTTGCAAGTGATGAGGATAGGACGCAACTCATCGACCAACTGACAAGGCTTCCTCGGGAGGGTGAAGTGCCCGCAGTTGGGAAGAGTAGTAAAGAGGGAGAACCAATGGGATCCGAGCTTTCGGAAGATCAACAACCAACAAGAGATTACACGTCATCTACACCGGAATTTGAGTTGCATACGGAAGAGTTTCAGGAAGTTTCTGACATCGGAAACGAGACGGAGAGCCGACTTGGGCATGATACAGTGCCTCAGGCTGCAATGAATCCCAATCCGCTCCCAGTCACAGTGTCTGACTCCAAGTGGAAGCAGATATCTCTCGCGGACCTAGAAATAAGGTTCAACGTGCGTAGCTTCTCAGAAATGGTGACCTCTCTTTTCTGACACGGCACAGTTAATCAAGCGCGTGATGCAGCGTACCGGCAGAAAGCTACCCGACCACTTTGTTCAACAATGCACCACCGTGGGCATGCTGTATCGCAAATTGATAGAAAAGGAGGTGCCAAAGAAGCTAGCGGAGCGGGTCGAGCGGGACCGAAAGTTCGCACCCCTACCGAATGTCAAGATCCATGCAAGGAGAATATCTCCAATCGACAAGGAGAAAGAGGTGGGAAGGTGGAAAGTAATCGAGCGGGAATTGATGGAGCGAGGGTTGCCTGTCACGGGCCATCTGAGCGGTAAATCAACGAGATACCTGAAACCTTAGCTTAATTTTTATGCTTTTAATGCGAGCACATAGTTTCAAGTCCAGCATAGCGTGTTAGCAAAGCTGCAGCGTTTGTCAACGATCTATACCCCGGACAGCATTCGGCAGTTCCGAACGAGCAGAAGGACATATACATTGGACGATTCTAAGCGGATGTGGCTGTTTTACTTTCGCCTGATTCAAGCATTGGATGACCTTGTAAATCACTAAGTCGGATTGCCCAATGATTTCATGCCAATTAGACCGCTTATATGCAATAAGGATAGACCGCGTTTCGCCTCGGGATTACATGGATCTATTGCAATCTAGAATATTAACTAGCAAGCGGTAATTAATTTTACACGCAGCTAAAAGCTACATTAAGATTTGCAAGCTTGATCAATTAAGCATCAAACAAATTTCTCTCCATGGAGTAACTTTTGGACTCGTTCCGCTCAGACCCTCACTTCCGTTCGACCATGCCTTTGTCGATGGAAAATTTCCTTCCCTTCCCACTGAGATGTTTCCCATTTTGCTGCAGTCATTCATTTAGACCTTCAACGACACTTTCTTCGAGTCCGTCACTAGGATCTCACAAAGCTCAAACCAGCTCTCCGATGAATCGGAAACTTTCCGTGACTGACGGACTTGATCGATGTTGGCACTGTCGGGCCCAAATTCGCATTTTAATGTTTTCTAAGCGCTCACGAAGGATACCGAAATGTGTTCGGTTTGAGAAGCGCTGTGATCGAGCGG
>Ga0335075_10011557_pt1 | contig 13341 bp, 11 predicted proteins | sample Lox_Sample_24_FD_206723 | JGI IMG/M metagenome (GOLD analysis project Ga0335075, IMG submission 206723) | Soil microbial communities from Loxahatchee National Wildlife Refuge, Florida, United States - Lox_Sample_2.4 | ecosystem: Environmental > Terrestrial > Soil > Wetlands | place: USA...
TGCGCCAGTTGCGACGTCGCGTACAAATAATTTTGCACTTGCGACACCGCCAGGTTTGCCTCCACCACGCGGAAATAGCAAACTGCATTCACCTTCACCGATACGTTGTCCTTCGTAATCACGTCCTGCGGCGGCACGTCCAGCGCCTCAATTCGCAGCGACACGCGGATCAGTTTATCGATCGGCGCAAACACCAGTTGCAGCCCCGCGCCCTTTGGCTCCGGCAGCATCCGCCCGAGGCGCAGTACCACGCCGCGTTCCCATTCCTTCAGCACGTATATGCAGTTGAACAGCCAGATCAAAAAGACGACTACGACGAGCCCGATGAATACTGTAAAACCGTCCATCCGTCCCTCCCGTCAAGCCTATTAGGTTCTTTGTTTGCGGCCTCTCGCTTCACGCTCACGACTTCGATTCCACATGCTCCACTTCCAGAGTCAGCCCCGACACCTTTTTCACCTTCACCTTCTCGCCCTTCGTCAGGATCCTTTCGCGCAGCGGCGCCGCTTTCCACAACTCCCCGTGGACGAAAATCATTGCCGGGCTTCCGTCCGCGCCTCCTGCCTGCACCACTTCTCCCACCTCTCCCACCAATTCTTCCTTTCCCGTCGCCTGCTTCCAGTGGAACGAGTGCATTACGAGCCGCATCAGAAAAATGATAATGATGGCCAGCGGCACCGCCACGCCCAGCGCCACCGGCAGGCTTACTCCCATTCCCGTCATCGGCGAGCGAATCAGAAACAGCGCGCCAAGCACCATCGCAATCACTCCTCCCACTCCGAGCACGCCGTGCGTCGGGAACTTCGCCTCGAGGACAAACAGCACCAGCGCGCATACGATCAGCATCAATCCCGCGAATGAAACCGGCAGAAGCTGCATCGCGTAAAGCGCCAGCAGCAGGCAAATCGCTCCAAACACTCCCGGCGCAAACATCCCCGGATGTGTGAACTCGATGTAAATTCCCAGCACGCCGAGAATCAACAGGACGAAAAACGCGTCCGGCTGCACGATCCGCGAAAGAAACCGTTCGCGTCCCGTCATCTCGACCGTCTGAATCGACGGATTCGGCAGCGAGAGCGTCATCGTGGTCCCGTCGAATCGCGTGATTGTTCGCCCGTTCAGCTCGGCGAGCAGCTTGTCCGTCGAAGGCGCCACGATGTCGATCAGCTTTCCGTCGAGCGCTTCCTTGTCGCTGAACGCTTTCGCATCCGTCACTGCCGTCGCTGCCAGATCCACATTGCGCCCGCGCTTCTCCACATAGCTGCGTAGATACGCCGTCGCATCGTTCATGATTTTCTTTTCGAGCGTCGCATCGATCTGCACCGGCTGCCCGCCGATTTCAAGCAGAGGCGATGCCGCTCCTGTTTCCGTGCCCGGAGACATCGCCGCCACATCCGCCGAAAGCAAAATGAAAAATCCCGCCGAGGCCGCGCGCGACCCGGTCGGCGCAACATAGTTCACCACGGGGACTTTCGACGTCAGAATGGCATGTACGATTTCGCGCATGGCGGTGTCGAGCCCGCCCGGCGTGTCGATTGTAATCAGTACGAGGCTGGCGTTTTCGTCGCTGGCTTGCTGGATGCCCCGCGCAATGTATTCGGCAAGGATCGGCTCGATTTCGCCGTCAATGCGCAGCTCCACCACGTGCGACGTTGAGCCGCTTGCACTTGCCGCGGAAATGTTCGTGTTCGATTGCGACAGCACCGAAGGAACAAATGCAGCCGCCGTCGCCAGTGCGGCGAGCGTCCATCGCAGGAAACGGCCGCGTCGGAATCCCCGCAACTTCATTCTGCCGCTCATTATAGCAGCAGTTTCGCGCGACGCCTGAACCTTTACAGGCGCACTGCAATCTACGTCCCGCGAACCCCACCATCTTGTCGCACTCCCGGATTCAATTGTCATTCCGAGGAGTGTCCAGCGGACACTTCGAGGAATCTGCTGTGATCTTGCCTCTCTAGCCCAACGTCTTTGAGAAAATCTGCGATGCGAGTTTCGAGCAATGCGCCGCTCTTCTCTTCCTACAAGGGCAGAGTGCCGCATCTTTTGCGGAATCCGCAAAGGCGGAGGGAATTATCGGAAGGATGAAGCTACGCCCTAAAACCGCACGCAGGATCTCTAATTCTGCGCCGTCTTCTTGTTTCCTTCATACGACGGCGGCACCACCAGCACTTCCTGCACGCGCGGATCCTTGATCACCTTCGCAAATGCCGAATCGGTCTGTGCCGACAGAAAATCTTTGTACCCGTCATCTCGCGCGAGCTTCAGGTAATGCGCCGCTTCCTCGGCGTTTGCCGACTGGGCGTACGTTTTCGCGACGAGAAAATAAAACAATCCCGGATCCGTCGACGTTCGTTGCTGCAGGATCGATCCCATTCCGCCGTGGTTGCTGAATACGTCCGGATCGATCGCCAGCGCTTCGGTGAACGCATGCATCGCCTCAACATACTCCTTCTTCCCGAAATACGCGTAGCCGAGATTGCTGTAGACCGCGCCCAGGTTGTCGCGCAGCTTCACGGCCTTCAGGTAATAATGAATCGCCTTCCCATAGTTTTTTTTCGAATATTCCACCGTGCCCAGGTTGTTGAGCGGGCTGGCAAACGTCTTGTCTGCTTTTTCCGAGCGCTTGAAATAGTGCTCCGCTGTGTGCAACTCGCCGAGCTGCTCGCATGCCACACCGATTTTGTTCAGCACGCGCGCGTCGGTCTTGTCGTTCGACAGCAAGGATTCGTACGATTTGACGGCGCCTTCATAGTCTTTTTCCGCCATCAGGATATCGGCGTGCAGCTCCACCATTTGTTCGTGCGTCAGAACAGCGGGCTTGCCGGCTTCAGGCGTCGACTGCAGCGGGGAGTTTTCTTGCTGCGCTGCGGCAGGGTAAATCGCAAAGAACAACAGGGGAACCGCCAAGAGGGCTCTGGCATTCATAGCCCATCTCCTCGATTGCGTCGCGCCACCACCACGCGCGCAATCTCTCACCAAGCCCGCGGCTAAGGCTTGGATCCATCCGCAGGCTTTTTACTGCCCCCAAAGATACCAAAAATACGGTCAAGTAAACCTTTTTTCTTTTCCGGGTCTTGCCCGGCTTGCGACTGCGCCGTCGCCGAGCCCGGCCCGCCCGCACCTGGTCCCTTCGGGTGCGGAGCATTCGGATTTGGCGTTGCCGCCGCCGAACCCGCGCCTGCCGCCGGCGGCGGCACGTTCGCTGCGGTAGAGCGCCCGAGCAAATGCGAGAGCCAATTCGCCGGCGACGATCCCGAAGCCTGCTCTTCGCCGCAATACAGCGTCGGCTCCGTCCCGGCGATGAAATACTCCTCGGTGGTCTGCGTGCACTGCGGCGACCCAAGCTGGCCGGTCGCCGGATCGATTGCTTCCTGAATCACTCCCGGCGGCGGCGTAAAATCCTGGGTGTTGCGGTACGCCGGCAATTCCACCGCGCGCTTCATAAAATCCGCCCAGATCGGCGCCGCTGCCTGGCTTCCCGCCAGGTCCAGATCCCGGTTGTCGTCGAATCCCACCCAAACGACGCAGAGAAGATTGGACGTAAATCCGGCGAACCATCCGTCGCGCGAGGTTCCCGTCTTTCCCGCCGCAGGCGCCGTAAATCCCATCGCCCGCACCGTCGCGCCCGTTCCTTCGTTGATTACGTCCTCCATGATGCTCGTCGTCAGGAACGCAACGCGCGGATCGAGAACAGGGCGCGTCTTCGGCTGGTTCGCCTCATCCACCGTTCCATCCGTGCCGACAACGCTGCGGATGAACAACGGCTCCGAACGGTTTCCATCGTTTGCGAAAATCGTGTATCCCGCGGCGACGTCGATGGGAGTCATCTCATACGCGCCCAGCGCCATCGCCGGGGTCGCCATGATGTTGTTCCCCAGCCCCATTTGCCGCGCCAAATCCACCACGCGCTGGTAGCCCACCATTTCCGCCACTTTCACCGTCGCCACATTCAGCGAATGGACCAGCGCGTCATGCACGGTCACCGTTCCGTAAAATTCCTCTCCGTAATTGTTCGGTGTGTATTCTTTGCCGTCGAAATCGAATGTCGTCGGCACATCGTCCACGGTCGTCGTCGGCGTCACGATCGGCTGCACTCCGTCCACTGCGCTGTCGAACGCCGCCGCATAGACAAACGGTTTGAACGCCGATCCCGGTTGGCGATGCGCCAGCGCGTGATTCAACTGGCTCTCCCCATAATTTCTTCCGCCGACCAGAGCGCGGATTTCTCCCGTCTGCGGATCCATCGCCACCAGCGCCACCTGCACCTTCGGCGCCGCCTGGCCTTCCTTCTTCCACAGCGCGTAGCGCCGCGCCAGCAGCTTGTCCACTCCCTCGACGCCCGTCTCCACCGCCTCCGACGCCGCCCGCTGCAAATCCGTATCGAGCGTCGTATACACGCGGAAGCTCTGCGTCTCGATATCATTCTCCGAGAATTTTTCGAGCAGGTGGTCCTTCACCATGTCGACGAAGTACGGCGCTGAGCCTGTTTCCACACCGCCATTCGTGAATTTCAGCTTCATTTTTTTCGCGGCGTCCGCTTGGTCTTGTGTGACGTAACCGTCTTCGACCATCTGTCCCAGCACGCGGTCGCGCGCGTCTGCCGCGCGCTCGGGATGATTTTCTGAGCTCGAATAACGGTTTGGTGCGCGGATGATCGCCGCCAGAAATGCGCATTCACCCAGATTCAGTTCGCGCACGTCTTTGCCGAAATAGGCGTCCGCGGCCTCGCCGAATCCCCGAATCGCGAAGCTTCCGCGGTTTCCCAGGTACACTTCGTTGGCGTACAGCTCGAAAATTTGTGGTTTCGAAAATCGCTGGTCGATTTCGATCGCCATCAGGATTTCCTTCACCTTGCGCCGCCATTCGCGCCTCGTCGTGAAGAAAAAGCTGCGCGCCACCTGCATGTCGATCGTGCTCGCGCCCTGCGCTTTCTGCCCGCGCAGCACGTCGTAAAACGCCGCGCCCACCACGCGCACTATGTCCACCGCCCCGTGATCGTAGAAACGTTTGTCTTCGGCCGCGAGCACCGCGTTCACCATATTTTTCGGCAGATCGTCGAAGTGCACGATGCGCCGTTTCTCGCGCGAGCTGTCGAAAAGGTTCGTGATCAGCTCCGGCTCGATCTCCGCCGAATTCAGGTCCGCTCCGCCCTTCAGCGGGCTGATCCTCGCGATTGAATTCGCCGCAAAATCCACGCGGATTGCGTTGGTTCCATTGAAGTAGGAATTCGCCGAAGGCGTGATCTCTACGCGCAGCCCGTTCACCTGGAATTCTCCTGGCGATCCCTGCGCGCTGTTTTCCTGATAGCCCGCGCGCATCAGCCGGTCCGTCAAATCCTTCGGGCGCATCTCTTCGCCCACGAAAATCCGTCCGGGCATGGAATAGACGCGCGATGTATTCTGGAAAATCTGGCCGGTCAGGCGGTCGTCGATCATCCGGCCGAATTGAATGTAGTAGTAGGTGAAGACGCAGGCGGCAGCGAGAAGGAGTCCCAGAGCCAGCCCCAGCAACGCCATGCCGGCGCGGGAAGTCCAGAAGCCCCGGGCGATTCGAATCCTCAAACTTTGCCTCGCCTTCGTACGTGGAGGGGAAAATTCACAAGCAGAATGCCGCGGCTGGCGGGCGCGGCGCTTTCAGGCCGGTCGAAGTCCTCCACTCTCTTTGAATTCTAACTCAAATCGTATGGTTGTCCGCGGTGGGATGAAATTGCATGTCGAATTTGTAGACGATCAGATCAATGGGAACCGAATAGTTCACGGAAATCGTCACGGCTCCGCCCTGGCCGGTCACGACGACGGCGTCTTCGGTTGCCGGAATTCCCAATTCCTGGATTTTTTTCCAGATATCGTCCTGAACATCCTGCGCAGATTTCCGGTTCACGATTGCAAACCGAGCTTCCGTTCCCATCGCATCTTGCAACTGGTAATTCGCAATATATGGCGGAAAGATCTTGAAGGCGACGAAGACCATGCTGCCCAGAAAAAAAAGTGTGAACAGCAGATTCAGCTTCGCCCCGCCATGCTGGGTTTCGCGGGCGCAACGCATCGTATGATTTCCCCTGCCAAAAATTAGAACAGGAAAATCGTAGCACCCCACGGCGAGTCTGGTGCATCTGCTCCATCGCTCTGTTCGCGATGAGTAACGGCGTCGGGAGCGGGCAAGGGGTTGGCATCAATAGGCGCGGGAGAAAATCGCCTTTTCGCGCGACGCCCGCGCGCAGAAGATGCAGTTCCCTTCTCCGCCGGGCTGTTCCAGAGGAATGCAGCGCATCGTCGCTTTCGTTTCCGCCTTGATTTTTTCCTCGCAGTCGGCGCTGCCGCACCACCAGGAAAACGCAAATCCCTTTTCGACGGCTAGCTTGAATTCGGCGTAATCGGCCGGCTCGGCCGTGTTGGCTTTGCGAAATGCCAGCGCGCGGTCGAACAGCGCCTTCTGAATCTCTTCGAGCGATTTTTTCACTGCTTCGGCGATCCCCTGCTGCGGCACGAACGACTTTCCTTCCTTGCCGGGCTTGTCGCGCCGCGCGAGAACGACCGAGCCTTTCGCCACGTCCTTCGGCCCTAGCTCCATGCGCAGAGGCACGCCGCGCATCTCCCAATCGTTGAATTTGAAGCCGGGGCTCAAGCCGTCGCGCTCGTCCATCTTCACGCGCACGCCTGCTTCCACCAGCCCGGCGCGCAATTTTCGCGCTGCTTCCATCACCGAATTTTTCTCGTCGTCCGTTTTGTAAATCGGCACGATGACAAGCTGATGGGGCGCCAGGCGCGGCGGCAAAATCAGCCCCTGATCGTCGCCGTGTACCATGATAATAGCGCCGACGAAGCGCGTCGAAAGCCCCCACGAAGTGGTCCAGCAGTATTGCAGCACGCCGGTGCTGTCGAGATAGCGAATCTCGAAGGCCTTCGCAAAATTCTGTCCCAGGTTGTGGGACGTTCCGGCTTGCAGCGCCTTGCCGTCGCCCATCATCGCTTCGATCGAATACGTCTGGTCGGCCCCGGCAAACCTCTCGGCGGCGGATTTTCGCCCCGGAATCACGGGCACTGCCGCTTCTTTCACCGCAAAATCCGTGTAGACGTCGAGCATCTGCCGAGTTTCGATTTCCGCTTCTTCAGCGGTCGCATGCGCCGTGTGCCCTTCCTGCCAGAAAAATTCCAGAGTGCGCAGAAACAGTTTCGTGCGCAGTTCCCAGCGCACCACGCTGTTCCATTGATTGATCAGCACCGGCAAGTCGCGGTAGGACTGAATCCATTTCGCGTAGGCGTACCCGATGATCGTCTCCGACGTGGGACGAATCACCAGCGGCTCTTCCAGTTTTTCGCCACCGCCGTGCGTCACCACCGCCAGCTCGGGCGAAAATCCCTCGACGTGCGATTTTTCCTTCTCGATGAAGCTCTTCGGAATCAGCAGCGGAAACGCCGCGTTCACGTGCCCGGTCGCCTTGAACCGGCTGTCGAGCGCCGCCGTGATGTTTTCCCACAGCGCCCAGCCGTAGGGACGCACGATCATGCAGCCGCGCACCGGCGCGTAGTCCGCCAGCTCGGCGCGCAGCACCAGTTGGTTGTACCACTCGGAGAAATCTTCGGCACGCGTGGGTAGCTTCTGGTCCGCCATTCGGATTCGTGTCCTTTTCCGGGCTCTTTGGATGCTTGGATTTGGGCGCGTCGGTGTGGCCCGCGCGCGCCGCAATAAACTCCCAAGGTTAGGGAAGTCAGAAAGCGAAGTCAATGAAGGGTGAAAGCAGGAGAGACAGGAGGTTGATGAAGTAGAGGAGGCAAAGGAGAAATTCCACACCTCGTTGGTGCTTGTCCGCACCGGATTCGGGCGAGAGACGCCACGATGCGGCTCCGCCCGCATACCCCGGATTTTGTTGCGAACCGGAAACAGGCTCGTCGTTTGTTTTCTGCAGGTTACGGCAAATCCGGTTTTTCGGTGTGTTGCGAACCGGAAGGAGGCGGAAGATTGGAAAATCGCGGAGGGTTCGAGGCGGGTATGCTTACAAGCAGCGCGGCTTCCCCGCAAGGGGCTTCCGCATCTCGATAGCGGCGGCATGGCGAATCATGTTCCTGATTACCATTTTAACGCCGGCGTCAAACGACCGCAGTTGTGGACTCAAGGGTTCTCTGGTCCCGAACCGGTTGAATTCCAGTTCGCCAAGTTCGCGTTATCCGGCAGCTAGTGGACCGAATCTTCTTTTTCGCTGTCGGCCGGGATGTCTCCGTTCAGCTCGTGCTCCGCTTCAAGCCAGTCTTCCAGCGTGTATCCGCCGTAATACGCACCGTGCCGTTGGTGAATTCTGCAGGCGTGGATTTGAATTTCGTTCAAAGTTGGATGGTGCGCTGAGGGCGAGTCGTCCGACCGTTCTTCGTCAGCCATTGCTCAAACATCCTTTCGATGCCTTCCTCCGGTCATCGAATGGCTAGAGTCCTGGGCATCTTTCGGGCCCTTTTGCCTTGCGGTGCTCCTGTTCAAGCCCAGTTTATTGGATGATGTTCGAGACGCGGCCGTTGCTAAAAGAGGAGTTGAGAGAGTGGCCTTGTTCTTTGGCGCTCACAGGTAATTTAGACTGTCACCCTGGAATCAATCGCTTTGACAGTTCTTATCGCCGCTTCTAAACTGATTCCCATGGTGGTTCACCTCAAGCCGGAAACCGAGTCGCGTCTCAAAGAGCTCTCCCTCACCACTGGCCGTGCGCCGGAAGAGCTCGTCGAGGAAGCCATGGCCGGCTACATGGCGGAGCTGGCCCAGACGCGCACAATGCTCGATGGCCGATATGACGAAATCAGGAGCGGTCGCGTGAAGCCAATTGACGGCGAAGAGGCCTTTAACCGGCTGCGCAGCAAAGGCAAGAACACACGCCGCTCATGAGCGGCTTTGTTCTCCATCCGGCGGCCTACATAGACCTCGACGAAATCCGGGAATTCATTGCCTCTGACAATCCAGCCGCCGCGGATCGTGTCATTGATGAAATTTACGAAGCGATTCGCAGCCTCGTGGTGTTCCCTCACATGGGCCGCACGCGCGCTGACCTTACTTCTCGAGCGCTGCGATTCCATCTAGTTCGCGAGTTTCTCGTCGCATATGTGCCGGAGGCAAAGCCATTGGTAGTAATAGCGGTGCTGCATGGCCGACGCAATCCCCGCGTCATTGTGGGCCTTCTACGCGAAAGAGAATGAACTGCGCAAGGGTAAGGGTGGCCCGCCCGTCAGCAGCGAGTATCCGAGCTGCTCGCCGTTCTTTCCGCAAACTCTCGTCGTATCGGAGTCGAAGTGGTAGGTCTGCTCGCCAATCGGCTCCACTCATGATTTCTCCGTGGCCCTAGGCATGTTTATCTCTACCTTGCAATCTCATGAACGAACTCTCTGTGCTTCGTTGCCGATGTTCACAGCGTGCCGCCGTAGCCTCTCAAAAAATCGATTTCGGTGCTCGCGGATGTTTTCCGTCGATGGAGGCGACCCTCTCTCGGGCCGAGCGACCATAACCGTCCTTAGAGAGGAGTAACTGGGATCGGTCAACTCGGGACTAATCTCCAGTTGCATGCCATCTACGCTCAGTGTGATGAGCAACCGGTCAAACAGTGCATGAATATCCGACCGGAGCAGAATTCCATTCGCTGGGCTGTTATCGTCTAGCCCCTTTCGAGTACTGATGTGGGCCGCTTCCAAAGCAGCACGTGTGACACACCCAGTCACGGCACATTTATCTCGATAATTCTCCCTGATTGTTTGACTAAAAAACTGTTGGTCAGGCCGTATCCATTGTTCAATCAGCTTATTTCGACGCGCGACTTCCTGAGCCACCTCATCTGCCGAAGAGCTTTGACCGCGGCCAAGCAGGATCGAGTCCAGGATTATACTGTCGATCGCACGTGCCGCCTTTGGCTCCAAGGTGATGCCGGAGGCCTGATTTTGCCATTGCTTCTTCGGTGCTGGCAGGTCCAGGAGCTGAGTTTCGTCGACAAGGAACCGCTCCTCGGGGTCCCATAACACGCCGTCTCGTGATGCTTCGAAGCGAATCAAAACTTGCTTGGCACTTTTCCCTCGAAGCCCCGGCGAGTCCTTCTCAGGTTTAGCGACAACCGTCCCTCTGCCAAAGATGCCAATTGGCCTACCTTGCTTTAGAAGGTAGGCGCGGTCACCAAGATGGATTTTCTTATGTGCGGCACAGCGCCACCATTCTTCTGTCGTGCCGGTCGCCCGGAAGGCCTCAACGAGGTTTCGAGGATTCTCGTGCGACCAGTACTCCGGCTTCCATGCAAAGAGAAAGTCATGACGTTCTTTGCTAGGAAAGACTGTTTCCGACCCCACGGTTCTCATTCACACCACTCCTGGGATTCGCTCACTCACCGAAGCCCTCGGCACAAGCCAGATCCAGCCCCCTATCCTTGTCCGAGACGCATGTCGTCGGCAACACGGCCGACCGCGCGCAGCGTTGTATCGAAGTCTGCAAAACAAGCGTCCAGCCTCTTGCTAAGACTTTTAATCTCTGGTTCTTGAGCAGCCCGCTTCTAACCGTTCAATGCGCTTGATACCACACTTGACAGACTGCACCGCGGCAGCCTACTTCTTCTCCAATTGTTCCTTCAGGTGCTTCGCGCAGGCTTCGGCAGTCGTCTGTTCGCCGTGCCAGGTATTCTTCTTGTTCACCGCGTAAGCAAATACGACGGCGTCGGTTTTCTGGTCAATCATCTGAATGCTGGCAGCGTCGTCTGAGTGTATGCTCCCCGTGAAAGCCATCTTCGCCCATCCTGCCTTTTTCTCCTCCGAGGTGCCGCGAATGACGTAAGCCGCATGCGCCTCATCGCCGACCACGGTCAGTGGAACCTGTTTCTTGACGAAGGCGGCAGAGAGGTAGGTTTCAAATCCGTCCATCGGTGCAATGAATACCGTGTTGGGCGCCGGAACAACGACCTGAGCCACCGCTTCTCGTTGCATTGATGCTGGCGTTTGCGCCCGGGCCAACGCGGCGGTGGTCGGAGAAGCTGCTATTGCAACCGGCTGTGACGCTTGCTGAGTTGGACGGCAGGCTTGAGAGCCGAATGTGGTCTCGCCTTGATAAACGAACCCGCCGGAATCCGCGAGGTTTCGACACATCCATTTTGAGGGGTCCGGCGCTTGAGCGAACGCGAAGCCTGCGAACGTCAATAGGGCTAGGAATGCTGTAAGAACTTTCATCACTGTCTCGTCTCCTCGACTTTTCGATGCATCGATTTAAAAGCGTGCAAGTCCAGCTTGTGGTCCGTGACAGAAGCACTCAATGGTACTTTTCCAAAAAGGTAATAATGGCCACAAGAAAAGGGCGCGTCGGTCTCTCAAGTCCACGCAGTCCACACAGCATCACTTGACCGGAATAGTATAATGAGTAATGAAAGCGCGCCTCGCAGCACCAATTCACAAACTCATAGCCCCCCTCCCAGGCCTTCTAGCCTCCAGCCACCAGAATCTATTCGCAACACACCGAAAGATAGAAATCGCCGCAAGTGCAAGAAAACACTCAGTCGGACACATTTCTAATCGCAACACTTTCGAGGGTGCGATTCCCTTCCTCCCGAGCGAAAATGCGGCCTCCAATGCGCTCTGGTTCGCAACACACGCAAAAACCGGATTCGCCGTAACTCCTACAAATCACACGATCGCGCTCTTTCCGGTTCGCAACAAAATCGAGGGTATGCCGGCAATTCTGCGAAGGCCTTTTGAATCACTACAACGTCTCATGGATTCATCCGGGCGCGACTTGCCCTGCCCGCCGCCAGGCAGGCGTGCCCCTGCGGGAAGCGGAAACGCCGCGGCGGCGCCCGGTGGCGCAAGCTGGCGCGAAAGGACTATGCTGGGGGCATCCGGGGAAGGCGGAGAGGCATCCCTATGCTGATGGGAGACCTGATGCGAAGGCGCGGATGGTTTTGCGGTGTTGCGATCGCGGTGCCGCTCGCTGCCGTAGCGATCCTGCTCGCCGCCGCAACAGCGCTGCCGGCGATGGCGCAGAGCACGGCGGGCCCGATGCCTGCAACCGCGCAGCAAAACAATCCCACAACCAGCTCGACGCCCGCGCAGCAGAACAATCCTTCCACAACGGCCCCTGCGCCCAATCCTTCCGCGAGCGCTCCGGCCAATCCGAGCGGGCCGACGAGCGACAGTAAGAATGACCCCAAACTCGTGCGGCGTCCTCCGCCGCTTCCTCCCGCCGCGGCGGCAGCGGCGAGCGCGCCAAGCGCGGGGCCAAAAATAGAAGTGCCGACGGGAACGCATCTTTCGCTGCTGCTGCACAACGGAATTTCGACGCGCAGCGCGCGTGCCGGCGATCCGGTGTATTTCGAGACCACTTTCCCCGTTATGGTTGACGGAAAAGTGGCGATTCCGGCGGGATCGTACGTGAGCGGCGAAGTGACGGATTCGAAACGCGCAGGACGAATCAAGGGACGCGCGGAATTGATGATCAAGCTGAACACGCTGATTCTGCCGAACTCTTACATGGTGAACCTGAACGCGGAACCGACCGGAGCGGGAACGGGCGGAGGCGAGACCGTCGACGGCGAAGGAAAAATCAAGGGCGATTCGGACAAAGCTTCTGATGCGGGAACGATCATCAAAGGCACGGCGATCGGAGCGGGTATTGGCGGCGTGGCAGCGCAGAGCGGCAAGGGAGCGGGGATCGGGGCAGGCATTGGAGCGGCGGCGGGATTGATGACCGTGCTGCTGACGCGCGGGCCGGATGCGGAGCTGCCGCGCGGTTCGACGGTGGAGGCGGTGCTGGAGCGACCGATATTTCTCGATGCGAGCAAAGATCAGTTCTCGTCGCCGGGACAGTCGTCGGCGCTGGCAGGGCCGCCGAATCGCGAGCCGGTGAGGCAAAAGATCCCGTTTTAGTGTTTTTGGAACGGCCTAGGGTCTGGCCTGAAGACCCGAGCTGCGGCGATGTCTAGCCCCCGACCTTGAGGCCGGCGCCTCAAGGCTCGGGTGAAAGGTTTGTGCTAAGAAAGTTGATCAGGTAGTTCGAGCCAAAAGAAAACTGCAACAGCAGATTCCTCGTCGCTTCGCTCCCCGGAATGACAGCATTGTCTCGAATCAATTGCTCTCAAGGAGCGAAGCGAAGAGGTGAATAGGCAGAAGCGTCGAACGAAGTTTTTCCTTCCAGAATCCATTCACGGACAAGCTGAGCGGTGACGGGCGCGAGCAGGATGCCGTTGCGATAGTGTCCTGTGGCGACGATTAGGCCTTCGATATTTGTTGGCCCGAGAAGCGGAAGCTCGTCGGGAGTGCCGGGGCGAAGGCCGGACCACGTCTCGACAATTTCGGCGGAGGCGAGCACCGGCGCCATTTCGATGGCGGCGGAGAGAATCGATTGCAG
>Ga0335075_10011558_pt1 | contig 13341 bp, 9 predicted proteins | sample Lox_Sample_24_FD_206723 | JGI IMG/M metagenome (GOLD analysis project Ga0335075, IMG submission 206723) | Soil microbial communities from Loxahatchee National Wildlife Refuge, Florida, United States - Lox_Sample_2.4 | ecosystem: Environmental > Terrestrial > Soil > Wetlands | place: USA: Florida...
AGCACACGGCCTGCGTATCTTCGGTGGCCTGGTGCCGAGCGCGCTGGCCGGCGGCGACGTTACCGGGCTGCTGGCCTTGGAGCGCGCCGCGGCGGCCTATCCGCCCCTCCGCGATATCGCGGCTCAGTTGCATCTGCTCGGTCACCGCTGAGGTCGCGGTGGGCCAGGGGACAGCCGCCGATGACACCGGGTGCCACGTCCTGCACGTTGACATGGACGCGTTCTACGCGAGCATCGAAGTAAGGGACCGGCCTGAGCTGGCCGGCCAGCCGCTGGTAGTCGGCGGGGACGGCACCAGGGGAGTCGTGCTGTCGGCCACCTATGAGGCGAGGGCGTTCGGCGTACGGTCGGCGATGCCGGTGATCAGGGCTAAGCGGCTGTGTCCGCGGGCCGTCTTCGTGCCGCCCCGGTTCCGGGTCTACGGCGCCGCGTCCAAGGAGGTCATGGCCATCTTCGGCTCGATCACCCCGGTGGTGGAGCCGCTGTCGCTTGACGAGGCCTTTCTCGACGTATCAGGGGCACTGCGGCTGCTCGGCCCGCCGGCCAGGATCGGCGCGAGGATCAAGGTGCTGGTTGCCGAGCAGCAGGGCATCACCTGCTCGGTGGGTGTCGCCCCGACCAAGTTCGTGGCGAAGATCGCCTCGGCGCGCTGTAAGCCGGACGGGCTGCTGGTGGTGCCGGTGGCCGGGGTACTGGATTTCCTCCATCCGTTGCCGGTTTCCGCGCTGTGGGGGGTTGGGGAGCGCACCGGGGAGGTGCTGGCCAGGCTGGGCTTGCGGACGGTCGGGGACATCGCGAACACTCCGCTGAGCGCGCTGCAGCGCGAGCTCGGCGTCGCTCACGGCAGTCACCTCGCGGCACTGGCCTGGGGCCGGGACGAGCGGCAGGTGACCCCGCACAACCCGGACAAGAGCATCGGCGCGGAGGAGACGTTCGATACGGACGTGGCCGACCCAGAGCGGATCAGGCGGGAACTGCTGCGGCTGTCCGGGCGGACCGCGAACGGGCTCCGGTCTGGCGGCTACGTCGCCCGGACCATTTCCGTCAAGCTGCGGCTCGCTAACTTCAAGACGATGACCCGGTCCCGGACGCTCACCCACCCGACCGATGTCGCTCGTGAGATTTACGCCACAGTCTGTTCGCTGTTCGCCGCGGCTGGCTTGGACGCTAACGCGCGGCTGCGGCTCGTCGGCGTCCGGGCCTCCGGACTGACGCGGGCGGCCGGCGCCGTCATGCAACCGACGCTCGACGAGCGGCCGGTGGGCTGGCGGGAGGCCGAACAAGCCGTTGACCTGATCATTCGCCGGTTCGGCCAGGGAGCGGTTCGGCCGGCGGCCCTGGTGGACGAGGAGAACCGGACGGATGGCTGGCACCGGCCAGAGGATCGGTAGCGGGTCCAGCAGCGAGTGTACCCGCCCCAATATGGCAAACGCTAAGTCATGTTATGACTACTAAACGTTTTATACCTAGGACTTTCCGGTCCATAGCGGGGCGCACCCTTGGAGGCGCGTGTCAACGCTCGTATTCTGGAAAATGAACCGGGTATGTGAGGTGAAGGTCACCGCACACGTGCCTTTCGCAAGGTGTTAGGGGAGGCGTCGTGCCACTCTCTGAGCATGAGCAGCGCCAGCTCGAGCAGATCGAGCAGGCACTGTACAGGGAGGATCCGAAGTTCGGGCGACTCGTGCGCTCTAGCGATCCGCGCGTGCATTACAAGCGTAAGCTGGTGCAGGCGTTCATCGGGATCGTGATTGGCGCAGGCCTGGTCGCGGCGGGAGTGGTGACCAAGCATATCTACCTGGAGGCGGCCGGGGCCGTCATCTTGGTGCTGTCCTTGCTGTGGGCGGTCATCAACTGGCGTCACCACGCCGCGCGCACCCGGAGCGCCCGGCCCAAGGCACGGGCGCATGACAGGCGTCGCCCCCCCAGCGGCGGCCGTACCGGGCTGATGGAGCGCCTCGAGGAGCGGTGGCGCCGTCGGCAGGAGGGCGGAAACCGCCAGATGTAGGGCGCCCCGGCACGAGCGGTTGTTTCTTTCATGACCGAGCGACCCCCGGCATGACCGAGCGACCCCCGGGAGCATGAGCACTTGAGCTGTCAGGCGTTCAGGCTGGCTGTCAGGCGTCCAGGCTGGCGTTCCTGGCACGAGGGAGCAGGCGGGGCCGGACGCGAGTGGCCCAGGCTTCCGGTACCCGGATCGCCACGTCCGCCATGGCGGCCATCGTCGAGGCCGGGAACAGCCTGGCCCGCCAGCGGACAGTGCGGCCGGACACGGCGGCGATGCCGCGCCGCGCCGTCGCGCCGTCCTGGCGAAGGCCTTCGGCGTCGGACGGCCTGGCCGCATAGGTGGCGCGTTCCTCCGCCAGGGCGATCCTGCTCACCGCCTCGACGGCCGGCTCGGCGAGCGCCAGCCCGTTGGTGACCCGGCTAGCCAGTGCGCGCGGCGACTCGCTCGGCAAGTAGCCGACGCCGTAGTCGGCCAGATCGGCACGCAGCTCCTCCCACGCGGCATGCGCCATGTCCGCGTCGTCGCCGGCGGCCCGCATCCACCGCCAGCGCCTGACCACGGCGCGGCAGGTGACTGGCACGGCGAGCGCGACCGCACACGCGGAGCCGAACGCAATGCCGACCGTGGCCCACCCGCTGCCCAGGTCAAGCCCCTTCGTGTGGGACAGCACCCGGTACAGGACGAGCGCGACCAGGCCGGCCCCGGCCAGCACGGACAGCACCGCGCCGGGGCTCACTCGCTGCCGCGGGCCCATGGCCTGCCGGGCGGCGATAGCGCGGTGGCCCGCCGGGGCCAGCGCCCTGATCACCCAGCTGGCCAGGCCGACCGCCGCGAGCACGGCGAGTGCGAGCGCCAGCCATGGCGTGCCGGCAGACGGCTTGGCCGCCACGGTACCCGTCACGGGGACAACGCCGCCGTCACCGAGGTCGTGCAGGTGCACGTTGATGCCGGATCCAGAAGGCTGCTTCGGTGTGGTCGAGTCCGCCCCGCTCGGGATCGTGCCCTGGCCGGAACTGCCCGATCCGGTGCCGCCAGCGTATCCTGGCGTGAGGGCGCTGCCCTGACCCTGGGGCGTGGGCGCGAACGCAAGCCAGCCATACCCGCGGAAGAACACCTCTGGCCAGGCGTGCGCGTCGCTGGTCTTGACCACGTAGCGGTTCGGCGTTGCCGTCGGGTTGCCCTGCGTGAAGCCGACCGCCACCCGGGCAGGGATGCCGAGCATACGCAGCAGCACGGTCATCGCGAAGGCGGACTGCACGCAGTCGCCGGACTTGGTCTTGGTGAGATAGGTCAGCAGGTCAGTGACGTTCTCGATCTGCGACGCGTACGTGTCGTAGGTGAAGCCCCCGGTCGCGTGCAGCCAGTTCTGGATGGCGGTCACCTTGCCGTACTCGGTCGTCGTCTTGTCGGTGATCTTCAGCGCCAGATGCAGCAGCGCCGCCGAGTGCGTGTAGGACGAAGGCAGCTGGGTGTTTGCCGGATTGGCGGGCGGCAAGGCCAGCGCGTTGAGCGTGGCCGGTACCGGGTCTACGTCGTGGCTGATCACCGTATAGTCCAGCCCGTCCAGCGACTCGTGCTGAGTGACGAGCATGAGCGTGGACGGCTCGTACTCCCAGCTGCCGGTCGCGTACACCCGCACCGGCGGGTAGGGAGCGGGCAGCAGGTTGACCGATGAGTTGGGGAAGCCGGCCGTGGGGCTGATCGAGATCACCATCCGCACCTGCGGGGAACTGTTGTTGGTGATCCCGGGAGCCTGACCTGGCAGCTGGGTGTTGAACGGGTATGTGGTGGTCGTGGCAGAGAACGGAGTCTGCCACCCGTCGTCCGCGGTCAACGTGGTGTACACGTACTGCTGCAGGTACTGCGGGTAGTTGGCCTGCAGGCTGGCCGGTGCGTCGGTCGTGTAGGTCAGTACCGTGGTCGGCTTGGCTTCCTTCAGGTCCTGCGCGGCAGCCGTCAGCGGATCGTAGAGGCCTGGGGCGTTTGACAGGCCGCTGCCAGGGCCGATCACCCAGTCGGAGGAGGCGAGCCTGGCCGCGCGCAGGCCGGGTAGCAGCAGCGGAGTGCACAGCGCCAGCACGATCGAGGCCAGCCCGACCCGGCGGCCCGCGGCGGACAGCGACTTGGTGTCTGGCCCGCGCAGCACGTGGTACGGCGATCTGGTGGCGGCACCAGGGGCGTTCCTCGCGTCCTTGGCATCCCCGTCATAGGACCGCCACAGCGATATCAGCCGTCCCCACCCGTTGATCCGCTCCCGCCCGTCTGCGCTGAGCAGGGCGAGGTAACCGGAGGCGGCGAGGGTGAAGATCACGATGATGGACAGCGAGCTCCGGTTCCCGTTGATCGCGACCGGCACGGTGAACAGCACGAGCAGCGGTAGCCCGGCCATCGCCGCGGACCGCAGCCGGACCGCGATCAGGTCGGTCAGCACGGCGGTGATGCCGATGCCCGACACGGCCAGCAGCATCAGGCCGGGTAGCGTGGGGGCCGGCGCCGCGTACTTGCTCGCCTCGGTGAAGCCTTGGTGAGCAAGGCTCCACAGCCCGGCCATGGAGGCCCACGACGGGATGATGCCGATGATCGACCGTCCGGCCTCGAACGCCAGGTTCAGGTACAGCAGCAGGGCGATCAGCGATATCAGCAGGCAGACGGTTACCGGCAGGGTACGGAGCCGGCTCAGCATGCCGGCGCCGGCCACGATAAGCGCCGCGCCTATCCCGGCGTAGAACCAGATCGTGCCGAGGAAGGCGGGAAACATCACGGTGGAGACGAGGACGACCGCGGCGGCCACGGTCAGCGACATCCTTCTGTCCTGTGTCATGACAAGCCTGCCAGGTTATCCGCGGTTGAGACGTTAGGAGCGAGCGGCCGGTCGGCTGGCTTGTGCATCTGCTGCCAGGCGACGGTGAGCTGGCTGGCCGCGGTCACCACCGCGACCCGCCAGCCGGAGGCGGTGAGGATCTGAGCGGTCCTGGCCGCGTCGACGGGTATGTTCTGGCTATCGGAGGCGGCCGTCCAGGCCGATACGGCGAGTACGAGTGCCATAGCCGGCGCGTTGCCCTGCCTGGCCCCGGCCAGTTGCGTGGCGTCCTCGGCCGACATCCGGCCGACCACGGCGATCAGCTGGCCGCCCGCGCCGGCCAGTTCCCCGGTGCCCTTGCGGATGCCGCGTCCCTGCGAGGGAGTGATGACGGCGAGCATGTCGAGCAGCGTGTCGGAGAACGTGCCGCGCGGCGCGATCTCGCCGGCATCGGTGAGCAGCCGGGCCCGGAAGCCCTCCTCAGTGAGGTGCGCGCCGATCGACGCCGCCGCGCTCACCGCGAACTCGAACGTGGCGGACGGGCCGGTACCCGAATGCGCGGAACGGCGGGTGTCGAGGAACACCGATGCGCTGTTGCGCCACTGGTGTTCTTCCCGGCGCACCATAAGCTCGCCGTACCTGGCGGTGGAACGCCAGTGCACCCGGCGCAGCCCGTCACCATTCTGGTAAGAGCGCGGTGCGGCGTCATCCTCTCCCGTGGCCGAGATCGTCCGCATCCCGCCGTCGCCCTCGCCCAGCCAGCTGGTCGGCGCCGCCGCACGGGGCAGCGCGACGATCTTCGGCGTGACCACGAGCGTGCTGGTCGTGCTGAACGAGCGGTTGATCTCCACCAGGCCGAATGTGTCCGCCACCCGGACGCGCAGCGGTCCGATGATGAACTTGCCCCGGGTCTCCGAGCAGAGCTGATAGCTGAACTCCCGGTGGCCGCCCGGCTCGATCTCGTCGAGGACGAAACGCGGCCGGGTGCCCAGGGCGTACGGCGCGGTGTCCTCGGCCAGCAGGACGCCTGTGCGCAGCCGCGCCACGTTCTCCAGCCGTACCGATACCGCGGCGGGCTGGCCGGCCGGTGTCCGCATCGGGTCAATCCTGCGGCTACAGGACAGCCGGTACCGTGACCGCCGTGCGGCCAGCGCGGCTACAAACGGCAGCAGCACGAGCAGAGCGCCGACACGGACCAGGTCGGGCTCGGGAATAGCCAGGCCGCACAGCATCGCGGCACCGCCGGCGGCCACGAATGATCTGCCCCGTGTGGTCAGCGAGCCGAACAAGCCCTTCATGGCACGCTAGCGCCGCTCATCGCCGCGGAAGAGCCGTCGAGGCCACGATCTTGGCCACGACCTGCTCGGGCAGGTGGCGCTCCACGATCGCCTCCGCCGTGGGTAGCAGCCGGTGGGCGAATACCGGCCCGGCGAGCGCTTGCACATCGTCGGGTATCACGTAATCCCGCCCGTCGAGCGCGGCCCAGGCCCGGCTTGCGCGCAGCAGGTGCAGCGTCGCCCGAGGCGAGGCGCCCAGCCGCAGCTGGGCCGAGTTCCGCGTCGCCGTCGCCAGGCTGATGATGTACTCCTTGACCTGGTCGGATACCATCACCCGGCGGACCGCGAGGACCAGGTCCTGGATGTCGGTCGCCGTCGCGACCGGAGTGAGCGCATCCAGCGGCGAGGCCAGGCCGTGCGTATCGAGCATCGCCCGCTCGGCGGCGGCAGGCGGATATCCGAGCGAGATCCGGGCGGTGAACCTGTCCCGCTGTGCCTCCGGCAGCGGGTAGGTGCCCTCCATCTCGACCGGGTTCTGCGTCGCGATCACCATGAACGGCACCTGCAGGGCATAAGTGGTGCCGTCGACCGTTACCTGGCGCTCTTCCATGCACTCAAGCAGTGCCGATTGCGTCTTCGGGGAGGCGCGGTTGATCTCGTCGCCGAGCACGATGTTCGCGAACACCGGCCCCGGCTTGAACTCGAAATCGCGCCGCTCCTGGTTGTAGGCGCTGACGCCAGTGATATCGCTGGGCAGCAGGTCAGGAGTGAACTGAACCCTCCGGACGCTGCCGTCGATGGCACGGGCGAGTGCCTTGGCCAGCATCGTCTTGCCCACGCCCGGTACGTCCTCGATGAGCAAGTGGCCTTCGGCGAGCAGGACCGCGAGGGTCAGGCGGATCGCGCCGGGTTTTCCCTCGATGACTGACTCAACGGCAGCGCCGACCCTGCGAGCCGCGGGAACTAGGTCGTCGAGCACGCGCCCCGTCTCGCGTCCGGTGTCTAGTACCACATGGCCTCCTCAGCCATTACTGACGTAACGCTACAGTACGTCCTTCTTTGTTAGAAGCGCGACGTCCTGCTCCTCCACTTCGCTCCACCGTTTCCACCTGCGGTTTTATCTCCCGCGACACGCGGATGTGGAAGTTTTCGCCGTTGACGGTGGGGGAATGTGGAGTACAGTGGAGCGCGGTGGAGGACTTTGGTCACCAGAGTGGAGGTGAGTACTCGTGTTTCTCGGTACTCACGCCCCGAAACTGGATGAAAAGGGCCGCATGTTCCTCCCCGCGAAGTACCGGGACGAGCTGGCTGGTGGAGTGGTGATCACCAAAGGGCAGGAGCGCTGCCTGTACGTGTTCCCCGTCGAGGAGTTCGCGCGCTTTACCGAGGCGCTGCGCAACACCCCGGTGACGGTCAAGGGTGTACGCGACTACAGCAGGGTGCTCTTCGCCAGCGCCTCCGATGAGATTCCCGACAAGCAGGGCCGGATCACCGTGCCCGCCGCGCTCCGTGCCTATGCAGGCCTGGAACGTGACTGCGTGGTCATCGGTGCGAACACGCGTCTTGAGATCTGGGACACCCAAGCCTGGGATACCTACCTGGCTAGCCAAGAAGACTCTTTCGCCGATGTGGCGGAGGAGGTGCTCCCGGGCATCTTGTGAGGTACGAGACGGGGCCGGTCCCCATCCGCCGCTTCCTGCTGGCATCACTTCCCCGGTGCCAGCCGGCAGCGACAGCGGATGGGGGCCGGATGGGGGAGTGATAACAGCAAGAAAAGGGGCGGCGAATGAGTACCGGGCAGCATGTGCCGGTGATGGCGGGGCGGGTCACTGACCTGCTGGCACCCGCGCTCGCCGGCGATGGCGCGGTACTGGTCGACGCCACGCTGGGCCGGGCCGGGCACGCCCGCGTGCTGCTCGACGCGTGCCCGGGCATGGCGCTGATCGGCGTGGATGCCGATATGGCCGCGATCGAGGCGGCTCGAGAGTTGCTTGCCCCGTACGCCGCGCGCGTCACCTTGGTTCATGCCCGCTACGACGAGATTTTTCCCTCCCAGGGAAGGATCTCCCATCTCCCCCCGAGAGTGCACGCCTTGCTGTTCGATCTCGGTGTGTCCTCGCCGCAGCTCGATGAGCCGGACCGTGGCTTCGCGTACGCCCAGGACGCGCCGCTGGACATGCGTATGGATCGCGATAACAGCAATAAGACAGCCGACGACGTCGTGAACGGATATTCCGCCGCCGAGCTGGCCAGGGTGCTCCGAGAGTACGGCGAGGAGCGGTTCGCCCGCAGGATCGCCGACGCCATCGTCAGGGGGCGGCCGGTCACATCTACCAGGGAGCTGAGCGCGATCGTCAAGGACGCGATCCCGGCCGCGACTAGGCGCACCGGTGGCAACCCGGCCAAACGCACGTTCCAGGCGCTGCGGATCGAGGTGAACGACGAACTAGGCACACTGCGCCGCGCGCTGCCAGGCGGCCTCGACCGGCTCGCCGTGGGCGGCCGGGTCGCGGTGCTGGCCTATCACTCGCTGGAAGACCGCATCGTGAAGACCGAGCTAGCCGCGCGTACGAAAGACCAGACGCCGCCGGGCCTTCCGGTCCAGCTGACTACGCCGGAATTCCGCCTGCTCACCCGGGGTGCCGAGCGTCCCGGCGAGGAGGAAGTGACGGCTAATCCACGTGCGGCCTCCGCGCGGCTGCGGGCCGCGGAGCGGATCAGGGAAGCAGCATGACCCGAGGCTCTGACGCACTATACGAGGCGCTGTTGACCGGATGTGTGCTCCAGGCCAGCGGCGTACGGGCAGCGAAGTGCCTCACGTGCCGCCCGATGCCTGTATTGCGCATGGGGCCTGTGTTGTGCATGGGCCGGTCCCGGTTCCGGTTTAACGTGGTGTTTTACCGCATCGTGGAAGGCTACCCGTCGTATACGTATGTCAGACTTCCACGATGCGGCAGAGTTCCACGTTATTTTCACGCCACGCTGCCTAGGCCAGCGCGAGCCGCACCCACCTCACACCGGGTCCCGACCGAACGTAAACCGTCCCCAGAAAGTGCATCAGAGCATGACCCGAGGGGGAAATGACATGGCCACCGATACCAAGCCGCGAACCCCGGGCACAAAAAACCCGCACCCTCAGCCCAGGGACTCCGCACCCCCCCGCGAGCCCGCACCCCCCCGCGAGCCCGCGACCTCCCGCAAGCTCGCACCCCCCCGCGAGCCCGGAAGCCCCCGCGAGCCCGGACGCCCCAGCCGGATGACTGCCCCCCCCGACGGGGGGCCCAGGGGGTCTGGGGGGATGGGAGTCCCCCCAGCCGGGGGGTCACCGGGGGGTCGCCCCCGGGGGAAAATCAGCCCCCGGGGGAAAATCAGCCCCAAGGGGAAAGTCAGCTCCCCCAGGCACACCAGGCCGACTCTGCCGCCCAAACCAGCACCCAAACCAGCACCCAAACCAGCACCCAAAGCGCCGCCCAAACCGGCAGCCAGACCGAACCAGACGGAACGGACGGCCAGGCAGCGGATGCCGTTCATCTTGCTGCTGGTCGGCCTGCTCGGCGGGGCGCTCGTCTCGCTGCTGGTCATCAGCACCACGCTGGACGAAGGCTCCTATGACATCAACAACCTGACGAACCAGAACACCATGCTCTATAAGGAGCAGCAAGCCCTCACCGCCCAGGTCGCCGAGCTGCAGAACCCGGCGGTGATCGCCAGCGAGGCGTCCGGCCTCGGTCTGCGGACGCAGAAGGACGAGCGCTTCATCAACCCGTCCACCGGCGCGATTCTCGTCGTGCCGGCCGTCACCCCGGTGCCGTGACCTACGAGGGGCCGAGCGGCCGTCCGCCGGGGGCGATGGCGGGTCCGCGCCGTCCGAAGCAGCGCCGTCGGCAGGACCGGACCGACAGACAGGACCGGACCGACCGGCAAGACCGGACCGACCGGCAAGACCGGACCGACCGGCAGAACCGCGCCGGCAGGCAAGACCGGACCGGCAGGCAAGAAAGGCAGGTTCGCCGGGACCGGGAGGGGGACCGGGAGAGGGACCGGGACGCAGAGCGGAACCGGGAGCCGCGGCCGGTACCGCACGCGCGCCCGATCCGGCGAGACCTCCGTGACCGCCACCCCCGAGGGGACCGCCACCCCCGAGGGCAAACCAGCGGCACGGGCCGGAGCAGCACTGCTCGTTATGCCAGAAAAAGGATTCTGGCCAGGGGCGATCCTAGCCGCAGGCTGGGCATCACGCTGCTCGCCATCATCTTCGTCATGACGCTCTTCGTCGGCCGCCTGGTGCAGTTGCAGGGCATGGAGTCCGGGTACTACCGCAAGCTCGCCCTCAAGCAGCAGACGACCATCAAGCCGCTGCCGGCGTTGCGGGGTGAGATCACGGCCGCGGACGGCAGCATCCTGGCGATGACGCTGGAGACCTACCAGGTGGTCGCCGACCCGCTGGAAATCCCGGCGAATCAGCAGCAGAAGTACGCCACCGAGCTCGCCCCCTACACCGGCCTCACCCCCGCGCAGGTGCTCGACGATCTGCAGCATCCCTCCTCACCCGGATACGTGGTCATCGCGAAGGCCGCGTCCGCACAGGACGGCACCGCTATCAGCAACCTGAACCTGGACGGCATCACGCTGAACCAGAGCTACACGCGGACCTACCCGGACGGCTCGGTCACCGCCAACGTGGTGGGCTTCACGACAAGCCCGGACGGGGCCCTCACCGGTCAGGCCGGCGTCGAAGGGGCCTTCAACGCGTTGCTGGCTGGCCATCCGGGCAGCGAGACAGAACAGCTCGGCGACGTGAGCGGCCAGCTCATCCCGGTTTCCGTGGCCAGCGAATCGTCCGCGGTGAACGGCGAGGATCTCAAGCTCACCATCTATCCGGCGCTGCAGTACACGGCGCAGCAGGCGTGCGAGCAGGAGGTCGCCAAGACCAAGGCCCGGAACTGCAGCGTGGTGATCATGCAGCCGCAGACCGGGCGGATCCTGGCCATGGCGCAGTGGCCGACGTACAACCCGTCCGATATCGGCAACATCGACGCCACCACGGACATCCCGCTGCAGGACGCGTTCGAGCCCGGGTCCACCGCGAAGGTGATCACCGCGGCGGCGGCGTTTGAGCACGGCGGCCAGACCCCGATGTCGGCGTACAACATCCCGTACTCGATCACGCTGGGCGGCGACGCGATTCACGACGCGGAGTGGTCGCCGGGCGAGCGGTTCACGATCGCCGGGATCATCGCGCACTCGTCCAACATCGGCATGTCCCAGGTGGCCGAGCACATCACGGCCCAGACCCAGTACGAGTACCTGAAGGCATTCGGGCTCGGGCAGCCGACTGGGCTGGGGCTGCCGGAGAATCCCGGCCTGCTGCATCCGGTGCCGTACCCCTGGGCGTCGCTGAAGTACACGCTGTCGTTCGGCCAGGGCGTGGACGTGAACGCGGTTCAGATGGCCAGCGTATACGCGACGATCGCCAACGGCGGTGTCCGGGTCCAGCCGACGCTGATCGAGGGGACCACCTCTGCCAGCGGCGAGTACACCCCGGCGGCGGCCTCCCCGTCGCGACGGGTCATCCAGGCGAGCACCGCGCACGAGCTGATGCAGATCCTGCAGCAGGTCCCCGCGTTCGACGCCGAGGGCGGCGAGCCGTGGGGCGAGATCAACGGCTACGCGATCGCCGCCAAGACCGGGACCTCCCAGGAGACCGGGCCGAACTGCCCGGACACGCTGTGTGAGTACGGGGCCAGCTACATCGGCGTCGCGCCGGGTAATGACCCGCAACTGGTCGTGGCCGTCAACGTGCAGGACCCGCGCCGCGGCGGATACTACGGCGACATCGTGGCCGGCCCGGTGTTCTATCAGGTGATGACCGCCGCGCTCAGCACGCTGAAGATTCCGCCGGATGGCGCCGTAGCGCCGTATATCCGCCTGACCGCGCCGTGAGTGGAGGTAACCTCACCCCGTGGCGATCCGTCCCGCCCTCGTGCAGCCAAGGCCGCTGACAGGCCTCGGCTCCCTGCTCGGCATTCAGATTTCATCTGCATCAGAACTGGAGCTGGTGCGTGTTTCCGGTATCACGCTCGACTCCCGGGCGGTAAAGCCAGGCGACCTGTACGTCGCCCTGCCCGGCACCCGGGTGCACGGGGCCGCCTTCTGCGATCAGGCCGCGGCCGCGGGCGCGGTCGCCGTGCTGACCGACGCCGACGGGCGGGACCGCTCCGCCGCTTCTGGCTTGCCGGTGTTCGTGGTCGCCGACCCCAGGGCCCGGCTCGGCGAGGTGTCATGCTGGATGTATGCGGACGCGTCCGCCAAGTTCAGCCTGATCGGGGTGACCGGAACCAGCGGCAAGACCACCTCGACGTTCCTGCTAGAGGCGGGCCTGCGGACGGCCGGGCACATGACCGGGCTGATCGGCGGGGTTTCCACGCACATCGGCTCGTCCGAGCTGGACGGCACTGTGCTCGAGGCCTCGCTGACCACGCCGGAGGCCCCCGACCTGCAGGCGCTGTTCGCGGTGATGGCCGAGCGGGGGGTGACCGCGTGCGCGATGGAGGTGTCCTCGCACGCCCTGGCGCTTGGCCGGGTGGCGGGGTCGCACTTCGACGTGGCGGTGTTCACCAACTTGTCGCAGGACCACCTGGACTTTCACGCGGATCTGGAGGACTACTTCCGGGCGAAGGCGTCATTGTTCGTGCCGCCCGTGCTGGGGGTGGTCAACATGGACGACCGGCACGGGCGCAGGCTTGCCTCTTCGGCCCCGGTTCCCGTCGTCACGTTCTCCGCCGCGGGCCGGCCGGACGCTGACTGGCGTGCGGTCGATGTGCGTTCGGGGGCGGACGGGTCGACGTTTCAGATCATCGGGCCCGGCGGGGTGGAGGCCGACGCGTCGATAGGGCTGGCCGGGGTGTTCAACGTGGCCAACGCGCTGGGCGCCACGGTGGCCCTGGTCGAGGCGGGCGTGCGGCTCGAAGACGCGGTAGCGGGGCTGGCTACGGCTGGTGGCGTGCCGGGGCGGCTGGAGCGGGTCCCGGTGCCCGCCGAGCTCGGATTCAGCGCGTTCGTTGACTACTCGCACAAGCCGGGGGCGGTCGAGGCAGTGCTGAACTCGCTGCGGCCTGTGACGGCTGGTCGGCTGATCATCGTGCTCGGCTGCGGCGGCGACAGGGACCGCGGCAAACGGCCGATGATGGGCGCCGCGGCCGCGTCGCTGGCCGATGTGGCGATTCTCACCAGCGACAACCCGCGCTCTGAAGATC
>Ga0335075_10011559_pt1 | contig 13341 bp, 13 predicted proteins | sample Lox_Sample_24_FD_206723 | JGI IMG/M metagenome (GOLD analysis project Ga0335075, IMG submission 206723) | Soil microbial communities from Loxahatchee National Wildlife Refuge, Florida, United States - Lox_Sample_2.4 | ecosystem: Environmental > Terrestrial > Soil > Wetlands | place: USA...
CGGCGTCGACGAAGCCAAGGAAGAGCTGAACGAGATCGTCGCATTCCTCAAAGACCCGATAAATTACGGCCGGCTCGGAGCGCACGTCCCGAGGGGTGTCCTGCTCGTCGGACCGCCTGGAACCGGCAAGACCTTGTTGGCGCGAGCCGTCGCCGGCGAGGCGGGGGTGCCGTTCCTGTCGATCAACGGCTCGGAATTCGTCGAGCTTTATGTCGGTGTCGGCGCCGCGCGGGTGCGTGACCTATTCGAGCAGGGCCGACAGATGGCGCCGGCGATCATCTTCATCGACGAGCTCGACGCGATCGGCCGGGCGCGGAGCGCCCCCGCCCATGTCGGCAGCAACGACGAGAAGGAGCAGACGCTCAACCAGCTGCTCTCGGAAGTGGATGGTTTCGATCCCGGAGGCGGCCTGGTGCTGCTGGCGGCGACGAACCGGCCCGAGATCCTCGACCCTGCCTTGCTGCGCGCCGGCCGGTTCGATCGCCAGGTTCTGGTCGACCGGCCCGATAAGCGCGGGCGCGTGCAGATCCTAGACATCTACCTGCGGAAAATACGCCTCGGCGAAGACGTTTCGACCGAAGAGATCGCGGCGCTGACACCGGGGTTTACGGGCGCCGACCTTGCCACATTGGTCAACGAAGCGGCGTTGCTCGCCACCCGCCGGCAGCGCGAAAGCGTCGTTGCCGCCGATTTTACGGCGGCGATCGAGCGTATCGTCGCCGGTCTCGAAAAGAAGAACCGGCTGTTGAGCCCTATAGAGCGCCGGATCGTCGCCTATCACGAGATGGGGCACGCGCTCGTCTCGCTGCTGCTGCCGGGGGTAGACAGCGTGCAAAAGGTCTCGATTATCCCACGTGGCATCGGCGCTCTCGGCTACACGATCCAGCGCCCGACCGAAGACCGCTTCCTGCTGACGGAAGACGAGCTGCGGGACAAGATTGCGGTCCTGCTTGCCGGCCGGGCTGCGGAGCGGCTGGTGTTCGGCAAGGTGTCGACCGGCGCCGCGGACGATCTGGCAAAGGCGTCCGACATGGCACGCAGCGCCGCCGCCGAATACGGGATGGTGCCGACACTGGGCGACGTCGCCTACGATCGTCATTCTTCGCAATTTCTGTCGGTCCCGCATTCGCCGGCGTGGATAGAGCGAAGCTATGCCGAAGAGACCGCCCGCGAGATCGACTGTGCCGTGCGCGGTATTATTGCCGAGGCGGCCGCGCGCGCCTCCAGCCTGTTCGAAAGCCATCGTGATCTCTTGCAGCGGGGCGCCCAAGCGCTCCTGGACAAGGAAACCCTGACCGCCGGCGATCTCGAGGCGCTCCTGGCCTCGCCGACGACGAAGCCGCGGCTCGCTGTGGCGGCCGCGGCGGGCGACTGAAATGTGCACTGGGACCGCATGGAACAGAGCGGCTGCGTAATTGCCGACTGGACGATCGGCGGTTTGCTGCACGATCTTGCCGGGCGCGGGCAGCACCCCGCGATCATTTCGTTCGGCGAGAATGGGATCGCTACGTGGGACGCTGCAAGCGTCGCCGACAATGCGCTGCGACTGGCGGCGGGCCTGCGGGGAGGCGAGAATGGCGGAGGTGCCGTTGCGCTATGCGCGCCTAACTCACCAGCATGGATCATCGCCGCCCTCGCGGCGCTGGCGGCGGGCCGTACGCTGGTGCCGATCGACGATCTTGCCGATTCCGAGCAAATTGCAGAGGCGCTCAGTTCGAGCAACGCTCGGCTCGTCATAACCACCACCCATCATCTCGAAGAATGCGGCGAGAAGCTGTGCGTGAGCGGCGTCGGCGGTGTCGTGCTCGACAACGCCGCGGACTCCAAAACCGCCACGAAATCCTGGCAATCCATGCTGAGTGACCCGGCCGACGGCTCGCCCGCGGTCGACAGCGACGAGTCGGCCGTACTCACCTGGACGTCGGGCACGACCGGTTCGGCCAAGGCCTTCGTGCTCACGCACCGCAATATTGCGGTCAATGTCGAGGCGCTGCAGCGATTGCACATCGTTGGGCCCCACGACCGCGCCCTCCTGCCTTTGCCTCTGCATCATGCGTACCCTTTTGTCGTCGGCATGCTGACCGCGCTGACGCTCGGAACTGCTATCGTCTTGCCGGGCGCCTCGACCGGACCGTCGCTGATACGGGCCCTGCGCGAGGCGGAGGTCACGACTATCGTCGGCGTGCCGCGCCTCTATGAAGCGCTCGTGGCGGCAATCGCCGCGTACATCGGCGCCGAGGGTCGAGCAATCCGTCTCGTTTGGCATGCGCTCCTGAAACTGGCGATTCTCGTGCAGCGCGTGACAGGCAATCCCCTGGGACGCGCCCTGTTTGCTCGGGTCCGGCGCGGCGTCGGTCCAAGGTTGCGCCTCCTCGTTTCAGGCGGCGCCCGACTCGAACGCAGAGTCGAGGAGCAGCTCCAAGCCTTGGGATGGGACGCTCTGTCCGGCTACGGGCTCGCCGAAACCGCGTCATTGTTCACATGCAACCGGCCGCACGATCGCCGAACCCGCAGCGCCGGGCGGCCCCTACCCGGCAACGAAATCCGCATCGCCCGGCCCGACGATCATGGTATCGGCGAGATCGAGTTGCATGGCGGCTCGATCACCAAAGGCTATCTCGACGATCCCGAAGCCAATCGAGCGACCTTTACGCTTGATGGATGGTTCCGCACCGGAGACCTGGGGTTTGTCGATCACGACGGTTTCTTATTCATTACCGGCCGGACAAAGGAGACGTTGGTTCTAGGTGGCGGCAAGAAGGTTAACCCGGAGGAATTGGAGCGCATCTATGGGCGTGCACCGGAGATCGCCGAACTCGCCTTGCTCGAAAACAAAGGCGCGCTCGTTGCCTTGGTACGGCCCGACCAGATAAGACTGCGCGAGCGCGGCATCACCAATCTCCACGACGGGATTCGCGTCCTCCTGGGCGAGGAAGCACAAGGGTTGCCTTCCTACCAGCGGTTGTCGCGCTTCGCGCTCACCGGCGATCCGCTGCCGCGCACCCGCCTGGGCAAATATCGCCGGTTTCTGCTGCCGGGGCTTTACGCCCAGGCGGTTGCCGGGGCTGCCTGCCGTCCGCCGCGCTCGCCGACGCCCGCCGACGCTGCATTGCTCCGCGAACCGGCCGCGGCAGCGGCCTGGCAGGTGCTGCGCGAATATTTTCCCGATCGTCCCTTGGACCTCGACAACGATCTCGGCCTCGACCTCAATCTCGATTCGTTCGGCTGGATGGAGCTTTCGATCCTGCTGCACGAGCGCGCCGGCGTTGCTCTTTCAGAAGCAGATCTCGCTCGGATCGCAACGATCCGCGACCTGTTGCGCATGTCGATCGATCGCCAGTCTGGAACCACTGCACCCGTAGGCGCCGCGCCGGCGTTCGCTCTCGACAGCGATTACTGGCTCGCCCCGACCGGCCTGTCGCTGACGGTGGTAGGCTTGGCAATCTATGCGGTAAACCGGGGTGTTGTGCGCGGCGTCTTCCGGCTGCGCGTCTGCGGTATCGACCGGTTGCCGGCCGCGGGGCCTTTCGTGATCACACCCAATCACGTCAGCTATCTCGACGGTCTCGTCGTCGCCGCGGCGTTGCCGTGGTCCCGCCTGCGACGCGTCTATTGGGCCGGGGACTCTCGGCGGTTGTTCCCGCACTCGCTGACGCGCGTCTTCTGCCGGGCGGTGCATCTGTTCCCGGTTGAAGAGCTGCATCCCGGCGCGGCGCTCGAAACCGCAAATCGCATCTTGGCCGCTGGCGATACTCTCGTCTGGTTCCCGGAGGGCTGGCGCGCGCCCGATGGCCGGCTTCAGCGCTTTCTGCCGGGGATCGGCGAGGTGCTGTTACACAGCAGCGCGCCGGCTGTGCCGACCTCGATCCACGGCACGTTCGAGGCCCTACCGCGAGGCCATCGCATTCCGCGATGGCATCGGCTGACGGTCACCTTCGGCGGCCCGGCACCGGTCGGCATCCTGCACGCCACCGGGGTCGGTCGAACCGACGAGGAGCGTGTGGCCGACGGGCTCCGCCGGCGGCTGGTGGCCCTCGCCGAAAGCGAGCGCTGCGCCAATCGTTGAGGAGTAACCTGACGCCCCATCGAGGAGCTACCTGCTAGCTCGATCGTGATCAAGAAGGCAACTCCAGCCGGGCGCTGAGGCCGCCGCCTTTACGGGCGGCGAGGACGATGTCGCCGCCGTGCTCGCGAGCGATCGAGCGGGCAACGGCGAGGCCGAGGCCGACGCCGCCGGTTTCGGGATTGCGCGAGCCTTCGATACGATAGAACGGCTCGAAAACCTTCTCGCGCTCGCTGCGCGGAATGCCGGGCCCGCGATCCTCGACGGCCAGGACGACGAGCCGACCCTCGGCCTTCAGGGTCGCTTCGGCGCCGCCGCCATATTTGACGGCGTTGTCGATCAGGTTGGAGATCACCCGGCGCAGCGCCGCCGGCCGGCCGGATACCGTGACGCCCCGGATCCCGGAATACGTCACCGTGGCACCGGCATCCGAGGCGTCCTCGCAGACACCCTCGGCGAGGGCGTCGAAGTCGACGAGCGTGCGCGGCTCGCGTTTTGCGTCGTCGCGGGCGAAGGACAGGATCGAGTTGAGCATCGCGCCCATCCCATCGATCTCGTCGGCCATCTTCTCGCGCTGGTCGGGGCTCTCGCCGACCTCAAGGCGCAGCTTCAGGCGGGTCAGCGCGGTCCGCAGATCGTGCGAGATCGCGGCCAGCATCTGTACCCGGTCGTCATGGAAGCGGCGCAAGCGTTCCTGCATCCGGTTGAAGGCATCGATCGTGACCCGCAGTTCTCGTGGCCCTTTAGGCGGCAGAGGCGGCGCATCGCCGCTGGCGCCGAGCTGCTCGACGGCGCCGGCGAGTTCGGACAGCGGGTTCGCCAGCCTCCGCGCCGCCAGGATGGAAAGCAGGATGACCAGGATCGCGGTGAAGCCGAGCCATGCGCCAAAGGCCGCTCGCGAGAATTTGGTCGCAGCCGGAGGCGGCAGTGGCGGCGACTCGAAGCTCGTCGTGAACAGCAGCCAGTGGCCGTCGTTGAGCGGCATTTCGACCAGCATTCCGTCCTGTCCAGAGCCGGTCGCTTGCCGCTGTGGCTGCGGGGCGACGACTATCTGGCGCGGAGCAGTCAAGAGCAGGTGGATGCGGTGGCGGAGTCTGATCGCCTCGGGGTCGCCGGAGTTGACAAGATCGGGCAGTGGCATGTCGCGCAGGTCGATCCGGATTTCGGGACGCAGCGCGGCAGTGATGATGGCCGGCCGCTGCGTGTTCGGGACCGAGTCGAGCGCCTCGGCCAGCGAAACGACGGTTGCCGGGAACAGCGCCGCCGCAAACCGGGTCCGGAAATCCTCCGGGGTCTCCCGAGGATAGAGGCCGGCATATTCGAGCCCGGCATTGACGACCCGCTGCAGCGCGGCGCCGAGGCCCATCGCGACGACGACCGTCAGCGCCACGGTCATCGCGATGCTGTCGAGCCGCCACCGCCTCCTCATGGCGCGGCTCCCGCGGCGGTGACCGGAACAGCAAAGTAGTAGCCCTCGCTGCGCACCGTCCTGATCATCTCCGGCTCCTTCGGATCGGCTTCGATGCGCTTGCGCAGCCGGCTGATATGAACGTCGATGGCGCGGTCGAACGGTGACAAGGCGCGGCCGCGGGCGAGGTCGAGCAGCTGGTCGCGGGTCAGGGTGCGCTGCGGCCGCTCGACCAGGGCGAGAAGAATGTCGAACTCAGCGGTGCGAAGCATGACCAGCGCGCCGGCCGGCGAGAAAAGCTGGCGCCGCGCCACGTCAAGCCGCCAGCCAGCGAACTCGTAGACCCTATCGGCCCCAGGCGGTGCACCGGAGCCCGGAACCGGCAGCGCGACGAAGCACCGCCCGGATGCGGGCAACCAGTTCACGCGGGCTGAAGGGTTTCGTCAGGTAGTCGTCGGCGCCGATTTCGAGCCCGAGGACGCGGTCGGCTTCGCCGCCGATCGCGGTCAACATGATGATCGGCAGCCTGCCGCCGGCGCGCAGCTCCTTGCACAGCGCGAGCCCATCCCTCCCGGGCAGCATGATATCGAGCACGACGAGATCGATCTTGGCGCTGGCCAGGGTCTGCATCATCGCGCCGCCATTGGTGGCGACCGAGACGCGATAGCCGTATTGCTCCAGGAAGTTCGAGAGCAGCGCGCAGATCTCGCTGTCGTCGTCGACGATCAAGAGGTGTGGTGTCGCGTTCATGGCGCCGCCCAGTATCGCGCGCCGGCTGGGCTCTCCCAAAGAAGCGATTTGTAAACGAATGTGAAATCCACCGGAATGTACAACACGCAGCGAAGAATCTCGCCTCTTAAGATGCTACTTTAAGTGTTAGAGGACATTTTTCTGAAGACTTTACGCGGGAGAATCGGCCCCGAATGTTGTCGGGGGTCATTGTTTTCTTGCACACAAAAAAGATTCAGCCCCAGACGGTCCTGCCGGCCTGCCGTCATGAAGCTGCGTGATCTCGAATATCTTGTAGCGTCTGCGGCGGCGGGCAATTTCACCCGTGCGGCGAAATCGCTCGGGATCAGCACCTCGACGATCAGCCGCCGCATCGGTCGGCTCGAGGATGAACTGGGCCTCGCGATATTCGAGCGTGGACATAGCGGGATCCGGCTGACGACCGGCGGCAAGAATGTGCTGACGCATGCCAGGCGCGCGGTTGCAGAGCTGGATGCCGCCAAGTTCGCCGGACGGCAGAACGGGATCGGCGCCGCCGGCAAGGTGCGTCTCGGAGTCCGAACGCCAGTGGGCGAAGCGATGCTTATGATGTTGAAGGCTTGGCGTGAGAGCGCCGCCAACGTGGTGCTGACGATCTTCGAGATGAACGAGCGGGATCTCGTAATTGCGCTCGACGAGCGGCGGCTCGACGTCGCACTCGCACCCAGCCATATGCTGCCAGCACGCGTGGCGAGGCTGACCACGTACCGAGAACGCTTGTTCGTAGCCCTGCCGGCCGGTCATCCGCTGGCGCGGCAGGAGAAACCGTTTACCTGGGTCGAGCTGAGCGGCGAGACGATTCTGGTCCAGGGATGGGACGAAAGCCAGGCCGAGCGCGACTTTCTGGCGCCGCTCCTCGGCACCGAAATCTGTTTCCGGAGCCACCCCGCAAGCCGGCAGTCGCTCCTCGGCCTGGCCGCCGGCGGCTTCGGGATCGCAGTCGGGACGGAAAGCGAGGCCGCAGCAGGGTTTCCGGGTGTCGTCTTCCGGCCGGTTGAAGAAAAGGACGCCGTTCTGCAGCTGGATCTCGCCTGGCTGCCGGAGACCGAGGAACCGGCCGTCGGTCGCTTTGTTGCCTTCATGCGCGACGCGGTCCGGTCAAGCAGGCTTGTCTAAGGCTGGCGCTGTCCGCCGCAATTTCGCGAAGGCGCGATCGGTCGCCATGAAGCGCGCCAGCATCGGGCCGACGAGCTTCGCCGGCTCGACGGTGCCCTGGCCGGTCTCGCGGCCGAGGGTCTCGGCATAGGCGACGAGGTCGCGATGGATGGCGGCCGGCAGCTCGATTGTGAGCCGCACCGGCTTGTCGTCCTCGATCCTGCCGAGCTTGAGCTTCCTCATGCTCCTGTTATCAGCGGGCATAGGCTTCGAGGACGAGGTCGCGGGTGACCATCACCCGCACCGGAAAGCCGGGGCGGATCGTCAGGGTCGGCTGGATGGCGAGGGAACGTCCGACGACCTGCTCGCCGACCTGGTTGAAGCTTTGCGACATCCCTTGCTGGATCGCCGCAGCGAGCGAGCCACCGTTGTCGCCGCTCACCCCGGCCTCCGAGCCGACGCTCAGAATGGTCGAGAGGATCGCGGCCTTGAACAGCATGCCCCAGTGGTTGTCGACCTCGTCCTCGAGCCCGGCATAGCCGGCGGCGTCGGCCGCCGGCTGGCGCTCGAGCACGATCGAACGGCCGTTCGGCATGATCAGCCGCGTCCACGCCAGCAGCACGCGAGATTGCCCGAACGAGACCTGGGAGTCGTATTGGCCGACGAGCCGCGCCCCCTGCGGGATTTGTGTTTCGGCGTGGAAAATTGGCTCTGGCGCACTTTCGATGCAGATACACTAGATTTGGTAGGCATAGTATGGGGGGATGCTTGCCATGGTGTATCGGGGGTTTCGGTCATTATCGCCGGCTGGTTTGCTGATCGAGGAGGTTGCGATTGCGCCGGATCGCCTCCTTGTCAAGGCCCGGTGTCGCGCGGCCGCTGGTCGGTGTCCCGATTGCGGACGGCCGTCCGCGCAGGTCCACAGTACTACGAACGTCGGCTCCTCGATCTGCCCTCGCACGGTCGCGCTGTCCAGATGCGCGTCACGGTTCGCCGTTTCCGCTGCGCTGAACCCGACTGCCGGCGTCGCATTTTCGCCGAGCGGCTCGGCGATGCGGTCGCCGGCAGATCAGCTCGGCGGACATCGCGGCTTGAATTGATCGTTCGCCATCTCGGCATTGCCTTGGGCGGTCGGCCTGCCGCCACGCTGGCCCGACGGCTGATGCTGCCGGTCAGCAGGGATACCTTGCTGCGGGTTGTACGCGGTTATGCTCCCCGAGACCGGCCGCGGGTACACGTCATCGGCATCGATGATTGGGCGTGGAAACGCGGTCAACGTTACGGCAGCATCATCTGCGACCTTGAGCGGCGACGCATCGTCGACCTGCTCCCTGACCGCGAGCCCGTCACCATCGAGGGCTGGTTGGCGCGCCATCCGGAAGTCCGCGTCATCTCGCGCGACCGCGGCGGCGGGTATGGCCAGGCTGCGACCAGAGCGGCGCCCCAAGCCGTACAGGTTGCCGATCGCTGGCATTTGATGGAGAACGCCAGCGCGGCGCTTTTGGAAGCGGTACGGCGATCGATGCGCCCCGTCCGCGCGGCGCTCGGCAGCAATGTCATTGACCCGGCGTTGCTGACCCACGCTGAACGCTTGCAGCATGAGGGCTACCTGCGGCGGGAGGAGGCCTACCGCGTGATACGCTCGCTTGCCCAGGCCGGCACGCCGATCAAGGAGATCGTGCGTCGCACCGGCCGCAGCCGCAAGCTGGTGCGCGAGATCGTGCGCGGTGGCGGCGGCGACGTATTCCGATGCCGCTCGAATTTGCTTGAACCACATCTCGCCTGGCTCGACACCAAATGGGCCGCCGGCTGCCGCAACGGCGCCGAGCTGTGGCGGCGTCTACAGGCATCGGGTTTCCGAGGGAGCTTGCGGGTCGTCGCCGAATGGGCAACGCGCCGCCGCCGTGCCGAGAGCGTCGGATCGGAAAGGCTGCGCAAGCCGCCATCCGCCCGGGTGCTGAGCCGTTTGCTGTTGAGCGAACGTGATCGGCTGACGAAGGACGAGGCGATCACCCTTGCGCGCATCGAGAGAGGCGTTCCGGATCTGGTATCGGCCCGCGATCTGGTCGATCGCTTCCATCGCATGGTGCGCGACCGTGATCCAGCAGTCCTGCCGGCTTTGATCGGCGATCTCGTGGCCAGCATCCTCGCATCCTTCGGCAAAGGCATCGCTGCCGATCGAGCCGCGGTCACCGCAGCGCTGGTCGAGCCCTGGTCCAATGGCCAAACCGAAGGCCAGATCACCAAGCTCAAGCTCGTCAAACGGCAGATGTACGGACGCGCCAAACTGGACTTGCTCTGCGCTCGCCTCACCGCTCCAGCCTAGCTCCGCTGCATCGAAAGTGCGCCAGAGCCGAAAATTGACCCCGGTATGGAGTGCGCCCCTGCGGGGTCAAACTTCGACGCCGATTGACAGTCTGCGAAAGGGCGCGGCTGACCGACGTCACACCGCACACCTTGCGGCACACCTTCGCAAGCCTGGCCGGCGATCTCGGTTTTTCCGAACTGACGATCGCCGCGCTGCTCGGGCATTCCGCTCGCGGCGTAACGCAACGCTACATCCATATCGACGAGGCGCTCAGGATGACCGCCGACCGGGTGGCTGCCGAAATGGCAGACATCCTCGACGGCCGCGCGACGCCATCGCGTCAGCGCGTGCGGCGTGCCGATGTAGCCGAGCGGGTGCCGGAACAAGCTGGTTCGTAGCCGTGATCTCCGTCTGCCGGTCGCGCTAGGGCCGGCACGCGCCACGCCGGCGCAATTGCGCACCCGCAATGCGCGTCCACGTTCGAGTGAAGGGGCGTCATTGGCTTGCGGTCCGAGCCTCGGTGCGTTCCTCATGTTCGAATGCGTCAGCGAACTGATCGAGTTCTTGCGTGCTCATCCCAAGGCCGCGCCCCATTGAGCGCCACTGCGACACCGCTTGTTCCACCTTTCGAAGCATCTGCCGGGCGCGCGGCACGCCGATCCGGAAATACGGAAGTGCGGACATCAGTGCCTCGATCGTTGCCTCCGGACCGGCATCTTCAGACACCCATGTCTTTAACTCGCGAACTCGGTCCGGGAACGGATTGACGTCGAATGCTGGCGCAAGCCGCCACTGCCCGCGATCGACATGCAGGAAGCCGTGGTTACGCAGATGATCATCCACATTGGTGATGAGGATGGAGAAGGCGATGCGGCGCCAGAGTTCCTCCGTATCGGCCTGCGGCGCCGCGCCGTGCATCCGCAGCGCATCGACGATCTCGGTATAGGCATGCTCGCCCGACTCCGCGACATCGACGCCGAGCATCGTCGCGGCGGAGACGTACATCAGCCGCCCACCACCCTGGAGACGATCGAAGCGCCGGATCAATGCCACCGAACTGCCTTCGCTCTCGACCAAACGGCCCTCGGCGGCGTCGATCCCCGCGGCGGCGGCAAGCCGCAGCGCGAGGATCTCGCCTTTGGTGACCGCGCGGTCGTCGTCGACGCTCGAAAACTTGCCGATCGACAGTCGCCCGTCGTCATCAACCACCGTGCATTTCGGGCGCAAGCCCCCCAGCGACGTGCCTCGGCCTCGGAGGTAACGCAAATCCTCCGCCGTCTCGGTATGCGTCTCGACCGCATGCGACGCCGACAGCAAGTGTCCCAGTTCGATCAGTGGCGGCGCTGTCCGCCGGCCCTCCTCGGCGGCACGCTGGAAAACGCCATCCTCGTCCTGAAAACGCAACGCACCGACGCGGCTCGCATCGTCCACCGCCAGAAGGAAGTCGAGCGCGTTCAGGGGACGGCTCTCCACGTCTGCGCCGGCGCGTCTTGCCTCCTGGCGCCGTTTGGCGTGGTCGCGCAGGATCACGCGGCGCGCCCAGCCGTCCGGTTCGGTGTCCGCTATCGCGCCGTGAAAGACGGATCCGCCACGCTCTCTGCGATGAAATTGCGGGCCGGCCACCAAAGGGAGGCTGGGGTCGATCGAGAATCCGCCCGTCGCCGCCAACCACGTGGCGTCATACTCGAAGGCGGCGTTCTCCCGCGCCCCCTGCGCGTCGAAGCGGAGCGTCCCGAGAGTGCGGGCGTTTTCCCCCAGTGCTACCTGGATGGTTCTCCTCATAGTGCGGTTGGTACCTTTTTGGGGCGCACGCGCTTTGGCAGCCTCTCGGCGTCGAGCAGCAGGCCGACATCGTCACGACGGGGGTCGACGATGTCGCCGATCGCGTCGCCGAACCCAAGCACGAAAAGCGTCATCGCATAGACACCCATCGAAACCGACGGATCGCCCTTCTCCACCTTCAGGTAGGTGGACTTGGCCGAGCCGATTCGCTCCGCCATCATCACCGTGGTCAGGTTTCGCTTTCGGCGCGCGGTTGCGATGTCGCCCCCGAGCTTGGCAAGTGAACGCCGTATCCTTGGCGATAGAGACTCCAGGGCCGACGACTGCATGATAAGGTCTCGTGAAACAGCCTGGTTAAACCATACGGTCTGTTATATAAGACCTTATCCGTGCCGGCGTCTACCGTTCGCTTCGCGCTCGACACACAGCCGGGCTGCGTCGTCTTTGGCCAAATCCCCTGTACTGCTTTTGAGGGCCCACACCCCGCCCTGGCTCAGCATTTTGTGCCGGTAGCGCCTCAGGATGCTGCATATTGTGGGCAGGATACGCAGTTCGGCATGGATTCGATAATGTCAGTCCCGCCTCCGGCATCGGCTACGAAGGCCCTTAAGGCCCTTTTGCGAGCATCGAATGAGATCCGACGCTTGGTTCTCCTCGGAGCCGGCGCGTCATTCCGGTTGGGCGCACCGATGGCTGCCGAAGCGGTCAAACGCATCGCCAAGGCCGCCTACCTCCACCGGGAACTCGGCGGCCGCGTCCACCCTTCGCAACTCAAGCTCAGCCAATGGATGCCTTGGCTACCCGAGCATTAGCGCCCCGTAGGTCAGACGTTCCACGAGCCACTAGAAAGGATTCGCTTGGCGCAGAGAAGGACCGCGCCCGACGAGCAAACCGTCCCAGCCGATCGACTTGATCAAGGTAGCTGCCTCGCGGAAGGCCAAGCCTTCGGACGACCTGGCCGTGTCGCCGTCTGCGAGTTGCGTTGCGGCGATCTTCAAGTCGCCCATCACGCGCATGTAGAGCGCGACGCCCATACTGACGCGCTTCACACCGGCCGTCTGCAGGTTCGCCAACGGTACGGCGCCTTCCATAGTCCCCACGACCACATTGACCGGCTTTGGTGCGACCGCTTTCACGATCGCGGCGACATCGGACATGTTGGCGGGGTAAGGCGCATAGAGAACGTCGGCGCCGGCTTCAGCAAATGCGGTAAGCCGCTTGATCGTATCCGCGAGATCCGGGTTGCCTTGGATGTAGTTGTCGGTGCGGCCAGTGAGGACGATGCGTCCCTTTGCAACCTTGGCCGCCGCAGCGACGCGAGCGACGGCGTCATCGAAGTCGCGAAGCGGCTTGTCGGTGTCGCCCGTCGTATCCTCGATGCCGATTCCTGCGAGGCCTGCGGCTATCGCCTTCTCGACCGTGGCGGCGACATCGTCGGGCGTGTTGCCGTAGCCGTCTTCGAAGTCACCATTGATCGGCAGATCGCTGACGGCATTGAGGAATGCGGCGTGCGCAAGATGCTCATCACGACTGACCGCATGCCGACCATCGAGGCGGCCAAGGGTGAAGGCAAGTGCAGCCGACGAGGTTCCGAGCGCTTGGAAGCCAGCGTCTTTGAGCAACAAGGCCGACAAACCGTCCCAGGCATTGGGCAAAACGAAACCGCCGGGCTGCCTATGGAGATCCAGGAAGCGCTCGTAGAGCACGCGTTGTGACTTGGGCATTGTTCATCTCCTTGGGGTGTAGACAAAGGGCATGGCTCCGGCGCAGCCAAGCGAGGTCGGACATAACGGCGGGGCCTGAGCGCGAAGGGCTTCGCTGTGCGCGCGGTTTCGATGAGCTATGCCAGGCCAAGCTACTCGCAAACAGGGTGGCATAAAGGACGAAGAGGCGTCATTTCTTGCCAACCTGGACAAG